>WNGR01017474.1_pt1 | contig 13209 bp, 10 predicted proteins | sample 5407581 | NCBI WGS metagenome assembly WNGR01 (sample SAMN13153383, study PRJNA577476) | soil metagenome | isolation source: 80 cm soil or saprolite under Garry oak tree replicate 2 | place: USA:California | collected 2016-06-15 | reverse complement strand
GGGAGAAGCTATAAAATCTGATTCTCGTCTCGGGATCGAAAAAGACTGTGGCGTTTTTCGGTGCATCCTCCTCTGTCCCGAGAAAAGTGAAACACGTGATAGAAAGCCCGTTCCCTCTAAAGACAGCCACGAGGATTTGGCGTCCTTTAACTTCCTGCACCGTTCCGCCTATAGGCTTCACCCCCAACGGGGAGAAATCATACCCCAGCGGACCGAATTTGCCATCCACAGCACCACGCAGCCAATCATGTAGTTCATCAGTATTTGTCGCCTCCCGAAGAGGAACCTCGCCCCCATCAATCTTTGCCCGGATCTGCAGAGCCGTCAGAGAAATGGCTTGGCTGGGCGGCAGCATGAGAAAGAGTACAGAGATAACAAGGATGACAAGGACAGCGGAAGCAAAGGCTGGACGGAGGAATGGCTGCAAGCGCAGGATCAGCTTGCTCCCTGCATTGGAAGATTCGACTTCCTTTGGCATGGTGCGCTGATCAGATAGAATCCTTCTCCTGAGATCATCGGGCGCAACCACGCTGGCGCTAACCGTGCGAATTTCACTGTTCAAAGACCGGTGCCACTCATAAGCTCGCTGGCACCTCGGGCAATCTTTGAGATGATCTTCTATAGAGGATCGCTGCGGGTCAGATAGCTCATTGTCGGCCAGCGTACTTATAAGTTCTTCTGCCTGTTCGCATTTCATTTTTTTCTCTCGCTCTTCTCTTTGATGCCAATGTACTCCTTAAGTTCTTTGTAAACCAGTTTTCTGCCGCGGAAAAGCCGCGAGCGGATTGTACCCACTGGGCACGAGAGCATTTCTGCTGCTTCCGCGTAAGAAAAACCTCCCATGATTACCAAAATAATGGGCAGACGGAACTCCTCAGGGATTTTGTTTAAGACATCAGTAATTTGCCTCTTCATTTCTTTCAGCAACATCTGGGTTTCCGGCCCGGGATTTTCGGTCGGTACCTGCTCCCAATAGTCCGACGGCTCTTCGTCCTGAGCGAAACTGTCTTTTACCGAAAGCCATTTTTTCTTCTGGTTGCGATCATGGAAAAAGAAATTGCAAAGGATCGTAGTGAGCCAAGCCTTCAGGTTGGACCCCGGAGTAAACTGCTTGTAGGAACCGAGAGCACGCGAATAGGTCTCCTGAACCAAGTCTTTAGCCTCGTTAGATTCCTTTGCGAGGTAGAGAGCGACCCGATAGAGATGATCGAGATGAGTCATGGCTTCATGGCAAAACTTTTCCTTCTCTTTGTCCCTTGTGTCTTTTCCCCGGCGCATGCGATGACTGATACATAAGCCAAGACTAATGTTCAATCAGTAGCCTAGTAGTACAACGATTTTAGTGTGTTTAAAGTTCCGCGGATGAAGGTAGAGCCTAGGTAAGAGCGAATTCTGAGGGATCGGTTGCGGGATAGCTCTAAGAGCTAGAAATTTTTCTGGCCTTCATTAACTGTCGGAATTTCTGTGTCTTTTCGGCTCCATTGGTCTACTCCGCTGAAGGCTCTCCTCTCTGGCCAAGGTTTTCTGTTAAGAAACTCCTGGGAACCTTTTCAGGTCCATTTTACTTAAAGGTGGTATAGGCCGTCAGAAAGATTGAGGCATGCTGCATTTGATAAGTATTCGTTGGGTTTTCGGATTAGCTCTCTTGGTTGTCATCCCCATAATTGCTACTCCCGTCGTATACATACAACTGGCCAAAGCTCAGGAGAAATTGAAACTGCCTCTGGGGCTTCAGGAAGATGCGGCCTTCATTCCCGACGACAATCTCCAGACACCCGAAAAGATTGCGCTCGGCAAGATGTTCTTCTGGGACAAGCGGCACTCAACATCGGGAACGGTAGCGTGTGTTAGCTGCCATCAACCCAATCACGGCTGGAGTGATCCTCGGCAGTTCTCGATTAATTTCGCGGGCAAGCCGATGCCGCGCCACACTCCGACCATTGTGAATCGACTTTTCAGCGATCAACAGCTCTGGACAGGTTTGCGCCCCACACTCGAGGAGCAGGCGCTGAAGGACCTCAACCGGACAGACGAGAAGGTAGTGGAACACTTGGGCTCGATTCCGGCTTATCAACAACAGTTCCGGAAGATCTTCGGCCACGACCTTGAGCCTATCGGAGTAGCCAAAGCCATCGCGGCCTACGTACGGACAATCGTCTCCGGAAATTCGCCCTACGACCGTTTCGTGGCAGGAGACAAGAGTGCGTTGTCGACGGAAGCCCAACGGGGTCTCGCGCTCTTCGAGGGCAAGGCGCGTTGTGTAAGCTGTCACGCGGGATTCAACTTTACCGATGAGAGTTACCGCAATGTCGGCGTGGGCATGGATAAGCCCGACCCGGACCTCGGTCGCTACACTGTGACGAAGAAGGAGGCCGATAAGGGCGCTTTCAAAACACCAACCCTCCGGGACGTGGCCAGGCGCGGTCCCTATATGCACGACGCCAGCGAGAAGACGCTAGACAAAGTTGTCGCGTTCTACAACCGCGGCGGAGTCAAAAACCCCTGGTTGTCCAGCGATATCAAGCCGCTTAGTCTCACCGTCCAAGAGCAGAAGGACTTGGTAGCGTTCCTGCAATCCCTGACCGGCGAGATTGACCCGGAGGTGGGGAAGCCCCCGACGTTGCCCCGTTAGTTTAGAAAAAAAGAAAAACTTAGAAAGGAAACGGAGGAGAAAGTATATGAGAACAATACAGATTGGTCTGATAGCGATGGCACTCACATTTAGCTTACACGTTGTCCCTGCGAGCCGGGCGGCCGATAGTCATACCACGTCCAGGGATCACGTAATGGTAGAACCCAACGATCTAAAATGGGACGATGTGCCCACGTTACCGCCGGGAGCTAAAGTTGCCATCATTGAAGGGCCGCCGAATGAAGCGGTCCCGTTCATGATGCGCTTGAAATTTCCCGCTAACTATAAAGTTCCTGCCCACTGGCATCCAGCTATTGAACATCTCACCGTGCTCTCCGGAACCTTCAATATGGGCATCGGCGATAAGCTGGATATGACAAAGACCAAGGCATTGTCGCCAGGCGGTGTCATGATCATCCAGCCAAAGATTCCTCATTTTGCTTGGACAAAAGAAGAAGTGATGGTGCAGGTGCACGGGGTGGGACCGTGGGGAGTCACTTACGTTGATCCGACAGACGATCCCAGAAAGAAATAGTCCTGTGAATGGTGCGGCATCCTGGGCAGTGGTCTAATACTAGTGCTGGTAAATTTAGTCTAGTTCCGCTCCACGACACGACTGTGGAGCTTCTATCGCGCATCCAACGGGGAGATGACCCGTCAATACCTCGTTTATCCGTCGTTTCATCGATCCGAATACTCGCTTCAAGTTTATCTCTCCTAAAGGGTATAAGCTACTAGCCGCTGAAATACGCCTCGACATGTTCGAAGCGGAATTCACCCACGAAAGTGACCGTTGCACGGTGGAAGTTTTGATCAATCCTGGACAAAGCATGCGCGGTGGGAATATATTCTTTATAGGAGGGGAAAAATATCAAATGCTCAAGGTGATACCCGTAGAAGAAGCGGTAGGATTGCCCCTGGCCCACGACATCACGGAGATTGTTCCTGGGAAGCACAAGGGTCCGGCATTCCGGCGCGGCCATGTGGTGCAACCCCAGGATATTTCCAAGCTATTGGATGTGGGCAAGGCTCACATCTATGTCATGGAGCTGGAGAAGGACGAACTCCATGAAGAGGACGCAGCCAGAAGGCTGGCGAAGGCCGCGGCGGGACCGAATATCCGCTTAACCGATCCGGTGGAAGGTCGGGTCAATCTAGTGGCGCAGATCTCAGGTCTTCTGAAAGTCGATAGTGATCTTCTTTATCGGTTCAACTCACTAGGCGATTTGATTCTCGCCACGTTGCCGGAAAATAGATATGTACGGCAGGGAGATGTCCTGGCGGGAACGCGGACCATTCCTGTTGCGGTGAAGGAAGAGCTAATTCAACGGGCCGAGGCGCTTTGCAAAGATAGACCCATCGTTACGCTTTTACCGATGCCCACGAAGCGCGTGCACTTAGTCGTTACGGGAAGCGAGGTTTTTACCGGCCGGATCAAGGATGGTTTTGAACCCGTGGTAAGTCGCAAAGTGAGCGAAATGGGATCGAACGTCGAATCCGTGAAGTTGGCGCCGGACGATCCTGACGTCATCGCCGGCCATATCAAGAACGCTCATCGAGCGGGCGCTGACGTCATTCTAGTGAGCGGCGGGATGTCGGTGGACCCGGACGACAAGACGCCGGAAGGCATTCGGCGGAGCGGCGCGAAAGTGGAAACTCACGGATTTCCGGTATTGCCCGGTTCGATGTTTCTCATGGCCTATTTGGATCAGACTCCCGTCATGGGTCTTTCCGGTTGCGTGCTCCACGATCCGTTTACGGCGTTTGATGCTCTCCTTCCAAGGCTTCTCGCCGGAGAGCGCGTTACCCGTGCAGACATCATGGCTTTGGGACATGGGGGACTGCAGAGAAAGCACGATCACTAGCGAAAAGGAGGAAGCGACAGTGGAGATTTTACGGAGCTTGAAGGAACGGTGTGATCCGAGGCTTGCGGCGCTGCTCGTGGTCGATGTGCAGAATGATTTTGTCAGCCCCCAAGGGAGCGCCGCCAAACGGGGCGACGATGTGAGCGCGGCGATGGCGATGGTGCCGAATCTCCTTCGACTCATCGACGAAGCGCGCCGTGTTGGTCTCACGATTGTCTATATTAGAACCACGCACAGCGAGTGGACTGATACGCCATCCTGGATCTATCGCACGTCACAAAAGGGCGGTCTCAGCACCTGCCGCGAAGAAACTTGGGGAGCGGAATTGTACGAAGGGATTTCGCCCCTGCCCTCGGAACGAGTGGTGATCAAGCATCGCTATAGCGCTTTCATCAATACCGATCTTAACACCGTGCTTAAGGCCAGAGGCATTCAGAGCGTTCTGGTATGTGGCGTTGCCACGAACGTCTGCGTCGAGACCACGGCGCGTGACGCCTACATGTACGATTATTACGTGACGATGATCGATGACTGCTCTGCGGCCTATGAGACGAAGTTACACCTGGGAACGCTGGAAAATATTCGGCGCCACTTTGGGCTCGTGGCGTCTTCAAATGAGATTATCGAAACCTGGGGTGGGGTAGAGAAAAGGAAAGCCGCAGGTCTCTAATCCGATTCGGGAGAGGCGAAAATAAAAAGGCCTGACGGGAGTTTCCCTCCAGGCCTTTTTGTTACTTCATGAAGTTCGCGTTGATCTCGTCAAGCTGCTCTACGGATGGTTGCAAATCGTCTTGGGTCAACTCAGATAAAGGCGTGTCGCAGAGATTCAATTCTTCCGCGAAGTCCTTGCGATTTGGGTTATAGTAAATCAGGCCGGTTAAAAATTTTCCCTCGGCAATAGCGCCATGGATCGCCGAGATCGCTTGCGCCTTGTTGGTGGGATCGTAGCTTTTACTCAGCTTGTGCAAAATGATACGCGAGCCATCGTGCAGCTTCACCTCGTGATCCGTTCCTTCATCGTAGTCCGCTTCGATATTTTCGTACGGCGGAATAAAATCAATGTCATGGATGGGATCGAGATGGGCTTTAGCGTACTTTAGGCTTTTGGTCGAGCCTTCGTGATTGTTGAAAGTAACGCAGGGGCTGATGACATCCAGTATAGCGCTGCCCTTATGAGCGAGGGCGCCCTGGACCAAGGGGGCCAACTGCTTGCGATCACCGGAAAAGCTCCGGGCCACGTAAGTCGCGTCCAGAGTGATCGCGAGTTCCGCCAGGTCGATGGCCGGGATATCGTTGACCTTCCCGCCCTTCATGACGGATCCGACATCAGCCGTGGCGGAGAACTGTCCTTTTGTCAAGCCGTAAACTCCGTTGTTTTCGATGATATAGGTAATATTCACATTCATTAAATCCGAACGACTGGCTTAAAAAATAAGCCGGCGTTTTCGAAGAGCAACCGATGCCGCTCAGTTTAACGACTTTTCTCGGATCGATGCTGTTCTCGAAATAGGCGCGCATCACGGATGCCGAGATCGCATCGTGACCACACCCTCGGCACATCGTCGAAGGCGCTCCCTCGTAATCCTTTTCCGTCAAATTTAAACGATTCAGTTTTGCTTCTGCCATTGCTCTATCCTTACATTTGGGCTGTCTTGCGTTCGGTTGACTGGGCGGCGGCGAAAATCTGATTGACGACTTCGAGAGGGGTCGCTGGTAAGCCGTTGTAAATAAGCACGCTGACGATCTTCGCGCCCAGATCGGGGTGCTCGTCTTTAATGATCGCCGCCATCTGAGCATCCCGATTCTGTTCCACCAGATAAATCGTGTCGTGTTCCGCCAGAAAATCTCTCACCTCACTCGTCAATGGCAAGGCACGAATTAACATGTGATTGGTTCTTAGTCCCCTCGTCTTCAGCCGGTCGCGGGCCTCGCGCACCGGCTCGTAGCTGGAGCCGTAACAGATGATGCCGGTCTTTACACTTTTCTCCTTTTCGACGATCGGTTTCGGCACAAACTTGCGGGCGGTTTCGAACTTCTTTCGCAGCCGGTCGAGAATAGCCTTATAATCATGTTCATCTTCGGAGTACTTGGCGTCGACGTCGTGGCCGGAACCGCGCGCGAAATAGGATGCCATGCGGTGCTGGTTGCCCGGCACGGTTCTGTAGGGGATGCCGTCCCCGTCCTGATCGAAGTAACGGCGGAATTTCTTGCCGGCTTTGGTCCATTCTTCGAGTTGCTCCGCGGCCAGGCGTTTGCCTAAATCGAAAGGCTCCCGCTGCAATTTAAGCGGCTCGGACAACCAAAGATTCATTCCGAGATCAAGGTCCATGGCGACAAACACGGGCGTCTGGAAACGGTCGGCGAAATCGAAGCTCCGACGCGCGAAATCGAAGCACGAATTCGTATCATGCGGGATCAAAATAACATGGCGAGTATCGCCGTGGGACGCGCCGTACATGAGCGAAATATCCGCCTGCTGAGTTCTCGTTGGCAGACCGGTTGATGGGCCACCCCGTTGAATGATGAAAAACACACACGGGATCTCAGCGTAATAGGCGAGACCGAGGGACTCATTCATAAGCGACAGTCCGGGCCCGGACGTGGAGGTCATAGAACGCGCTCCAGCCCAGCCAGCGCCGACGATCATGCTCGCCGAAGCGATCTCGTCTTCCGCTTGTACGATAGCGTAAGCTTTTTTGCCGTCCTTGGGCTTGCGAAGTCGCGGAAGATAATACTCCATGGCTTCCGCAAGTGAGCTCGATGGCGTGATGGGATACCAACAAATGACAGAGGCTCCGCCATAGATCGCCCCCAATGCCGCGGCCGTATTGCCCTCGGTGATGATTTTGCCTTTGTTCCCGTTGGGAATAACTTCGAGCCGGGCGATGTTCTGCGTATAACCTTTCTCTTTCATATGTTGATACCCGGCGTCGATACAAGCTAGGTTGGATTCAATAACTGCAGGCTTCTTGCCAAAGGTGTCCTCCAGAACCGCCTTGATGATTTCCATGTCGATGCCGAAGAGATAGGCCAAGGCGCCCACATAGATCATGTTACGCTGTTTCGCTCGCAGCGGTGAAGCCGGCACCAATTTCGTTACCAGCTTATTGGCTGGCACTCCCAAATACTGTACCCCGTCTCTTCTCAGATGGGCTGGCAGCGGAGTTGAATCATCGTACAGGATAAGGCCGCCGTCTCGTACGCGGTAGATATCCTTTGCCGCAGTAGCGTCATTGAACATCACCATGACGTCGATGACGTCTTTGCGACTTAAATAGCCCTCTGCGGACGCGCGGATCTGGTACCAGGTGGGCAACCCTTGGATATTCGACGGAAACATGTTCTTCGATGAGCAAGGTATGCCCATCTTGAAGATCGCCTTAAACAAGATATTGTTCGAGGAGGCGCTTCCCGAACCGTTCTCGGTGGCGACACATATATTCAAATCGTTGATTGTCGGCGTATCCAAAACACAACCTCCTTCAGCTGCTTGGTAAACTTTACGATAGTAGCATATTCCCCTTAGATGACAAATGTTTGGTCCCTTTACCCGGGCGTATATTGGTCTTCGGAATTATAGTATTCCTCAACTTCTTTCCAGGCTTGTCTAACCTTTTCATCAATGTCGAAAGCCTGCGCATACTGCAGTATATCGGGCATCGATACGATTCCGATGAGTTCGCCCTTTTCGCCGCCAACCGGCATGTTCCTGATGTCGCGCCGATACATTTCAGCCATGACATCTCTAACAAGGTCCGTACTTGCCATGGTGATTAGGGGAGAGGTCATCAATTCTTTGATCGCGGTTTTCTTCGTATTAATGTCTTTGACGGCCACGCGCTTAAGAACATCCCGCTCGGTAAAAATTCCGTTCGGCTTGCTGCCCGCCGTAACAATGACTGCACCCAAACCGTTCTTGACCATCAGATCGATCGCTTCATAGACTGATGTCGATTCGTCGACTGTTGTTGCTCCCGGAGACGTGATACTGCCCAAAGTCTTTGTCGGGCTGGTTCCCCGGTCCAACTCCACCGCAAGTCCCAGGATGCGACGCATCGAGACAATACCGACGATTTTTCCTCTCCGCCCGCGCACTAGCAGGTGGCGGTACTTTCCTTTGTACATCTTGCCAAAGGCCTCAACGATATGAGTTTCCTCCCGCACGGCTCGGAAAGGAGACGTCATCACTTTACGAATGCTGGTTTTCTTGGCGTCGAGTTTGTTTACAACACGCCGCAGCACGTCCTTCTCGGTAAAAATGCCTACAGAGACATCCCTGTCCGTTATAACGATTCGGCCAACATCCTCGGACACCATCTTTTCCATGGCCTCGAAAACTGTCTGCGAGGCAACGGCAGTGGTGATATTAGTGGTCATTATCTCGCTTACTTTGTTGGTAAGCATGGGACACCTCCTTGCGTTGGCAATCCATTCATGGAATCCATCACCTTGTAAACGCCTAATTACCATACTACTTCTTTCTTATTGAAGCGCAAAGATTTAAAGTTTGCCCATAACTTTCCGCTTCGCATGTGGATTGCGATAAGGCCGAGCGGCGTGGTAAATTCACATTTAGGAAAAAGGGCGTTAAGGACATGAGCCGCAGAGAAACGGAATTCGAGCACGGGCTAGTCACCGAAACCAAGAAAAAGTTAAAAAAACCTCCCTTATATAAAGTTTTGCTGCACAATGACGATTATACTACCAAGGAGTTCGTAGTGCAGCTCCTGCAGTATGTTTTCCATAAGGAGCATACGGCCGCGGTCCAAATCATGCTCCATGTCCATAAAAAGGGTATTGGAGTGGCGGGTGTCTATACCTACGAGATCGCGGAAACCAAGGTGGCGCTGGTAGAGAACTTGGCGCGGCAGCACGAATACCCGCTGAAGTGCACGATGGAAGAGGCTTAAAATGATCAGCAAGGAACTCGAAGGAACCCTCAAGACCGCGCTTAAGGAAGCGCAGGGCCGCCGCCACGAATACCTCTGTCTGGAACATCTGCTTTACGCTCTACTGCAGGACAAAGATGCCAGCAGAGCAATAATTAATTGCGGCGGTGATATCGAGCGGCTGAGAAAGTCCCTGGAGGAATTTTTTAACGGTGAATTAGAGACTCTGCCCGCCGGTTTCGATCAAGAGCCGCAACAGACTTTGAGCTTTCACCGCGTGCTCCAGAGAGCTGTGATTCATGCCCAGTCCGCTGAGAGGAAGGAAATCAACGGGGGCAATTTGCTCATCGCGATGTTCCGCGAATCGGATTCCTATGCCGTCTACCTTTTAGAGGAGCAGGGGATCACGCGATTTGACGTGGTAAACTACGTCTCCCACGGTATTTCGAAGATTTCCACCGGAGAAGACTGGCCCCAGAGCGAGCAGGAGCACGATGACGAGGAGAAACCGGCCCAACGCGTCAAGCCCTTGCAAGCTTTTACCGTCAACTTAGTAAATAAGGCCGGGCAAGGCAGTATCGATCCTCTCATCGGTCGCGACGACGAAATCGAACGGACGATCCATGTGCTCTGCCGGCGGCGCAAAAATAATCCCATTTACGTGGGGGATCCTGGGGTGGGAAAGACCGCGCTGGCGGAGGGTTTGGCGCTGAAGATCCATCGCGGCGAAGTACCCGACACGCTCAAAGATGCGGTCATCTACGCGCTGGACATGGGAGCATTGCTTGCTGGCACAAAGTTCCGCGGCGATTTCGAGGCCCGGCTCAAGGGAGTCTTAGCCGGGCTCAGCAAACAGCCTAACTCCATTTTGTTCATCGACGAGATTCACACGGTCGTGGGCGCCGGGGCTACCAGCGGCGGGTCGATGGATGCTTCAAATATTCTAAAGCCGGCGCTCGCGTCAGGCGAGCTCAAGTGCATCGGATCGACGACCTATCACGACTACAAGAGCTACTTCGAACGCGACCGGGCGCTCGCGCGCCGCTTTCAAAAAATCGAAATCTCTGAACCGAGCGTCGACGAGGCCTACAAAATTCTTCAAGGATTGAAACCACACTACGAAAAACATCATGGGGTTCACTATTCGACGACGGCGTTGCATGCGGCGGTGGAGCTCTCTGCCAAACACATCAACGATCGCCGCCTGCCGGATAAAGCAATTGACGTGATTGATGAAGTCGGCGCCGCAGTGAAAATCCTTCCACCGGAAAAGCGCAAAAAAATCATCGGTCCCAAAGACATCGAAAAAATTGTCGCCAAAATTGCCAAAATCCCGCCGCGGAGCGTTTCGACCTCCGACAGGGAACAACTACAAAACCTTGAGCGAGATCTAAAGCTAACGGTCTTTGGTCAAGACGCGGCGGTTGAAATCCTGGCGAGCACCATCAAACTCTCACGCTCCGGCCTGGGTCATCCCGAGAAACCCATCGGTTGTTTCCTCTTCTCGGGCCCCACGGGCGTCGGGAAGACCGAGATGGCGAAGCAACTGGCGCACACTATGGGTATCGAATTTATTCGCTTTGACATGAGCGAATACATGGAAAAGCATACCGTATCGCGGCTTATCGGCGCGCCGCCGGGCTACGTTGGGTTCGATCAGGGCGGACTACTCACGGACGCGATCAACAAGAGTCCCTATGCAGTGTTGTTGCTTGATGAGATTGAAAAAGCCCATCCGGATCTCTTCAATATCCTGCTGCAAGTGATGGACCACGCGACCCTAACGGACAACAACGGGAGAAAGGCTGACTTCCGAAATGTTATCTTGATCATGACCACCAACGCAGGAGCGCGCGAAATGAGCGGTGCACCGTTAGGCTTCGGCGCCCAGTCCAACGTCGGCAAAGGTAAAGAAGCCATCGAAAAGATGTTCAGCCCTGAGTTTCGCAACCGGTTGGACGCGATGATTACTTTTAATTCGCTGAGTATGGAGGTCATCGAGAAAGTGGTGGATAAATTCATCATGGAGCTCGATGAACAGCTCAATGAGAAAAAGGTTTTCCTCCACCTGACTGCTAAGGCACGTCGCTGGTTTGCGGAACGTGGCTATGATCCGACTTTCGGCGCCCGGCCCATGGCACGGCTGATTCAGAACGAGATCAAGCGGGTCCTTGCCGATGACATCCTGTTCGGCAAATTGCAAAACGGCGGCAAGGTTACGGTCGATGAGAACGAAGGGAAGCTTACCTTCGAGTACAGTGCGCTCACTGTTTAACCATTCCGTTTTTCCGCTGGTTATTTCCTGACGCGAATCATTCACCGCTGTGATGGAACAGCTGATCGTCAGGTTATTCCTCGCTCTTTTTGCCCTGGAATTCCTCGTCGAATTTGGCCTTAACGAATTAAATCTGCGTTATGTTCGCGCGCGTTGGAACGAGAGGAAGATTCCTGATTTTTTTCAGGGCAAAATAGATGCTCGGGAATACGACAAGTCCGTCGAATATACGCTGGCCAAAGGCAAATTCCAGCGTTGGGCCGAGATTTATGGTCGTCTGGTGACCTTGTGGGTTCTATTCAGCGGCCTCTTGCCATTTTTGGATGGGCTCTCCAAGGATCTTGCAAGCCGGTTCTTCCCGGTCATGCAGGCCCAAGGAATTATCTTCTGCTTCAGTGTCGCTTTGATATTCACATTCGCGAGCTTGCCGACCGATCTTTACGCGACGTTCGGGCTTGAGGCGCGTTTCGGCTTTAACAAGACCACCATAAAACTCTATCTTGCTGACAAGTTGAAGGCGCTATTGCTGGCTATCGCGATCGGCGTTCCCTTTCTTTTCGTTGTGCTTTGGCTGATGGATGCGACCGGTTCCCACTGGTGGATTTGGGCGTTTCTGTTCATATCAGGTTTTCAGCTCATCATGGTTATCGTCTATCCAACCCTCGTCGCACCGCTGTTCAACAAGTTTGAGCCTTTGAAGGAAGGTGAGTTCCGCGACCGAATTTTGGCTTTAGCCGATCAAGTAGGTTTTAGGACGAGCGGGATCTATTCGATGGACGGATCGAAACGGTCGTCTCACTCGAATGCCTACTTCACCGGGATAGGAAAGGCTAAACGGATCGTTTTGTTCGATACTTTGATGCAGCAGATGACAACCGATCAGGGGCTGGCAGTTCTAGCGCATGAGATGGGTCATTATAAGATGAAACACATTCGCCGGATGTTAGTTATTCAAACGGTTGTGCTTTTTTTTGGGCTCTATATCCTGAGTTTGCTAGTGGACTACAGACCTCTCTTCTCAGCTTTCGGCTTGGAAAATCCTTCCAATCACGCTGCCCTCGTACTTTTTGGTCTCGTCTCCGGACCGGTCACATTCTACCTTGGGCCGCTGATGAACCTCCTCTCACGGAAGCATGAATACGAGGCCGACCGATTCGCCGCAGTCACTCTGCGCGAGGGCAAGTCCATGGAAGAAGCGCTCATCAATCTAACCATCAAAAACCTATCGAATTTGACCCCACACCCTTGGTACTCTGCGTACCACTACTCACACCCATCTCCAGCTGAACGGATCAGAGCGATCCGGCAATATTCCGCCTGACACTTTCTCCGCTCGTTGCGAGACCGCCCTGAAAACGATCGGGTGGCCAATTAGGGTCTGTAGCGTTCACCCACGTGGCTGACTCGCCTGATCCAGCGTCACCTATAACGCAACTCGCTATCGCTTAAAGCGCCCCACGAGATGGTGGGACTTGGGAAGCGATTCTCCTTCGCACTTGAGCGTGACGATTCCTTAAGCACCGTTTGTTCGGAGTGAGACTCGGTGCT
>WNGR01007355.1_pt1 | contig 13211 bp, 9 predicted proteins | sample 5407581 | NCBI WGS metagenome assembly WNGR01 (sample SAMN13153383, study PRJNA577476) | soil metagenome | isolation source: 80 cm soil or saprolite under Garry oak tree replicate 2 | place: USA:California | collected 2016-06-15 | reverse complement strand
ATATCGAGCGGAGCGAACGTGTCGATTACAAAAATGACCGCCACCCCGATGAGCATCAGGGCAACTTGGAGGATGGTTGGACGGTCCATCATTCGAGATAGTCGTTCTGACATCGGACTCCGTCGAGCGGTGGTGTCTCTCAAGCCCGCCTCCCCGTAAATCCAGCATAGCGGCCGCGCCGGGCGACCGCTTGTCGTTGCACGCTCCAACTTGCACGTTCGTGCGGCAATCGGGTTGCATTCCACGAGCAACGACGTCGCGCGGGCAGGAATCTCCAACTTATCGCATAGGCTTGCAAGCGACGGGAACCCTGCCGCGCCTAAGCTCTTCGAGGGCACCGTCGGTGGCGGCGCAATCACGCGGTCGGGGGAGGATCTTCAAATGTTCAAGGGCTTTACGGTCCCGCGGTCACCTCTGGGGACAGCGGCGCTGACACCGCCGCCTCCATGGCATTACGCAGGTGACGTTCTGGCTGTGGAGTTCTGGAGCGACCCGGATGCGTCGGCTGACATTCTTCCCCGAGGCGTCACGCTGGATGCACTTTGCTGCGGGCGCTCTGTCGCGCTCTTCGCCGATTGCCAGTTCACCGCCAATAGCGACGAATATCTGGATCCAGCGCGATATCAGTCCCGCGAATTCATCGTTCTTCTAGATGCAACGTGGCAGGGGTCACGAATAGCCTGGTGCCCCTACGCCTACGCCGACAACGATGCGGCGATCATGAGAGGCTGGATCCAGGGGTACCCGAAGAAGATCGGCGTCGTGCACCAGACCCGCACGTTTGCCGCCGCCAGCGCGGCTTCGTGGCGCGCCGGTATTTTCCACGGCTTTGTGCAGGCATGCACGACAAACCGGTCGTGGACGAACTCGTCCGGTGCATAATGGATAATTTCCTGATCTCGAACCTGTGGGTCGGTGCAGGAGAACTGACATTTCCCGAAGCCCCCGGCGAAGAACTCGACATGCTGGCGCCGATCAGGGTCGGCCGCGGCCTCCGGTTCTCGTTTTCCTTCTCGATCTCCGATTGCGTAGTTTTGACCGACCTGACCGTCTAGCGATCGTTTTGCCGGACCAAACAGGGAATGCCCTGAAAGTAGTTGTTCTAACCGCAAGAATAGACAAGCCGACGCAAGCCGATGAAATCAACTGCGGCTGACTTCGATAGATTTGCCGAAACGTCGTACTGACGCAGGAGTTGGGAATGCTGAAGGGCTTTACTGTTCCGAGGTCGCCATTTGGTCAGGCGGCAGTGACCCCCCCGCCGCCCTGGCACTACTCCAGTGACGTCGTGGGAATCGAGTTCTGGACGGATCCGACAGCCGCGGCCGCGACGCTGCCGAGCGGTCTCTCTCCTGACCCGAAGTCGAACGGGCATGCCGTCATGATGTTTCTGGATTGGCAGTTCACCGCGCAGGACGACGAACTTCTCGATCCGGCCCGTTATCAATATCGCGAGGCGTTTGTGCTGCTCGACGCGATGTATCGCGACACACCCGTGATGTGGTGTCCTTACATCTATGTCGACAACGATGCTGCGCTGGCGCGAGGCTGGACGCAAGGCTTTCCCAAGAAGATGGGCAGTATTTTTCAAACGCGCACATTTGCCGCGGCAAGCCCTGCCGCCGCACCGATTGTGCCCGGTGGTCGATTTGGCGCGAGCCTCTCCGCGCACGGCCAGCGTCTGGCGGAAGCCTGCATCACCTTGCGGAAGCCTGTCCAGAACGGATTGTCGCTGCTCAGCCGCCCGACGGTCCTGCTGCGATATTTTCCGCGGCTCGCCGCCGGATATCAGGACAAGCCGGCGGTCAACGAGTTGGCGATGTCGATCACCGACAATCTTACCGTCGTCGACGCATGGGTCGGGGACGGTGAACTGAATATTCCCGACGCGCGAGGCGAAGAGCTGTACGCCCTCGCGCCACGCCGTATCGCGTCCGGCTTCCGCTGTTCGCTCGCCTACTCCGTCACCGATCTGAGGATCCTGGAGGACCACACGCGCAAATAGCCCGAACGACACCTCCGCCGTTGCGGCGAAGCATGCGGTCCCTCGCTTCGCCGGGAGGGCCTCCTCGGATCCCCCGTCCCAAGGAGGCCCTCCGCGAGGGAGCGTTCGAGGAAGGAGAAAGATAGTGCGAGTTGTTGCCTCCGGATACCTGGTCGAAGCCTTCGAGAAGACGGTGCACTACGAATAACCGCGTGGTGCGGCGGTTCGTTCAAGAAAGAGCGCAGATGGTGATACCGGTTCACATATGGGGATATGCGCTGCGCATATGGCTGGCAGCGGTGACCGCGCTGTACGTGGCGTTCTGGCTGCAGCTTGGAGGAGCATCATCGGCCGCGGTGACCGTCGCTATCCTGGCGCAGCCCACACGCGGAGCCGCACTGGCGAAAGCCGTCAACAGGATTGCTGCGACAATCATCGGCGCCACGATGTCCATCGTGATCGCTGGTCTCTTCCCCGGCGAGCGTGTCGGCCTGCTCGCGGCGTTCATTCTCTGGATGTGTGTTTGCGTCTTCGTCGCGAGCTACTACCGCGGGTTTCGCGCCTATGCCGCCGTTTTGTCCGGCTATACCGTCGGGATCATTACGGTCGTCAATATCGATGCGCCGCAGCGGGTGTTCACGACAATGACCGATCGCGTGGCCGCGATTACGATTGGCATCCTGTGCGTGACACTCATCAACGATCTCTTCGGTTCGCCGCCGGTGTGGCCAGGGCTGGAGCGTCGGATAACCCAGGCTTGGCATGATGTGCGCGACTATGCGCGCGATGTGCTTGGTGGAGCCAGGGATGATGTGGAAAGAGCAGGGATGCTCTTGGCACAGATTGTTGGCTTGAGAGATGAGGTGGATATCGTCGCTCACGACATGGCAGATGGGCGGCATCGGGCTGGTGGCGCGCGGAGCGCGATGCTGGCACTCGTCGAGATGATCCGACAGGTTCGATTGTTGAGCTTGCTCCAGCGTGGCGATCCCCTGGCCGTAACCGTCAAAGATCAATGCCTTGCCGCGCTCGATGGCAATCGCGCGGAGGCGCTGGCGTTCCTCGCCAGGCTGCGCGATGACGAATTGTCGCGTCCTGACGCGACGGTCGCAGCCATGGGACAGATTCAGCAGGCCCTTCGCTGCGTGGTATCCATGTCCCATCTTGAGGACGGACTATTTTCCCTGCGCGAAGGCAGCGAGCCGGCCCGCGATGTGCGATTGCCACACCGCAAGGAGTTCTTCTTTGCGCTGCAAAATGCCATTCGTATCGGGATTGCGCTTTCAGCGGGTGCGCTTTTTCTGGTGCTTGCAGGGTGGCCGGCGTCCACTTTGGCTTTGATGATCACCGCAAACATATGTGCATTGAGCACGACGATGCCGGATCCGTCGAAAGCCGTGGTTGGCGCCACGGTGAGCGTCGTGCTGGCCGCGTTGAGCGCCGACATCGTCCACTTCTATCTCCTCACTGACTCACAGGACTTTGTCCGGCTTGCGATTGCGATCGCGCCGCCCCTGATTTTTGGCTGCTTGCTCGGCGTCAATCCGAAGATCGCCGGCATCGGAACCACGATGAACGTCATTTTCCTTTTTCTGTTGGCGCCATCCAACCCTCAATCGTTCAACGCACTCACCTTCTTTTCGCAATGCATGTTCGTGGCATTTGGCCTCGGCGTCGTATTTCTGGCGTCCCGCCTGGTGTGGCCGGTTTCGGAGCGCGACAAGCAATGGGCCGTGGTCAGGGCGACGGCGCAAACTTTGGCGGCGTCGGTGACCGGCGAGAAATACAGCCTGCCGGCGTTGAGCATGGCTCTGGCCTCCAGGATTTCCGAGTATGTTGCCGCGGCCACTCGCAAACACAGGTCGCATCCGGAAGTGCTCAAGGGCCTTCTTGCGACCAACGACCTGTCGCTCGCGTCGGCTGCAGCCTACGCTCACCTGGAGCAGAGCTCAGACGATCCGGCCCTCCGCTCCGGGCTTGGCCCGTTGCAACGGGCTCTTCATTCCGGCAATAGCCGGCGGCTTTACGCCGGCGCCAGATCGATTCTTCGACGCATGCAGGGAGGCAATGCCGGGCTGCAGACGGCCCTGTTGGACGCGGTAACCGACTTGTGGTCCGCGGGCCTGGTGCTGGAGCGCGAGAGGAGCAGGATCCGGCATTTCGGCGGCCGGGGCTTCATCAGAGGAGAGGGGCGATGAGTGTAGTGCGAGCCACAAAGAGGCGGTCGGCAGTCAACCTGCTCCGATATCTTGCGACTGGCGTGCTTGTCGCAGCAGCGCTTGTTGCCGCGCGCTATGGCTGGCGCGTTTATGTGACGTCGCCATGGACGCGTGACGGCATGGTCCGTGTGCAGGTCGCAAACGTGGCGCCGCAGATTTCCGGTCAGATCGTCGAGGTGCGAACCTCCGACAACCAGAATGTCCACAAGGGAGATATACTCTACGTCATCGAAAAATTCGATTTTGAGGTAGCGCTGGACAACGCGAAAGCGACCATTCTGAACCGTGAGGCCGACCTTGCCGTCAAGATGGCACAGAACGCCCGGCGGGCGGCTCTTACGACGCTGTCCACCTCGGTTGAGGAGAAGCAGGTGTTCGACGGCAGCGCCAAGATGGCGGAGGCTGCCCTTGCGAGCGCCAAAGCCGCGCTTGCGCAAGCCGGGATCAATCTCCAGAGGACGGAAGTTCGTTCGCCTGTCGATGGTTACGTCACGAACCTGCTGATGCGGGTCGGCGACTATGCGCGGGCTGGCACACCCAACGTCTCGGTGATCGACGAAAATTCCTATTGGATCGACGCGTATTTCGAGGAAACCAAGCTCGCCAACATCCATGTCGGAGACGAGGTCGACGCGACGCTGCTCGGTTATGAAGCTTCTATCAGGGGCAGGATCGAGAGCATCACGGGCGGCATTAGTGCCGCGAACGCCGCGAGCAGCACGCAGGGCCTGCCGAACGTCGATCCGATATTCACCTGGGTTCGTCTCGCGCAGCGCGTTCCGGTGCGGATCAGGATCGACCGGATTCCGCAGGACATGCCGCTCATCGCAGGAATGACCTGCAGCGTCTCCGTTGTTGGCGGCAAGCAAGCTCCAGCACCGAAGCGCGACCGGGGAATCTTCGATCGGCTCATAAGCCGACTTGGGTGAAGCCAATGCGTGCGCCAAGGGATATCGATCTGGGAGGCGTTCTGGTTGACCCCTTTGTGAGGTACCTGCTGCTCGCCCTGGTCATCCTGCTCGCCATCCGATTTTTTGTCGGCCGCCTCGGACTGCGGTCGATGTTCGCCAATCCGCCCCTTGCGGAGGCTGCCCTCTACGTCTGCATCCTCGTTTCCCTTGTGGCCTTTTGGCTCTGAGCGGCAGCCGACAAGTTCGTCCAGAATGCTCCTTGATCCCCGCCTGTCCTTCTCATGTAATTGATATTACTTCGTTATTTTATGTTGCGCTGCAATTAATAGTTCAGAACGCTACTTAACAAGCCAAACGCGACTGTTTGCACCATGCTCTCGCCGGGTCGGGATGCTCATCGAGGGATTGTCATGAACGCGTCTCAAAGCACCGCATCGAATTCTCCGCCAGCCGGTCGCCAGTTCGGTTATTTGGCCGGCAGCCTGGCACAGCTTCTCGAAGTGGTCAGGCGCGAGTTCGAGCACGACCGCGAGGCGGCGAAGGCCTCGCTGGCCACCGCCTCCACCATCTTGCAATCGGAGATCGAACGCCATTCGGGCGCGAAGCGATCCAGCACGGGGGGACTGGCCGGCTGGCAGATCGCGCGGGTGCGAACCTTCATCGACGGGAACTTGCACCGGACCATTCACACCCAGGACCTCAGCGTCATCGCGCGGCGAACCCCGGCGCACTTCTCGCGGTCGTTCAAGCTAACCTTCGGAGAACCGCCACATGCCTACGTGGTGAAGAGGCGGTTGGAGAAGGCTTGCCATCTGATGATAACCAGTTCAGATTCGCTGAGCGAAATCGCGCTGAGCGTTGGATTTTCGGATCAGGCACATCTGTGCAGACTGTTCAGGCAAGCCTTTGGGCAAAGTCCAGCCGTTTGGCGACGCGAACACGAAATGCAGCAGTGAGATCATAGCGCCGGCGCGGATCCCATGAGCAGTCAAAACAGGAAAGTTCTGAGCTTCGGTCCTTTTGAGTTGTCGATCGGCAACAGGCTCCTGACCAATGGCACAAAGGTCGTGCCACTCGGAGCGCGGGCGATGGACATCCTCGTCGTCCTGGTCGAGCAAGCGAACAAGGTCGTCAGCAGAAGGACCTTGATCGAGCGGGTTTGGCCAAAGCGGGGAGTTGGTGAGGTTAGTCTCCGCGTGCACATCTCGGCGCTGCGCAAGGCGCTGGCTCAAAGAGATCCCGCCAGGCGATACATCGCGAACGTGCCTGGCCGCGGCTACAGCTTCGTCGTGCCGATAACGTCGCCTTCCCCGGAAACATCGGAGATCGACCCGGTCTTGAGGTCCCGGCTCCCCGCCCGTTTGACGCGCATGGTTGGTCGAAAGGACGCGATCGCCGCGATCCAGGCGAAGCTGGCCGCGCAGAAGTTCGTTACGATCGTTGGCCCCGGCGGTATCGGCAAGACCACCGTTGCGGTCGCGGTCGCCCACGAGATGCGCTCCGTCTTCGACGGCCGGGTCCGTTTCGTGGATCTGAGTTCTCTGGGTGACGCCTCCCTCGTTGCGCCGGCGGTGGCGAACTCGTTCGGACTGGCGATACAAACCAACGATGTCGTGCCGGCCCTGATCGATCATTTGCTGGAAGCTCCAACGCTGCTCGTCCTTGACGGTTGCGAACATCTCATCGATGGAGCTTCCGCGCTCGCGGAAAAGCTGTTTTGCGGTGTGCCGACATTGCATCTGCTCGCGACCAGCCGGGAAGCCTTGCGTGTCGAAGGCGAGAACGTCCACGAGCTCGCCGCGCTTGGGTGTCCTCCGGACGATCAGGCGATATCGGCATCGCGCGCGCTGGAATATCCAGCCGTTCAATTGCTGGTCGACCGCGTGCGGGCCGTGCGAGGTCAGTTTGAGCTGGCCGACGCTGATGCGCCGATTGCGGCCGGAATCTGCCGACGGCTGGACGGAATCGCCCTGGCTATCGAACTCGCGGCCGGCAGGGTCGACATTTATGGTCTGAGCAAGACGGCAATCCTGCTTGATGACCACCTGAATCTGACATGGGCAGGGCGTCGGACTGCGGCAGCAAGACATCAGACCTTAAATGCCGCGCTCGAATGGAGCTATGACCTGCTCGATGAGCGGGAAAGGCTGGTATTGAGCAGGCTTGGCGTCTTCTCGGGCGGATTCACCTTCGAGGCGGCGATCGCAGTTGTCGCGGATGACGAGGTTGATGAAGCGAGGGTGTCGGATTGTGTTTGGGAGCTTCGCTCGAAATCTTTGATTACAGCCCATGGACATGAATCGCGGCTGCGGTTGCTCGACACCACGCGCGCTTTTGCCTTGCAGCGGCTGGCCGAAAGCGACGAGCAGCTTCTTCGCCGCCGTCATGTCCTTTACTTCAGCGACTTGTTCAGACAGGGCGCCGCGATGGATGCGTCGGGCTGGCCGAAGGCGCTTGGAATCGAGGTCGACAATCTCAGGGCCGCCCTGAACTGGGCGTTTTCCGCCGCGGGCGATGCGGAAATCGGCATCGAACTCGCTGCGGCATCGGCAGGCACCTGGATGGGTATGTCGCTGCTCACCGAATGCCGGGAGTGGATGAGAAAGGCCATCAGTCGTCTCGACGACGTCAATTCGGGCACACGGCAGGAGATGGTTATTCAGTCGGCCCTCGCGAGTTGCATGATGTTCACAGGTGGCATGACCGAAGAGTCCTACGCGACCTGGGCCAAAGCGTGCCTTCTTGCCGAGGGTCTCGAGGATGCCGAGCATCAGCTGGTCTGCCTGCTTGTTCTGTGGGCCCACCAGATTCGCATCCCAAACTATCCCGAGGCGACCGGACTGGCCGATCGCTGCGGTGATACCGCAGAGCGGAGCGGCGATCGCGGCGCCATCGCAATGGCCAACTACATGCGCGGAGTCACCTACCACCACTCGGGGCGGATACTGGAGGCCGAAGGCTGTCTCGAACTGTCACTGCACCGCGACGACGAAGCCTCGCGACAGGCTCTCATCAAGCGATTTGGCTATGACCGCAAGGCCGATGCGCTGGGCGTTCTGGCCAACCTGGTCTGGCTGCGCGGCGCTCCCGACCACGCGCGGCGGCTTAATCGAATGTCGATCGCCGAAGCACGCCAACTCGATCACGCCGTCCCCCTGTGCGTGGCGCTGACCTGGGCGAGCTTCAACATGTATCTGACGAACCTGGATGATGACGAGACCGAAGCGCTTGCCAACGAACTTGTTGAACACGCCGGAAAATATGCCGTCGAAAGCTATCATGGGTTCGGCCTCGCCATGCAGGCGCTCTGCAGCGCCAGGCGCGGCGCAGCTGAAGCAGCGGCCGCGACGCTCTACTCCGGTCTGGAAAAGCTGTCCGCGGCGCGCTACGGGGTTTTCAATTGGTTCTTGCAGGCAGAACTCGCGAGATGCACGGCCGCCGCCGGCCGGCCGCGGCAGGCGCTCAACGTCTTCGAAGCCGCGAAGATCAATCTTGATCAACGCCAATGGTACGCTCCCGAATTGCTCCGTATCAGGGGTGAACTGGCCGTGAGCAACAACGAAGGGCTGGCCGCTTGCAGGGAGTATTTTGGCCGCGCCCTCGAGTTGTCGACCGAGCAAGCGAGCCTGTCATGGGCGCTCCGGGCCGCCACCAGCCTCGTCATGGTTGAGAAGTCGGCCGAGCAAAGGGAGGCGGCATCGAAGACGCTGCAGGTCATTTGCGCAAAGTTCCGGGAAGGGTTCGACACCTTCGACCTGCAGTTGGCGACGCAGGTCTTGAACGGGTCAAATTCGCGGGGTGACGTCGTCAGGGTGGTGCGCTGAGCGTCTCTGCCGGTCGACACCTGATCGGATGGTGCATGTTCGGGGGCGCGATCAGCCCGGCCGCACAGAAGCGCCCCCGGGATGGCCCGCTTCATCCAGAATCCGTCTGGCCGTGACCAGATCGTTGGTTCCGAAACCCTCGGTAAAGCGGTTGTACACCGGCTGGAGGCAAGCGATGGTCTCGGCGCGGCGCCCCTGATGACGCAACAGGCGGGCGAGTCTCGTCGCAGCACGCAGCTCCCAGGACAACATCTCTTGCCGGCGCGCTCCGTCCAGCGCCTGCCGGAAGAGTCCCTCCGCCGTTTCCGCTCCTGCGGTCGTCCTTTGCGATAGCAGGAGTTCGGCTTTGAGGCGCAGCAATTCGGGCGTGAGCCAGCCCGCCTCGGACTGTTCCATCCCCGCTTCGACGACCGCGAGTCCATCGGCGATCCGCCCGGCATGGGTCAGGGCTTCGGCCAGTTCGACCAGGCCGGTCAAGAACCGAAACGTGACGTTTGGTCCGGCGAGTTCACCGAGCGCGACGTGCGGCATTGGCTCGCCTCCGTCGAGATCGCCAGTTCTGATGGCAACAATGCGATAAAACAAGGAGCCATACGCGTTCCAGAGCGGCAGGAAATGCCTTCTCGAATGATCAAGCAGCTGGCGCGCATAATTCGTCGCCATCGGAAGGTCGCCTGTCCACAGTGCAATCGGGCATGCCGCCAGGGCCAGGGCTGTACACAGCGACAAGGCGTGATCGGCCGCCTGAGCCTCTTCAATGCTCATTTTGGCGGTGCGCACCGCCTGGTCCGGCAACCCCTGCAACCACAGCACACGTGCAAGGTACATGCGCGCCGATGCGCGCAAGTCAGTGTGGAAGCGAATGATATGCGAGTCTGTCTGCGAGCGAACGCCGTCCGATCCGCGATCATCGGCCGCAAACTCGGTCAGAACGTGTTCGAGATGGCGACGCGCTGTGCTCTGGTCTCCAAGAAAATGTCTCGCTACTCCCATCATGCGATCGCCGAACAACCGATCGTTTGCCGCCGATCCGACTGCTGTGAGAGCATAGAACTTTTGCGCGAACGGCAGCGCCGCACGATATCGACCGCTCGCGTTGTGATAGGAGTAGAGGCCCCGGAGTGCGCGCAGCTGGTACTCGGTTTGGCCGAGGCTCTCCGCAATGTCGAGTGCCTTCGTGAACGCAGATCCAAGCTCGGAAGCCTCGGATGTCGATGCTCCCAGCGCGGCATGCAGTCTCATTTCCAGGCGTGGGTCCCGGATCCCCAGGATTCCGAGCGCCTGGTGAACGCGATTGCGGCATTCCTCGAGCAGCGATAGGCGCATCCAGAGCGGAGCCCCGGCGGCGACTAACGCGCCTGCCGTCGATTCATCGCCGCCTGCCGAAAACGCCCAGTCGAGCGCTGCGCGCAAATTGTCGATCTCGCAAGCGTAGTCGGCGAGCCAGTCGTCCGCACGTCGTGCCACCGATTCATCTTCGGCACGTTCGAAAAGGTCGCGATAATAATCGGCGTGCCGGCGCGCGACATGTTGGCGCTCGCCGCTTTCGTCGAGCTTCTCGATCGCGTAGGCGCGGGTGGTTTCGAGCAGCCGAAAACGCGGTTTGGCACCACTGACGTCCGCGACAACCAACGATTTCGTCACCAGATCCGCCAAACGGTCGATCGCTTCGAGGCCTGTCGTTGCCGGGTCCATCGCGACGGCCGCGACCGCCTCGACAGGGAAGCCGCCAGAAAATATGCCGAGCGCACCAAAGAAAAGTTTCTCACCTTCGCTCAGCAGGCCGTAGCTCCAATCGATCACGGCCCGCATGGTTCGGTGGCGCGGCACCCGTCCGCGACGGCGCGATCCCAACAGCGGCAAGCTGTCGTCGAGACGCGCGGCAAGGCCTTCCAGTCCAAGCACCTCGACGCCAGGTGCGGCGAATTCGATCGCCAGCGGCAAGCCGTCGAGCCCACGGCAAATCTTGACCACCAGTGGGGCGTTGTCGTCGGTCATTGCGAAGTCTTCGACGATCGCGGTGACACGCTCGACGAACAGTTGCACGGCCGGGAAAGCTGCTGCGTCGGCGGCGGACAGCCTGGAGGAGGCCAGCGGGCTCCCGAGCGGCGCCAGGCGGTACTCGTTTTCACCCACTACCTGAAGCGGCTCCCTGCTGGTCGCCAAAATATCGACGTGCTTCGCTCCGCTGAGAAGCGCCGTCGCCAGGCTCGCCACCTCGTCGATGACATGCTCGCAGTTGTCGAGAAGGAGGAGCATTCGGTTGTCTCTGAGGGCTGCGACCAAGCCCTGAACCGGATCTTCCGTACCGATTTGAAGGCCGAGCACGGTCGCAACCGCGCTCGGTACCCGGCGTGCGTCAGCGAGCGACGCCAAATCGACCAGCCACACTCCATGTTCGTATTCGGCGGTCATTCGCTCGGCGACGGCGAGGGCGGTCGTCGTCTTGCCGATGCCTCCTGGACCGATGATTGTCACCAGGCGCTGTGGCAACAGTCTCGAGATCAGCGCCTGGACGGCCTCCGCGCGCCCAATCATCCGCGTTACGGCAAGCGGCAGGTTATGCACCGCTGCCGCCGGGACGGTCGCGGGCGGCAGGCTCCGCGATGGCTCGTCGATGTGTATGGGCGCGACGAAATTATAGCCCCGTCCAACCATGGTGACGATGTAGCGATTGCCGCCCTGGCCGTCGCCGAGGGCGCGGCGCAAGGCGCTGACTTGAATCTTCAGGTTCGCCTCGTCGACGAACGTTTGCGGCCAGGCGCGAGCCATCAGTTCTTCCTTGCCGACCACTTCGCCGCCACGCTCGACCAGCGCAGTGAGGATGTCGAAGGCGCGGTTGCCGAGCCGCACGGGCTTGTCGCCCTCCAGCAGCAGCCGCTGCTCCGCAAAGAGCCGGAACGGGCCAAACGAGGTCGCGCGTCCGTTCATCCCAGGGTATCCAATAGCTGTTTCGCCGCGATCAGATCGGCGGTACCAAAGCCCTCTGTGAAGCGATCATGGATCGGCCGGAGGCAGGCGATGGCGTCGGCAGGGCGGCCTTGAGAGCGCAACGAGCGGGCGAGGCTCGTCGCCGCTCGCAATTCCCATGACAGGGCTCCCTGCTCGCGCGCGCCATCAAGCGCTTGCCGCAAGAGTGCGTCCGCTGATCCTGCGGCGCCAGGTATGTCCTGTTGCATGGTGAGTTCGCCCTTAAGGCGGATGAGCTCCGGCGAAAAGAAGCCGTCTTCGAACTGCCCGACGCCGGCAGCGAGCACCGCCAGCCCTTCGGTGGTCCGCCCGGCCTGGCCCAGGGCTTCGGCCAGCTGCGTCAGTCCGCTCAAGGAGCGAAAGCTGAAGTTGGGCGCGGCCATCTGCCGGCTCGGCCGCCTTGGCATGGCCGGTCGCGTCAGCTTCCCGGAGGCTCTGCTCCGCCATCCGCACAGCTTGATCGGCAAATCCCTGCAGCCAGAGCACCCGCGCCAGGAAGACGCGGACCAAGAGGCGGAAGTCCATGCCGAATCGGACGACATCCCGAAAGCGGACGACATCCCGTCCGCGATCGCCAGCGGCACCCTGCGTCAGCAGTTGCTCCAGCTGGCCCCGTGCACTCACCTGATCGCCGACATAGTGCTCCGCTACTGCGACCATACTCATGCCGAACATACGATCGTTCTGATCCGAGCCGCGCAGGGAAAGTGAGTGGAACTCCAGCGCGAAGGGTTGCGCGGTGCGAAAGCGGCCAATGCCGTTGTAATAGAAGTACAATCCCCAGAGGGCGCGCAGCTGGTACTCGACATCATCCAGGCGCCTGGCGATGTCGAGTGCCTTGTTGAACGCTGTGACCATCTCGGAAGCCTCAGGGGTCGAGGCGCCCAGCGCGGCTTGCAGTCGCATTGCCTCCCGCGGGTTCTCAGTCGATGTCGCTCCGAGCGCCTGCCGGGCTCGTCTGCAGCACTCTTCGAGCAGCGATAAGCGAATCCAGAGCGGGGGTGCCGCAGCCGTCAGGGCTACACCGGTCGATGCCTCGCCGCCCGGTGAGAACGCCCAGTCGAGCGCCGCGCGCAGGTTGTCAATGTCCTGGGCGTAGTCGGCCAGCCAGTCGCTCGTCGCTCCCGCCGGCGTTTCTGCTGATGCCCGCTCGAAGAGCTGACGGTAGTATGCCGCATGCCGACGCGCGATCGGTTCGCGCCCGCCGCTCGCACCAAGCATTTCCAGCGCGTATGCGCGGGTCGTTTCGAACAGCCGAAAACGCGGTTTGACGCCACTGACATCCGCGACGACCAACGATTTC
>WNGR01006850.1_pt1 | contig 13214 bp, 18 predicted proteins | sample 5407581 | NCBI WGS metagenome assembly WNGR01 (sample SAMN13153383, study PRJNA577476) | soil metagenome | isolation source: 80 cm soil or saprolite under Garry oak tree replicate 2 | place: USA:California | collected 2016-06-15 | reverse complement strand
TTTTGCCGGGGTGGCTCAGTTTGGTCAGACCCCGAAAGGGGAGCCAAAGCGCCGGACTCATAATCTGGTTTGAGAGATCCGGAGGTCGCGGGTTCGATAGAAGACCTCTTTCGAGAGCCCCGCCCCCGGCACTTTGCCTGAGCGGAGGGCCTGCTATCGCGTTTAGCCTCTGCGGAGAATGTCAACGCGGCCGTCCTTTCTACCCACGTAGGCGACGTCGCACATTTGTAGGAAGAGACCTGTTTCGATGACGCCCGGAATATTCTTCAGTTTCTCGTGGACAATTTCTGGTCGGCGTAGGCTTCTGAAGAACACGTCGGCGATGAGGTTGCCGTTGTCTGTTATTACAGGTCCGGCTTTGCCCGCGGCTTCTCTTAGGACGGTTTTTTCGGAGATTTTTCTGATTTTTGCGACCGTTGACGAATAGCCGAAGGGAACTATCTCGACGGGTATTGGCTGGGGTCCTCCCAGGGTCTTAGCTAGTTTCTTCTCGTCAACTATGATGACCAGTTTCTTCGAGGTTGAATCTACGATCTTTTCTCGTAGCAGCGCTGCTCCTCCGCCCTTGACCATGTCGAGGGTTCGCCATTGTATCTGATCTGCGCCGTCCAGTGCTAGATCAGGTTGGGTGTCTTCTTCCAGGTTTGATGTTTTGAGCCCTAGTTTCTTTGCGGCTAATTCCGTCTGATAGGAAGTCGGGATGAATGTGATCTTGAGGTTCTCTTTTTTGACTCGTTCTGCGGCCAGTTCGAGGGCTCGTAGGATGGTATTGCCGCTTCCGAGTCCGATTGTTGTGTTGTCTCTGATTTCTCTTACTGCTTGGGCCGCGGCACTTATGCGAGCTTTGTCTGTCCAGGACAGGTTCTTGCTCAGCCTTCTGTCTCGATCTGTTCGAGGCGTTCCATTGCCTTGAGTACTTCCTCGCGAATGGTCTCTAGCCGCTCTTCAGCTTTGTTCTTAGGTTTCTCCTTCGGGAGTCGTTCCTTGGGAGGGTTTGTCGGCGCGGGGTTTGCGCTTGTCTCCGTCTTGGGAATCTCGGCTAGCTTGGGCGTCGTTTCGGATGATGTGATTATGGTTGGTCTGATCTGTTTCGCCGTCTACCCGTTTGAGGTCTGTCTTGTATCGTTGTAGGAGCTGGTTTTTCTCGCTGTCGTTGATCTGTCCTCTGGTTTCTGCTTCGTAGATCTTTGTGAGCGCGTCTCCGATGATGTCTCTTTCTAAACTAGCAAGTCGGAGCCTGTCGCGAGATCTAGAGACATCGATGCTTGTGATGGTCTTCTTGAGTATGTCTGGAACGGGGAACGACTCTCTGGTGGGCTCGGGTGTAGTCCTGGTCTCCTCCTGTTCGGTTTTTTTTCTTCCGAATAGGAGTATGAGTGTGAGTAGTGTGAAAGGCGCCGTTTGGCCCTTTCTACGCAATAGAAGCATTCCTCTGGCGTTCTTAGTCGTTTGACGAGTGGCTGATTATTAATGGTTTAGCAGTGCGGTGTTCCTGTTACCGCGTCGGGGGGTTGATGCGTCCAAGTATGGTTATCTAGTGTTTGTGTGATTTGTTGCTTTGGGTTAGTCTATGTCCCTTGCGATGCAGTGTGAGAGTTGCGGTCGACCGTTGGCTTCGCGCGAGGAGCATGGGGCTCAGAATCTCGACAATCCCTATTGCATTCATTGTACCGATATGAAGGGTAAACTCCTGCCTTTTGAGAAGTTGTATGAGGACATGCTCGCGTCAGCCATGCAGACTCGTTGGATGAATAAAGAGCAGGCGGAAAAATACGCGTTGGAGGAGATGGGTCGCTGGCCGGCTTGGAAGGACCGAGTCGACAAGATGCTGAAGCGATAGTCCGACTCTAGAGATTGGCCTCACTATGTCTGGTTACGAGTATCGGTTATTCTACTTTCGAGCGTTAGTAAATGGGTGCGCCGTAGTCGGCGCTCATTATTCCGATATCAATGATGTCTATTGTTCCATCGCCGTCTAGGTCTACTGCCGGATTGTAGCGGGCGGACCCTTGGGTTGCTCCGTATTCGTAGGTTGCCATGCCGACATCAACAATGTCCACCATTCCGTTACCCGTAACATCAGGGTTTCTTGAGGCGAAGCAGCTGAGCTGTGCCGCGGTCGGGTTTATTGTACAGCTGGCTGTTATGGTCGGGTTTGTCGAGGTGACTGTGACTAGGAATCGTCTTTGACTGTTATTGGGTCCGGCGTCGATTGTGAGGTTGAATATTTTGGAGAAAATGGTTATTCCTGTCGTTGTGTTTGTAGCGATTACTGCTACCGTGCCGGTGATGATATGTGTCGTAGTGTTTGCCGCGATGTTCGTGAAGATTGTGATGTTGATGTTGTCGAAGAATGCTTGTACTTGCTGAAAGCCTTGCAGAGGGGGCCTTACAATCAACGTCTTAGATATGACTGGAGCTCCCTGACTGGTAACCACTGTGAGCATAACTCTGTAGAGTCCGGGTGCAACATACTGGTGAACTGCTAGTATTCCTGTCCCATTGGTTCCGTCTCCGAAGCTCCAGAGGAAGCGCGTCGATGTTGGGGTTGGGCTCTGGTAGATTCTAGTATTGGAGGCGTTGAATGTTACTGGAAATCCGACAGGGGGTTGGGACGGTTGAATGGTAAAGTCTGGTGCTACGTTGAATAGTACGAGTTGAGAGATGGTGTCTGTGATTCCATTGCTGTCCTGCACAGTCAGGGTGACTTGCCATTTCCCTGGGGTGGCCAGTAGAAAGTCATGGGTCTGGTAGGAGCTGTTGGTCTTGACCGGGGAGCTGCCGTCGCCAAAGTCCCAAGTATAGGACGGTATCTGCCCGTTCGTGGCTCGGCTGGTGTTGGCGTTGAAGAAGACCACGGCGCCTGGGGCGGCGCACGCAACGCACGGGTTGTATGTGAAGGCTGCAAGGGGATGGGTCCCGCTCACGGTCTCAGAGCTCGGGACGACGTTCAGTATGAAGAATGCGAGAGCGGCTAGTACGGCTGCTTTTCGGAGAGTTCGGCCATTCAAGATCTGGACGCGCTACGTGTCTCAGCCTCGTTCTTATTGTTAACTCAGTCTTGTTGGATTGGAGCCCCGGACGAGATTTGAACTCGTGACCCTTGCCTTTCTGTGAAATGTACCAAGGCAATGCTCATGGTTTTGCATCTACCAGGCTGAGCCACCGGGGCACATTAGTGCGGCTCGGACGTTCAGCGTTATATCCGTTACCCGCGGATCGACTCTGCTAGCAGCATCTGTATTGGAGATTTCGCATCTGCCAATCACTAATTCGTATCCGTATCTTCGTGCTGGTTTTTCAGGCGTTGTGACGATTTGAGTGGCCTGAGTGAGGAGGTGCTGGGAGAGGTGTGGGTGAGTACACGGCTTCAGTACGGGTCGGAGCGTATTCGACTATTAGTGACGAGCAGCCGGATCGTGGTTGATCACGGGAGCAAGCGGGGTCCGGGAGCAGTTGCGGGTACTACTATTCTTGGACAGCTCAGCAGTGGATTAGAGGGCCTCTTCAAGAGCGGAGGGGATTCGAGGAAGAAGAAGAAGATGGAGAAGCTGGGCCCTAGCCAGGTGCTCAGAGCCCACAAGGACAACTTTGCCATAGGCTATGGTGAAGTTGTCAATCTGACGGTAGAGAAGGCTCTCCCACTAAACAAAGTAACCATCCTAACAGGCGATGGCAAGTACGAGTTTCTTACCCAGACCCTGTTCGACACCGTAGTAGCTCTCTTCTCAAAGACCTTAGAAGGCAAGATGACCACCCGGAAATTACCAGAACAACATCCACATCATTGAAGCCATCTATGCTGGAAAGTTTCTCTCATTTTTCGAGATTATCTTTTTCGTTTAGTCATGATTGGCCACCTTGTCAGGGGATTAGCTTATTTCGGGGGATAGCCTAATCTCTTACAACGGGGGGGACGTTATCGATGGGTCCTGCAAGACTGCTATTGTTGGCTGGGCTTCTTGTCCTTGCGTTCACTCTCCCATCCCGGCCTGTGGGCATCGTTCATGCGCAGACCCAATCAGCCTCTGTAGTCCGCATCGACCCGGTAGGTTCGTGCTGCGTGGTAAAGAATGCTCCATTTACGGTCAACGTGGACTTGGATCTAGCCCCGGGAGAGATAATCAACGGCTTCGATGTCAGAATCAATTATTCGAACCCGTATACCAACGCTAACCTTGGGGGTCTCCAGGCTAGGAGTCTGAACTACGATGGTAACATCTTCGGCTCATCCGGGAGCGTTGGGATTGATTGCATCAATGGCCTGGAACAGCAAGGGGGTAATGGATGCGGTGATGATTCTCTGGGCCAAATTCATCTCCAAGAAGTGCTTATCGGAAAGGCAGCTACGTCCGGAGGACGACTCTTCAGTATCGCGTTTCTAGTAGGAGGGCCCGTTCCGAGCGTCTTCACCTTTGACCGTGCGAATCTGGTCAATCCTAACGGTGATCCGTCCAACCCTCAACTGATTGACCCGGTCTTTATCCCGGTCGTAAAGCAGGACGCCATATTTGGCAATACGGGCGTCGTGGCTTTCTTTAACTATCAACCGCATGATACATCTGTATCGCCGGCGATTCTTCCGAATGCACTAATCGATTTTAATGGGAACGCCAGTTTCGTCGGAAATGATACGTCTATCGGGATCAAGTCGTATTCCTGGGATTTCGGGAATGTCTGTGCTCCGGTATCCACCGCACTGGGACATTGTACTTTCCCGGAGGCCGGAAACTATACTGTTTCGTTGACTGTAGTTGACGATCGAAACGAGTCCGGTTTTATTTCCCGGAAGGTCTCTGTTGTCCCAGCCCTTGGCAGCATCGACCTGATGGTAAAGGATCAGTTGGGGAACGTGCTCAAGCAGCAAGTGACTGTTCGAGTCTACAACTCGACACTTTCCCCAACTCCTTTTGCCACGAATACGACTGGCAGTGAAGTAGTGTTCAAGGGGCTATCTCCGTCTAGCAGCTACTACGTATCATTTGCAGGTGCAACGGTTCAAGATTTTTCCAAGACCGAGATTGTACGTCCGGGCTTGACTACACTAGACTCTGTATACTTGACGCTGAAGCCTCCGCCCGCTGACTACAGCGCCTTCATCTATGCTGGCTCTCTCATCGCCGCGTTGGGAATTCTTACTGGAGCGATTGTTTACCAGAAACGGTCTTCCAAAACAGGTCGTCTAGCCGCGCGAACAAGAAGACAAACACACGCGTATCCCGCCGAACCTAGATGAGACGCTTCTTTGCATATTCTAGGGGCTACCGGACTGGGACGGATCTGCGTCTTGGCAAGAGAAAGAGGCCCATCGCAATGGCCGCCACGATGATGACTCCGATAATGATTATCGGTACGGTGTACGCGTTGTTGAGTATGCTAGTGTTGGCGGGGTTAAGGGTCACCGGGGTCGCGTATCTCCACAGGTTGTTTGACGTATTTGTCTCTCCAGCGACGGCCAAGACCTTTCCGCCGATCATGTAGGCCCCAGGACTGAATCCTGTCGTGTGCCAGGTGAAGGTCTCGTTGACGTTCTGGCCCGGGGCAAGAGTTACGTTCTGAGTTCCAATCGTCTGGTCGCTGACAATAGCCGTGATCGTCGCATTGTCAGTAAGTCTGCCCACGTTCTGAACTTCGATGACGATGCTGATATCGGATCCGACGCTGGTCATGGTAGTGCTAGGTGACACGCTTACTACCGCCAAATCATGGGGAGAAGACACTGCTACCACTACGATCGGGATCGTTACGTCGAAATGTCCGGGTATACTCTTGACGCCGTCTCCGTGTATCCTGAGGATGTACGTGCCGGGGGGCGTTGTGGAACTTGCACTGATTGTAAAGGATATTGTGGCGTTTGGTGAAGTCTGAGTTACGCTCACAATGGTTCCGTTCCCGGAAATAGTTGGTAGGGGAGAGAGGCCATTGCTAGAAATGAAGACGGACGCTGATATGTTATCCTTGAGTCCGTTGTTGCCAGCATACGTCGCGGGGATTGTTGCTGATGAGCCAACTGGAATCGTCGGAACTGTCGAAGGTAGAATGATGGAAAAGCTCGGCGCTATTACGCTCACTTGGAAGCTGATTGAATGTATCGAGGTCCGGTTTTGCGCCCCGCTCGTGCTCACCACAGTGACAATATAATTGCCGACGGTTATTCCTTGCACATTGCAGTCTGTTGCTGCTACACCAACAACGTGCAGAGAGGCGTTGTTTCGAGAGATTATCATAACAGGGTTCGGGCTGCACGCTACATTGATTCCATTCGAGGTAATGATCTTGACCGGGGTGATCTCAGCCACATATACCGATGTGATGCTCACTGTCACGTTATAGATGTCCGTAGCAGCGAGTGTGACAGGCTGTATTTCCGAGGAGCCCTGGAGAACAGTCAGCACCCCCGTGATTCGGATCGACAAGACATAGTCCACTACGTTGACAGCAAGAATTGCTGTGTGGTTAAGGAAGCCCGATGGCACAAAAGGGCTCGGAGATGTTGCTGTGACGTTTACGCTATATGCACCTGTTGTTGTTGATGTCAGTATCAGCTGCGTCAGAGCTGTAGCACCGTTCAAGAGTGAGAGCTTGGTTTTTACTAGGGATGCGCTGAGTACAGAAGGATTGCTAGTGGTCACGCTTAACGTTACGTTACCCGAAAAACTATCGACGCTTGTTAGAGAAATGTTGTCAACACCTGGAGCGGTGACGTTGAAGTAGACATGGGGGGGACTGGGCGCTATGTTGAAGTCGGGTATCGGAACGATGAGTTGGAGGGTAACCGAATTCGGTGGGACGCCCGAGCTGGTTCCGGTTATGTTGAGGACATACATGCCGGGAGGAGTTGAAGCCGGAACCGTAATGTTCATGCCGGAAAGACCGTCTGAACCAACTGCAACCGTAACGCTCGTCGGCGAGACTGAGAAGAGTGGCAGCGGGGAGAGAGATCCGATAGCGGAGACTGACGTGGTCAAATCTACGTTCAAACCGTTAGTGCCGCCAAACCCATTCAGGCTCGGAATATCCAAGAATGGGCTTGTCGTACTATCTCCTCTAGCGACTTGGATAATCCCCGAGCTTGGTAATAGGTCGAAGTACGGTTCATTGCTGAACTTGGCAGTCTGCACAGTTTCGGGAACCGATGCGAACGTACCAGCCTGGATCGTGACACAAACTCCGCCGGGTACGCTGGTGGTTGTGCAGCCGGTCTGGAATTTGATTGGTATGTTTTCGACGGGAGTGAGGACGGTGTAGTTTGCCGTGAATAATACTCCATCTACGGGCGTGAAAGCATTCCCTATTAGATCTCCCGTGACCCGGTATTCGATGGTGTCAACTGTATCGGTTGGGGGACAAGCTGTAGAACCCAGCTTGTTGACTACTCCGATGCACTTCAGGAGCTCGTGTACATTAGTGAGAATTGAGCTACCGAGGAATGCTCCGGACGGCAAGAGGTCGCTACTATTCGCGACGATGGTTATGTCAAAACTGCTTAGAGGTTGAGAGCCGTTGACCGCAATGTCCACTAAGAAGAAAGACTTTCCAGCTGCTGGGAGGGGTCCCGGTATGGTCGGAACCGTCGGGGGACAAGAGGTTGAGCCGTGTGGTGCGATACAGATTTCTCCGATCCGATCGGCATGTGCCTGCACAATGACATTGGGTGCTATGTACAAGGTTCCGATGGATAGAATCGTTAGCAGCAACAAAACATAGGGGTTCATCAAACAGACTCTACTTTCCTATGACTAGGGTTTGATCGGTTGTGCCGAATATATATCTTGGGAAGAATCGACTTGCGGAGGACTCCATCCGCTTTCACATTCTTATGCTGAGCGAAACGCGGATCCACGCGACGGGGCAAGACTAATACTACGCTACTCCAAGGTACATGAAGGGGCAGGTTATGGCCCGTTCTCGAGACGGTAAGAAGAGGAAGGAGAGAAGCCGCCTCGTAATCGCCATACCTCTTATTGCGCTTGCACTTGTGGCAGCTGTTTTGGTTGTAAGTTTCCTACCACAGTTGTATTCTGTCCCCGTAAACTTTAACGACGAGATCCTAATCGAAGTCCAGAAGGGGAACAGCTCAAGCCTTCTCATCGTCGCTCCGAATCGGACCATTGGTGAGCCTGGCGGTCTCTGGGCGACGCACCAGTACGACAGTTATGGCGTGGCCGGGCACTATCCCATCTACATGGACGATCCCTACTACGCTTGCCCTGTTAAGCATGCTTGCACTATTGGCGTGAAGTCGAGCGTTGTGCATCAGTACACCCTTGGAGACTTCATGGCAGTATGGGGATATCCAATTGTCAGCAGAAACAATACTCTCGGGAGAACAAGTTCTGGTAACTATGCCTGGGAGCTATGTGTGGGCGCAACCGCGAGCACAGCGGTCATTAACTATCAGTGGGGGGCTATGGTTCTGCAGCCGAACATGGCTATCACTCTCGAATTCTACGATACTAGCACGCTGTACGGATGTGCGGCCGGCTGATACTTCTGGCAATCCATGGAGCTCCCTCGGCATCCCGAGGATTTTTCGGATGCTGGATGTTTTTTTTTCGAAAATTTATATCGCGTGCTGACCTAGCTATCGATCGGTTGGTTGCGTCTAGCTGTCTGTGAAGAAGACGATAATTCCGTTGTTCTTGCTCCTCCTCAGCGTTGTCCTGTCCAGTCCCAACTTGGTACTACCGCGAGCCCATGCGGCTACAGGCGAAGTTTGTCTCGCCGATCCTTCCACCGCGGGAGGGTCCCCTTCTCCCTGCCCCGGGTCGCCCATACGGTTTGACGGTCCCACCGGCCAGCAGGTACGGGCTGGTGTTTTCATTCAGGGGTCTGATTCTCTGAACGGATTCGACGTAACATTGAGGGCAAACAATACGTACTTCAAGCCGGTTGGTGCAGATCTGATTGGAACCGTTCTGCCAGGGACTCCTACCATTATCCTCGAGTGCCTTCAAGGGGTCTTGATACACGGTTCAGTCTGCGCGCCGACCGACAACGTAACCACACTCCACTTCACTGTCACAGCAGGTCTCGGTCTATCAACTAATCCTCCGACAACGGGGCTGCTTTTCACCGCCATCTACAACATTACGACTATCACCCCTTCCGGAGGTATTCCTGTCAACTTTCCGACTGGCTGTTCTGGGACAAGTGTATCCGGCGGTGTCTGTGTCACAATGTCCAATGGAAGTAACACTCCTGACGTTGAGACTGTGCAGGGAGGTAGCTTCGATAATTCTGATTCTGGAATTATGGCGTCGGTGACTCTATCTGCGTCTCCTACGAGTTTTGGTCCCGAGTTTCCTGGCAGTTCTAACAGTGCGACTGTTACCGCAACATCCGTGAACGGTTATGCTTCAGGCTTCTTTTCGTACACGGATCAGGTTATGTTTACGACTGTTGCAACGTCAGGTCTTACAGCTACGTTGAGCGGTACGAATCCTTGCGCCACTGGCGGTGTGAGCTGTTCTGTCAGCCTTTCATTGAGCGCTACAGCTGCTGGGAATTACACTGTCACTGTCTACGGTGCCTACGCGACAAACGACCCGTCGGGGAATCCTGATACGCTAGCCAGTCTTGTCGGTCTCAACGTTACTGTTTATGATTTCGGCTTCACGATCAGTCCAACATCTATTACTTTCATTTCCGGTTCTACCGGCATCGCGACTGTTTCTCTTTCCAGTCTTAATCACTTCGCTGGGACAATCACTCTCTCTACTGGCACCGTGATCGGATCTCCTCCTCTCACAATAAGCTACACTTCAAGTAGTCTAACGCTGACTGCTGACGAGACTCTCACGTCAACAGCAACTTTCAGTGCGTCGCCAACGATTACCACCACTTACCATGCAATCATCAAGGCGACTTCTGGCGCACGCAGCAAGACCAGTTCGACTCTCACTCTCACGGTCAAACCTGGAGACCTCACGACGACTTCTCTATCCTGTACGCCTGCCTCTGTCAACGTGAACAGTCCGTCCACGTGCACGGCGACTGTTACTGACACGAACTCTTCTCCAACCACTCCTGGAGGAACTGTAGTTTTTGCGAGTGACAGTGCTGGTAGTTTCACGCCTGCTACTAGTTGCTCCCTGTCTGCCGGGACGACTGGGACCGCTTCCTGCCAAGCGACGTATACTCCAACTTCATTTGGGAGTGGGACTCACAACATTACGGGAACTTACGGTGGTGACTCCACTCACGGTCGAAGTATTGGAAAGTTCTTGTTGACAGTAACCGTGCCTGGAGCAACCACTACCACAACGGTTGATTGTTCGCCTTTATCGGTGACCGTCGACCGAGCTAGTACGTGTACTGCGACGGTTACTTCGTCTGACTCGAATACTCCAACTGGTTCTGTGTCGTTCAACTCGGACAGTAGCGGCTCGTTTGTCACGAGCCCTTGCACTCTATCCGGTAGCGGGTCCGTGGCTAGCTGTTCAGTTGCTTACACGCCTAGCGCGTTTGGATCTGGGACCCATAAGATAGCCGCTGACTATCCGGGAGACCCTGGCCATGGTGGGAGTAATGGCAACTTCAACCTTGCCGTGACCGACTTCACTCTTACAGCAGCTCCATCTACTGCGACTGTCGACGTTGGCTCAGGGGGTGCATCAAGTATCACTGTTTCTCCGATGAACGGTTTTGCTGGTGATGTTGCGCTGACCAGCGACAATACTGCGTGCACTCTGACTCCGTCGACTGTCACTGGAGGGTTTGGCAGTTCAACGCTGTCATGCACATTCACGGTTGCAGGGAGTGTGACTGTCACCGTCACGGGCACCATTGGCAGTCTCTCGCATACTGCAGCCGTCGTCTTCACGGTGGTAGACTTTACGATATCCGCTAGTCCCGCTAGCGTGACCGTTGGGACCAACGTGGCTGGTGATTCTACTGTCACGGTTGCTCCCATCAACGGTTTCTCTTCCACCGTTAGTCTTGCTGTTTCGACTAACTCGACGAATCTTTCTTGTACTCTTACGCCGTCGAGTATTACTGGAGGCTCTGGAATATCTACACTATCATGTTCCGGAACTGTTGCAGGTAATTACCAAGCCAACGTGACCGGCACCAGCAGCTCACTATCACACTCGACCCTCGTCACGTATCACATCACTGCGCCAGTGCCCGACTTTTCGATCAGTGCAAACCCGACCAGTTTGACTCTAAACGCAACCATCACTGGTGTCTCGAACGTTACAGTTGTTTACGTGAATGGTTTCACGGACACTGTCAATCTGTCGTTCGTTACTAACTCGACCAAGCTCGTCTGCAGCCTCTCATCTTCCACTATCAGCAGTTCTGGATCCGTAGATGCTTCATGCTCTGCGATGTCCGCGGGCAATTATCATCTGAATGTGACCGGAGTTAGCGGCACTCTCTCCCACTCTGTAACCGTCGTCTTCCACATCCAAGACTTTGGCGTCTCTGCGAGTCCATCGACCGTCGCGACCGCCCCAGGTGTTACGGCACATTCTACCGTTAGCGTGACTTCTCTCAACGGCTTCAGCAGCACTGTTTCTCTCTCTGTGACAACTAACTCGACGAATCTCTCATGCAATCTATCGACCACCAGTATTCCAGGCGGATCAGGCACATCCACACTCTCATGTAGCGGACCTCTTGGGAACTATTCTGCGAACGTCACGAGCACTAGTGGCTCATTGTCCAAGACGACAACTATCGATGTCCAGGTGACAGATTTCACAGTCTCTGCCAGTCCGACTAGCGTGACAGGTTTGGCGAACGCGGCTGTGACTTCAACCATCACGGTGGCTCCGACCGCCAGTTTCTCTGGCACCGTTTCACTCAGCGTGTCTGTCGCTCTAACTGGGCTTAGCTGTTCGCTCAGCCCGAATAGCATACTGCTAGGAGGCTCTCAGACTTCGACATTGTCATGTTCGGGATCTGCTGGCAACTACACTGCTACTGTTACCGGAACGAGCGGTAGCCTCTCCCATACTGCGACTGTGACTTTTACAATTACCGACTTTTCGATAAGCGCAAGCTCGACTAGTGTCAATGGTCTGGTGAGCACTTCCGTAGGTTCCACGATTACTGTCTCGCCGGTCAACGGGTTCAGTGGGACTGTTGATCTGAGTCTAGCGTCTTCTTCCGGAATTTCATGTTCTCTGAGTGTGACAAGCGTTGTGTTGGGTTCTGCTCAGACCTCGGCTCTCTCATGCTCTTCAGCAAACGCTCTCAACTATACTGTCACGGTGATTGGCTCGTCTGGTTCACTTTCGCATACCTTGGATGTAACGTTCCGTATCGGCGACTTCCAACTCTCTGTTTCGAACGCGACCCCTGTTGTTGCCGAGGGAACGTCCGGCTCAGTGACTGTGACTGTTACGAGTCTCAATGGATTTTCGGGCACTGTGAATCTTGTTTTGACTAACAAGACGTCTGTGCAGCCTGGGTATCCCCAGCCTAGCTTTAGCCTCAACCCGACAAGTATCACTGGTAGCGGGACCGCGACGATCACTATTGTCGTTGGTCCGCGGGTTTATCCCTCCACCTACCAGATACAGGTGAATGGGACGAGTGGTTCCCTCAAGAATCCTGCTCCTCAGATACTTCTCACTGTGCCGAGGCCGGACTTTTCCATCTCGCACAGCCCGGCAACCGCTGTCATCATTGTTCCGGGTCAGACGGGAACCGCGAACATCAATGTGACCGCCACAAACGGTTACAATGGTTCAGTCACCTTCTCATACTCTGCTAGTCCTTCGGGGTTGACTTGCAGCTTTGGTCGTAGCAGTGTGATTCTTCTTCCCGGCGGACTCAACACTACTACAATATCCTGCTCTGGTTCGTCGCAGGTGTATGCGGTGACGGTTACTGGGACTGCTGTCGAAACTTATGATCAAGGTATCACTCATGTGACGATACCCGTCTATTCGGTGATCGACTTTACTCTCCAACCGACTCCATCCGGAATTACGGTAAATGTTGGTCAGACTGCTCACGCGCAGATCAATGTGACCTGGACATCGGGCTATTCGGGGATTGTCACGTTCAAGGTTTTTCCCAGCAATAGCGCGGTGACCGCTCCTGATCCCGCGAGTCTGACTGGTTCAGGTGTAGTCACGCTGGATGTTAGTTCTAGTGCTAGTGGCACCTTCATGGTGGTAGTGAATGCGACTAGCAACACAGTGACTCATTCGACCACGATTACTGTGACGGTGTTGGCTCCTGCGAACTCGAGTATC
>WNGR01005806.1_pt1 | contig 13216 bp, 9 predicted proteins | sample 5407581 | NCBI WGS metagenome assembly WNGR01 (sample SAMN13153383, study PRJNA577476) | soil metagenome | isolation source: 80 cm soil or saprolite under Garry oak tree replicate 2 | place: USA:California | collected 2016-06-15 | reverse complement strand
TGCGCCGGTCGTCGTCCTTCAACTTCAGCGAATCGATCGTCTTGATGATCTCGCGCACGAAAAGCGGGCCGCCCTCCGGATCGAAGGGGCAGTCGGTGCCGAAGAGCACGTGATCCGCGCCGAAGAAATCCAGTCCGCAGCGCGTGGCCGGAGCCGAGCCGTTCACCGAGGTGTCGGCGTAGAACATCCTGAAGTAATCGACCGGGCGCTTGGCCATGCGCTTCAAGATGACGGTGTAGTCCTCGTCCGAAGTCCGCGTGCCCAGCTGATCCATCCCGTAGCCGATCCTCGCGTCGAAGAACGGCGCCATCGCGCCCAGGTGATGCGTGATGATCTTGAGGCCGGGGAGCTTCTCCATCATTCCCGAGAACACCAGGCGCGCCATGAAAACGCTCGTCTCGTAGGGCCAGCCGAACAGCCAGTAGATCTCGTACTTGGATTTGCTCTCGCTGACGTAATCGGCGAATTTCGCGGTGCGCGTCGGGTGCACCCACACCGGCAGGTCGTACTTGTTCGCCATGCGCTCGAAGATCGGATGGAACTCCGGCTCGTCGAGCGGCCGCCCGTTCACGTTGGTGAAGATCTGGATGCCCTTCGCGCCGAGCGTCCCGATCGCGCGGTCCAGCTCGCGCAGCGCCTCGGGGACGTTGTTCATCGGCAGCGAGGCAACGAACGCGGGGAAGTAGTCGGGATGCTTCGCGACGATCTCCGCCATGCCGTCGTTCGCCAGGCGCGCGAGCTCAGGCGACTTGTCGTGCGGCGCGATGAACTCGATCGCCGGAAGGGACAGGGTGAGGATCTGCTTGTACCCCGGAAAGCGCTCCATCATGCGCAGGCGCGCCTCCAGGTCCCACAGCACCGGTATGTGCAGCCAGCGCTTGATCTGGGCGGCGAGCGAGGGACTCTGCCCCGCGATCGCCTTCACCCGCTCGAAAAATGCCTGCGGGAAGATGTGCGGGAAGATATCGAGCTTGAGATTCGGGTTCATGAGCGCCTAAAGGGGACGGATTCGGAAATCGCGGGCGGTATTGTGCCTGAAATCCATCTGCTCCAGATGCGCCTAGGCTCCGCCCTCGAGCCGGGCGATGAAGCTCGCCATCGCTTCGAGCACCACGCCGGGCTGGTCGCGGTGCGGGGAGTGCCGGCAGTCGGCGAGGCGCAGGAGCTCGATCGGACCGCCGGTCTGCCTCGCGACCGCCTCGAGCTGCGCCATCGTCCCGTACTCGTCGTCGAAACCCTGGATCGCGAGCACCGGGCAATGTATCCGCGGCAGGACTTCCTCGATGTTCCAGCTCCTGAAATCCGGGTGCAGCCAGATGTCGTTCCACCCCCGGAATGTCTTCGCCGCGTCGGCGTGATAGCGGCCGAGCTTCTGCGCGAGGTCGGTGTCCTCGAAGGCGGTCTTCGCCTCCGCGATGCTCTTCACGCTGATGTCTTCGACGAAAACATGCGGCGCCATGACCACCAGTCCTCTGACGCTGTGTTTCGCGGCTGCATAAATGAGGGCGATCGATCCGCCGTCGGAATGGCCCACGAGAACCGGCTCGCCGACGCCGAGCCGCTCGAGCAGCTCGGGCAGTACCTCGAGCGCCTCGACATGCATGTAGTCGACTGCGCGCGGCCCGCGCAGCACTTCCGACCGACCGTAGCCGTAGCGCGAGTAGACCACCGCGGCGCAGCCGGTCGCCGCAGCCGCCTTCTGCGGGAAATCGCGCCACATCGCGACCGAGCCCAGACCCTCGTGGAGAAAGACCAGAGTCGGCGCGTCCCGGTTCGCCCCGGGAATTTTCTGAACTTCGAGCTTGCGGCCTTGAACGGTGACGAAGGAATGATCGGCGTGCGCGGACAAACTCGGCCTTCTTCTGTTCTCCACGGATCGCGCAAGTTTATCGAAACCGCGTCGGCTCTTGCTATAGCCTCAACGGTTTCCAATACCCGGTCAGCTCGAGGTAGCCGCGCCCGGCGTCCTTCTCCCCTGCCCGCGCGCGCACCGCGCCCTCCCAGTAGACGGTGCCGGTGCTCGCGCGCGCGTCGAGCTCCTGGTCCTCCATGAGCGGCTCGATCTCCAGGTTCAGGGCGCCGGCCGCGACGCGCACCGCAACCGGATACTCGGTTCCGGTCCGCGGCGAGCGCCAGCGCCTGAGCGGCTCGAACCGGACCTCTCCCGGCTTGAAGCTGCGCACGCGGCCGTCTGCGCCCCGCAGAGTTCCGCCCGCCCAGAAACTGCCGCCGTCCCCGGAGCGCACGCGAAACGCCATGAGCGCGCCGCCGTCGGCGAGATTGATTCCGATCCAGTCCCAGCCGACCGCCTCCGCGGCGAGAGCCTCGCTCGACCATTCGTGATCGAGCCAGGCTTCGCCCGAGACCTCCAGTTCGCGGCCGCCGATGACGACGCTGCCCGTGACCGCGAGATGCGGAAGGCTGTAGTAGTAGCTCGCCTGCGCCGGGTTCGGCCCTTTGCGGCTGAAGCCGCGCTCGCCCTGGAGCAGCACCGCCTGTTTCGCGTCGAAGCGGAGGCTGTAGCGGAAATCGCGCGCCGCGACCTCCGCCGCGTAGCCGCTCCCGGCTTGCCTGAGCGACCAGTCCTCGATCGCGACCTCGGTGCGGCCCTCCTCGGCACGGGCGAGCCCGAAGCCTGCGCGCGCGGCGCGCTGATCGTGCAGCAGGCCTGCGGCCGCCGGATCGGCGAGCGCCGCATGCGCGAAGAGCAGCTGCCGCGGCGCGAAGCGGCTGGCAAGGTCCTCGGCGACGCGCGGCCGGTTGCGAAAAAAAGTGACCTGCACGCCGAGCTCCCTGCCGCCCGCCGCCTTGAGCCAGCCGGTGATGTACCACCATTCGCTGCGGAACTGCGGATGGCTGCCGTGGTCGCGCGGGAACTGCAGCACTGCGCCCTGGCGCACCGGCGGATACTCACCCTGCGCGTGCACGAAGACGGGGAACGAGGCGAGCACCAGCGCGAGCGCGAACCTCACCAGTCCTCCTTCACCGCCCGCGCGGCCTCACCGCTCATCGCCTGCCGCCCGCTCGCGATCGCCGTGAATGTCGCCAGCACGAGCATCACCGCCACGAATTCGGCCAGGAGCTGCCAGGGCAGGTGCAGCTCCATCCCCCAGTGGAACGATTGGCGATTGACGACGTGGATGAGCACCAGGCTGATCACCCAGCCGAGCGTGAGGCCCACCGCGAGACCGAGAGCGCTCACCAAGAGGCCCTGCGCGGCGAGCATGGAGCCGATCTGTCGCCGCGTCATTCCGATGTGGCGCAGCACGCCGAACTCGCGCCGCCGCGCCAGCACCAGCGCACCGAAACTCGAGGAAAGTCCGAAGAGACCGATCGCGACGGCCACCGCCTCGAGCGCATAGGTCACCGCGAAGGTACGGTCGAAGATCCTCAACGAGACTTCGCGGATCTCTCCTGGGCCGGCGATCTCGAGGTTCACGCCGCCCGCGACGCGCGCCTGTATTTCGCGCGTCACGTTCGCCGTGTCCGCGCCCGGCGCGAGCCACAGCGCCGCATCGTCGGCGTAGGCGTCGCCGCTATGGCGCAGGTACTCGTAGCGCTCGATCAGCACCGCGCCCTGCTGGCGCGCGTAATCGCGCCAGATGCCCGCGACGGTGAAGCGCACGCGCCGCCCGCCGAGCGGGATCTCGATGACGGCGCCGGGCCGCCACCCGTACAGATCGGAGGCGACTTCGCTCACCCATGCCGCCGGCGGCTCGCCCGCTTTGAGCGCATGCGCCGCACCCAGGAGCGGCGGAACCCTGCCCTCGGCCTCGACCGCGCGGGCGAGAAGCGTGAGAGGCGGCCTGTCCGGAGCGACGAGCAGGCGCTGGCTGCGCAGAAACTCGACGCGGCGGACCCCGGGCAGCGTCGCGATCGTCTGCTGGTCGGCGGGCGAGAGGAAAGCCGTGTCCGAGCCCGGCCCCGCGCGCAAATAGAGGTCCGCGGGCAGCACGCGCTCCAGCCACTCGTCCAGGGACTGGCGGAAGGAGGCGACCATGATCGCCATCGATACCATGAGGCTGACGCTGGCGACGATCGCGGCGAGGCTCACCCCCGCCTGTCCCGGAGCGCCGCGAAGCTGCGCGAGCCCGATGCGCGTCGATACCGGCCCGAGGAGCGGCGCGACGCGGAACCCGAGCACCGCGATGCGCGGCATCAGCATCACCGTGCCGATCAGGAGGAGCGCGATGGCGCCATAGCCGAACAACGGCAGCCCGCCCACGGGCCCAGCCTGGGTGAGGGCTGCGCCGGCGACAAGCACCGCGATTCCCGGCCACACCGGCTGCAGCCGCGCGAGCGCGCGCTCTTCATCGCCCGCCTTCAAGGCGGGCGCGGGCTCCGCAGCGGCGGCTTCCAGAGCCGGCGCGAGGCTGCCGAGCACCGCTGCGAGGATCCCGAGCGAGAAGAACAGCGCGAGCGCCGGCCAGTCGAGCACGGGTGAAGGCGCGAGGCCGCGAAAATATCCACCCCCCAGCTCTGCGCCGAAGCGCTGAAGCACGAAGCCTGCGCCCGCACGGCCGAGCGCAATTCCGGCGAGCGCCCCCATCGCGCCGACGACGGCGGCCTCGACGAGGAGCATCGCAACCAGCTCCCGCCGCGTCATGCCCAGGACGCGAAGCAGCGCGAGCTGCGCGCGCCGGCGCACCACGGCGAGAGCCTGCGCCGAAAAAACGAGCAGCCCGCCGGTAAAGAGCGCCACCAGCGCGAGCACGTTGAGGTTCACGCGGTAGGCGCGCGACAGCGCGCCGCTGCGCTCGACGTCGGCGTCCGGCCGCTCGACCAGAATGCCCGGCGGCATCTCCGCGCGCAGGCGCCCTGCCACGCGCTCGGAATCTGCCCCCGGGCGCAGCCGCAGGTCGATGCGGTTCAAAAAGCCCGAGCGCAGGAAGATCGCCTGCGCCGCACCGATGTCGAGGACCGCAAATCGCTGCCGATGGCCGTCGTCGAGCAGGCCGGCGACTTGCAGCGAGACCACGCGAAGGCCCACTTGGACCGAGACCGCGTCGCCCTTTTTAAGGCCGAACCACTCGGCGGCTGCGGCGGAAAGAAAAATTCGGTCCGGATGCAGGAAATCCAGGCGGTTGGAGATTTCCCCGTTTACCAGAAAGTGCTGGACTAGCACCGCGCGAAAGATATCCAGTCCCAGCATCTTCAGCGAGTCGCGGCGGCCGGGCAGCCTCGCTTCAACCTCGAGCACCGGGCTCGCTACCGCCACCTCCGGCAATTTCGCGAGCCGCGGGTAGAGGGACTCGTCGAAACCCGCCCGCGGGCCTCGCACGACGAGATCGGCCTCTCCAGAAAGCGTCTGCACGGCGGCGGCGAATTCGTCGATGGCCGCCTGGTTGACGAGCTGAATCGCGTAGCCGAGCGCCACGCCGAGCGCGATGGCGAGGACCGACAGAGCGAGCCTGCCCTTGTGCTGCGAGAGCGGCGCGAGCAGGAGGCTGCGGCGGACCGCGTGGCGGCTCATTGCGCCATGTTAGCGCGCGTGCCGCCCGCGCGCGGGATCAGCCGCGGCTCGGCGGGCTCTGGTTGATCAGGATCCAGTACATCCCGAGCTGGGTGACCGCGTGGGCGAAGGCGGAGAAGTCGATCGGCTTGCGCACGTAGCTGTTCGCGCCGGACTGGTAGCTTCGCAGCATGTCCTCGTCCTCGCTCGAGGAGGTGAGGACGACCACGGGGATGAGCTTGGTGCGCGGGTCGGCGCGTATCCGGTGCAGCACGTCGATGCCGTCGAGCTTGGGAAGCTTGAGATCGAGCAGGACCACGGCGGGCAGCGTCTGCGGCTCGCGCCCCGCGTGTTTGCCCGTTCCGAACAGGAAGTCGACCGCTTCCTGGCCGTCCCTCGCGACGAAAACGCTGTTGGCGATGTTGGCCTTTCGCAGCGCGCGCAGCGTCAGCTCCTCGTCGTTCGGGTTGTCTTCGACGAGCATGATCGTCTTTTCCATCATCGCCTCCACGGCGCCGGGCGCCTTCAGTTGAATTTCCCGGCGGACGGCCGGATCGAGCCGGCCGCCAGGAGCTGCGCCATCGCCCCGGGGTGAACGGCAGGGGAAAAGAGGTACCCCTGGGCCTGATCACAACGGTGCATGCGCAGGAATTCCAGCTGCTCCACGGTCTCGACTCCCTCCGCGATCACCCGCACCCCGAGCGAGTGCGCGAGCGAGATCACCGTTTGAGTGATCGCCGCGTCGTGCCCGTGCTGGTGGGCCTTGCTCACGAACGAGCGGTCGATCTTGAGGCAATCGATCGGCAGCCGCGAGAGATAGCTCAGGCTCGAATAGCCGGTGCCGAAATCGTCGACGGCGATCTGCACGCCCAGCTCCTTCAGACCATCGAGGACGGCGACCGTCCGGTCGCGGCTCTCGACCAGCACGCCTTCGGTGAGCTCGAGCTCGAGATTGCGCGGCTCGAGCCGCGATGCGTGCAAGGCGCGCTCGACGGCATTCACGAAACCGGGACTGCGGAACTGCTGCGCCGAGACGTTCACGGCGAGCCGCAGCTCGGCGAGCGCGGCGTCGCCCCAGACGCGGATCTGCCGGCAGCTCTCGGCGAGCGCGAATTCCCCCAGCGGACGGATGAGGTCGGAGTCCTCCGCCACGGGGACGAACTGTCCCGGGGGGATCCATCCGCGCTGCGGGTGGTTCCAGCGCATGAGCGCTTCGACTCCCACGATGCGCCCGTTGGCGAGCACGACCTGAGGCTGGTAGTGCATTTCCAATTGGTTCCTCTCCAGCGCGAGCCGCAGCTCATTCTCCAATTCGACCCGGTCGGTCGCCTGCCGGGTCATGGCGGAGGCGTAGAACTGGAAGCCGTTGCGGCCGTCGGTCTTGACGCGGTGCATCGCGGCGTCGGCGTTGCGCAACAGGATATCGAATTCTTCGCCGTCGCGCGGATAGACGCTCGCCCCGATGCTCAGCGTGACGTGGAGGTCGCGTCCCTCGAGCGAGAACGGCGAGTGCATCGCCTCGCGGATCTTGCGCGCCACGGAGAGAACGTCGTCCGGACGCGCGAGATCGGTCGCGAGCACCGCAAAGGCGTCGCCACCGAGCCGCGCCACGGTATCGCCTTCGCGCACCGCGCTCTTCAGGCGGTCGGCGACCATCCGCAGCAGCGTATCGCCGGCACCGTGGCCGGAGCTCTCGTTGACCAGCTTGAAGCGATCCAGGTTCAGGACCAGCAGCGCCGCCGGCCGGCTCGCGCGCCGGGCGTGCGCGACCGCCTGCAGGGTGCGATCGCCGAGCAGGTCGCGGTTCGGCAGGCCGGTCAGCGGATCGTAGTTCGCCAGGTACTGCAGGCGCGCCTCGTAGGCTTTCCGCTCCCGTATGTCGCGCGCGATCGTCGAGAAAAAGCGCATCGCCCCGCCGGGCCCCCGGTGGGCGATGATCACCTGCGAGACGGGGATCTCCGCGCCGTCGGCGCCCAGGATCGCCGTTTCGCCGTTCCACACGCCCGCGCGCGACGCGACCGGCGTTCCTTCGCGCTCGATCAGCTCGCGCGCCCATGCGGGATAGATCTCGCCCAGCGACTTGCCCACGCCTTCCGTTTCCGGCGCGCCGATCAATTTGCGCCCGGCGGCGTTCAGATAGGTGATCGTTCCCTCGGGGTCGGTCATGCAGACGTAGTCGCTGGTCGCCTCGAGGATCTGCACCAGGCGCGCGCGCTCCTCCTCCGCGACGCGGATGCGCTCGCGTTCGCCCACCTCCGACAGGGCGCGTCTGACGACCGTGCTGAGCCGCCGCATGTTGTTCTTCAGGACATAGTCGGTCGCGCCGAGCCGGATCGCCTCGATCGCCCGCTCCTCGCCGATCGTGCCCGACAGGAAGATGAACGGAACGTCCGGGGCGAGCTTCTTCACCAGGCGCAGCGCGTCGATCCCGTCGAAGCGCGGCATCGAGAAATCGGAAAGAATCGCCTGCGGCTTCGACGAGCCCAGCGCCCGTTTCAGATCCTCCTCGAGGTCGACTCGGTCCCACGAGACCTCGAAGCCGCCCTGATCGAGCGAGCGCAGCGCGAGCTCGACGTCGACCTCGGAGTCCTCGACGAACAGCACCTGGATCGGAGTTTTATCCATGGGCCTTTTTCCCGACCGCCCCCTCATCGGCGGCCTCCTCCGCGGCGACCTCAAGCGTGAAGAAGAAGACTGCCCCCTTGCCGACTTCCCCTTCGGCCCAGATGCGCCCGCCATGCCGGTGCACGATGCGCTGCACGGTCGCAAGCCCGATGCCGGTGCCGGCATATTCGGTTGCGGAATGCAGGCGCTGAAACGCGCCGAAGAGCTTGTCGGCGTAGGCCATCTCGAAGCCCGCCCCGTTGTCGCGGACAAAAAAGGTCCTGCGCCCGCGATCCTTCAAGGCGCCGACTTCGATGCGCGGCTTGGCCGACTTCGCGGTGAACTTCCACGCGTTTCCGATGAGATTCTCGAAGGCGACCCGCAGCAGATGCGGGTCAGCTTCGGCAAGCATTCCGTCCCAGACCGAGACTTCCACCGCGCGGCCGGGCTCGCGTTGCTGCAGCTCGCCCACCACCTGTTGCGCGACCTGGCCAAGGTCCACCGTGCGGCGCTCGAGCGGCCCGCGCGACACGCGGGCGAGCTTGAGCAGATCCTCGATCAGCTGGGCCATGTGCTGCGTCGAAGAGCGTATTCGCGACAGGTAGCGCTTGGCTTCGTCCGGAAGGTTCTCGGGAAAATCGTCGAGCAGCGCCTGGCCGAACCCGTCGATCGCGCGCAACGGCGCGCGCAGGTCGTGGGACACCGAATAGGAGAAGGAATCGAGCTCCCGATTGGCCGTCTCCAGCTGCGCGGTGCGTTCGCGCACCCTCCCCTCGAGCTCCGCGTTGAGGCGCAGGATCTCCCGCTCGGCGCGGCTGCGCTCCTCGGCCTCCTGCGCGAGCTTCGCGTTGGAGGCTTCCAGCTCCCGCGTGCGCCGATCGATCTCCGTCAGCATGTCGTTGAACGAGTCGACCAGGGTTCCCACCTCGTCGGCGCTCATCTTCACGGCGCGGCGCGAATAGTCGCGCCGCCCGACCACCTCGCGGGCGACCTGGGCGATCGCCAGGATCGGCCGCGTCACGATGTTCTGCATCCACGAGGACATGAGCAGCGCGACCAGCATCGCGGCGAAGAGAACGACGGCCGCGATCCCGAGGTAATCGTAGACCCGGTCGAAAAGCTCGTAGTCGGCGCGCAAGTACACCGTCCCGAGGATTTCCCCGTCGCTCACGATGCGCTTGAACAGAACCAGGTCCCTCGCGTCGACGCGGGCGCCGTCGGGCCCGGGCAGCTTGGGAAACGCGCGCGGGTCGTCGGCTCGCGCATAGGTCGCAAAGAGCGCCCCGCGCGCGTTGTAGACGGCGGCGGAGCTCACGAGCGGCCGGAACCGGAGCAGGCTCAGATTTTCCTTCGCCACTTTGACATCGTCGAACGCCAGCGCCGGAGCGATCGTGCGCCCGAGCAGCTCAGCCTGGGTAGTCATGTCCGACACCAGGATGCGGTGGTAGGCGTTCAAGTCGTAACCGATCACTGCGGCCAGAGCGACGATCAGAGCCACCAGCGTGGTGACGAGCACCATTCCGAGCAGCTTTTGCCGCAATGAGCGCGGAGAGGGCAGCTTCACGACGATTTCGACACGACTTTGCGCGCGACTCCGAGCAGGCGCGCGCTGATCTTCAGGTTGCCCGATTCGGAGGGGGGAGGCGCAATGTCGAAACGGACCTTGTCCTCGACCACGACGAAATTGATCATGCTGCCGAGCTCGAGTCCCTCTTCCGACTCGGTGACCGTGAGCAAGGCCTGACCTCGGGCTGCAGCCAGGATTTCGGCCAGGCGGCCGCCGTGGGCCCGGCCGGCGAAAAGGACGTGCAGGCCCGTGATCGGGTCGCCCGGCCGGAGCTTGCGCACGCGCACCGGCCGGCCGTTGACGTTGCGGCCCGCGACGATCTGCACGAGCTCCTCGGCCAGCGCATCGGCGCCCATCACGCCGATCGTCACCGGGCTGTCAGCGCGCGCGAAGCTCCCGCTCGGCCACTCGATGTAGCTGCCGAACTTGTAGAGGAACGCCGCCTTGACGCGATACTCGTCCGCCTGCGCATCGGCTTGCGCCGGACGCGGGCCCGCGACCCCCGCGGCGACTAGGATTGAAAGAGCGCAGGCGCGCAGCGGACGCTCAATGGTGCGAGCAAGTTCCCGCCAGAGCTCTCGGCACGATTGTTTGTTCAGAAAGTCCATCTCAGTTTCACATACGCTCCGCGGGCGATTTCGCTGCGCCCGGGTTCAGCGCCGAATTCCGGATGACCCGGATCAAAAAGGTTTTGTCCGACGACCGAAAGCTCGAGGTCGCGCCGCACTCGCCAGGCGTAGCGCGCATCCACCGCCGTATAAGCGGGAACACCTGGATTCGGTAGCGCAGAAACATGACGGACGCTGACGTCGAACTCGGCGTCGGTCAGATCGAGCGACGAGCGCAAAGTCCACTGCAGTTTCGGATCGTTGCCTTCGGCGGCCACACCGAACACCGTGTCTGCGCTGTCGGGCTTCAGTTTCAGGCGCTGCCTGAGCGTCAGCGTTCCGACGCTCAGGCGCCAGTTCCGCGTCGCTTGATAACTGCCCCAGGCTTCGACCCCGTCACCCGTGCCTTCTATCTTGTTGGCGATGACGAAGGCACCTCCGGCGGCGGGCTCGACGCTGCGCAGTTTGTCGTAAATGTTGTGGAACAGGGAGATCGAATACGATGCTCGCGGCGACGGCTGAGCCCGGTATCCGACTTCGAAGACCTTGACGACCTCGGACACGAAGTCCGGTCCGCCCGCGAACTGAACCGGCGGGCCGGTGAAGAAGTCGCGGTCGATGCGCGATGGCGCCCGCACGGCGCGCGAGACCGCGCCCCAGACGAGCTGTTGCGGCTCGGGCTTCCAGGCGAGCCTCACCGAAGGCAGAAACTCGGTGCCGGTGTAGTAGTTGTTCTCGAACTTGCTGCCGAGCGTGAGCCGCCAGTTCTCTTTCAGGGTGATTTCGTCCTGCGCGAACAGGTTGGTCCAGTGCAGTTTCACATTCGGCGGCAGAAACGCAACTGTGCCATTGGTGACATAGTCGTACGCCACCCGATGGCCGCCGCCCCAGGTGATCGCGTTGTTTTCAATGGGCTTAAGGCTGTACAGAAACTCGACGTCATAGGTGTTCAGGCGCTCCACAAACGCTCCGGGAATATCGCGCTCGGTGTTGTCGAAATAAAACTGAACCTGCAGATGGTCGCCAGCGGCAAGGTCGCCGTTCCAGCGCCCGAGCAGATTTCCGCCCGACACGTGGGTCTTTCCCGGATTTGGATCTGTGGGAGTGGTCCGGTCTTCCAAGCCCTGGTACGCATCGCCCTGCAGCGTGAAGCCGTTTGCGGTCGTACCCCAGTCGGTCCGAAAACCCACCTGACCCTTCTCCCAGCCGTCTCTCGCCGTGTCGCCCTTCGCAGTAGTGGTATTGAAGACGTCGAAGAACTTGCCGTAGATGCGGAACGAACCGCCGGATTCCCCCAGCGCCCCGCCATGGCGGAGGTTGTAGCTACGCCCCTCGTTGCCGGCCCGAGCGGATGCAAACCCGCCCTGGGTGTCCGTGGAACGCCGCGTGAGCACGTTGATCACGCCATTTACGGCGTTCACTCCCCAAAGCGTCGCGCCCGGGCCGCTGATCACCTCGATGCGCTCGATGTCCTCGAGCACCACATCCTGGACGTCCCAGAAAACCCCCGAGAACAACGGCGTATAGACGGCGCGACCATCGATCAGCACCAGCAGCTTGTTTCCGGCCGTATTGTTGAAGCCGCGCGCGCTGATCGAGTAGGAATTGGCCTTGACGCGCGCGACCTCGAGATTAGGCGCGATCCTGAGGGCTTCCGGGAGACTGGTCGCGCCGGAGCGGCGGATATCCTCGGCGGTGATGACGAAAACGGATGCGGGAGCGTCCGACAACCGCTCGGCGTGCCGCGACACCGAGGTGATCTGGATGTTGCTCAGCTCTTCGATGCTCAGATCCGCGATGTCCGCCACGCGCATGGGCTGCGCGCCGGCGGCCGCCGAGACGAGGAAGACATTGAAGACGAGGGCGCGCCGCCAGCGCACTCTCGCCAGCGTCGAGCAAGTGCTTGAAATTTCAGTGCAGACCACCCTCCCGGCCCCTATCGTTGCTTCGACGATTCGAGCCTAAGCAGAGGCTTGCGCGGCGTCCATCGGGGAATCCCGACACATCGTGTCGGGAAAACCCGATAAATGAAACGAATCAGCTGATTAGTCCGTGCCTCATCGAGAACTTCACGAGCTCGACGGTATCGCGGACCTTGAGCTTCTTCATGATGCGCGCACGGTAGGTTTCCACGGTCTTGGGCGACAGCGACAGCGCCTGCGCGATCGCGGCGTTGGTGCGCCCCTCGACGACCAGCTGCAGCACGTCCCTCTCGCGCAGGGAGAGGCTGTCGAGCGGGCTGACGTTCGCGCCTTCGCGAAGGTAGTCGTCGATCACCGTCTCGGTGATCCGGTGGCTCAGGTAGCGCTTGCCCGCCCGCAGCGCGCGGATCGCCTCCACCACTTCTTCGCCCGCCGATTCCTTCAGGACGTAGCCCTGCGCGCCCGCCTGCAAGGCGCGGTAGATGTGCTCGGCGCTCAGATACATGGAGAGGATCAGCACGCGCGTCTCCGGACATTTCTCGACGATGCGCCGCGTCGCCTCCACGCCGTCGAGCTCCGGCATGGCGATGTCCATGATGACGATGTCCGGGCGCAGGCGCAGAGCCTCGGCGACCGCCTCGCGGCCGTTGCCCGCGACCGCAACCACCTGCAGGTCGCCCTCCTCGAGCAGGGCCCGAAGACCGTCACGGACGACCGCGTGATCGTCGGCAAGCAGTACCGTAACCGTCATCTCACACCTCCGCTCGAGACGTGGTACTCCACCAGCACCTGCACACCCGTGCGGAGGCCGGCCTTCAGCGAGAATTGGGCCCCGACGGCCTCGGCCCGCTCCCGCATGATCAGCAGCCCCCAGCCGGCCTCCCGCTTGGATCTCTCGATTCGCTTTGGATCGAAGCCGACGCCATTGTCGCGGACCGACAGCGTCGCCAAACCGTTGGCGCGTCGGATCGCGATCTCTACGCGTTTAGCGTTCGAGTGCTTGGCGACGTTGTTGAGCGCCTCCTGGGCGATCCGGAACATGGCGAGGTCCACCGGCTTGGGC
>WNGR01005805.1_pt1 | contig 13216 bp, 11 predicted proteins | sample 5407581 | NCBI WGS metagenome assembly WNGR01 (sample SAMN13153383, study PRJNA577476) | soil metagenome | isolation source: 80 cm soil or saprolite under Garry oak tree replicate 2 | place: USA:California | collected 2016-06-15 | reverse complement strand
CGCGGAAGCGCCCGTGATCGACACAGCCTGCGCCGCCCTGCTTCAACTGTCAGGACGCGTCCACAGCTGCGGCCAAAAAGTGGTGCTGACCGGCGAAGGCGCCGACGAATGGCTTGTCGGTTATCCGTGGTACAAGGCTGCGAAATTGATGGGTTATCTCGACCTGATTCCCGGCCTCGGTCTCAGCAATGTCGCCCGCAACGCCTATCTGCGCGTGAACAAGGTGCCGCATTTTCCGAATGCCTGGCGACGCGAAGTTGAGAATTCGGTCGGCGGTCCGAATGCCTGGATCGATGCCTACGGGATGCTCGCGATCTCGAAGCTGCGCTTCTACAGCGAGTCCATGCACGAAGCGCTCGGGCAAACGAATCCGTGGACCGAACTGAATTTTCCGGTGGACCGCGCCCGGCGATGGGATCCGCTCCATCGCGGAGTCTGGATTGCCGCGCGTGTTCTCCTGGCCGGGCATCTTCTCCAAGCCAAAGGCGACCGCGTCGCGATGCATTCTTCAGTCGAAGTTCGCTACCCATTTCTTGACGAGGATGTCTTCGATTTTTTGGCGAAGCTGCATCCGCGCTGGCGACTTCGCGGATTCCGGGACAAACATTTGCTGCGTCTGTTGGCGGAACGTTGGGTGCCAAAATCCGTGGCACGTCGGCACAAAGTTATTTTCCGCGCGCCGCTGGACAGCTTTCACATAGAACCGGAGCCGCTGTTTGTCGCGCAGCTTCTGAGCGAAGAATCGCTGCGCAAAACAGGCTATTTCGACTCAGCCGCGGTTGCTCGATGGCGGACAGACTTTCGTAAAATGCACGCCGGTTCGCTGCCGCGGCTGTCGGTCGAAATGGGTCTAATGGCCGTCGCGGGGACACAACTGTGGCATCATCTTTTCATGGGCGGCGGGCTGGCGGATTTGCCTCAGTGGTCAGGGGTGCCAACGCCCGCGGCGGTTGAAGCCGGCGCCGGATCGACGGCGATCCCGGTCACGAAAAGCTAGTGAAGTTTCGCCAGCGTCTCCCGCCCGCGTTGTTTTGTTTCCGGGTCGTCTTTTTCGGTGTCGGGCATCGCCAGACCCTTGTTGATGAATTGGCGCGCTTCTTCTTTCCTTCCCATCTGTGCGTAAATCCGTCCGAGCTCAATGTAGTGCATGAGACGATGTGGATTGATCGCGATCGCCTTCTTCATGTCCTGTTCGGCCTCCTCAAACGATCCCTTCGGCAGCTGGCCATAAATCAGCCCGGCCACAAATCGCTTCGCCGAGCTGACCTCTGCCAATACGCGATTCCATCGGCCAAGGACATGCCAGGCGGTATCGTTGTGCGAATCGATAGCAAGTGCTTTGTCCACTGATTCCTTGATCCGCGGAGAAGCGGAGACCTGCTCTTTCGTAGGCAAGTACGGCAGCATTTTTCCAAGAGTGATGGCCGGCGCGAGCTGAGCGTCGCAGTCCTTTGGTCCACACGCTGCGGCGCGCGTGGAATAGTCCAGTGCGATGTGGCCCAGTCGCAGTTTTTCTCGCGTGTCCGATGCGTCGGTCATGAGGTAGCGATACTGCCGAGCAATCCGGACAAGCAATTCAGGATTCTTCGGCTCCACTTTCTCCGCCGACAGATAGAGCGGTAACGCATCCTTAGCCTGAAATTTTCGCTCAAAGGCTTTTCCTTTTTCGACAAGGGTGTCGACTGATTCAGCGGCGAAACCGACGTCAACCAACAGCAACGCTGCTGTTGCAAAGAGCCGGTAGATTAGGGATTTCATCAGAACGTTGTGGAGGGACCCTATGCTAAGATCGGTTGAACGCATTCCCGCGGCCTTGGCGCCGCCCTTAAGAAGCTTTCTTGCCCGAACTCTCGGCTGGTGCGTCCCAAGGCGAGACCGCGGCTGCTCTCAGCCACGAATCCATTATTATGAACACAAAAATAACAACACTTGGCGCAGCTTTGCTCGCCGTTGGCTGCTTCTGGTCGAGCCAGGCTTTGGCACAGACCAGTACGACCGTAACCACGACAAACGGCGCATTCACTGAATACGTTCCGGGCTCCGAAACAATGGTCGTCAGAAGCGAAACTGGCACCAGCCCGTTGAGGTATTCCGTAACCAAACAGACGACAATTGTTGACGAGACTGGGGCCCCAGTTGCAATCGACCGCATTTCGCCCGGTAGCCAGCTCTCAATCCAGTACACGGGCTCAGGCGACCGGCTTGTAGCGTCTCGAGTTGTTGTGCAGCGGGCGGCACCGGCGACTACAACGGTCACGACCGTGCCGGCCGTAACCGGACAACAAACCAATACCACCACGACAACAACCCGTCCTCTCACGCGCGAGGAAAAGCACGCGCTCAAAGAGGAACGAGAACATCCTGGGAGAGCCGAGAAAAAAGCGATCGAACATCAAAAGCACGTGCTGGAAAAGGCCAAGGACAAACTCGACGACCAAGATTAGCCGCGATGTCTCCGGGATTCCCGAGGCCGCAGCGCAAGCAAATCGCTTGCGGTCCGGTTTAATGGTTTTTCACGGCGGCCTCAACCAATCTTCCCGCATTCAGCAGATCGGGTTCGGCGAACCGCGGACCGACCAGTTGCAAACTGGTGAGCGGGATGGATTGGTGTTTGATAGGGATTGGTACGGCAAGAGCGGGAACACCCCCGAAATTCACGGCCTGCGTATTCTGCAAAGCCAGCGCTCGCGCCTCAAATGCCACGGTGCCACCAAATAACGGAACATGAGGCGGCAGATTTTTCAGCGTCGGCAGCGCGATGAAATCCACATGTTCAAAGGCGCGGCCCAATTCTGATTTCCACGCAGCCTGTTTCCGCAGCGCTTCGGGATAAGCGGTCTTATATTGAACCCCACCGAGGGCGAGGACTGCCTTTGTCCGAATAGTCACTTGAGATTCGTTTTTGAATTTTTGGTCATAAAGCCAAGCACCCACCGCTGCCACTGTCGCTGCGTCCTTTTGAGCCTGGATCCACTTTTTGGTAAATTCGGAACCAAGGTTTACGACCTTGAATCCAGTCGCTGCCAGGGCGTCATCCACTGCGCGATCCACGTTGGGATTCGTTCCTTCTACATATACGCGCCCGATTCGAATCCCGTCGGCAGAAGGTTTGGCTGCTACGGCTTGTCGATAGCGCCCTGAGAATCCCGCCTGCAGCAAGTCCATGCCTCGGACTGTGCCGGCGATGTCTTTGGCCAGTGGTCCAATTGTGTCGAGCCGGTTCGGAGCAATAGGATACACGCCGTCGATCGGGACCAAACCAAAGGTTGTCTTCAAACCAACCACTCCGCAGCAAGCGGCCGGCACGCGAATCGAACCCGCTGTGTCGGTGCCAAACGCAACATCGGCCTCATCGTTTGCTACCGCCACCGCGGACCCGCTGGACGAACCACCTGGAATGCGCCCTCGATCTAATGGATTTCGCGGCGTGCCGTAGTACGCATTCATGCCCGAAACCGCCACCGCCAGCTCCGACAAATTCGTCTTTCCCACAAATTGCACTCCGCTTTGGCGCGCAATTGCCAAACATTTTGCGTCGCGTTTTGCGGGCGAGGCGTGCTTGGCGAGGAATTCGGAACCGGCCGTGGTCACCACGCCTTTCATGTCGATCAAATCCTTCACCGCCAGCCGCAATTTTTTGCTGTCGTTTGAAGGTGACCAGTATTCGATAAAGGCCTTGTCGCGTGTCGAACTTTCCGGGCGCGCTTTCGGAATTGCGCAGCCGCAGAGCCAGGTCACGACCAAGATCGCGGGTACAATCGTTCGGATAACCGCGGACTTGAACGTCGCGATCCGAAAACACAGGTTGAATAATCCGGACATGGTGCGCACTAAATAACGCGGCGCCTAGCGCGCTAATCAAAGGAATCGGATCGGTAGCTAATAACGGCCGCCAGCTGCGGCCTTATCGATGATACGCAGACGCGGATTTGGCCGGATTGTATGGTACTGCGCCGCCTGCTGTGGAAGCATAAACGAAGAAAGACTGGTCCTTGTCCACATCTACCGGGTCAAGAAGTAAACCTTTGTTACTCGCCTTCTCGCTGTATTCGATCAGGACTCGGGCGGTTCCGTTGAATCCCCACATCTTAAATCCGGTGCCGAACAGCCCGCCATTTGGGAAAAGCTCGTCCAAACCGGCCATGGCATGAAAACAACTGATGGCGACCTTGTCTTTTCGATAAAGCCGGTCGTCGGCGCGGTATTTAATGGTTCCTCCGTCAAGTAAGCGTTTGCGCCTGACGCCTAGATCAAAACCTTCCTTACGGATTTCGTACGGACCCCACATTGCCACCGCATTCTTTGCGTCGACCGCGAGCTTGATTGTTTCTGCGAGAGTAAAGTTTCGGCCGGGCGATATGGGACATTCATTGTTCTTCGGAAAAAGCCGGCTGCCCGGGCCGTCAAAGACGCATAGGTGAGGATTAGTTAGGAAATCGCGAGGTAGCCAACTGATGTTAAACGCTTCGAATTCCCAATTCTTGTATTTTCGCGTTGGCAACCCAGGAGTCAGTTTTGTTGGTTTGTTGTCCGCGAACACCCGAATGACGGAGATGAACGAATGCGAGAATTCCGGGTGATTTCCGCGGTCTTGATACGCAAACGGAATTATAAAATAACGCTCGTGCGTAATGGGACCATCGCCAAGGCGAGGAGCAATTTTGGCTTTGATCCGATCTACGATTTGAGTGTACAGCGGCACATCGTAGTTCGAAAAATCAATACCTCCCGCCTGCGCCACCAGAGGAAACCAAAGAAGCAAAAGGAAGATTCGGAAGTACACGTTCGTGAAATTATCAGCAACGGCTTTCATGGAAAGGCGTAGTTTGTCGTTCCGAAGCCCGAACTCACGGCTGCAAACGTTGAGACGCAGCCACTGATCTGGAAGATTACCGCGCGTTCAAAGCCGAGCGGGCTCGGAAGACGCGGCGTGCTTCAATCACCTGCCACGCAACCAGGCCCGGGATTCCGAGAATCAATTCGCGCACCCGGGCAATCAAAGAGAGTGCGAAAGCAGCGTCACCAGGAATACCGAGCAAATTACCAACGACGACGTAACCGCCCTCCTGCACTCCAAGTGCACCCGGCACAGGAAAGACTAGCGAGCGGATCGTCAGAACCATGCTTTGAAGGATGACTGCATTGACGAGCGTCGCGTGTAATCCGAGCGCATAAAGAGCGATCCAGATTTCGCCGGAGCCGAGTATCAGTGACGTGGCCGTCCAGGCGCAGCATCCGACCACACCGGATCGCCGCGCGTACTGTGTTCGAATCGCCTCATCGAGAGTGTGGCCGCCGTGCACTAGCGAATGCCAATCCTCTGCATTCGCCAGCCGCGAAATCATCTTGCCAATGAAGCGAAACATTCCCAGTCGTTGGACGACATAGAATCCGACGATCGCGAGAACTCCGATCACTGCTCCGATCAGTGTGGGGCGGACAAAGCTCTGGTGTCCCGTTGCTGTAATAATCAACGCCAATCCCAAAAGTGTAAAAACAATCTGAACGAAGACTCCCAGAGTAATGTCCACGAGAACGCTCGCTGCGGCCGCCGGAATCGACGCGCCGTGTAGCGCGGCAAGCCGCGCCCGAACGACGTCACCACCAACAGCAGCGGAAGGCACGAGCGTGCTGACCGATTCGCCAATCCAGCGCATCCAAAACAGTTCCCACAGCGAAAGACGCTCCGTTCTCGGAAAGAGTGACCACCATGCAAGCGCGTCCAGCAACACTGGGACTGCGAGGTGATAAATTACGACCGCAGCAATCCACCACCCGGCAGAGGCGAACGCCGTCATAACCTGCGGCGCACCCTGGTGAATAAGCAGGAACGTGAATAGCGCCGCGCCCGCGGCGACGAGCAAATAAAACACAATCCTGATTCTTTTTCCACTTTTCATACGATAGTTCGCCCCCGCGAGGTGACGCTGGTTCAGCGACGAATTGTGAATTGTAGGGCAACCGCTTTGGTTGCCAACTTAATGCCTACGCAGGCCCACCACCCTGGCAAGCTCAGCGCTGTAATTCCGCCCACGAGTGGCGGGCACCGCTGACGCAACGGCCCTTCGTCGAACGGACTTTCCAAGAACCGCGCGCAACATTAGCCAAATAATTCCGAAAAAAAATTGCCGCGAGCACATCAGTCAGAAAATGGGTCGCGATTGGCTGCGGCAATTTCAGAGGACGACCTCTGCAAAATCAGCTCAATCGAATTAGTCCTTGCTAAAATAGTTCCCCTTCGATACATCGCTTTCAAGTTCTTCATCCGATATGTCGATGTCCGGATAGCTTTAGCCTGTGAAGATATTTCGAAACCTCGCTATGCTGTTTGCTTTCGGAGTTGCGTCGGCCGCAGCGGGGCCAGCGAACGTTATTCTTCAGCCTTCCCCTTCACCGGCCGACGAAAACTCGCACGATCTCTTCTATTATGAGACGACGTACACGTTCGACAGCGATTTTAAGGAATCGAAACTCGGTCATGGGGATTCGCTGTATAACGATTTCAGCTATGACCATCGCTTTTTGATCACCGGGAAATGGTACTTTCGCGCCGGCGTCGAATACGATCGCTATGATTTCGGCGGCACCGACAACGGATTACCGGATCATTTGCAGACCGCATCCGCTCATCTCGCCCTTGAGTACGTCGTAAAAGATTTCGCTGGCATAAGCATCGAGCTTGATCCCGGCGTTTACTTTCAAGACAACGTGACTTGGGATGCTTTCGATATACCTGCGAAAGCGTACGTGACATTCCCGTTAAAGAAAGACAAAATCTTTGCCGTTGTCGCTTTGGGCGGGAGCATCTATCAAGACCCGCCTGTCGCTCCGGGTGGAGGCATTATCTGGATATTTAGCGACAAGCTGCGCCTTCAGGGGGTGTTCCCGAGACCAGCGCTGATCTATCAGCCGAACGACGATTGGGAATTCCGGATCACCGGTGAGCTTAACTATACGAGTTTTCGCACTGACGACGTGCTGACAACTGAGCGGAAATTGCAGTTACACAACGCAGTCGTCCAGTACAGTGAGGATCGAGCCGGCGTGCAGATAGCTTATTCCGGCCTAAAACCCTTGAAATTAATCGTGGGCGCAGGCGTCACCGTCGAACGAGATTTTGATTTCTTCCGCGCGAATCAGTCCAAGAGAACGGATCCCGCTCCGTACATCAGGGTTGCGGCACAAGCGAAATTTTAAGGGAACATTTCGCCGAGCTTTCTGGCTATTCCCTGGTCGCCGCGAACCCTCAGTCGGCCACTAAGATAGGCCCACGTCCCGCTGAGTTGGTCGTGGCAAATGGCGACCCAATCTTTGTCCGTAGCTATAAAAGTGACATTTGGATCGGGGAGTTTTCCCTTGCCCATCTTGTAGATCCCGTCGTTTACCTCGATCCACCATTGGCCGCCCTTCGGTCCGCCCAGGTCCCATTGATAACGAGCGTGCACACCTTTTGCTTTTGCCGGTTGAAAACTGCCGCGCATGGCATCGAACACATCCTGCGGCGTCGACTCAGCGCGGTCAGCCATGGAGATCGCCGCACTGGCGCACATGGCCACCACGACAAGGAAGATGTGTCTAGCGCCGAACCTCATTGCTCAATTCGCCTCAAGAGAAAAGCGGCTCCAAGGAATGTGATCACCGCCCCAGCCAGAAGAATCACGAGATCGTTAATGTAAAATTGCGGACCCGCGCCATACATGTTCACCAACCGAAAAGCGCGGCAAAAATGTGTGAGCGGAAACAGCTCGGAAATGTAGCGGATCCCTGTGGGTAACTGTTCCAGCGGCGCGAACGCACCTGAGAGTACAAACACGGGCAGTAAAAAGAACACGGAAAATTGAATTGCCTGGGTTTGCGTACGGGAAAACGCTGAGATCAGCAACCCCAGACCAAGCGAGCAAAGAAGGAAAAGGAGGCAAACAATCGCCAGCGCCGGCAGTTGATGGAACGCAACTCCAAAATGCCACCCGCTCACTGCCATGATTACCAGCACCAAAAACACGGATACGGCCAGGTATGGCAGCATTTTCCCGATCACGATTTCGCGGCGACGCAGCGAAGTTACCATTAGCTGGTACAGAGTGCCTGATTCCCGCTCCCGCGCGATTGTGCATGCCATCAACGTCACCGTCAGTAACTGTAAAATCAGGCCAATGATACCCGGGACGACGTAGTCGATTACGCGGGATTTGGGGTTGTAAAGGAGTTTGCGATTTACCGACCACATTTCCATCATGGAAACGAAGCGCTTGCGTATTTGCACCGGCAGCTGCTTGCCTAGCTCATAAACTTCTTCCGGCAACGTCTCAATCATCCGGTCGCGTTGTTTCAATTGGAAGTCGCCCAAGCTCTGTCGAACGCTTCCTTCGACGGCATCGGCTGTGTTGATGTCGCTTGCGTCGACATATAACAACAACGGTTTCGGATCGCCGTTCTCCAGACTCTCGTTCCACCCGGCCGGGATAACCAGCGCTGCCCGCACGCCGTGGCCGAGCAAATTCGATTCGTCTTTCATGTCAGGCGATCCGTGACGCCATTGAAACGTCTTGTTCTTTGAGATGATGTCGATGAACTCCTGCGCGCGCGGCGTGTTGTCCTGGTCAATCAACAGGCTGGGCACGCCTGTTAATTCGCCGGTTTCAAACGCGTGGCCAAAAAGCAGAGTAAAGAGTGGTGGCAACGTGAGCACCAGTAACAGCACCCGCCGATCGCGATAGATGTGGAGGAATTCTTTGTAAGCGACGCTGGCGACCGCCTCCAATGACAGCCATTTCATGAAGCCGGTTTTCTCAAAATGCCGTGGTAACCTTGGGAATAAGCGGTGAAAACATCTTCCATGTCAGGTTCGACCCAGCGTTCGCCCAACAAGCGCAAATCCGGAAAGGGCCAGTTTTCGCGCCATCTCGCCAGCAATTTTTCCGGCTCCGACACGTACAGACGCAAGCCACCGCTGCGCAACGAAACGCCAAGCAACTCCGGAAGGGAGCGCAGCCGAACGAGCGCCGGCATGAGCGGTTCAATGTCGACTTCGAGTAATCGTGTCCGAAAAGTCGATTTCAAAGCGCGTGGCGGAGCTTTTGCCAGCAGCCGCCCCTCCTCGATAAAACCGACTTCCGTGCAACGTTCTACTTCGTCCATGTAATGCGTCGTGACGAAGATCGTTTTCCCTTCGTGGCTGAGGTCATAAAGCAAATTCCAGATCTGCTGACGGTGAACCGGATCAAGACCCACAGTCGGCTCGTCAAAAAACAGCAGCGAGGGATCGTGCACCAACGCGCAACCGATCGCCAGCAACTGACGCATTCCTCCAGATAAGCTTTGCGCTGCCGTGTTCCTCTTTTCTTCCAAATCAATCACGCGAAGCAGGCGCTCGACTCGCGATTCAAGCTCAGCGCGCGGTACGCCATACGCGCCACCGAAGAACCGGAAATTTTCCGCCACAGTAAGATCGGGGTAAAGGCTGAACCGTTGCGGAACGTATCCGAATTTGGTGCGCACCTTTTGCCGGTCTTGCCAGACATCTAGGCCGTCGATGGTCGCTCGGCCACCAGTGGGATGCGTCAGGCCGCACAACATTCGCATGGTGGTGGTCTTCCCTGCTCCGTTTGGTCCGAGGAAACCGAAGATTGTTCCGGCCTCGATTTGAAAGGAAAGATCCCGCACGGCATGCACGTTCCCGAAACTCTTGCTCAAGTGCTTGAGCACAATCACTGGTTCGGTCATGGTGAAACTTTATTGCGATGAACACGAAAATTTGCAAACATCAGACATCCCTATTGCTCATGAAATCCAGCGCGTTGAATCTCCCACGGCAATTTCCCAGATATGCCTGCGGCTGGTTAGTTCTAGTGTCGCTCTTGTTCGTTGGCCTGACAATCGCACGCGCGGACGCCGTCTCCGAGCTGGCTTCATTTTCCATTTTCGACAAGGTCGATCTGGCGCAGTTGGCGAAAAGCGATGTCAAAACTGCGCATGGGCCGCCGATGAGAACGTCGCGATTCCTGGCCGTGCAAAGCTGCTACGTCGCGCCAGGTGCGCCCGCACAGCAGATGGAAGCATTGCGCAGATGGGACCCCACAACGCATCGCGAATTGAAGGTGTTCCTGCATACTGATTTGCCGTCGAGCCCGTCACCAGCGAATTTTGAGAAACTGAAAAACGCGCCGGACAACTCGCCCGTGCGTTCATTCGTTGCTGCGACGCAAAAGCTCAGTCCTGATCTCCAAATCAGCAAGGATGAGGCCAAGAAGTTTTCTGCCGGCGGCGGAGGCGGGGGAACGATGCCCGCGCCCGTAGCGACATTCTGGGCTGATGTTCTCACGTCGCGCGCGAAAAGCTTCGTGTCTGGCGGAATGTCTGCCGAACCGCCATATGATCACGCTGGTCCCTCCATTCGCGCGAGTGAAGAAGTAAATGGTTTATTGCGCGAGCAAGAAAAGATTCGCCGGCAGTTTTCCGGCTTTCTTGGAGGCACGGCAATTGGTCACGGCGCTGGTTCGCTTCGCCCAGAACTTTATTGGGAACTTCTCGACGTAGACGACCAGGGAGTCGTGACTCTGGGCGCGTCGTACAATCGCGGTGGGGCCGGGAGCACCTATCAGGCAGCGGACGTTCTGTACTACGCGAGTGGCGGTTATTACGTGGCGCTAACGTTGTACCAGCTGTGGCCTGTCACCGTGGAAGGAAAACCTTCGACGCTCGTGTGGCGTGGCGACATGATTTCCGCCGCCTCGCTGGGTTCATTACACGGAGTAGAACGGCTTGGCTCGGAGTCAGTGATGATGAAAAACATCACCAAGGCGGTTACCCTGTTTCGCCGGGACAGCGGAGGTCGATAAGCATGTGAAAACGTTCGTGCCACGATCGCTCGTTCTGGTTGGTTGCGCGTCGCTTTTCTTTGCTTCGTCAGCTCTCGCCGAAGAGACCAGCAGTTCGTTCTGGCCTTTATCAGGCGAATACACCGCGGACGCGACGTACGTCGGCGAAGGCGACGTAGAACGCAATCCTCGCAAGAAAGTCAGCGATTTTGACGAAATCGATTCGGATATCCGCCTTGTGCTAACACCGCGCATAAAGTTCGGTGTCCTGCGACTGGGCGCCGAATGGGAGCGCTTCTCATTTGGTCTTCCGCAGGGCGCCGCCCTGCCCAATACATTGCAGTCCTTCAGCACGGTCATCGGACTCGACATGCAATTTTCCGATTCGATTATCGTCCGAGCCGAAACTCAGCCTGGCCTCTACAATTCGGGACTCGGCCATTTGTTTTGGGATAATTTCAACATGCCTTTCCTCATCGGCGGGACGTACATTTACAGCCCTAATCTGCAGCTCGTTCTCGGCGTAAGCGTCGATGTGGAACGAAAATATCCGGTCCTTCCTGCCGTAGGCGTGCGCTGGAAAATTGCGCCGCAATGGTTGCTTGACGCCGTTCTGCCAACGCCGCGCCTGCAATACGAATTGACCCGCGATGTATCGCTGTATGCAGGAGCAACCGTCAGGGATGCCACTTTCCGTGTGGACGATGAGTTTGGAGTTTCTCATGGAATTCCGCGCCTCAACCACGCAGTGCTCACCTACACCGAGATTCGCACGGGCGCGGGATTCGATTGGAAGATTTCCCCGATCGTGACGTTCACGGGCGAGGTCGGCTATCAGCCCTATAGAGAGTTTGATTTCTACCGAGCGGAAGTGCGTTACAACCAAAGCGTCGGCGCGCCGTACGGCACGATCTCCTTGCACGGCGCGTTCTAGAGCGGTCAATTTTTGTAGGGCGTTTATGTCAGTCCCGAACGTTTTCGGGATTCAGAGAAACGCCCTGCAATGGCGCGCGCTCAGCGCAGATTCCTATCCAGCGCTCCGATCCGCCACGTCTCCGGCCAGCGAAACGCAACAGCGAGCACCACGAGGATCGTCCCGATGCCGCCGGCCACCACTGAAATCACGGGACCAAACAGCGCGGCGGTCAAACCCGATTCGAGTGCGCCGAACTCATTCGATGTGCCGATGAAAATATTGTTCACGGATGAAACGCGCCCCCGCATTTCGTCCGGCGTAACCAGTTGCACGATCGAGCCGCGAATGATCACACTCACGCTATCGAACGCGCCGATGAGAAAAAGCACACCGAGCGATAACCAGAATACTTTCGATAACCCGAACAGGATTGTGGCGGCGCCGAACCCTGTCACACACCAGAGCAGCGTTTTTCCCGCGCGTTTCATCGGCGGTAGATGCGCCACTACAAGCGCCACCGCAAAGGCACCGATTGCCGGCATCGCTCGCAGCCAGCCAAGCCCCACCGGTCCGCAGTGAAGGATTTGATCGGCAAAGATCGGCATTAGCGCCGTCGCGCCGCCCAACAGAACAGCAAACAAATCCAGTGTGATTGTGGCCAGGATCACTTTTCTGCTAAACACAAATCGGAGCCCGGCCATGAGACTCTTCCAAGTGCCCGCGTCGGTCTGCTCTCGTCTTTGCGTGCTACGGCGGATCAGTAGGACGAGAAGGAAAAACGCTAACGCGCAGAGTGCATCCAGCAGATACACAAACGGAAAGCCGACATACGCGACTAAAAGACCGCTCAGGGCCGGTCCCACAACAGATCCGATTTGGAAAACGCTGTTGTTCCACGTCACAGCGTTCGCGAATGAGTCACGCGGAACCAAGGTCGGAAAAAACGAACTGCGCGCAGCCCAACTGAATGTTCGCGCCGATGCTCCGATAAATAAAAGCAGATAAATCAGCGGAACTGAGGCGTCATCGAAATGGAACATCGGATGATGCCGCTCAAAAATCGTCGCAATGGCAGCGAGCGCGTGATTGCCTGCGCGCAGCGGCGCGATTGCAGGAATGCAGAGATGCTTCCAGGAAACTAACGCCAGCGCCACTGACATGAACCCGCTAAAGACTTGTGAGACCAGAATGATGTGTTTTCGACTGAACCGATCCGACAGATGGCCGGCAGGCAGGGAAAGCGTAACCACGGGCACTGCGATAACCAATCCAACCAAACCAAGCGCAGTGGCCGAATGCGTGCGCGCGTAAATCTCCCATTCCACCGCCACCGCGAGCATCAGACGGCCGGTGATCGAAAGTAGATTACCGGCCGTAAAGAGGCTGAAATCTCCGAAACGGAAGGCCGCGTACGGATCATGCGATCGCGCCTCTCTCTCGATTGGCAACGGAACAGCTGGGCGCTGCGGGTCGGGCGATCGAT
>WNGR01005803.1_pt1 | contig 13218 bp, 8 predicted proteins | sample 5407581 | NCBI WGS metagenome assembly WNGR01 (sample SAMN13153383, study PRJNA577476) | soil metagenome | isolation source: 80 cm soil or saprolite under Garry oak tree replicate 2 | place: USA:California | collected 2016-06-15 | reverse complement strand
TTCCTGGTTGCCGGGATGGCGTTCCACAACTTCGTGATCATGGGGCTGCTCCAGCTGGGCACGTCTCACGTCCTGGTGCGGGCGGTCCAGGTGTGGAAGGAGGCGATCCTGGCGCTGCTGCTCGCAATCGCCCTGGTCCGCCTGTGACGCGCGTATCAGGAGCACGGCCTGCCGCACCTGATCAGCATGGATTGGCTCGCGATCGCCTTCACGGTGATCGTCGTGGCCTATCTCGTCATCCCCAACGAGGTGCTCGGTGGCCATGCCAGCCTGGGCCAGCGGCTGACCGCGTTTCGCGTGGCCGCGCTGATGCCGCTGCTCTACGCATTCGGCAGGGCGTACCGACCGGCGAAGGACGAGGATGTGGCGTCGGTGGCCTGGCTGATCGTGGGCGCAGGCGCGGTCGTCGGGGCCTTCGGGCTCATCGAGCTCTTCCTGGTCCCGACCCGCGATTGGCTCTCGTGGGGCGTGAACCAGTTCTCAGCGTGGCTCGGATTCCACTACGGCGGCCCGCAGGGCCTGCCTGACAACTTCTTCCAGACCATGGCTCCCGACGCATACCTGCGCCGGATGGTGTCCACCTACATCAGCCCGTTGGGCATCGCCTACACGGGCCTGCTCGTGTTCCCGCTCGCCGTCGTCCTGCTCGACGCCGGCGATCGGCGACGCGAGCGGCGGGTCCTGGCCGCGATTGTGCTGGCGCTGGTCCTCGCGGGCATTCTGCTGAGCGTCACGCGCCTCGCACTCTTCGCGCTGGTCGGTGAGGCGGTGCTGATGGCGACGTTCATGAGGCGGCGGTGGCTGAACGCGCTGCTGGTGCTCGTGCTGATAGGCGTCGTGGCCGTCATCTTCGGGTATCCCAAGATTGGCCCGGTCGTGGACAGCCACCTGCAGCCGACACAGGTCCGCGGCGGCATCGTCTCGGCAAGCGACCCTTCGTTCCTGGAGCACATCGCCACGGTTCTCGCCGATCTGAAAGTGGCCGTGGCCCATCCACTCGGCGAGGGACTGGGGAGCGCGGGCTCGCCTGCGGTGCGCTTCGCCGGGGGCGGGAGCAGCGCCGACTACGCGCCTGGGGAGAGCTCGGTGCTGACCATGTTCGTGGACACCGGCGTCATCGGCGGAATCGCATACGTGGCGCTGTACGTGTTTGGGCTCATCCAGGCGGTTTCCGCCCTCCTGCGTACCCACCGGCGCGGCCTGGAAGCGGCGCTGCCGATGGTGGCCGTCGTCGGCGGCCTGGCGCTGGTCCCGATCACCATGACCAGCGATCTCTGGGGCGACTTCTCCGTCACGTTCCTGTTCTGGTGGGCGGTGGGGAGCTGCGCCTCAGCCGCGTTCGGGTACGTGCCTGCCCGGGACGCGGCTCCGGCGGCTCGCACGAGCATCGCCTCGAGTTAGGGGGGTCGCCGGCGCCCTGTCAGCGGCTATGATGCCCAGCCGTGCGTCGCTCCTTCGTCCCCCTGCTCGCCTGTCTCGCAGTGCTCGCCGCCGCGATCGCCACGCAGCCCGCGCCGGTCCTCGCGGCGGGTTCGGGACAGTCGGGCCCGGCGCGATCAGCTGACGTCCGTCTGAGCATCGCGGCGTCGCATGGACAGGGCACCGCCGCTCAGCAATCGAACCTGCCCGTGCGCAAAGGGCCGCAGATGAAGACAGTCGCGGCCCAGTCGGTGAAGGCGCCGACGGTGGGCGGCTCGCTGGAGGCGCCCGTCTCGCAGACGGCGGACCAGCCGGGAATCGGCACCACCGGGCCTACGCCGTCCGATTCGACGGGGTCGATCGGACCGCTGCACTACATCGAGATGGTCAATTCGCGAGTGGCCATGTACGACCGCTCGTTGGGGCTGGTCGCCGGACCGCTGAATCTCGGGACCTTCGTCGGCGCCCTCGGCGGCGGCCAGGTGGGCGACGTGCAGGTCCAGTGGGACCAGCAGGGGGGACGCTGGATCTACGCGATGCTCGAGGTCTACAGCAACGACGTCAAGATCGCGGTCGGCTGGTCCAAGGGCGGCGACGTCGGCGGCCTAACTCTTGCCAACAGCGACTGGTGCAACTTCCACATCGATACTGGCACTGACTTCTACGACTATCCCAAGCTCGGCCATGACGCCAACTACATCCTCATCGGCGCCAACGTTTTCCCGAACGGCGCCACGTTCACAGGCTCTTCGATCGTCGTCGTGCCGAAGCCGGTCGCAGGAGACACCAGCTGCACGACGCCGTCGCCGGTGGTCGCGTTCGGCTCGGTGAGGCATCCATCACCTGACTCGAGCCTGGCCTTCACGCCGGTGCCGACCAACGTCACCGACAATTCGTCGACCGCGTACGTCGTCGCGATCGATCCGGCGGTCGTCGGCGTCTGGCATGTGAGCCCTTCACCGGTCGGGGCATGCAGCACGCCGCCCTGCCTGGTCACCGACGGAGACATCGCCATCACGCCCTGGGTCCCGACTCCGTCGCCCAACATCGATTTCATGGTCCCGCAGCCCGGCAGCAACCCCAACATCGATGCGCTCGAAGGGCGGCTGACGCAATCGGTGCAGCGCGGCGATCCAGGGGCCGGCGGGGCCGAGGGCGTATGGACGCAGCACACGACGGGGAGCTCGAGCGGCCGCACGGTCTCAACCTGGTTCGAGCTGATCCCGAGCGCCTGCACGGCGGGCGTTTGTCCCCTCGCAGCCAAGCGACAGGAAGGGACGGTCGCGAGCCCGAGTCTGTACATGTTCAACGGCTCGATCTCGCCCACGTCCAACGGTGACGCGGCGATCATCCAGTACAACACCGGCAGCGGCCAGACCTTCGTCGACGTGCGGGCCCAGAGCCATGACGCGGCCGACCCGTTGGGCACCATGTCGGGTGAGCTGGTGCTTCGAAGCAGCACCGTGGCGGACACTGATTTCTCCTGTTACTCGCCGTTTGGCCCGCCGTGTCGTTGGGGCGATTACTCGGGCATGTCGCCCGACCCGACCAACTGCACGACGGTGTGGGGCACCAACATGCTCAGCGGCGACGTGGCCGCCAATGGCGCCGCCGCTACCTGGGTGACCCAGAACTTCGCCGTCGCTGAGAGCAGGATCCGGTCGGCGGTCAGCACGCAGCAGTACGTCTTGAGCAGCAGCGACGGCCAGACCTGGAAGGAAGTCGACGCCGCGAACCTCCAGGTCCGGGCCGCGCCATGCGCGGACTCCACAGGGCTCATCTCAGCCAACACCGACCTCTTCACATCACTGGCGGGAGTGAACCAGGACATCGGCCTGTTCGTCGACGTCGACGGGACGGCCGGGACCAGCCCGATCGCGTGGAAGGAGAGCGGCGGGTTCAACGGCGCGTTCTCGCCCAACGCCGCTTACGTCCAGGCGACGTTCCCGATGCCCGCCGGCCACACATACACCGTGCACCTCAGGTGGAAGGCGAACGTGTCGACCTCGGGTTCGATCTTCGCGGGCGCGGGTCCCATCTCGAACGCGTATTCGCCGACGCGCTTGACCCTGCACCTGTTCTCCAGCGCGCCGGCCCAGTCTTCCCTGGTGACACAGCCTCAGCTCACGGGCAGCGACGGCGTCACGTGGCAGCCAGTGACCGGCGTGACTCCGCTTTCGCTCTCGCCGGCCAACAACTCTCGCGCGGTGCTCGGCGGCAACGCCGACCTGTGGACCGACACCGCCGGCATCAACCAGGACCTCGGCATCATGATCAACGGGTCGCTGGCGGCGTGGAAGGAGAGCGGCGGCAACAACGGCACGCAGTCTCCGAACGCCGCCTTCGTGCAGGCGGTGGCCAACCTCACAGGCGGCCAGTCATACACGGTCCAGCTCGTTTGGAAGACGAACCACGCGGCCCCGGCCACGTCTTCGATCTATGCGGGCGCTGGACCGCTGCCGGGCACCGGCAGCTTCTCGCCGACAACGTTGACGGCCTACATGCTTCCCGCCGGCGCCAACCCCTATCGCGGGGTGATCACCACCCAGGCCTCGCTGACCAGCAGCGACGGCGCCACCTGGTCGCCGCTCGGCGTGCAGGTGGCGGTGACGCCCGCGGGCCCGACGTACGCCTTGATCGACGCCAACGCCGACCTGTGGACCGCCAAGGCAGGGCTGAATCAGGACCTGGCGATCTTCGTCAGCGACAACGGCGGCGCGCCAAAGCTGCTGGCGTGGAAGGAGAGCGGAGGCTTCGGCGGCACCTACTCGCCCAACGCGGCATTCGGGCAGACCGAGTTCCTGATGTCAGGCGGTCACACCTACACGTTCAGCCTACGGTGGAAGACGAACCACGCCGCGACCGGCCCGGGCGCGACGATCTTCGCGGGCGCGGGACCCATCAGCGGGAGCTTCTCGCCCACGAGCCTCGACGTGGAGCTGGTCGCCTAGCTCCAACGCCCCCACCTAACCTCCCCACGCGGTGGGGAGGGATCATTTGTTGGCGGCCGGCTGGATCTGCACCATGAGGCTGCCGATTTCAACGCGCAGCCGGCGCCGGTCGACAGCGAAAAGCACGGCAGCGTACGCCGCCGCCATGCCCACGGCGACCAACACGAGGTCGGGCAGGTTGGCCGGGAGGACGAGCGTGGCGACGTATCCAGCAACCGAGACCCCGATCGCGACCGCGAGCGGCACGGCCACCGCCTGCACGAGCCGGATGGGGACCACGGGCAGCACCATCGCGATCACGACGATCACGGCCAGACCTCGCACGATGGCAAACGCGACGGCGATGCCCACGTACCCGTACCACTGCAGGAACACCAGCGAGAGGCCGACCTGCGCGATCGTCCAGATGATGTTCAGCACCAGCGTCGCGCGCACCCGGCCGGCGGCGTTCAACAGCGAGACGAGGGGTGTCGTGATGCTCGTGCCGGCCCAGTACAGGCTCAGGAAGTACAACGGCACAAGCGCCGGCAGCCACTTGGCCGAGAACACGAACAGGATGAGCCACCGGCCGAGGACGATCACCGCGAGATGCGCCGGGATGGCGACCACGAACAGCGCGCGGATCGATGAGTCAACCGCCCTGGCCAGCCGCGACCGGTCCTCGAGGAGGCGCGAGTAGGAGGGAAAGGCGACGCGCCCCACGACCTGCGCCATCTGGCCGGGGACGCCCGCGAGGGCGAAGGCCCAGTTGAGGTAGCCGACCTGCACTGTGCTCAGCACCAGCCCGCCGAGGATGGGGATCAGGTAGTCGCGGAACAGGTAGGTGATCCATGTCAGCTGGAAGGGAACGGCGAACCACCACAGGCCGCGGAGCGCGGTGGCTTCCAGGCCGAGACCAGGCCGCCAGCGCGCGAGCGCAAATGTCAGGACCACGCCGGCTGCCTTGGACACCACCACGGCCCAGATGAACGCCCACGGCCCGAGCCTGGCGAACGCGAGCGCCACGGCGACGGCCTGGAAGATGAGCACCTCGCTGACCTCGACCACAGTGAGCCGGCCGTACAAGAGCCTCCGCTCCAGGACGATGTTCGGCACGGTCTTCAGCGAAGCGAGGAGCGCGCCCACCGCCATCGCCCGGAAATACCAATCGCCGCCGGCGCCGAGGTGATACGCCTCTGACAGTGCAGGCGCCGCCAGCATGACCACCACGACCAGCGCGATCAGCACCGCCTGCTGCACGGTGAACACGCTGCGCAGGTCGCTTTCGGTCATCGGTGTCTGCTTCTGCAACAGCGCGGCCCCAAGGCCGAAGTCGCTGAGCCAGGCGAAGAAGACGAGCAACGCGAGCGTGATGGCATAGATGCCGAACGCGCTGGGCGCGAGCAGCCGTGACAGGACGATGTTGGCGACGAGCCCGGCTGCCTGCACCCCGCCGTAGCGCAGGAGCAGGAACATGACTCCCTGGCTGGCGCGACGGCCGATCAGACCCGGATCGACGTCCTTCAGATGCTCAGGGGCGTCGTCCACGTGGGCCTAGGATACTGGCGCGTCGCGCCTCCACGGATAGAAGCTCAGGCGCCCCAGATGTCGCGCGCCACGTCCTGTCCCTGCCAGTACGGCGTAGGCGATACGGCCGGCGCACCGCCGACCGGATGAACGCCGCCATAGCCGTCGAGGACGTAGCCCGCCGGCCGGCTGAGGGTCGACGTGGGTAGTAGCCACACCGCGCGGGCGATGTCCCAGCCCTGCCAGTAGGGGCCGTCGGTGAAGGACGGCGGCATTGCCTCGCCGGGTGCCGCAAACGGGTGCAGGCCGCCGTAACCGTCAAGCACGTAGCCGGAGTGCGTGCCTGGGATGAGGACGACGTCGCGCGCGATCGTCCATCCGGGCCAGTAGGCCGTCAGCTTCGGATTGGGTGGCGCCGGAAGGCCCACGCCGAAGCCGTGGAGCCCACCGTATCCGTCTAGCACGTACCCGCCGGTGCCGTCGCTGAAGACCACCACCTTGCGGGCGATGTCCCACCCCTGCCAGTAAGTGCCGCCAACCGTCGGAGGCGGCGGTGGTCCGGTGCCGAGGCTGCGGAGGCCGACGCTGCGGCTGACCGAGAACGGGTGCAGGCCACCGTATCCGTCGAGCAGGTATCCGCCGAGGCCATTGGGGAGAAACGCGAAATCACGGGCAATGTCCCATCCCTGCCAGTAGGTCGGTGAGAACACGGCCGTGATGTCGGGTCCGTATGCGTGGAGGCCCCCATATCCGTCCAGGACGAGGCCCGACTGCGGCGCCTCGGGCCCGGGCATCTCGTGCCCGGCGCGCGCAATGCTCCAGCCCGGCCAGTACGCGGTGCCGAGCACGCCTGGGCTGGCGTCGGGCGAGATTCCACCGTACGCGTCGAGCGTGTACATGCCGCGGAACTGATGCGCCGGCGTGGCCCCGGGAAGCACCCACGTCGACACCGGTGGCGACCACGCGCCGATGTATCCGTGACCGTCCCTCGTGCGCACTCGGAACTGGTACGCGTGGTCCGAGAAGCCGTTGATGGTCAGCGTCCCCGAGTAGGTCTGGTTGACGTACGTCGTCGGCGCAATGTTCACAGCCACGTCGATCCACGGCTGCCCGATGGTCGTGTCCTGTAACTGCAGGTCGAATGCACTCACGCCGCAGCCCTGTCCGGCCGCGTACGTGAGCGTGAACGCGGTGCTGGTCTGCTGAGCGTCGACCGAGGCGCTGGCCGGGACGTGGCCGGCCGAGAAGTGGTCGCGAAGGTCGCACCACAGCTCTGGGGCTCCGCCACCGTAGTTGAGCGTGAAGATGCCGACGCCGCGCAGGTTGTAGCGATTGACGAGGTCGTACTTGGCGCCGAGGGATGCGAAGTCGTCCCAGTACAGCTGGCGCGTGCACTTGTTGGCGATGCTGAGCCAGTCGTCGAATCGCTCCTGGCCGAGCGGGTCGTGTGGGTCTCGATGGATGCTGTACGTGCCGGGCGCCGTGTCCGAGTAAGTCTGCTCGGCCGCGGCGTCCAGGTAGTCCTCAGCGACCAGGGGACTCGTCGGATAGGCGTTGGCGTTGCCTGGGCCGACACACGCTTTTCGACCGTAGTACGGCACGCCGAGGATCACCTTCGACGCAGGCACCGTCGACGTGTATTCGGACGCGGTGCGGGTGTCGTTGTAGAAGTACGTGGTCAGCGGAGCGGTCGGGCCGAGGCACATCTGCGTGCAGTACGCGGGTTGCCCGTACCAGTTGTAGTACTCCATGTCGTAGGCCATGACGAAGAACGAATCGACGTACGGCGCGAGCGCGGGGAGGTTGAAGAAGCCGTCCGGTCCCTCGCCGGACCCGCTGTAGGTGTCCATGGATAGGTAGCTGCCGGCGGGCATGGCCGCGCGCATTTTTTTCACGAACGAGATGAGCATCGACTGCGACGTCTGGCCGTTGACGCACGTCGCGTTCTGGCCTTCGTAGTCGAGGTTGATGCCGTCCGCGCCGCCGGCGGTCATCTGCTGGATGCCCTGTGCGATGGTGCGGTCGCCCCAACCCAGGCCCGAGCACATCACCGGCTGGTTCGCCTTGCCGTCCGCGAGGATGAGGGTCAGCACGACCTTCACGCCCTGGCTGTGGGCGCGGTTGATCAGCGCCACACGGGTGCTCGAGTTCCACACCGCCCACCCGACGCCGCTCTGCACTATGTTGCCGTCCCAGTTGACGTGCTCCGCGAAGTAGGCGACGGTCGAGAGCATCGAGAAGTCCCAGCTCGGGTAGCCGACCACTGGGTCGGCGATCACCCCGGCCGACACGAAGCCGAACACCTCCCGCTGCGGGCCGGGATTCAGGGTCGTGAGGGGAATGGTCGGGGTGGGGCTGGGCGTGGGGTCGACGGTTGCCTGCATCGTGCCGGTCGCCTGGGCCGCCGCCTCCAGACGTGTGATCAGCGGATGAGTCATGTCGATTGCGGAGACCGGTCCGCGCGCCGCGTAGGCGGGGGCGGGGGACAGGCCAGAGCAAACCATGGCTGCCAGTGCAGACAGGGCCAGCTGCCGGAGCGTGGAGCGGACTGTTGGGGTGAGCAGCGTGCGCGAGCTTATGCCCGCGGGCTGCCGGCCGTCAACCCGATAACGTGACAGCGTCAGGCCCGGAAATTCTGAGCCCATCGCGGTTGCTTGAGGTGGAGGCGGACGTCCCCCGGGAGTGCGGGACAATCTAGGCGGTATGACGCTGCAGGGGCCGCGGTCTGGTGCGCAGCGACCCCGCGTCGTATTCGACATGACTTTCCCGGATCGGAATCCAGGTGGCTCTGGTCATTACGCCCGGTCGCTCTTTTCCGCTCTACGCCGACGCGATGACGTGGAGGTCACCGAGATCTCCTCGCAACCACCCGGCGTTGCCCGGACGCTTTGGTGGCTCGCATCCGGCGCGCGCACGAGCTTCCGGGCAAGGCAGGGCGACCTGCTGCACTGCCCGAGCTTCGTGACCCCGTGGAGGGTCCAGAAGAGCTTCGTGGTCACCGTCCTGGACCTGTCCACCCGCCGGTTTCCGGCCGATCATCCAGGCGAGTGGCGGGCTTACGAGCGGTGGGTGGTACCGCACCGAGCCAGGGCCGCGGCCGCGGTGATCGCGATCAGCGAGGTTACCCGGCAAGACGCCATCCGTGAGTACGGCGTGCGGCCTGACCGGGCGGTCACCATCTATCCGGGCATCGACCCACTCTTTTTCGGCACGGGCAGCGCCGAGACCAGGACGACGGGGAAGGGCGAGGAGCCGCGGCTGGTCTTCCCGGGCGCCCCTGTATCCCGCAAGAACCTCGACCTCGTGCTGCGCGCGATGGCGGAGGCGTCGCCATCCAGCCCCCTGGGTCGCGCCTGCCTGCAGATCACCGGAGCCGCGGCAGGGAGCTTTCCGGCCCATCGGGAACGCATCGCCCAGATGGGCCTGGGCCGACGGGTGGAGTGGCTGGGCCAAGTCCCTGCCGAGCAGATGCCCTCTGTGATGCGGTCTGCTGACGTTTGCGTCTATCCATCCCTCTACGAGGGTTTCGGTTTTCCGCCGCTGGAGGCAATGGCCGCGGGGACACCCGTTGTCGCTTCGACGGCGTCGTGCCTGCCCGAGATCCTTGGCGACGCGGCGCTCCTGGTCGACCCCGCCGACCTGCAAGCATTCTCGACGGCGGTGCAGTCAGTCCTGAGTGATCCCGCAGCACGTGACCGCCTGATCGAGGCCGGGAGGAAGCGGGCTCAAGGGTTCACGTGGGAGCGCTGCGCAGACGAGACGGCCGCGCTGTATCGCGATGTGCTGGCGCGTCCGGCATGAGGAGGATCACGTTCGCCGCGTTCCGCTATGCGCCGGCCATAGGCGGTGCCGAGAACTACCTGCGCCGGCTCCTGCACGAGATGCGCGACAAGGTCGACGCCAATGTGCTGACGCTGGTCACTGATCAGCGGACCGACTGGCTCCGGGCGATGATCGATGGCGAACGCGATTCTCCGCATCGCTACGAGGTTGACGGTCGCGAGGTCACAGCGCTGAGCCGCTGGCCGCCTTCAACACGCAAGGCCCTGTGGGCGATGGCGCCCGCGTATCACCTGCCTGCGAGCCCGGCGCCGTGGCGGATGGGAACAGTGCTAGCGCCGTTGCTGCAGTCGGGCCTGACCGGCGCAGGCCTGGTCCACAACGTGTTCATGGGCCGGGAGGCGTTCTCGGCCGGCATCCTCATCGCGACGCGCAAAGCCGGCGTGCCTTTCGTCTTCACGCCCCTGCGCCACCAGCGTCCCCTGGGCTGGAGCTCTCCGGCTTTTCGCCGGCTGTATCGGGAGTCCGACGCGGTCGTCGCGTTGACCGCGGGTGAGGCGGAATGGATCATCGCGCGCGGCGCCAATCGGGACCGCGTGCACGTCATCGGCCTGGGCCCGCTGAACGACCGCGATGCATCGCCGGCCGCAGCGCGTGAACGCTTGGGACACGACGGCCCGATCGTCCTGTTCCTTGGCCAGCTGCACACTTACAAAGGATTCAAGGTCGTGCTGGACGCAGCTCGCTTGCTCTCGAATCGCAAAGACACGCTGTTCGTGTTCGCAGGTCCCGATGTCCGCGACAACTCGCGGGTCTTCGCTCGCGCTGGGAGCAACGTGAGGTGGTTGGGCTCGGTCCCGCACGAGCTTCGCGACTCGTTGCTCAGCGCATGCACGGTGCTGTGCGTGCCGTCTTCGCGAGAGAGCTTCGGCAGCGTTGTGGTCGAAGCGTGGGCCTGTGGCAAGCCCGTGGTCGGCGGGCCGGCGGGCGCGACCAGGGAGCTGATCGAGGAAGGAGTGGATGGATTCGTGGTCCCCCAGGATCCGAAGGTCCTGGTCGGACGTCTGGCCGCGCTGCTTGACGATCCCGAGCTGGCGCGGACGATGGGCTGCCGCGGCCAGGAGAAGGTGGAACGAAGGTTCAGCTGGAAGGCGATCGCGGCCGCCCACGAGGAGATCTACTCGCGGCTGCTCTCCGCGTGACCGAGCGGGTCAACATCCTCGGCGTCGGCGTCAGCGCCATCAACATGGAGCAGGCGCTGGCCACCATCGACGGGTGGGTCGCATCGCGCGCGCGCGAGTATGTCTGCGTGTGCCCCGTGCACTCGATCATGGAGTGCAGGCGGTCGGAAGAGGTTCGTCGTACGTTCAACCAGGCCGGCATGGTCACGCCTGATGGCATGCCGCTGGTGTGGGTCGCGCGGGCGCTAGGCCACCACGACGTCGGACGCGTCTACGGCCCGGACCTGATGCTCGCGGTCTTGAGGCGCGAGCGTCACCGGCATTTCTTCTATGGCGGCGGGCCGGGCGTGGCCGAGCGTCTCGCCGGCGCCATGACGACGCGCTACCCGAAGCTCGAGGTCGCCGGCTTCATCGAGCCCCCCTTTGCGCCGCTTGATGAGCTCTGCACACCCGCGGTCGCGCAGGCAATCAATGCGGGGAGCGCAGACATCGTGTGGGTTGGCATGAGCTCGCCCAAACAGGACCTCTGGATGACTCGCATGCGGCCGCTCCTCGACGCGCCGGTGCTCATCGCTGTGGGGGCGGCGTTTGACTTTCACACCGGGCGAGTCCGCCAGGCACCGGCATGGATTCAGCGCTCCGGGCTGGAGTGGCTGTTCAGGTTGGGAACCGAGCCGCGCCGCCTGTGGCGAAGGTACCTGGTCGACAATCCGTGGTTTGTCTGGGAGCTGTTTCTGCAGTCGACCAGGCTCAAGCGCTTCGACCTGTGACGGTCGCGGGGGGATCAGGATCCCCCCGCGGAACCCCCCACGCTGGCGACGAGCACGCTAGGTGCAGTAGCAGCTGCATGCTGACGCCCGGAATGAATCCGGGCTTCCGCTCCACCGTGGGACATCAGCCGGGGCCCCGAGGCCCGAGTCGTATCCTTAGCTGCCGAAGTGCCAAACGTCGAGCCAACGTCTGCGTTCTGGAAGGGCAAGCGCGTCACTGTGACAGGAGGCCGGGGCTTTCTCGGACGGCATGTGGTCGACCTCCTCGAGCCTCATGCGGCCGAGGTCTTCACGTTCTCCAGCTCGGAGTACGACCTGACCAGGCAATCCAACGTGGCCCGCATGTACGCGGACCAGCGTCCCGACATCGTCATCCATCTGGCGGCGCGCGTTGGCGGGATCGGCGCAAACCGCGCCAACCCCGGCTCGTTCTTCTACGAGAACGCGATCATGGGCATCGAAGTGATGGAGCAGGCGCGCCATCACAACGTCTCCAAGCTGGTGCAGGTCGGGACGGTCTGCGCCTACCCGAAGTTCGCCGCTATCCCCTTCTCGGAGGACGACCTCTGGGAGGGGTATCCGGAAGAGACGAACGCGCCATACGGCCTGGCGAAGAAGATGCTGCTGGTGCAGGCGCAGGCGTATCGCCAGCAGTACGGGTTCAATGCCATCTACCTGCTGCCAGTGAATCTTTACGGCCCGGGCGACAACATCGACCTCGAGAGCTCGCACGTGATCCCGGCGCTGATTCGAAAGTGCCTGGAGGCTCGCGAGGCGAGGGCAGAGTCGGTCGAGGTGTGGGGGACAGGCACGCCGACGCGAGAGTTCCTCTATGTGGAGGACGCGGCGCGCGCCATCGTTCTCGCCGCGGAGCGTTACGACAAGCCCGACCCGGTGAACATCGGCAGCTCGCAGGAGATCTCGATCAAGGACCTGGTGGAGCTCATCGTCGAGCTCACCGGCTTCAAAGGCGCGGTCGTGTGGAACAACTCCAAGCCGGACGGGCAGCCGCGCCGCAAGCTGAACGTGGAGCGCGCGCAGCAGGAGTTCGGGTTCAGGTCTTCGACGCCCTTCAGAGTCGGGCTGTCCAAGACGATCGCCTGGTACCAGCTGGTGATGGCCGGCGCCGGGGCCACCACGCAGGCCGCGAGCTAGTCCTCAGGACTGGCCAACCACGTGCGGCCATGCCTCGTAGAGGTTGGTGTCGATCGAGCCGGCCTCCACGCCGGAGCCGAGGTCGTAGATGTAGGTCGTCCCCGTGAGTGGCGGGCCGCCAAGCCCGCAGGGGGTGGCGGTCGTGCATGGCGTCTCGCCGGCGTACCACACCAGGCTGGCGCTAGCGAAGATGGCGCCGACTCTCGGGCTCGGCGAAAGCTGCTGAATCGCTCCCGAGGCGGTGGTCAGGTCGAGCGCCTCGGCGACATGGTTGCCCTGCGCATTGAGCAGCGAGAACGCCATGCGGCTCCCATCCGGGCTCGCGTGCGGGCGGATCCACGCATTGCCATTGCTCACCGTCACCACGCCGCCGCCCGGCGCCCACGACTGCACGCCGGCGCTGGCGCGGAAGTAGAGCCGGGCGCCGCTGCCGGCCCACGCCGCCATCGTGCCGTC
>WNGR01008330.1_pt1 | contig 13220 bp, 7 predicted proteins | sample 5407581 | NCBI WGS metagenome assembly WNGR01 (sample SAMN13153383, study PRJNA577476) | soil metagenome | isolation source: 80 cm soil or saprolite under Garry oak tree replicate 2 | place: USA:California | collected 2016-06-15 | reverse complement strand
TAAGGAAAATTCCGGCAAACCTCGGGCGAAACGCGCCGCGAGGTCGCGAATCTGCGTTTGCATGCAACGCTGTTTGAAATTTGAATCAACACAAGTCCATCCGCTCAGGCGCGCCTCACGCCCCCTTCAGATAATAATTCGCGCCTTTGCCCAGCGCTATCCTGCGCAACACGCGGCGCATCGCCGGCGACGCGCGCAAGGGTTTGATCGCCGTGGTCACGGTGCGATAGAACGCGAGTTTCAGCGCATCGCGCACCGGCTGCGTACCCGGCGGCGGCTGGCTGCGGCAGGCCAATGCCGCGCAGCATCGAATTGAAGAAATGCAGATCGTTGAGGCGGCGCACCTCGCGCGTCTTCCAGGTGATCGCCATCGAGATCGAATACGAATCCGCGGTGCGCACCCAGTGCGGCCATTGATACGGCACATAGCAGCCGTCGCCCGCGAACAGGTGAAACTCGGTGCCGCGAGGCGCAAAGCGCTCGTCGTATTTCAGGTTGCGATGCCTGGTCATCGAGCGCTCGATCTCGTCGTCGGAGACGATGGCACGGTCCTTGTTGTCGAAGATCGTGAAGAATTTTTCGCCGTGGATATGCACGAAGAAATTGTCTTCGCTGTCGAGATGGAACGGCGTCGTCGAATTCGGCGAGGACACAAACAAGAACCCCTCGACCTGCTCGAAACCGGCGTCGAGCAGGCTGTTGAAGCCGCGCGCCCGCGCCACCGAAAGCAGCGTGTCTTCCAGGAGCCGGCGATACTCCGGTGAATTCTCCACGCGCTTGAGCACCATCCAGGCGCCGGCGGTTTCGATGCTCTTCACCACTTCGACCGGATCGAGATCGACGGAAGCGATGGCATCCGGGTCCTGGCTGATCGCGACCTTGCCTGAATTGTATTCGATCAGGTCGCGCGGCAGCTCGGCGGCGAGCTGCGCGATGCGCGGCAGGCTCAGCAGCGGATGGCCCGCCAGCTTGTGGCGGATCGCAAACGGTTTTAGCGGAAAATCGCGCCGCAGCGCCTCATTGGCGGCCGTGATCACCGGGGCTATCTCGGTGACGGTATTCATGCCGATTTCTCCTGGCGGTTACGGATGAAATGAGCGGCGCGGCGCGCCGGCTCGCGCACCAGCCTGCGCAGCGACAATGCCGCTGATATCAGCGACACCACGGGATCACCCCTGCGCAGCGGAATCAGCACGTCGCCGATCGCAAGGCGGCCGCGCCAGATCGGATTGATCATCGGGTGATCGGCGCTCGCCGTGGAATCGGCCATGGCAATCGCGGGGTCGGCGCAGAAATGCCGCGTCAGATCGAGCGTCAGTTGCACGCCGGGCGACAGCTTTGCAAAACGCTCGTCGACGCCGAGCTTGAAGTAGAATGCGCGGTCCTGATGCCGGAGCACGACGGCGGCCGCGACCGGCGTGTCGCCGGCACGCAAGCTCACGATCTCGCATTGGCCGGTTTCAGCGAGTGCGATAGCAGCGCGCCGGACAAAGCCGGCATCGCCGTCGTCCTGCATCAGCGCCGTGCCGCGCTTCGCCTTCCAGCCGCTGGCTTCGAGGTTGAGGAATATCTCCACCGCTGATCCGACGTCTTCAGCCGTACGCGCCACATCGAAATGAATGTCGCCATGCTCGGCAAGCCGGTTGCGCTGGCGGCGCAATTCCTTCAGTTTCTTCGCGCCCAAGGCTTCACGCAGCAATTCATCGGCATCGCGCGTCGCGTCGAGGCAGGCGCGGACATGGGATTGCAGCAGCAGCGGACGCATGCCGGCTTGCTGCAGTATTTCCGTGAAGCTATTCATGGCTGCGCCATCCAGCGACACATCGCGCAGGATCAGCGCATGGGCGCCTGCTTTCCGCGCCTGTTGCATCAATCGGGTTACGGCATCGTCAGCCGCGCCGCGATCGAGCAGCGGCGTGCAGAGTGTGCCGTAGGGGTCTGCGCTCACGAAGGCGGGCAGGGGTATCCTGTAGGCGCGCCACAGCGAAATTACCGGCATCAGGCCGATCAGGCTCGCCGTGCCGTCCAGCGCCAACGCGGCATCGCTCCACGCGCCGAGCGCCGACACGCCGGTGCGGCCGCGTGCGGAGGCGTTCACCGCCAACTCCCAGTCAGGCAAATAGTAACCGTTTGGCTCGACCGCCCGTTCGGCCAGCGCGCGCCATTGGCCCGCGGCGATAGCCGTCAGCGGCGCGAGCGCATCGACATCAGGCGAAGCCGCACCCTGCGGGCGTTTCACGATGAGATCCTTCACCGATGCCTGCTAGCGGAAAGATTGGAAAATACCGTTGGCGCGGGGATTGAATTCGAGCGGTAGCGTTAACCGTTCGTTTAGCATTCGACCCGTTGAACGCCGTCAGGGCGAAGCAAGCCGCAGCTAAGCGGCCTCGCCGCGTTCAAGCACTTTGGCCGGGGCGTCGTGCGTCGTCAGGAATTTGCTTTCGAATGCCTGAGCCGGCATCGGCCGGCCGAAGAAATAGCCCTGTCCCTGTTCGCATCCCATGCTCATCAGCAAATCGGCGGTCGCCCGGTCCTCGATGCCTTCTGCGATCACCGACAAGCCCAGCTGCTTGCTGAGACCGATGGTCGAACCGACAATCGCCGCATCGCCGGAATCGGCGCGCAGTTCGAGCACGAATGACCTGTCGATCTTGAGCCCGTTGAGCGGGAATTTCTTGAGATAGCTGAGGCTGCCATAGCCGGTGCCGAAGTCGTCGAAAACCACGTGAACGCCGAGATCCTGAATTCTGCGGAACGTGTCGAGTGCCTTGTCCTCGTTCACGAGCAGAATGTCCTCGGTCACCTCCAGTTCGAGCAGGGAGGGCGACAGGCCGGTGATCTCGAGCATCTCTGCGACCGAGGTTGCGAAGTCACCCGACTGAAGTTGCGAAGGCGAAAGGTTGATGCCGACGCGGACGTTATGTCCGGCCTGTTCCCAGATCCGCGCCTGTCGGCATGCGGTTTCGAGAACCCAGCTTCCGATCGGCTCCGAAATGGCGGAAGTGTTGACGACCGGCATGAACTCCGCGGGCGAGACCATGCCGCGGACGGGATGGTGCCAGCGAATGAGGGCTTCCGCGCCGAGCAGGCCGCCATCCGCCAGACGGACTTGCGGCTGATAGAACAATTCGAATTCATTTCGCTCGAGGGCGAGCGCCAATTCGGCCTCGAGGGTCAGCCGTGCTTCCAGTTCCTCCCTGATCGTTTTCTCGAACAGGACATGACCGCCGCGTCTTGCCGCCTTGGCGCGGCAGAATGCGAGATGGCTATTGCTCAACAGTTCGTCGGCCGTGCGGCCACCCAATGGATATGTGGCCGCGCCGATACTGACCGTGACGCGGTGCTGGCGCGCCCCGGCCAACAGCGGCGTGCTGAATGCAAGGCCGATGCGTTCGCAGAATTGCGCGACGGTTTCGGCCATATCGGCGCACGGGATCGCGATGGCAAATTCATCGCCGCTCAGGCGCGCGACCACTCCGGCGCCACCGGTCTCGGCGTTCAATCGCCCGGACACAGCGCGCAGCACGAGGTCGCCGCAGGCATGGCCCAGCATGTGGTTGATGTGCTGGAAGCTGTCGAGGCCGACGACCAGCAGCGCTACCTCGCCCGCCGCCGTTTCCGCGCTGGAAATCATCGCCTCCAGCTCCGCGTGAAGGGTGTCGCGGTTGGCGAGCCCGCTCAGCGAATCGTATTCCGCCAGATATCTGATACGTTCGCCTTCGCGCTTTCGCACCGATATGTCGCGCAGGATCGCGCCATACTGAAAGCCATCGGTGCCTTGCCAGCCGGAAAAACATGCCTCGACCGGAAACACCTCGCCGTTCTTGCGGCGGCCGTCGAATTCCATGACCAGGCCGCCGGGCAGCCGCGATCGGGCGCGCGCCTCCTCGCACCTCGAAAGCGAGCCTGTCGCAGCTTCGGCGCTGGTGGCGCAAATTCGATCGAACGGTCGTCCAATCATTTCCGCAGGGTCATAACCGAAAATCGCCGCCGCCCCGGGATTCCACACCGTGATCAGGTGATTCTTGTCGGTACATACCAGGCCGTCGCCCAGCGACATCGCGATGCGCTGAAAGCGGTTCTCGGCAATCCGGCCGAGCCAATCGCGGAAGTCGATTTCATCGAGCGCAATAGCGGCCATATAGACGGCGATGGCGGTATGGAACAGCGAGGTATCGAGAATGAGGGGCAGCTTTCCCTGCAGCAGAATTGCATTTGTCTCAACAGCTGCAGCCATTCCGACAAGCAAGGCAACCCTCATGCTGGCGGAGAGGCGGCGCCACGAGAACATCATGATCAGCGAGATCATGCACAGCCCGGCCAGCGTGACGATATCCGAGGTCCGGCGCAGGGTGCGGTCCTGAAATATCGACTCGGCGGCGAGGGCCTGCAGCAGCGGCCCGGAAACAACCCCGCCGTTCGGAGTGCTGAAACGGTCGCCGAGTTCAAGCGCGGTACCGCCGATGATGACTTTCTTGTTCCGTAGCTTGGCCAGCGTTGCCTCATCACCGCGCAGCACGTCGATGTAGGACACCTTCGGAATCGACTGGGTACGGATACCGAAATCGATCAGGAATGGCTCGCGCTTCGCATTATACTGCCCCGCCAATACAGCGCCCATCGACGGCAGAAACTGCCCGTCGAGGTTCTCGCCAAACGGGTAGCGGCGAACAAGGCCATCCCGTTCGACGGCGACATTCACGACCGCCGTCCATGAGTGGTCGCCGAATTGCTTCAGCGGACGATTGATATAGACCTCCGTTCCATTGCCGCCGGCTGCTCCCGGCTGCTTGAAGGACGGCAAAACCACCGATCCACCCGCGCTCCGCAGCGCTTCGACGAATGCCTGGTCCGAGGCCGCGTCGGACGGCGTGCTGAAATCGACGTCGAATACGATGTCCCGGACATCGGCGATTTCCATCCGCCGCAGCAAGTCGGCGTGGAGGCGGCGTGGCCATGGCCAGACACCGATTTTCTCGATCGATGGGGCGTCGATCGCAATCACGACAACATCGCCAGTGGCCTGACGCGATACCCAGCCGAACCGCAAATCGGTCAGTGCATTGCGGAGCGTGTCGTGCCAGCCGGACGACAGCACGATTGCCAGTGCAACGACGACAAAGATATGCGGCCGGTAGTGTTTCACGTTGTCCCCACCTTCATATCCTGTAACCGCTGGCGTGCCCGGCCCGGCGGTCTAAATCTTTCGACCTATTTGTTATGGCCGTAGGCGTGGCTATTGCCATTGTTTCCGTTGCCGTTCGCGGCATTGCCGTTTCCGTTCCCAGCCCCCGTGGCGGCAGCTATGGCTCCCGTCACGCCCGATGTCGCGGCCGCGCTGATGCCGGCCGCGGCGTTGGCGCTGCTGCCATCGTTTGAATTGCCCTGGCTAGAGCCGTTTCCGGCGCCCGCCGTCGCGGCGGCTTCGCGCGAAGTCCAAACCGTGTCCTTGTTGGCATCGCTTCTCGTCGAACCGGGCGTCGAAATCTCTCCGTGGGCGAGACCGTGGGTGACCTTGTGGAAATTCAGCCTGACTTCGCCGAGCGAGGCCGATATTCGCGTCGCACCATGCCCAGGACTGCCGGCATTCCGCTGGGGCTGCAGCGATGCGTGCGAACTCGAATTGATGCGGGCCGCGGCGTGATTGTGCCCGAGCGCGCGGTTGAGCTGCCCGTTCGCAGCGTGGCGCGGCGCGGAAAGTCCGGATTTCGGAACCATGAGCTGTTGGATGGTGGATGCGCGCGGCCGGCCCTGTTCGATCGGAGCGAACGTGCCCGATCCGCTCAATGAAAGACCAGGCTTGCCATGCGCAGAGGTGGTTGCGAGCTGTCCGGGCATCACCTGCGCGACCTGGCCCGACCTGAAGTCCGCGACCTCGACCTGTCCTCTGATGACTTCGATGCTGGTGCTGGCGGCGTTGACGGAGACACGGAACTGCGTGCCCTTGACGACTGCGGCGAGATAGGGGGTCTCGACTTCGAAATGCTTGACGTTGCGCTTTTCCACCTCGAGCAGGATCGAGCCGGCCTGCTGCACGATCGTCGTCGACAGCCCGTCCTTGTTCTCTGTGGGCAGGCCGATCGCCGAGTTCGGCGAGACCAGAATTGTTTCGGCGCCGCGCACCAGAAGTACGCGACCGTTGCGGCCGGTTCGGATGGTGTCGCCCGGTTTCAGAACATCTTGCTGGCTCAGCGAAACCGTCTGGGCGCCTGTCGCGGTCATCCATACTTCGCCGGATGATTTGCTGACTGACCAGGCTTCCCCGTCGCCGGCGTGCGCAATGGAAGCCGCGCCGAGCGCGAGCGCCATCGCCAGGATGCGCCCAAATCTGCCAGCTCGAATCATTGAACCCTCCGTCAGCCTGCAATTGACCCGCAGACTTACCGGAAATGTTTCAACATTGAATGAGTGGAAGGCCGGCCAAATTTACGCGCGCGTTAACGGTTCGTTGACCATAAAAAACTATGAAAAATCATGAGGCTAATGGTTTTTCCGTCGTTCACTCTATGTCATCCGTGGAACTACGGACGATCGGTATCCCGAGCGGGCGCGGGCCGGCATCGCGCCGCCGCGCCGTTCGCTTTCGCGAGCCTGGTGCTGATCATTTCGGCAATCGTGTCGTCCGTACCAGCAAAGGCACAGCAGGCCAGCCAGCCCGGCTTTGATCCGCGACAGACAGAAAAACGCTTCGACGCATCGCAATCCGAGCAGACGCCGGCAACCCGATCCGCGCTGCAGATGCCGCGGCCATCGCGGCCGGAGGCGCGAGCGGATTCGAAACCGCTGGTGAAGCTGCGCCAGGTCTCGGTGACCGGCGCCCTGACGATGCCAGCCGATCAGCTCATAACGGCCTATCAACCTTATCTCGGGAAAAAAGTCTCCCAGGCCGATCTTGTCGCCATCGCCGGAGCCATCAGCGACCTCTATCGCGCGGCCGGCTTTCACCTGAGCCGCGCCATCGTTCCACCGCAGGACATCAGGGACGGCCACCTCCGTCTTCAGGTGATCGAAGGCAGCATCACCGAAGTCGCGCTGAAAGGCGAAGACGTGGAGCGTTTCGGTCTGCGGCCTGTTCTCGACCCGGTCGTGGCTGAGCAGCCATCGCGGCTGGCGACACTGGAACGGCAGCTGCTGCTGATCAACGGCCGGCCGGGAGTACGCATCGCCGATACCGCGCTCGAGGAGATCGGTGGCGCGACGGGTCGCTTCCGCCTGGTCGTCTATTTGAAAACCTGGCGTGTCTATACCTCGTTCGGGCTGGACAATCTGGGATCGTCGACGGTCGGACCCTGGCAAACCTATGCAACGGGCGCATTCAATTCCTATCTGCTGCCCGGCGACACGCTGGCGCTCAATCTGTCGACCACACCCGGCGATCCGCGAGAGCTTGCGTTCGGCCGGCTGTCCTACGATGTCCCGGTCGGCACCGACGGAATGCGGGTCGGCGGGTCCGCTCTGTACAGCGAGGTTCGGCCGGGCGACTTCAGGCGCCTGTATAACGACAACACCAGGACCGAGTCTTACGAGGTCCACGGCAGCGTCGTTCCGCTGCAATCGCAGGCCTCGACGCTGACGCTCACCGCAGCGGCAGGCTTCAGCAACGTCTCCGAGAGCGATGTGTTGGGCCCGTTCTACAACGATCACATCCGCACCGTGAGCCTGACCTCCGATTACCGGCTGCAGGACAATTTCGGCGGCAACAATTACTTCACGCTGATGTGGCGTCAGGGTCTCGATATCCTGGGTGCCTCGCACAAGGGTGACGATTTTCTGTCGCGCGACGGCGCATCGGGCAATTTCTCGGTGATCGATTTCTGGTTTACACGCTACCAGACGCTGTCCGACGCCTGGTCGGTGAAAATGTCAGGGGCTGGCCAGATCGCGTCCGGCCCGCTTTTCACGTCGCAGCAATTCTACCTGGGCGGCGCGGCCTTCGGGCGCGGTTATGGCAGCGCCGAGATCAGCGGCGACAACGGCGTCGCCGGTTCGCTGGAACTGCGTTTCGATCAGAAACTGAGTTTTCAGTACCTGACCGGCTATCAACTCTACGGCTTCATCGACGCCGGGGCGGCCTGGAACGACGGCTACAGCTACGCCGACGGTCTGTCGCTCACGTCGGCCGGCGGCGGCGTGCGGTTCTTTCTGGGCGGCGATCTACGGGCTGACATCGGTGTGGCCGTGCCGCTTGGCTACCGCGCACCCGACAACTCAAGCCGCAGCGCCAGGCTGCTGTTCTCGCTGTCGAACTCCTTCAAGCTCTGCCCGCAAAGAGCGCAAGCGCGCTGCCTTTAGAGCGGGACGACTTTTCTTCGAATCGTCATCCCGCTCTATCTTTTTGTTGGAGCATGATCTCCGGGCAAACGCTTCGCGTTTGTCCCGAGGGAAAACCGGTTCCCAGCCATCGGGTCGTGGCCCGAGGGCATGCTTTTCCGGATCATGCTCTAGGGATGCCACTCCACAACGCCGTAGACGATGCCGAGCAAGATGCCGAACCCCATTTCGAATCCCGGGCAGGCGTGGGTCGGATGAGGCGACACGCTTCGTTTGCCGCCGAACAGCGGACAGACATCGGTGATGCCGGCACGGAGGTCTTCCTGGGTTGCCTTCACGACGCTGAGATAGATCTTGTCGCCGGCACGGACCTGCACCGGGTCTTTGGTCCCGAGCATGTGGTCTTTGGCCGCCAGGCGCCACAGCGAGTCCGGCGTCGGCGTCATCTGCATCGTCTCCTGCATCGGCTGCTCGACCACCTCATGGGCGCGCGCGAACTCGTCGCTCTGCGCGCTCTTTTTCAGTTTGGCTTGCAGGACGTAGAGCGTCGCGGTTTTCTGCCAGGTCTTCACGATGGTGATCAAGTTGCCGTTGATGGTCGGCAGCGCGCCCATCATTACCCCGACAATGGTTCGCGCCAGCAGGTCGTTATCCTCAGGGTTCGGAAATTCTTCGAACAGAGCCTTGGTGATGGAGCCGACCGGAGATTTTCCCGATTTGCGCATTGAAGCCACGAGCTTGCCGACCGCTTCCCGGAGGATCTGTCCGGTTCGCTGCCCGATGTGGGTCAGCAACAGATCCGGGTCGGGATGAACGATGTAGCCGGAAGGCGGGGTGTAATCGCCCGGGCAGCGCGCCGGCCCCACGAGGTTCGACATCCGAAACCCGCCGGCCTTTACAAACTCGCCATCGGGGATATCGAACCAGTGATTGCAGATACCCGCAAAGACGGTGTCCGAAACCTCGACGATGTTGAAGGCGCCGGGATCTTGCAAGGCCGCCAGCGCCGCGCGCGTCTCCTTCAGGGCAAAGTCGAATGCCTCTTTCCTGGTGACGCGTCCGATGGCTTCGTTGGACTTGGTGGATAGCTTGACGTATTCGGGGCCCCAATCCATGCCGAGATAAATCAGGCCGATGCTTTGATTCATGCGATCCTGATAGCCCTCGATGGTGTAGTTGCCGTCGCTGTTGAGCAGAACCTGCATCACCAGTTCCTTGCTGGTGACTACGACGCCGTCAGGGGTTCGCGCCACGCCGCCTTTCGGATCCGGCGTCCAGGCCGCCGCGGCCTTGGCCTGTTTTTCGGACAGGTGTTCGAGCGTCATACCCCACAAACTGCCGAGGCCCTGGGAGGTCTTCCTTTCAAACGAGCGCAGGGCGTCGAGGGGAGTCTTTCCAGCAGTGGTTGGCGACATCGGGTTCTCCTGTAAAATTATCGCGCGGTGTAGTTCGCGCCGTGATGCAATTGATTGATCAAGTTAAAATCGAGAATCTTTCGTCGATCCGGCAGATGCTCGCGAATGCGCCAAGGCTATCTTGCCACGTGGATGATTGAAATCATTCACCCTCAGCTCGGCCAGCAAGGCGCGAGCATTGCGAACGTCGTGCGTCGTCTCGCCGCCCTCGATCGCGGCCAGGATCGGCTCCAGCAGTGCGCGGGGATCATTGTCCGACCCGGTGTCACGCCACAACCGGGCGAGGTCGATAGCTGTGCGCAGTTCGAGCAAACGCGCTTCCTGGCCACGGGCGATCTCAATTGCTTTTCTGAAACAGGCTTCCGCGCGAAACCGATCCGGCTGTCGCCGTTTGAGCGCAACGTGTCCACTCAGGCGGTGTAAACCGGCGAGCCAGTAATGCTCCCCGGATTGCTCGACGAAGGCGAAGGCGTCCTGCAGAGCCGCCTCGGCCCCTTCGAAATCTCCCGCCGCCAACAACGCTTCGGCAAGATTGCATATGATGATGGAGCTTCCGGCATTTCCACCTGATCTGCGTAATGCGCCGAGCGTAGCGCGAAAGGTTGCGATGTTTCTCTCGACAGGTTCGCGCGCGGCGCGGGCGTAGGCCTGGTGCAGGCTGGCCAACAGGCGAATCTGCTCCACCCTTTTTTCGGCGCAATAGGCCGCGAGTTCGGCGCTATCCCGCTCCAGCCCCTCAAGATCTTCCAGCACGAGCTCGGGCCAGGTTCGTGTGCAAAACGTCGCCGAAGCGATCGTCGTGGCGTGCCCGTGGCTTAGCAGTTCAATTCGCACCTGTTCGCTGACTTGCGCGGCGCTATCGAGAAGGCCAAGCGACAACCGCACCAATACTTCGAAGGAAAGGATAGCGACGCCTTGATCCCAGCTGAACCGATAGCTGAGCGCCCGTTGCCGGCGTGGGTCGCGGTATGTGTAACCCTTTTGCAGGCTCCGCAGCGCTTCGCGGTTCTGTCCGGCATAAAACTGAAGCGTCCCGAGCTGACGGTATCCGACGACCCGGTAGGTCGGGTCATCCAGGCGCTCCGCGACTTCGATGATCTGGTGGGCAAAATCGAGCGCTTGCTTCAATCGTGACGAGAGGGTGCTGGCTGAGCAAAGCCCATACAGAATGGACACGCGCTGCAAATCCGTGCCGACGCCTCTGTCGAGCAGCCGCTTCGCCGCGGCAAGGGCTTCGAATGTTTCCGGCGCGGAAATGCTTTTCAAAGGTATCATTGCATTGGCGCGTGCGACCAAAAGTCCCAGTTCGAGAGCGTCGCGTTCCGGACTCTCGGTGACGCGCGGGATCAATGCGATGCCTGCACTGGCATGACCCTCCGCTTCTGCCGGCGCCGACTGCGAGAGCGCCAGCTCTGCGGCCGCGAGCCAGTACGGCGCGGCCTGTTCAGCCAGGCCCGCCTCGGTGAAATGATGCGCGATGATGGCGGGCGGACATTCCTCGTCGCCGGTGCGCTGCTTCAGCGCCTGCGCTATATCGGCATGAAAGCGCTGACGCCGGCCGCGCAACAGCGAAACATACGCGGTGTCCTGCACCAGCGCGTGCTTGAAAATGTAGGTCGCCTTGGGCGGCGCGCCGCGACCATAAATCAGTTCGGATTCCATGAGCTGGCGCAGGGCGTCCTGCAATGCCTGTCCGGTGATCGGCGCTACCGCTTCCAACAGATCGTAGGAGAACTCGCGCCCGATCACCGACCCGATCTGAGCGATCTCCTTGATGGGTGACAGGCGATCGAGCCGCGCCGTCAGAGAATCGTGCAAGGTCGAGGGGATGGCCAGCGGCGTCAGCGCGGAGCCGAGGACATAGGCGCCGTTTTCCTCGCGCAACAGGCCGGATTCGAGCACGCTCTTGGTCAGCTCTTCCACGAACAGCGGCACGCCGTCGGTCTTGGCAATGATCTGATCGAGCACCTCGGCCGGCAGCGCCTTGCTCGACATGATGCGATCGATCATCGTCACCGCCTGACTTCGCTCGAAACGGTTGAGCGAGAGGGCGGTGACATGCGGACGCCCGACCCATGGCGCGGCGAACTCCGCCCGGGATGTCACCACATACAGCACGGCCAGGTGCTGCACTCTGTCGACGATCCGGCCGAGCAGATCGAGCGATGTGGGATCGATCCAATGCGCGTCTTCAACCAGCATCAGCAGCGGCGCGGCTTTCGCAAATCCGACTACCAGCGCGATCATCGCGGCAATGGTCCGCTCCTTTTGTTCGCTTGGCGCCATTTCGAGTGCCGGATACCGCCCGTCGGTCGGGATCGCCAGCAACGACGCCAGACAAGGCGCGATCTCGCCGCTTTCGAGACCCGCGCGCGAGATCATCATCTCCAATTTGTCCAGCCGCGAAGCGGCCGGCTCGCCGCTGACAAAACCCGCACCGCGCCAGATTTGACCTATGACAGGATAGAACGCGTCGTTGATGTGATGCGGCGAGCATTGATAGCGGAAGGTAAGATACCGTTCGTCGCCAATGCGTTCGCGCAGCGCTGCCAGAATGCGCGACTTGCCGATGCCAGCCTCTCCCGACAACAGCACGACCTGACCTTCGCCCTTGGCGGCGCGGCGCCACCGGTTGACAAGAAGTGCGACCTCTTGCTCGCGGCCAACAAACGGCGTCATTGCCCCCGAGCGCGACGCATCGAACCGGCTCACATTGTCGCGCTCGCCCACGATCACCCAGGCGGGAACCGGAGCCTTGAAGCCCTTGAGTTCCAGCGGCCCGAGCGCCTTCAATTCAAATGTCCTGCCAAGCAGCCTTCGCGTCGATTCAGAGACCACGACGGTGTCAGGCTCGGCCAGAGCCTGCAGCCGCGAGGCGAGATTCGGTGTGTCCCCGACGACGCCGCGCTCGAGCGCCTCGCCTTCGCCGATCAGTTCGCCCACCACGACCAGGCCGGTTGAAATACCGATCCGCACCTCAAGATCGACGCTGCGCTCGCGCCGAAGTCGTGCCACGGCTTCTATCAGCGCAATGCTTGCGCGCGTCGCACGTTCGGCGTCATCCTCATGGGCGCGGGGATAGCCGAAATAGACGCTCGCACCGTCCCCCGTCCACTTGGCGACGTGGCCATCGAAGCGGGTTACCGCGGCCGCGACGGCATGCTGAAACGCCCGGAGCAGGTCGCCCATGTCTTCCGGATCGAGTTGCGCCGTTAATGCGGTCGAATCGACGAGATCGCAGAACATCACCGTCAATTGACGCCGATCGGCCGCATCTTGCGGCTTCGGCTGTTCCGACGCCTTGGCCGGTGCATCGCCGGCAAGCTGGCGGATCGCGCGCAGCAGCTTCAGCCGGTGCCCGAGTGCGATACCCAGGTCTTTGAGGTGTTGATCGGTCAGCTCTGTCAGAACGTCGGCGTCGATCTCGTTTTCACGAAAGACGGCTTCGTATTGACCCAAGCCCAGACCGCCTAGCCAAGTTCCGACATCCATTTAACTCGATCCCTCATGGGCACAGGGTAATGGGCCGGACCA
>WNGR01005802.1_pt1 | contig 13220 bp, 12 predicted proteins | sample 5407581 | NCBI WGS metagenome assembly WNGR01 (sample SAMN13153383, study PRJNA577476) | soil metagenome | isolation source: 80 cm soil or saprolite under Garry oak tree replicate 2 | place: USA:California | collected 2016-06-15 | reverse complement strand
GTTCAGAAATCTTTAGAAGGGTGTTCATTTGTTATTTTGCTTGGTTACGTCGACCGAATATTGTGGTATAATTTCAAGTATTGTCCTGCATTTCACATTAGGACATACTAATATTACAAAATTAGTCTGTTCCTCCGTGATTCCAACAATCTGAATAGTTTCTGGTGGAAATGTGTGCTTGCAAAATTGACAGCGAACCTTTAGCGGTTTATTTAGTTTGCCTCGTCCGAACATATCTTTCATCACGCCCTTTTTCATTTTCTATTAGTAACACCTTGCATCTTATTGATATTTCGAATTAGTAGTCTATCTTTATATTCTTGTCTTACTTTACCCAGTAAAAAGTTGAGAGCGAATACTTAACTGTAATTGAAATTGCAGTTAATAGATTCTAATCTTCTTAATGATTTATTACTTTCATATTTATTAGTTGGAAACATTACTTGGTATTCATGGGAAAAGCACTAGAAGTTGTAAATCAATACTACGATCTATTGAACAACAAGAATTTCTCTGGTTTGAAGGATCTGCTCTCGGAAAACATGTCGTTTACTGGCCCTGTTGTCCAGAGATCTGGTGCAAATGGGTATATTGATGCTCTCAAACGATTATTTAAATTTCACAAGAAATCGCAAGTGTTGCAGCAATTTGAAAACGGCAATGATGTGTATTCTATCTATGGTCTCATCATGGACAAGCCAGCTGGCGGATCCCTTTCTGTAGTTATAGCAGATTGGATTCGAGTAGTAGATGGACGAATAGCCGAACAGAAAATATATTATGATCCAAGAGAGTTTGTAAAGGCATTTCCGCCGTGATGGAAGCAGATTTACGGATACAGAAGAAATACTATCGTCTAAGGAAATTTTAGAAAGCTAGCTGAAGAAAATAAATCCGCTCACTTCACTATTAATATGGGACATTTAGTCTGAGTTGCTACGAGAGAAGTGGTAGATCCAAGCAATTGCTCTTTTAATCTACCATCTGCGTTTTCACCTGAACTTTGCCAGTAACACCTTTAGAATAAGTCAAATGATCGAAGACAAAATGGAATCTCAATTACTAGCCCTTTATAGGTAAGCTAACACTAAATGTTGCTCCTTTCATATAGCTACACTGAAACTGCCAACAATTAGAATAATTTCTATTATAGCCAAGTGTGATTTTTAAGAGAATTTTAGAGTTTATTCTTTGTAGCCAGGTAAACAACTATGCTTTTCCTCATGCATTCGTATTCTCCAGGTCTCCAAAATTAGCATATCTTCTGTCAATCCTCAATATGACCATCCATTCATGATCTATTTATGTTCTGGTGGATGGCCGCCTGGATTGGTGGCAAGAGAGAATCAGAACAACTAAGGGTTCGTAGACGACTCTACTAGTCTATTAAATCGATCTCTTTGACAAATTGAAATCACAACTTCCTCCACATTATCAGGAGATGTTGCTTTGCTTTTTCAGACTCATTCGAATTTAGAATGTTTGCCTTAGCTTCGATCCATTCACCATTTGGATGTCCCATAAAGTCACAAGGTGCAATATGTACATGTGAGTTATTGCGTAGGCGTTTGACTTTCCAAGAATCTCCAGTTGTACTAACATAAACGATGTCATTGTAATTGACAAACTACATCGGAGTTCGAACAGGTTCACCGGTCTTTTTTAGGTCTCAAGGTCAATATACTGTTTTTTATTGGAAAATTGTGCCAGTTTTTCTTTGCTCACAATATTGTATGTTTTATCGTCGTCGGAATTCACTATACATCGAATCACATCTGATGCATCAACTATTTTATTAACATACTTTCCCTTGTATTTGTCTTCAAGAATTTTAAATTTACCTCTTCCTTTGTGTATAATTTTTGCTTCTATTTTGAGTTTGTCAATAAACAGAATAGACCAACAAGAGTATTTTTCAATTTTAGTATCGAAATTAGTATTATTAGCTGCTTTAAGATGACCCTTATCAAAATAATGGATAGTATAGATAATTTTGCTTTTCAGATTATTCGTCGTCCACATTCCCTCCAACCTCTTAGATTGGCTGAACATCCTTTTTTGATTTATCAATAATTACTACTAAAATGCTGATAGACTTAAATGTTATTATAGAAATATTAAACGTTTGTAAACTTAAAGCCCCCATTATGTTAATAGAAATAAAGCTGCTCTTCTAGATAGTGAAATACTTTATCAAATGCAAATGCAGTACAAGTATCGTAGGTACGCTGTTAGCAGCGAAGGATGCATTAATTAGATTGATACAGGATCGGTAAACCGGAACAATGCGAATAGCCTTTTTAACAGTCTTTCAATCATTCTATTTGGATTAACTTAGTATGACAAGAGAACCAGAAACATAGCACAAAAAGCAATTCTGGTGTGGGTTAAGAACAAAGACTTCATACGGTCTCCTCCAACTATGACGCATTATGTGGGGGGAAGACAGCTTTATGAGATCACGAAATAGACATTACAATTAAAGCCAAATAGGGTTCAAAAAATGAGTAGCCGGTTAAATCTCCACGAATTGCTAGTACCACCGTTCATGTAGCGGCAGCATAAAGAGGATACCGATTAAAGCTAATCCGACTAGCATTCCTATGACGCAGATGTTTGATTTGATTTTTGATTTCCACATACATCATAGTCTGATTCGACTTGTATTACTATTGTACTCAGCAGCGTTTACGATAAATCAAAAACCATCAGTAGTGTCCTAAACCAACAACGAAAGGCGCAGAGTAGAGTGGGTACCAAAAAGCAAGGAAAAATAAGTTGTGCAGATCACTAATATAACATTCTGCAAGAACTCATAGAATTGGTCATGTTAAGGCTGTTAAGGAAAGCGGCACGTATTGTAAAAAAATGCAGCAGTTCAAAGATTTCATAAAGCACAAAATTCCAAATTCCGTAGTAAAGATCATAGGCTCTATGTTTATGGCCATACTGCTAGAATGCTAGCAGAGTTACCTTATACGAATAGTTCAATTGCTTTGGATCTTAAACTGGCAAAAGCATGAAAAATGTTTTCTAACATTCAATATTCCATACTTCGCCAAGACCTAACTTTACTAACTCATTTCTTTTTCTCTTTTGTTGTCATTCTGAATGTTGAACATTTTCAAATCCCCAAAGTTTCCTTGCGTGAAAAGCCCGGAGAAATATGTGGAGTAATGTATTAAAGTCATGATAGGCGATAGACTATTCTACCTCTGCTGTTTCTTTTCGTTCTAGGCCCGCTGCCCTTAACCAAGGATCCCAGAATGCAGCGAGCCAATGCTCATTAGCTTTAATTGCATTTTCATAAAATCCTCTGCTCGCTTCAATCCAATTTATCAAATAGTTTTGCCAGAATCCTATCGGATTTAGAAATGGATTAGAAACATAACCTTTTTGTTCCTTCTCTGATTCCATGACGTTATTTATGTTAGAATAGTAGTTAAAGTTGATGACCTCGATATGTGGAATTTATGTCAGATGATAAAAGTTCAATTATTATTGTTTCTGTTTTCCTCCAAAACGAATCCTTTTTGGAAGTACAGGAGATTGTATTGATAGAGCCGATCTCATCCTACGTCCTGTTTTTTATTCGACAACCCAGACAATTTATCAGGTGGTACGAGGTTGGATCATCTTGATTTACTGTTAGTTTTACAAGTCCAAGTCCCAAATTATTAGTATAAAAACCTATGTTTTCTCTGTGCATCGCTAGTTATGGCTGTAATATGATGTATTCCAAAAATATCTTTGGTGGCAATCTTCATTTTGATTTCCTAATTAGTATGTCATTACCATCTACCTTTACCTCATACATTGGCTCTGGTGTCTTTGCAGGAGGTCTTGTAACCTTGCCAGTTCTAATATCAAATTTGGATCCATGCCAAGGACATTCAACTTCATAGCCTTCGAGTGTCCCATCGGCTAGAGGACCACCCCGGTGAGTACAAATGTTACCTATTGCGTAATTTTTTCCTTCAACATTAGCTAGACAGATCTTTTCACCAGCAACTTCAACTGTCTTCATATTTGTAGGCTGAATATCTTTTGTTTCAGCAACCTTAACGAAATCCCTATTCATCTCTGCCATTTATTGATACACACTATGAATATACAATGGCAATTTATTTAAGATAATCGTTTTTGATGCATGAAACTGAATGTTTAATGGCAATCTAGTATATGATCTCGGTTCTAAACAGGGATTCAACAATGCTAAGTGAACCAAGTACAAAAAATGTAGTCCTAGGTTCATCCGGACTATTTCATTTTGCGATACTTGTTCCAGATAGATACAGCAATAGGCTCTTTTTAGAGATTATCTCTGGTCAGAATGTAGTAGCGCTTGCTGTACGTTTTTTACAAATTTACTTGAGTTCCCAGAACTTGCTTATAATATTTCCAGCTTTATCTAGCTCATGTTTGTCGATAACTATCATATTACTTAGATAATCCAACTTCCCCGTTGCTTTTACAGAATCAAATGTAGTACCTCTTAACTTCCCATCATCCCATAATGTTCTAATCCCAGTTCACTTCGAATTATGTTATAGCTTTATACCACGTTTAGACTGTAGGCCCTAAACATGGATTTATTTATTTAATCAATAGTCCTCACCAGATTTATGAATGGATGAACAGCGTTCAATTGTGCTATTGTTAGTGGAACTATGTGTGGCGGATTAGGATTCTGATTAAAATTGAAAGCATTTAATAGGTCGTTTGCGTGTAGGTCTCTTTCAGTTAACGGTTGCAGATTGAATCGCCACTCTATGAACTTTAGCATAGATTCGAATTGGTATTGGGTATGATCAATATATCCTGGTTTAGCATATGGTGAAATTATAAGGGTTGGCATTCTAAATCCTAGACCATATTTGTCTATTTGTGGTGGAGGCACATGGTCATAGAATCCACCATAATCATCCCATGTTAATATTATTGCAGTACTATTCCAATATGGACTGCTCATTATGGCATTTAGAACCTGTTTTACCCAGTTCATTCCAGTCGTTATATTGGCTGGGGCATGTTCGCTGATAGGAAAGATTGGAATCACCCACGAAACTTCTGGGAATGATCCAGTCTTTAAATCAGTAAATATTTGTCCTCTGTTTACAAAATGCGGAGAATATGATGCAGTATATGTAGATCCTTTTGCAGAGAATGGATTCCAGTACTCAAACGCACGGCCACTACTTACCGCAGCTTTATAGTTGCCTGCTCGCACCAAATGATCGTAATACTTCCATGTAATATTGTGAGTATTATTCATGAATAAATCTGCAACTGTCTTGGTTAGATTGGACTCTTCAAGATAGACTCTTGCAATCTCGTCTCTCAGATTAGGGGTTGTTGGATTAGGATTGACTCCAAAAATTGCTGTTTTGTTAGGATTACCACCAGCAATGGTACTAGCGTTTTCCCCTTGGTTTAGTATGTTGTTATTAGGAGGCCTGTGCATAAAATAAAACATTGATGTAGCTGGGGCTTGACCAGCAACAGCAAACCAGTGATTCGGCAAACTATAACTGAGTACTGAAGAGTAAAAATTATCAGCCAAAACATAATGTTTTGCTAAATCCCAGTAGTATGGTATTGTCTTATTATCGTAATATGACATAGTTTTAGGATTCTCATTTTCCGCTAGCATAAACCCGTCCATCTTACCATTATCATATGCTATCACGGATGATTGATAGCCATGCGGTAGATCTCCTGAAATGACATCGGTAGAAAGATATGGTTTTACACAACCCACTGTCGGGTTCTTGGGAGATAAAGGTACGCATGTCCCTTTAGCTATTCCATCAGCACCAGGATAAGTACCAAAGTAATTATCAAAACTTCGATTTTCCTGCATAATTACTACTATGTGCTTAATAGGATCTGCGCCAGGGTTGTTAATAGTAGTAATTTGTTGTGCATATGCTAATGGTAAGATCATAGTAGCTACAACTAATCCTGATAGCAAGAACAAAGACGTAATAATTCCGTAAATAGACTGAGATCTGTGCTGCTTAATCATTTTAATATTCTTAACGCTAAATTTAGAATGTCCTATCATCCAAATTAGTCTGTTCATATGTTTCCCGATATGTCTGTCCATAGACAAAAGTCTTTCTTATTTGCACCCGGTTAGATGAGTCTATCACTGAGATGGGTCTATCACTGAGCCTATAATCCACCTCATGTTAAATTCTCACATACTTAACATTTCTTTCTTATGAATGTGGTAGAGGTATCTGTGAAGGTTCTTTAGTAGGACTAGGAATTGAAGAAGGAGGAGGAGATCGCGCGGTAAGAAAAGGAAGTGGAGACGGTCTTGCAATAAGTGTTGCTTCAAGGTCTACGCTTTCTTGCTCCCACTCCCAGATGAGCACAAGTAACTATGTCAACGTATATTGGCTGCACACCTATAACTAATAATAATGATCAGAAGCATTAGAGATTGTAGTATAATGAGTGAAAACAAGTCAGAACAAGAATTAGCTAGATGGCGCAAAAAAATAGAAATGATAGGCATCTATATAAAAGGTCTAGATCAAGAGACAGAAACAGGACGGTTCAAACTAAAAACAAATTTGATGAATGAACACTTTATAAATGAGTTAGATAAAATCGGTTTGCAACTCATAAACATTAGGGGAACTTTTATTGGCAGACTTGTGGTACTTTTAGAAGCAAAAAATCTGAATTCTACGTCGTCTTAAACGCATACAGTTTTTGTATGGTTATCTCAAATTGAAACGCATACCACATATATCAGATATATCAGAGCCTTCTTTCCTTCGATCTTTCATTAACTCTGAGATCAGCATTAACAGCGGTCAAATTGTTTCTTTGGAAGTAAATAGGTAATTCTCGGTAGGGCATATATGGAGATCATATCATCAAATTTTCTACTTCATGGACAAACAGGAATATCTATATTAATAATAATAAAAAAACTGGATCCAATTTATTCTTATCCTAAGGTCAAAGGATGTAGACAAAAATGCTCAAATTGAGATATTTAGCGAGCTGAAAGTAAGCTGTACATTAAATTAGCACTTTAGCCATTACTCTGGAGCGTTAATGATTGTTGTTCCAATATCAATCTTTGAAATAGAAATGTGGCTGCCGAAAACAGATAGGTTGTTATAAATACCCTAATCCAACCCTGAATCATTCTTACTAGTAATTAGCCAGTCGTTGTTACTACCTTGGTGCCTTGTTCAATTGTCTTCTGAAAAGCGCACCAGCGATAGGATTGACAGCATAGGGCAATGCATGCTTAAACCACACTCCAGCTCTCACATAAAAAGGAACTATTATTTCAAGACGCGAGGAATTAGCTGCAGCAAGAATTGCTTTTGATACAGCACTTGCTTCGAGCATAAAGCCAGTGTAATTTGGTCTATGATTCTCAAAAGATTGATTGTTAAAGAAATTTGTTTTTACGCCGATAGGGCTTACTACTGTTATGCGTACACCAGTTCCATATAGCTCATGATAGAGCGACTCAGAGAATCCTAACATAGCATATTTTGAAGCACAATATCCAGCCATTCCAGCAACTCCGAAACTTGCCGCTAATGATGCTACATTTACAATATGTCCTGAATGTCTTGAGAGCATAGAATTCAAGAATATCTTGGTACAATAGACCATTCCAAAATAATTTGTCCTCATGACTTCTTCTATTTGTTCAATACTCTGGTTTTCCACTTTACCAAATTCTCCAAAACCTGCATTATTTATCAATAAATCAATATGCCCAAATCTTTCGAGTATTTGTGTTCCCGTTCTTAGAACATCTTCCTTTTTTGATATATCGCAAGTATATGCTACAATCTCTGCTCCTTTGGATTCCTTGACAACCTGCAATGTTTCCTTTAGTTCGAGTAATTTTGATTCTGAGCGAGCTATAAGTATTATTGAACCCGCACCTTTATTTACAAAATCAAGAGCAGCCTGCCTTCCAATTCCCGAAGAAGCTCCGGTTATTACTATAATCTTTCCTTCAAACTTTCTCTTTTTTCTGTGGCCTTCTTCCTCTTTCCCCTTTCCTGACAATCAATCTCGGATATTATTATTACAAAACCTACAAATCATTGTTTGCAAAACGATATCGTCAAAAAAGAGGTCAATATACAATACACCTATTCCAAACACTTGTCTGTTCAAATAATCAAACAATTCATTGTTTGTTTGAACCCATAATAAAGCTCATTTCGAAATAACTGAATTAGCTAATCAGGAAGAAGCGCTATGGTTCTTAGAATGACAATCAGCCGCAACGCTTGATTGGTTTTGTCATTAGAGGCTGACTGTTAGCGGTCAAATCAAGGAAAGGATGAAAATACGATACTCTCACAGTGTTGAATTATTTGTCTATTGTTTTGTATTCTGAGCCCTAAAGTTAAAGAAACGTGTAGAAATTGACTAAACGAATTTCTCACCGAGCCAAAGGAACATATATTTGAGACTCGCCAGCCTGACGGCTATATCATCGAGGTCGGGCAACAAACTGTGACCTTATTAGATTTCTCTTACAGATATCACGGTTCAATTGTTGGGAGCAGAGATTCACCGCGATTGCTGAGCGAACTGCAGCAAGGAGTCTGAAATGAAGGTTTTAATATGTTCATATTGTCTTGCTTATTTGGGTAATACATACGCAGCATAAGAGTAAATCGAACCTGGGGGGCTGGTAGCCAGTTGAGCTTTCTCATTCACGTTTTGAACGCATAGCTGTAACTAGGGCTTACCACCTTCCCGTTATCTACAATAAGATAATCTCCTTCAATAGGACGCCCATTTATAAATCTGAGAAGACAGTCCTTTATTCCATCCGCGTACCTCCTTTGTGCTTCCAATGTTGTACCGGAATAATGCGGAACCATTGCATGGTTTGGCATATGCCGCCATGGATGGTCCTTAGGCGCCGGTTGAGGAAACCAAACGTCACCTGCATAGCCTGCCAAATGGCCTTTCTCCAGTGCTTGTACAAGAGAAAGAGTATCGACGATCCTACCTCGTGCAGTATTGATAAGATATGCACCTTTTTTCATACGGAAAAGAAGATCGTGGTTAAACATACCGTCTGTCTGAGGTGTCAAGGGAGTATTGATAGTAATGATGTCGGATTGTTCGACAAGTCGATCTAATATAGTATAACGTGCTCCAAGTACAAACTCTTCTACAGTGTTCAACCGGTGATAGTCATAGTATATCATTTTAACATCAAATGCCTTCAGCCTTTCACATACCCGCTGTCCAATCCTTCCCACTCCTATGATGCCCACAACTTTATCTTCCAAATCATGCGCTTTTGCCGCAATTTCTGCAATATCCCATCTACCATCAAGAACCTGTTTGTAAGCAGGTATGTAATTACGAACAAGTGCTAAAATATGCATTACCACTTGCTCAGCCACACTTACGACATTGCTACCGGTAATCTCCGCCACCGTAATTTTCCGTGCAGCCGCAGCCGCCAAGTCGATATGATCAGAACCGATTCCCGCAGTCAGTATGAGCTGGAGTTTAGGCGCCTTTGAAATTCTTTCTTTTGTAACGTAAGCTGGCCAAAATGGAGTAGTAATCAAAATATCAGCCGTAGCAAGTTGTTTGTCAAGTTCAGTCTCCTTATCAGTCAATACAACAAATTCATGTCCTTGACTTCCGAGAAAATCTGTTAAGCCAAGAGCATTCTCTGCGCAACCCAAGAGCTCTGGCGTCTTTCTTGCTATTTCGCCTCCAGGATAAAGAACTGCTACGATTTTCATAACTTCTAATGTTGCAAAAGTGATTCAATTAAGGTTTTCTTACAGGTTTTGAGACATATTATAGGTTGATATATCCTATCAATCTTCCTTTCCTAATGAAAATATCTCCGATGAGTCGTTGTGTCAGGAACAAAATCATATAATCAACCATTTCATTATTATTATTACATGCAGCAGGATGCAAAATATGGTTTAGCTGATCAGTTAATTTCGGATATACTATCTCAACAAGATATACTTGTGTCAGTTAACAGTGGGGGTGGCAGCATAGCAGAAGCAAGAGTAGAGAAAGGATTACCATTTAGGATCCGAGAGAAATGGGCAACAATAGGTGATGAGGATAGACAATGGCACATTCATCTTAATCTGGAGGAAGTTATCGAAGCTAGATTTGTAAAAGAACCAAGGTCTGATGGAAAACAAAGTTATAGTATAAGGTTCTATGATAGAAAAGGGAATTTGTCAATGCGTGCCAATTTCACCAAAATGTATCATAGTAACGGGAATTTGTTAAAGGAAAAGGTTGACGTGTTCGAAAAAATGTACACAAAATATGGAAGCAAAGGTTTACTTTCACTAAGATGTTCTATCATTAGTTAACATAATTGCGTACGGTAGTAATACACGATTTAGAGAAGTAGTAGAGGTCATCAGTAGTGGTAGCAGGGGCAGCAGTGGCAATCAGTCAGTACATTAAGATCCCCCTTGCAGAGGCATATGCTTTCGTCACAATGGACAGAAGCCAATTCGTGCTAGTCGATATTTTACCGGGCAGAAACGATATCAAGTGTGTAAAATCTTCTGTTCTATCAATCCGTCGAAGATTGGTTTAGCGTACAGGTTCGTTAATATCTGTACATGAAATTAGAAATATCTCAAGCAGTCGTCTTTACTTCCGTGATCCAATCGCACTTGAGACCAACCTTTTGATGATATTTCTGAACTGCTTCCATAGTTGGAGCTTCAATCAAACAGAAGCATCTGTCAACCTCTGGATTATATAGTATGTTTAGATGTAGGACGCCGAATTCATCTGTTGGTGCTTTCTGGATTTCCTTTAAAGTATCCTCATCAAGACCTTTCATCGAATGAACATCGAGAAACCTTGGCATGCCCTGCATACATCCGCTAATCGGATAGATAAAGATACTCCTGAAAGAGCGTTTCGTTTCTGTACCACATCGCAGTCGGATGAGGTTTCAATCAATAAGTGAACCTTTGAAATGTTGGGAATTTCCCGGCAATTTCGGAGCCGATCAACTGTAAGTCAGCCTACAGAGGTTATAAACACTTTAAACTCCGCAACAGCTTCAATACAAAGAAGCGAACTTCTGCCATACGACTAGCAAATAGTCGTATAAGGAAAGTCCCGCAATTTCGGTATAAGTTCCTTATATAGCAGAATTGTATAGTCTTGATCTTTTAATTCACGTATCATATCAATTTGTTCTTTGAATACCTTATGCGGGTCACGTGGATGAGGAGCAATTCTGATCATTTTCCGTCCTTGTGCATCGTCTAATAGTTCGAAGCGTCTTTCCTCTGTGCCTATCCTTACAATATTCTGGTCCGGATGTCCAGTCAAGTCCCAACTTAAAACCTTGGGAACTTTGATTTTCCTGACCGGCTTTTGTGAAAGTAGAAAGAATTCTTCCTGCATTTCTGCTAAACCAAATCCTAAGAGCTCCAATATCTCAATAGCTAGCCTGCTTAGTTTCCATTGCGGTGGCACAAATACATTAGTCTTTATTCCTACCTGTTCAATTATCTCTAAGCCTGCTCTTATTTCTTCTTGGCAAGCTCCTTTCAACTTCGTATGAAAATCGTCCATCTGACCGTTTCTGTCTTCATGATAAAGGCCATGTAACACTATTTCACATCGTTTGTAAGACTTGAGTTTATCCACGAATTCTGGGAACCTAGAAAGGTCTTCTTTATGATGAAAAAATGGAACAACGGCAACATTGAAATTTATTCCTAAATTCTCAAATGCATCTGTAAATTCGAATATCCTTTTTGAGAAAGATGGCGCGGCATCATGCAACGTCACAACTGCTAAGTTGTTTGTAATTGACTGACTAGTCATCCCTTACTCTTCTAACACCCCCTTAGCTACAAAACCGTTCTGCATATCAACAACAATAAGACCCACGCTAATTCTAGCTCCACCGAACTGTAGTTCAAACATATTACAAAATATTCATAGTGGATAAATAAACCTCACTATCCTCTCGCTGGTTCTGTTCTGTTAATTTCGATGGAGGTTGCTTTTGACGACTGAGTTGGTGTGTCTTACTGTGACCAGTCGTTTTTATGCACAGTATCGTACGATTGGTCTCTATCGAAATGTCAAGGAGTCATCCCGCAGCTCTGTTACTATTCCATATGTTATGAAGCCTATTACTGCTATTCTTCTTTACTTGTATGCGGATTGTCTCTATGACTAAGCTTTTTGTCCTTATTCTCTTTTCACGAGTACATAGTGTGGTATATTAGCAATTGTCGCAGGATATGACGTCTTATATTCCCAACCTGATGCAAGTAACTTCTTTGCCTCGCTGACGTCTGTAATTGCTGCTATATCCACAACTCTTCTGCGTTTGAACAAAGTCGCGGATGGTGGCCTGTCGATAGGCAAATCCTGGATGTGTTTGTGGGTGTGTTCTCCACCGTTTTCATCTATTAACTTCCAGATAATCTTCCCTGTATTGGAATTTTCTCCTACTTTTTCAAATCCAATCATCTGATTGGGCAAGCCTGTTGCCTTGCATCTTTTGCATTCTTGCATCTTTTTTTTTGGAGCGGTTTGGATGCTTCCGCTTGTGATATTGTTGACATTGTAAAAATCATCTTGCAGAATATAATAATAATATGTGAGACACCAAAAGGAGAGGGAGAGGGGTGGAGCGTTATGTATTTTAGTTCTACACTTCTGACGAACAGGGTATATATCCAAATTTTTGCGAATACTCAGCCTTCAACTGTCCCTAGTACTTCATCAATACTACCACAACCACAACCACAACCAACTCAGCAGACGTTACATTTGGTCAATCTGTATCAGTTTCTGTAGACTGGTGAGTATGAAAACTTGGCTACCTACTTATAGATCTTGGAAGCGCCTTCTTCAGGTCATCAAAGCTCATTACAGGATGGAATTCCACGTTGGCATCCATTCCTTGGAATAATGGCTCAGCCAGAGCAGGTATCTCGTCTACACTTTGCATTTCAACTATGAATGCCATTACCCTGTTGCCGTCAGCCTCAAAGAAGTATGCTGCTTCCGGCTTGGCTTTGTTCATGTAGTCTTCAAGGTTCTTTAAGAAGTTTGGATCCTTTACCATTTTGTTTCCAGCTTCCGTAGGAATTTTTGCACGAATTATAAATCTCATAAGACTAAAAAGTCGGCCGCCTTTAAAAGACTTCCTCCTGGGTAAGGAGTCTTGA
>WNGR01022225.1_pt1 | contig 13221 bp, 8 predicted proteins | sample 5407581 | NCBI WGS metagenome assembly WNGR01 (sample SAMN13153383, study PRJNA577476) | soil metagenome | isolation source: 80 cm soil or saprolite under Garry oak tree replicate 2 | place: USA:California | collected 2016-06-15 | reverse complement strand
GCCCTCTGAAGACGCTTTGGCGGATCAATCGGTCCGCGGTCCAACCGCCAAATTCGACCTCGCAGACGAGCCGTGGCTTCGCCCAACGAACCCCCTTTTCGGAACCGGCGGGGAGAGCATTGCCGAGCTCGGGTTTCGCTGCCGCAAGCTTCTCGAGTTCGGCGGAGAGCGATCTTGACTGATCGCTCGAATATCCTGTCCCCACGCGACCGGCATAGAGGAGCGTCCCTCCTTCGTGGTAACCGAGCAGGAGCGCGCCGACCGAGCCTTTTGCCGCGGTCGAGGGGATGTAGCCCAGGATGACGAACTCCTGCCGGAGAATGCCTTTGACCTTGCGCCAATGATCCCCCCGCCCGGGCCGATAGGGCAAATCGATCCGCTTCGACACGATACCTTCCAATCCAAGGCGACAGGCATGCTCGAACATCGTCGGCCCGTCCTGCGCCAGATGTTCGCTGAAGCGAATGGGCGAGGCAGGGGGTAATCCGCCAGAAATTTGTTGCAACAACGCCTTGCGATCGAGCAGCGTCGCTTGGGTGAGATCGAACCCTTCGCAATAGAGAAGGTCGAACAGGAAATAGCGGAAGCGGTCACCCCTCCCCGACTTCAGATCCGACTGCAGCAGGGTGAAGCTCGGGAGGCCCGCGGAATCTTCGACGACGATTTCGCCGTCAAGCAGCGCGGAGCCAAGACCTGGAGTCTTCAACGCGGTCGCAATGCTTGGAAAGCGCGATGTCCAATCAAGTCCCTTGCGGGTGAGGAGCCTGACGTCGGGGCCGTCGATCCGGGCTTGCATCCGGTATCCATCATATTTGATTTCGTGCACCCATTTCGGGCCGCTCGGGGCTCTGTCGGTCTGTTGCGGCAGGCTTGGTTCAAGGAAGGCCGGCAAAATTCCCTTGCGTGCGCCACGGACCTTCTTCGGGTCAGGCAGAGCAATCTTTCGCGCCTCGATCACCTTTGCCCGGCCTGCATGGTCCTTGCGCAATTCCCCTTGCGCGGCGAGTTCTTCGGTGGTGCGGCCGCTTAGATAGGATGTGGTCTGCTCCTCGGTGATGTCGGGCTGCCCCGCTTGCCGCGCGAATTCATCGTCGGCCTTGATCAGCAGCCATTGCTCCTTCTTCTCGCCGGGCCGCGGCCGCATCCGGACCAGGTGCCACCGGCCCTTGAGCCGCGTGCCGTGCAGCGAGATGTCGAGGTGACCCTTCGCAAGTCCCTTTTCGGGGTCGATGGCGGAGTCCCATTGTCCGCGATCCCACACGATCATCGCCCCGCCGCCATATTCGCCCTTGGGGATGTTGCCCTCGAAATCGAGGTATTGCATCGGATGATCCTCGGTGCGAACCGCGAGCCGCTTTTCGCCGACGATCAGGCTCGGCCCGCGTGTCACCGCCCAGCTCTTGAGCGTACCGCCGAGCTCGAGCCGCAGATCGTAGTGCAGCCGCCGGGCGTCGTGCTTTTGGACGACGAACTGCCGGCCGTCGCCCTTGCCGCGTTTCGGCTTGGGTTCCGCCGTGCGACTGAAATCGCGCTTCTGCCTGTAGTCCTTGAGCGGATCCCGGCGCGACGCCGATCTTGATTGTGTCTCGCGAACTGCCACGATCGCTCCATCGGCAAATGGATTTAAGAGGAATGAGCGATCTGCATCTCGCAGTATTTCAGCGCCCGCTTGGCGCGCGCCGCCCAAGGCGACTCCTTGTCCAGCGCGAGATAGCGCCGCCAGTAGAGCGCCGCATCCGCATGTCTTTCCTTGCGCTGGTGGATGAGGCCAAGATTGAAGACCGCGTCGGCGTAATCCGGGTCGATGTCGAGCGCGCGCTTGAGGCAAACGACGGCTTTGTCGGATTGGCTCTGGTCATCGAGTATGTCGGCCAGATTGTACCAGGCTTCGGCGAAACGGGGGTCGGCCTTGGTCGCAGCCCGATAGGCGGCCTCGGCCTCGATCTTCTGGCCGATGGAGCGGAGCAGATTGCCGAGATTGAAGGCGGCGGCGGGATCGCGGGGGTCGAGCCGCATGACCTTTCGATAGAGCCGCTGCGCGGCCTCGATGTCCTTTGCTTCCTCGGCCGACTGCGCCTGCTCGAACAGCTCGTCGGGATTTTCCTGCGCTTCCTTGACCGGAAGCACGAACTGGCCGCTCTGGTCGGTTCGACCTTTCAGATGCTCGATGAGAACGGCATCCGACGAAGAAGGATAAAGCCGCAGATTGGAGAGGGCCGCATCGGGAAGCCACTTCCGGATCTCGTGCAGGCTCCTGGTGATGGTCGAGAGCGCAACGCCGGATTGGAACAGCTCGGCAAGCTGCCGTGCCGCAGTCAGGTCGCGGAAGCCATAGGATTGCGCGCGGCAATCAAGCAGTCCGAACGCGGTCAGCTCCTCGATCACGTTGGGCGGCAGGCCGCTCAATGAAGATATCTTGCTCGCAGAATAGGTCCTGACCTGATCGTCCGGGACCGCTCTCCCGGCCCATTCGAGGAAGTGCCGCTCGCTCGCGATCGCGACGCCATATGATCTTGCGAGGCTCAGGCTCTTCGACGGCTGTCCATCGGGCAGGAGCGGCCAGCCGAGCTCCCCGACGACGAGAATGTCGGTCTTCCTGGTCAGGCCGCGCCGCGGCGTGCCGCCATTCCGTCGCACGAGCGCGAACGCCTGCTCCCGTTTCATCGAGGCAAGTCGGCCGGTGAAGGCGACCGTGCGTTGAAACGGAGAGCTGTTCGGTTCGCTAGCCATGCATCAGCGTGTGGCGGCCTTCTTCTTGGCGGGCCGGCGGCTGCCGGTGCTGACCGCCGCCGGCTTCTTGACATTGGCGTTGATGCTCGCGCGCAGGGCATCCATGAGATTGATCACGCGCGGCGTGCTCGCCTCCTCGCCGACGGTTTGAATCGGCTTGCCCGCCTGCTTGTTCTTCAGGAGCTCGACCAGCGCCTTTTCGTAGTGATCTTCGAAAGTCTTGGGCTCGAAGTGGGCGGCCTTGGTCTCCACGATGTGGGCCGCGAGCTTCTTCATCTCCGCCGGCAATTTGAGGTCGGGGATATCCTCGAAGTATTCCGCATGGTCGCGAATCTCGTAGGGATAGCGCAGCGTCGTCGCCAATAGGCCCTTGTCGAAGGGCTCCAGCATCACAACGTGCTCTCTGCGGGTGAGCACCACGCGCGCAAGCCCGACCATCTGCTTCTCGCGCATGGCGTCGCGGATGACCGAGAAGGCCTCCTGCCCGACCTGGTCGGTCGGGGATATATAGTATGGGCTGTCCAAGTAGCGGTCGTCGATTTCGGCGCGCGGCACGAAGTTGTCGATCTCGATCGTGTGGGTGCTCTCGATCTTGATCTTTTCGAGCTCCTCATCCTCGACGAAGATGTATTGGCCCTTGGCATATTCGTAGCCGCGGCTGATGTCTTCCTTGGCGACCGGCTCGCCGCTTTCGGCGTCGACCATCTGCTGCTTGAGGCGGTTTCCGGTCTTGGTATTGATCCGGTTGAACGACACCCGTTCCGAACTCGACGACGCCGGATAGAGTGCGATCGGGCACGATACCAGCGACAGTTTCAAATAGCCTTTCCAATAGGCACGCGGGGCCATGGCCAACTCCTACACGACTACACGACGCTTAAGCCTCGACGCATTTCACTCCTGCGCCGGCATCGGCGCCATTATAGCGCGCCGGCGCGGGAGGGTCGAATCGCGCCACACTCGTCTGCTGACAGTGTAGGGTCTAGCGCCAAACCCTTTCAGAAAATCTAACCGCTTGATCCTGATGCGCCCTGGCCGATTTGTGGCGCAGCGCACGCAAACAAGTTTTCGCGGCGCGAGGTAGGGCAGCATCGCATGGGCGGCAGCCGTAGGTTGGGTCGAGCGTTGCTCGATTCTCACCCGAATTCCGAACGCGCGTACGCGAGACCCAACACTCGCGATTGACGCCGATCATGTTGGGTCTCGCAAGGGCTCGACCCAACCTACATTCCGCCCCATCGGAAGAGGGAGCTCACCCGAGCATGCGGAAAGAGGTTGAGCTTCAACACGCCGTTGTCAGGAGCGCTTGAACGAGTTGTAGACCTGCTTGAGGTAGTTTACGGCCTGCTGATCGTTTTGTTGCCAGGTCTCGTTGAGGTCCTTCAACGGATTGAGCTTCACGACCTCGTCCTCGCTCTTGCCCTCCCGGTACAGTTTCTCGACCCGCTCGCGCGCGGCCTTCACCATCGCATTGTAGTCGGCGACGCTCTTCTTGTTGGCGAGCGGGCCGTGGCCGACCACGACCTTGGTCTGGTCGTTGGCCAGCTTGAGCCACTCCTCGGTCGCCCGGACCATGCCTCGGATGTCCCCGCCATTGGCGAAGTCGACCTGCTGATAGCGATGGTTGTTGTTCATGATATCGCCAGTCGAGATCACATTGGCGTCCGGGAAATAGACGTAAGTGTCGCCGTCAGTGTGGGCATTATAGATATGCGTGATCACCGCCTTGCGGCCGCCAACCTCGATCGTCTTCTGGCCGCCGATATAGGTCTCCTTTGGGATCGCATCGCCGGAGAGCGGCGCCGTCTTGTTGCCGGTGGTGCCGTTCGTGGTGCCTGCCAGGAGGCGGACGCGGATATTGTCCTGCGCCAGGGCGGTGGCGCCGTCCTTCTGGAAGTTTGCAACTCCGCCGGTATGGTCGCCGTGGTAATGGGTAAGGATCGCGTACTTGATCGGCAGCGGCGAGATCGCCTTGACCGCCGCCTTGATCTTGTCCGACATGTCCGCGAACTGGGTGTCCACCATGATGATGCCGTCGGTGCCGACGGCGACGGTGATGTTGCCCCCGGCGCCTTCCAGCATGTAGGTCTTATTGCCGAGGTCGGTGGTCTTGATTTGGACCTGCGAACGGTCCTGCTGCTGCGCGATTGCGGGTCCCGCAAACAGCACGGTTGTGGCCGCCAGCGCGGCCAGTGTGATCCGATTCATGCTAAACCTCCCATTGTGGCCCGGACCATGGTCCGGCTACGCACAGTTGGCCCCGGTCCCGGGGCGGACTTGAGAAGGGTGCCACAGGTCACGCCGCGAGGAAACCTCCGCGAGGAGGGATCGGTTAAAACTAGCGTGATCGGCCGCTGCCGCAAAAGGACGCACGTGGGCGGCATGGATCGGTAGGGCAACGCGCTCATCGCCCGCACTCCGGAACACAGGACGTGGGAGCCAGGATCACGCCATGCCGGGCGGACAGGTCACCGCGGCAGGCGTGCCCGGCGGCAGCGGGCTTGGGTCGACCTCCACCACGCCGTCCCTGATGCGCAGGCGGTAGGTCGCGAGCTTCTCGGTGAAGGGCGGCGGCGCGCAGCCGTCCTCGAGCCGGTATTGGTAGCCGTGCCAGGGACAGGTGACGCAGCCGTCGATGATGCGGCCCTCGCCGATCGGGCCGTTCTGGTGGGCGCAGAGATTGGTGAGCGCGCCGATCCGCGCCCCGTCGCGAAACACGGCGATGCGCTCGCCGCCGCGCGCCGCGACGATCCGCGCGCGCCGGTCCGGGATCGATCGCGGCGGGCCGACAGCGATCCAGCCGTCGCTGCCCGCGGCAGCGCCACGGTCGGCGGCCCGCTCGCGCCAGGCCGCCGCGAGATGCAGCACGGTCACGCCGCCGAAACCGCCGATCAGCATCGCCGGCAAGAGCAGCGTGCGATCGGACTGCATGATGCCGAGCGCGACATGCATCACGATGAGGCCATAGGCGACATAGACGGCCATGTGCAGGCCCTTCCAGATCGGCGGCGTAAGGAAGACGAGCCAGAAGTCATGGCTGGTCGCAGCCATCAGGAACAGCACGACGAGCGCGGCGAGACCGATGAGCTTGAAGGGGAAGCCGATGAATTTCGCATAGTCGGCCCAGGTGGTGAGCTCGGCGAGGAGGTTCGGCAGCGCGTCCTGCACCGCGTACCACTCGATCATGAGGGAGGCATGGGTGAGGGCGATGAAGAAGGTCAGCACCCCGAAATGGCGGCGGTTGTACAACAGCGGCAGGAAGCGGCGGTCGAGGCGCGCGAGCGGGCCGATCGCGAGGATGATGGTCAGCATCACGAAGGCGCAGCTCCCGAAGGCGCGGATGCAGAGATCGATCGCGGCCGCCAAATCCTTGGGCGGAGCGATCCGCCAGCCGAGGATCAGGAAAATGCCGAGGTAGAGAGCGACCCCGGCGGCCAGGATGCCGTCGTAGACGAACCGCTCGGTGGGACCGTCTCATTGGGCGCGGCGTGACTTGCCCCAGCGGGCGAGCACAAACGGCCACAGCGCGGCGGCGCCTGGGAGGAGGAGCATGCGCGCGCCACGCGATACCGGCGCTGGCTGCACCTGCGTGACCCCGATCACGACGAACGCGATGGCGGTGACGAGGCCGGCGAGGACATAGAGCGCGATTAAGCCCAGCAGGATCATGGCGATGGCGCTCATGCGAGACATCTCCGAGCCATCAGAATCGAGCCCATCGGCGGCCAAGACAAGGGCGCCAGATCACCGCGCGAGGCCTTTCTCGGCGAGATCGTCGAGATAATCCTGCCAATAGGTCTCGCGGTTGCGGCCCAATTCGATGAGGTAGTCCCAACTGTAGATGCCGGTCGAGTGCAGGTCGTCGAAGACGAGCCGCACGGCGTAATTGCCGATCGGGTTGACCTCCAGGATGGCGACGTTCTTCTTGCCGGCGACGGTCTTGCGCTCGGCGGGCGAATGGCCCTGCACCTCCGCGCTCGGGCTCCGCACCCGCAGATATTCGGCCGCAAGCTCGAAGCTCTCGCCATTGTCGAAGGCGACTGCGAGCGTCTTGCGGTCCTTGTGCAACCGCAGCTCCGTCGGCCACGGCTTGGCTGCGCCGTCGGTCATGGCGCCTTCCTTTTGGTTTCCGCTTGCGCCGCTTCACCACCGCGTTCGCGGCAGCTTATACCGACGGCAATAGACATGCGCCCACGATCGTCATCGTCCGCGAAAGCGGACGATCCAGTAACCACCGGCATCTGCGGTTACTGGATGCTCCGCCTTCGCGGAGCATGACGAGTCAGAGACAATTGCCATCGGTATCAACCCCCGGTCGCGCGGTGGCCGAGGCCGTGGCTGGCCTGGCGCTCGGCGGGCGGGTCGACATGGAAATCGATCACGCAAACCCCGCCCTGCTTGAGCACGGCGACGCCCTTCTCGATTGCGGCTTTCACATCGGAGGGCTTGGTCACGGGACCGATGCCGACGGCGCCCTGCGCCTCGGCGAGCTTGGCGATGTCGGGCGTCGGGTCTTCCATGCGCAGGCCGATCCAGCGGTTCTTCACCTCGCGCCCGCGCGTGCGCGCGACGTTGTCCTGGTGCAGCTCGTCGTTGAAATAGGAGCGGTTGTTGTTGATCAGGACCAACAGCGGGATGCGGTGGCGGGCCGCAGTCCAGATCGCGGTCGCGCCCATGCAGAAGTCGCCATCGCCGAGCATCGTCACCGCATAGCGGCCCTGATCGTGCAAGGCGAGCGCGGCGCCGACCGAAAGACCGGGGCCCGAGCCAAGCCCGCCGCCGCCATCCTTGCCGAGATAGGCCATCCCGCTCCGCAACGGCCAGACGTCGATCGGCCAGCCGCGGCCGAGCGTGCAGAAGGTCACGTTGTCGGGGTCGTTGAACTCCGAGCGCAGCGCGGTCGCGATCTGCGCCATGCTGATGGCGGCGCCGTTCCCGGCCTTGGACTTGACCGGGATCTTCGCCTTCCAGGGCTCGCTGCGACCCTCCCCGAGCGCATCCACAAGCTCGGCGACCACGACATCGCCGGTCGAGGCCATCAGCACGTCGACCGTCGGCAGGGCCTGGTATTCCATGTTGGCGCCGGTGTGCAGGCTCGCATCGAGCGTGCAGCTGATGATGCGCGCCGTGGCCTTGCCGACACTCTTGGCCTGCCGCAGCGCCCCGCCGAGGTCCATCCAGTCGAGGGCGAGGATGACATCGGCCTCGCAGAGGAGCTCGCGCGCGTCCTGGCCGAGGACATTGAACGGCGGAGTGTAATGCGCCGGATGGTCGGTCGGGAACATCGCGCCCTGCTTGAGGTCGGTGACCACGCAGGCGCCGAGCCGCTCGGCGAGCTTGATGCGCGGCTGCCAGAATTCGCCCTTGCGCGAGCCGCGGCCGAACATGATCACCGGCCGCTGCGCCCGCGCCAGGAGCTTCACCGCCTCGTCGACGGCGCTCTTCGAAGGCCGCGGCGGCGCCGGCGGCATGAAGCGCGACACATCGGGCCATTCCGGCTCCTTGTCGAGCCGCTGTTCCTGGAAGCCCGCGTCGAGGCAGATATAGACCGGCGCGGTCGGAGCCGTGCGGGTCGCCAGATTGGCGCGGCACATGGATTCGACCAATGCATCGGGTGAAGTAGGCTGGTCGTCCCATTTGATGATCGAGCGGATATAGGCGCCCTGGTCGCGCGAGGTGTGGATCCAGTCGATCCATGGGCGGCGCTTCTCGGCCGCGACCGGGCCGGTCGCGCCGAGGACGATCATGGGCACGCGATCGCACCAGGCATTGAACAGGCCCATCATGCCATGCAGGAGCCCAACATTGCTGTGCAGCACGCAGGCCATCGGCTCGCCGGTCGCCTTGGCGTAGCCGTGCGCGATCGAGACCGAGTGGTCCTCGTGCAGGCAGACGAGGATGCCCGGCGTCGCGTTGCCGAGATGGTTGACCAGGCTGTCGTGCAGCCCGCGATAGCTCGCCCCTGGGTTGAGGCTGATATAAGGGATGCCGAACCGGCGCAGCATCTGCGCGGCGATGTCGCTCCCCCAGGCGACCTTCTCGTCGGGTTTTCCCTCAATTCGATCCAAGTGCATTTTCCACCTCGTCGCGAAACCAGCCGGCAAAGGCCGAACTGGGCAAAAACAAGCGTCCTGCCGTGGTCATTCGCTCAAGGCAGGCGGCATTTCCCGTCCATCGCGTTTGCAATCCCCTGACCGCGTCGTGGCATGCCGCCACGGGCGGGCGGCAACCCATCGCTAAGTTAAGCAGCTGCAGCGCGGGCCCTTTACCTCTCCCCGCTTGCAGCCGAACTCGGGTAAACCCGAGTTCGGCTGCAAGCGGGGAGAGGGAGAAGAGGCCGGCGGCGGCCATGCGTCATCTGGCCCGCCGACGGCAGCATGAATTTGACTTTCGCATGGCCCGATCTTCTGCTTACATCCCCCAAAAGAGGGGAGCTACCACGCTTTTGCGGCTCGGGCCAGTGTGGCGGTTTGTGCTGTTCGGGTGTGCCGACGGGAGGGAAGACACTCTCTGCAATTTCCTGCGCCAACGCGGTCCTGCCTGCAAGCCAACTATTGCAGACAGTCGAGCCGACGCGGGAAGGTGCACGCGGTGATCGCAACTTGCGCGGCCATCGCGACCTCCGCCGTGATCGGGGCTTGGTGGATGAACCGGGGATAGGCGAGACATGGAATGGATCGGCGGCGAATTTGCCTTCATGGCTGCCTCCGCGGGCAGGGCCTTCATCATTCTGATGGACCCTGTCCGCCTGCTGTATCTGGGGGCCGGCTGCATGATGGGCCTGGTGCTCGGGATCATTCCCGGCATCGGCGGTCTCGCCGGAACGGCGATGCTGTTGCCGTTCACCTTCAACATGGACCCCTACACCGCGTTCGCGCTGTTGCTCGGCCTCGGCTCGACCACCGCGACCGGCGACCCGATCCCGGCCATCCTGTTCGGCGTGCCGGGAGGCGCCGCTTCGGCGGCGACCGTGCTCGACGGCTTCCCGATGGCCAAGAAGGGCGAGGCCGGGCGCGCGCTCAGCGCCGCCTATATGTCCTCGCTGATGGGCGGCGTCTTCGGCGCATTCCTGATGGCAATCTCGATCCCGATCCTGCGCCCGGTGATGCTGTTTCTCGGCTCGCCGGAGCTGCTCGCCTTTTCGGTGCTCGGCATTTCGATGGTCGCGATCCTCTCCGGCAGCGCGCCGCTGCGCGGGATGACCGCCGGCTGCCTCGGCATCATGATCGCGATGATCGGGACCGACCCGCAATCGGGCACGCTGCGCTGGACCTTCGACAGTCTCTATCTGTGGGACGGCTTGCCGTTGACGCCGCTCCTGCTCGGCGTCTTCGCGCTGCCCGAATTGTGCGACCTCTTGATCTCTCGCACCGCCATTGCCTCGGATACCAGCGTATCCAACATCTACAAAGGCCAGTGGCAGGGGGTGAAAGACTGCGGCCAGCACTGGTGGCTGATTATGCGCTGCTCTTGGATCGGCGGCGGCATCGGCTCAATTCCAGGCATCAGCGCATCCGTGGTCGACTGGCTCGCCTATGGCCACGCGCTCAAGACCGAAAAGGATGCGGCTCTGACTTTCGGCAAGGGCGACGTGCGTGGCGTGATCGCGTCGGAAAGCTCCAACAACGCCAAGGAGGGCGGCGCGCTGGTGCCGACGGTCGCCTTCGGGGTGCCCGGCAGCGCGACCATGGCGATCCTGCTCGGCGCGTTCCTGATCCACGGGCTCGTGCCCGGACCGGACATGCTGACCAAGAACCTCGATATCACCTACGCGATGGCGTGGTCGATAGCCTTGGCCAACATCCTGGGCGCAGGCATGTGCTATGCGTTCAGCCCGCAATTCGCCAAGCTCTCCGTTCTGCGCTTCAGCCTGATCCTGCCCGCGGTGCTGGGCATTCTCTATATCGGCGCGTTCGAGGCGTCACGCCAGTGGGGCGATCTTTACACGCTGCTCTTTTTCGGCCTGCTCGGCTGGATCATGAAGCAGTTCAAGTGGCCGCGGCCGCCGCTCATTCTCGGGGTCGTGCTCGGCGACACCATCGAACGCTACCTGTTCATCTCGGTCGAGCGCTACGGGCTGAGCTGGTTAGATCGTGTGGTCGTGGCGATCTTTTTCACCATCGCGATCATCGGCCTGGTGCGGCCTTTTCTGCAGGACATCCGCTATCACGCGCGAGATCGCCAGCAGGCAACCGTCGCTCGCGAAAGTTTCGCCACAAGCGGAAGTATCTGGACCACGGCGATCGTTCGCCTCGCTCTCGTCACTACTCCCGGGCTGTTCATCGCGGATTTCGCAACGTGGTTGCTCACCCTTACGGGGTCTAATTTTGAACCAGCCATGGCGATGAAAATCGTCGTCAGCTGCATTATCGCCGGGCCGCTTCTGGCGTGGTGGTTGTATAGCCGACATATCAGCCGGGACAGCTTCGTCGTACTCGCGATCATTCTCGTCGCCCTGGCCCTGGGGCAGTTGCTGACTACCTTTCCGATGTTTGTCCCGACTTTTACGAACAGCGCCACAGCCGTCCTCGTCGTGATCGGCATCGCATTCGTCAAGAGCATCATCGTCGGACTGGTCCTGGTGTTGTGGTTGAGTCGCGGGAAAAGTACGCGGGAGAACGTGATCGCCGATGCGAATGGCTACCTCGACCGTCTCGTTAAAAGATGGGATGTCCTCAAAACTGGTTTCACGCGGATGGTGACAGAATTCGAGCCTCCGCGGTTCAACGTGACGCAGCTGTTCACGATGTTCATGATCGCGCTCATCGGCGCGATGGTTCTGATGTCGCTGCGATGGGACTTCAGCGCCAAGATCGTGCCCCTGGTCGTCGGCACCGTTGCATTGACGGCAGCGGGATTGAGCCTGCTTAACGACATGTGCCGCAAGCCCGAGCCCGGAGTCGGAAGCCTGGTCGACCAGGCCATCCAGGAAGTCGAGCAGGCGATGTCGGCGTCGGGAGGGACGGCGGAAGCCGCCATCAATGCCGGGCCGGGAGGAATCACGGCCAATCCTGCGGCCGTCGCCGACCAGAAGATCCATATGGATCTGACTTCCGACACCGCGCATCTGCCGGTCGAGCTCATCATCAAGCGGGCGGCACGGTTCTTCGGCTATCTCGTCGCCTTCATGGGGGTGATGGCGGTCATCGGCCTCATTCCGACGGTTGCCGTCTTCGTCGTCTTCTTCATGCGCTACGAAAACAGCGAACGCTGGTCGCTCATCATCCCCTATGCCGTCATATTGCTGGTCTCGATCAGCTTCGTCTTCGACTATGTCATGTCGATCCCCTGGCCGCCGACGCTGATCGGCCAATGGTTCCCGGCATTGAAGTTCATCCCGTCGGTCTAGGTGGAACGATGAGAACGGCGGCGGACCGGTCGCAGGAGCAAAATCATGGGAAAGGTCTACGGACTGACCACCCTTCTTATCGTGGTCTTGGCCCTGGCGGCGGCATGGAGCTTCGGGTTCGTTGCGCCGGAGCAATTCGCCTACCTCGGCAACATGATCGTCGGCTGGACCGCTTGGACCTGTTTCGTCGCAGTGCTTTATGCGGGGCTGGAGAAACTCTTCCCAAACCTCCTTTGCAGCCCCCATCGGGATTCCTGAGCGGCGCGTCGTGGGCGTCGGGCGCAGGCCATTGCATCATGGGTGCGATGGCGGTGAAATTGGCCGCGAGATCGTTGATCATCGCCGCGAGCTGCGCGCCTTCGAGGGGAGCGCCGATCGGCTGATCCATCCTGACCGCCTCGGCCTGATAGTCCCTGTCCTCGCACATCGCCAGAAAGGCTTTGCGCAGGATCTCCACCCGCTCCGGCGGAAGGCCGGGAGGCCCGACAAGAGGCAGGCCGAAATTCTCCAGCGCCAGCACCAGAGCGAGCAGCGGACCGTTGCTCTTGGGAAGCACGTCGCGGAGGAGCGGAAGCCCGGCGAGGGTGCGCTTGTTCTGCAGGATCGGGATCACGACTTTGCTCGTCAGCAGGTCCGGGCGGCGGGCGAACGAATCCTCGACCGTGAAGACGCCGTCGATCTCGCCCTGCTCGAGCGCGAGCAAGACCCGCGAGGTCGATCCGTAGCCGACCACGACCTTGATCGGCACGCCGTTCCCCGCCAGCATCACCGGCACCATGGCGGTCGGCGTGCCTGAGCCGAGCGCCCCGAGGCTCAAAGGGCGCGAAGACGATTTGAGCTCATCGAAACTCTTGATCCCGGTGCTCGCGCGCACATACAGCACCGAATTGACCGCGCCGGGGCTGCCGATCCAGGCGAGCTTGGTCGGGTCGAAGCTGACGCCGGGGCTTTTCACCACGCCTTCGACAAACCAGGAGCGGCCGGGCACCGCGAGCGTGAGACCGTCGGGCGCGACCCGCCGATCGAGGTGATTGGCGGCGACCACCCCGGCGGCGCCCTCCATGTTCTGCACCACGAGGCTCGGCTGGCCCGGGATGAAGCGGACGAGATGCCTCGCGACCACGCGCGCCGTGGTATCGACG
>WNGR01005801.1_pt1 | contig 13221 bp, 12 predicted proteins | sample 5407581 | NCBI WGS metagenome assembly WNGR01 (sample SAMN13153383, study PRJNA577476) | soil metagenome | isolation source: 80 cm soil or saprolite under Garry oak tree replicate 2 | place: USA:California | collected 2016-06-15 | reverse complement strand
TGCCGCACTTGATCCGCGTGCGATGCTGCGCGCGGCCGTAGCCGAGTTCGACTTCGGCGCCCATGGAGGTCAGCAGGCGGCGCTCGGTCTCGATGTCGCGGACCTGGGGAATATTTTCGAGGACCACTTCGCCTTCGGTGAGAATGGCGGCGGCCATGCACGGCAGTGCCGAGTTCTTTGCGCCGGAGACCTTGATCGAGCCAAGCAGCGGGTTTCCGCCGCGTACTACAAACTTATCCATCTCTCCAGTTTACGGGCATTTCCAGTGGGAAAGCCGTAGCTTGCGTGGTACGGCGGCGCTGTCTTGCGATAAAGTGGTGCGATGCATGGTCGACCACAGGAACCCGAAGCGGCTAGTTATTTCTGGAAGTACATCGACAAAGTCGAAGGCGACGATCCGATCGCGGCGCTCGAGCGGCAGCTTCCGGAGGCCGCGGCGCTCTTCGCGGGCGTCTCGGAGGAACGGTCTCTGTTCCGTTATGCGCCGGACAAGTGGAGCATCCGCCAGTCTCTGAGTCACGTCACCGACACGGAGCGGGCGTTCACGTTTCGCGCGCTGTGGTTTGGACGCGGGTTTACCGGAGCGCTGGACAGCTACGACCAGAACATTGCCGTGGCCGGCGCGGAGGCGGACCGCATAAGCTGGGCCGCGCACGTGGAGGAGTTTCGCCAGGTGCGTTTGGCGACCGTCTCGTTGTTCCGCAATATGCCGGACGAGGCGTGGCTGCGCACGGGGATTGCGAGCGGGAACCTGGTGTCGGTGCGCGCGCTGGCATTTATCTGCGCGGGGCACACGACGCATCATCAGGAGCTGTTTCGGGAGCGCTACCTGGCGTGACGGCGCCTATCTGCGGCGATAGACGTCGTAATTGCCGAGGGTGCGGTAGGGAGCGAAGTCCTGCCGCAGAAGGCCCACGGTCTCCGGGAGATCGGGCATGGGCGGCGCAGCGAGTTGGAGATTCCGGCTGACAACCACCCAGCGGATATTGTGCGCGAGCGCCCGGTCGAGGACCTGATGAGGTGAGTAGGGATCGGTGGCCGGGTCGAAGAGCAGGACCGGGAACTGCGGAGTTCTGCCCGTGGCGAAGTAGAACGGATTCTCGCCGGGGATGAGAAGGACTCCATCGCCTGCGGGAATCTCGGCGCTGGCGAAGCGGATGAGTTCTTCGAATCCGGGGATCCAAGGGCCCGGCGTGGCGAGGCCTTTGAGTTCGGAGCTGGTCGCATGGGCGAGCGCGCCATCGAGGTGGATGTAGCCGACGCGCTCGTGGCTGGTCGCATAGAGGCCGCCGCAGAGGAGAAAAGTCGCGGCGACAATCGCAGCGAGCGGCCGGGCGATCGCTGGAACCTGCATGAGCAGGCTAGCGACGAGAAGCGTCAGCAGCGGCCAAGTCGCGTAGGTCGATCCCCATAGCTGCTGCGAGAGAAACGCACCGTGAATGGTAGCCAGCACGATCAGCGGGAGCAGGGTGTTCAAGGTGGAACTCGTCTTCGAGCTCAGAATGCGGGGGCGAAGATTCGAGGCGGCCAGTGCGACGGCGAGGATCAGCAGATGCGGCCAGAGGGAGAGCAGCTGATCGCCACGGTCGTCCGGATCGTCCGCGAGGAACAGGGCGGCGATCGTCCAGAGGAATGGCCCCGCAAGAAGCAGCAACGCAACTGGCTGCGTCCAGCGCTTGCCATGGAGCCCGTGGCTGCGCAGCAATGCGATGGCAGCCGCGGCCGCAGGAACGGTCCAAAGTAGCGAGGTCTGGTGGTACGTTCCGAGGACGACGCTAAGTCCCGGAAGCCGGCGTTGCGCCGCGAACGTGATGGTCCAGTAAAAGTAATTGTGCAGCCCGGCGGTCGCGTGAAGGATCAGGAGCGCAGCCGTGAGTGCCGCGCACGCGCCACCGAACAGGCACAGTTGTGGAGCGATGCTGGCGACCTGCACGCGGCGAACGATGGCGACAACCGCCACTGACAACGCCGCAATGGCGAGGAACGGAAGGCCGATGTTCTGCTTATAGAAGAGTGGCAGCACGCAGAGTGCGCCGGCCAGGAAGTTGCGGGTTCGGGCCTCGCCGGCGCGCTGTAGCGACCAGATGGCTGCGAGCACGGCAAGGAGGCAGTCGCTATCGTAGACCGGATGCGGGTAGATGCCATAGATCCCAAGAAAGATGAGCGGGGCAGCCAGCAGGGTCGAGAGAAGCCATGCGCGGCCTGCAAGCGGCTGAAGCAGATTGAGCAGGATGCGCCACGTCAGGACTGTGGCAGCGCCTCCTGCCAGCGCCGCATAGATGACATGGACGAAGTAGACGCGCCCGGCGAGCTTGATGATCATCGCCTGAACCAGAAACGTCAGGGGCGCATGGGCGAATGGGAAGTCCCGGTACGGCACCTGGCCCAGGCTGATGCGGAAGCTGCTGTCGAGCAGGTAGCTGAGATCCCACAGAACGGCGACGCGCGTGTTCTGCCACAGGGTAAAGGCCGCGGTGGCCAGGAAGAGCGTTGTGGCGGTGAGGTACGCGGACGCAGAGCGTTTAGCGCCAGAGATATTGTCAGTGTCCATTGCAGGATTATCTCCGCGTGTGACGGAGAATAACCCGATTGTGGTTGTACTTCAATGGGATGGCCGCGAACTGTTTCTTCTTAACGTGCTTGTCGTGACGATGTCGTTAAATATTCCAGCCTGAAATAAATCAGCAGTTCCAGCGGCTTTGCGAAGCGCGGGAAGACTACGGATGAGCTCTTTGTAGGACTCCATCATGCGCGGAACCGTCGGCCGATTCTCTCGGCGGGCAAAAGCATTGCGCAACTCGCGCATGATCCCTTTAGCTGTGCAGTCGTGAATGTTGAAGTCTGTCCCGCTCAGGTCGCTGAGGGACTTTTGTGCTCTACGGTTCACACTTTCAAAGACGAAGAAGTCATGATTTGCCGGTGTCAACCGTGACCAAGCAAATGCGAGGCCAAGTTCAAACGGCATATTGAATCGCGGAGTCGGAGGCGGCTTGCGATCAATCTCCACGCGCGAGAGATCGTGGACCGAGTAGCGGCAGCTCTTAAGCAACTCGAAGATGCGATCAATTCGGGCTGTGCCGTCTGTGATGCCGAGGGTGACCTTAGGTGTCAGCCCAAGTTCCACCAGCCCGACGATATAGGCGAGATAGAGGTTTTCAAACGGCTTATCGTAAGGAATATTTAGAAATACTGAGTAGTTTTTGTTAAGAGGCTTTCGCACGTTTTGCCGTTCTGCCTTGCGCAGAACGTGAAGCGCGCCGCTTCGCCGCGCGTGCCGCATCCTTGCGGCGGCCTTCTTCCACGATCAGGCGAAGTTTCTCGAATCGTTCGGGCGTGATACCCAGGTCGCGAACTACCTCTTCAGTCGTCGGGTAAGGGGTGTCGATGATTACGCGCTTCATGGGTTCTATTGTAACTCTCCGGCCACGGAGTCCGTTACAGTTCGAGCCGCGAATCGTCGATGGCGAGTCGCACGTTGCCATCGGACTTCGCCAGACGGCGTACTGCTTCCATCTTGTCGACGTTTGCCTTCAGCATCACCACGGCGATGGGAATCGATTTGCCCGCCGACTTGATGGTCCGGATCGCCGCGTCGCGGTCGATGTTGCAGACCTTCATCAGGACGCGAATGCCACGCTCGACGAGCTTGGCGTTCTTCATGTGCACGTTGACCATCAGGTTGTCGTAGACGTAGCCCAACCGCGTCATGGCGCCCGTCGTGATCATATTCAGGATCATTTTCTGGGCGGTTGCGGACTTCATCCGGGTGGATCCGGAGACGACTTCTGGGCCGACTTCGACGACAATCGTGGTATCGGAGACTTCGGAGAGCGGAGTGCCGGCGTTGCAGGTAATTCCGGCGGTCATCGCCCCGCGGGCACGCGCATAGGCGACCGCTCCGCAGACGTACGGTGTGCTGCCGGAGGCGGAGACGCCAATGACGATGTCTTTGCGGGTTGGCCGGCGCCGCGCGATATCGCGCTGGCCAAGTTCAGGCGAGTCCTCATTGACATCGGAAGCGGAGGCGAGCGCCTTGGGGCCGCCGGCCATGATGTATTGCACCTGCGACGGCAGGGTCGAGTAACTAGGCGGACACTCGGATGCATCCAGTGCCGCAATGCGGCCGGACGATCCGGCGCCCACGTAGATCAGGCGGCCTCCGTCGCGCAGCGAACGAGCGACGATATCGATGACAACCGCAATCTCAGGAAGGGCTTTCTTAACAGCCGCTGCGATTTTGGCGTCTTCGTGGTTGATGATACGGGCGATCTCGAGCGCCGATTTGGTATCGAAGCCCTCGGATGCAGAGTTGGAAGTTTCGGTGGTAACGTCGCGAGGACCTTCGGGGACAATCATTGGAGGTCTGGGCGCAAGTGGTTGTTCGAGCATCGTGAGTGTGGCCATGGGATTTCCGCCGCCGGAGTTACTTATATGCTGTTTTGACTTTGACGCTGCTGTAAACCCGTTGGTTGTCGGAGGCCGGGCAAACCGTCTGTCGGCCAGTAAACCCTGATCATGAGAATACTCTCCATTGCGTGACAAGGAAACCTAAATCCGTCCGAACTTGCCGGGTACGGAATAAGGCTTGGAGCAAGCCTCGCTGCTACCATTTTCTGGAGCTAAGCGGGTTACTCCATCCGATACTGAATGTACCATGCATAACATGAAAGTCCATCGAATTTTGCTGGCAGTAGTCGTCGCAGGTATGTGGGGGATACACGCCCCCGTGGCAAAGGCGCAAGTCGGCTCGCCCGGTGCTGTGGTCTCGGGGCCGGCGACGGACGCCGAGCTGGAAGGACGTCTGCGCGACCTGGCGAAGGCCCACCATGGCAAGGTGGCGCTCTATGCGACGCAGTTGAATACGGGCAAAGTCCTTGGTCTTGACCCGGACGCGGTGGTGCAGACCGCGTCGGTGATCAAGCTCACACTCCTCTTTGAGGCGATGGAGCAGGTGCGCGAAGGCAAGGCGCACTGGGACGACAAGATCACACTGCAGCCGGGGGACGCGGTAAGCGGCTCGGGCCTCCTGCTGTTCCTCGACGCCCCGCAGACCCTGACGCTTAAGGATATTCTCACGCTGATGGTCATCATGAGCGACAACACCGCCACTAACCTTGCAATCGACAAGATCGGGCTGGACGAGGTGAATGCGCGGATTGCCTGGATGGGGCTCAAGAACACGCATCTGTATAAAAAGGTTATGAAGCCGGCGACCGGGCCCATGCCGCCGGACCAGCCGAAGTTCGGCCTGGGCAAGACCACGCCGGCCGAGATGGCCGAGGTGATGGAGCGGATTGGACTGTGTGCTCTGGACTCGCCGGGCAGGCTTCGGGCCGGCGCGGCGGGGCCGATCTCGGAGAAAGATGCGGCGATCTGTGGCGTCGCCATGAAGATGCTGCGCAACCAGTTCTACCGTGACACCATTCCGCGCTACCTGGAGAAGCTCGATGCGACGGAGACCGGTTCCGGTACCGCGAGCAAGACCGGCAGCCTGAACGCGGTCCGGGCGGATGTGGCCATCGTCGCGGGCAAGACCGGGCCTATGGTACTTTCCATCTTTACGTATGAGAATGAAGATACAGGCTGGACCGCCGACAACGAGGGCGAACTGACCATTGCCAAAATGGCAAAGGCAATCGTCGGAGCCTGGTCGCCGGCTGGACTCGACGGGAAGACGCTGGTGCCAGGGCTGGGCCTTGCGCCGCCGAGTCCCAAAAACGGGGCTGCTGCGTCTAATTAGTGTGCTGCGAGGAGAAAGAGTGACAGAAGAAGTTAACGCAGCCGTACAGAAGACCGAGGGGGCCATCGCGAGTCCTCCGAACGGAAGTACGGAGGATGGTTCGCCGAATAGCGCCCGTCCCGGATCGCCGAACGCCTGGCGGTCGTGGATGCGCGACCTGTTTGTATCGGTGGTGATCTCGGGATTCATCATCATCTTTCTGTATCAGCCGGTGCGTGTGGAAGGGACGAGCATGCTGCCGATGCTCGAAGATCAGGACCGCCTCTTCATAAACAAGATTGCATATCGCGTGGGGGAGATTCATCAGGGCGACGTGGTGGTATTCCAGTATCCCCGCGACCACTCGAAGAGTTACATCAAGCGCGTGATTGCACTGCCCGGAGACGATCTGCGCATCGAGCATGGGCAGGTGTACGTGAACAACGTCCGTCTGAAAGAGTCGTATGTCCCAAACCGCTTCACCGACGACCGGACGCAGCCGGAGATGGTGCTGCCTCCGAACGAGTACTTCGTCATGGGCGATCACCGATCGATCTCGAGCGATAGCCGGGACTTTGGGACGGTAGACCGCACTCTGATCTACGGCAAGGCGGTCTTCGTCTACTGGCCGATGGAGCAGGTCGGTGTAGTGCGCTAAAGACAGTGATCAATGGTCAGTGGTAAGTGATCAGTAAAAACAGGACTGCGCGGAGTTTCGGCTCCGCGCAGTTTCGTTTGTGGGGGATGCTGTCAGGCCGCCGAATTGGCGACGATCTGGGCAAACGAAGCCGGATCGAGGCTTGCTCCGCCGACCAGCGCTCCGTCGATGTCCTCAAGACAGCAGAGGCTGGCGGTGTTATCGCCCTTCACAGAGCCGCCGTAGAGAATGCGCGTGCTGGCAGCGAGCGCGGGTGAGAGCGACTTCGCAATCTGCGCGCGGATGATCTTGTGCGCGTCGTCGGCAATCTCGGGAGTAGCGGTGCGGCCAGTGCCGATGGCCCACACCGGCTCGTACGCAATCACCAGCGGAAGCGCGGCTTCCGGATCGATGCCGCTGAGCGCGATGGAAGTCTGGCGCTCAAGGACTTCGGCCGTCTGCCCCGCCTCACGCTCGGCCAGCATCTCGCCGACGCACACGATGGGGATCAGGCCGTGAGCGAGCGCCGACTTGAGCTTCAGGTTGACGCTCTCGTCCGTCTCGTTGAAATATTGCCGGCGCTCGGAGTGGCCGATCAGGACGTGGGTGACGCCAATCGCCTTGAGCATCAGCGGCGAGGTCTCGCCGGTGTAGGCGCCCTGGTCAAGCCAGTGCATGTTCTGCGCGCCGACATGGATCGGGTTGTTGCGCGCCGCGTCGACCACGGTGGGAAGCAACGTAGGCGAAGGGCAAAGCACGATCTCCGCGTGCTGGTGCTTGCCAATCAGCGGAATAAACGCGCGGGTGAAGGCGACAGCTTCGTCGGGTGTCTTGTACATCTTCCAGTTGGCGGCGATGAGGGTCTTGCGTGGCATAGTTTTTGTTTCCTCAGTTGAGATTTTAGAGTTGTTGGTTGCGTTTGCGGAAACGTAGCCTGTATATCTGTGATATATACAAGTTGTGAGAGCGCGTGAACCCGAAAACCCGTTCGAGACCTGTATCGGTTTCGATTGGGACGATTGGAATACCTCCAAAAACTGGACCAAGCATCGTGTCAGTCCAGACGAAGCTGAATCTATTTTCTTTCACGACCCGCTGCTGTTGCGCAGTGACACCGGACACTCCCGTCGGGAAAAGCGATATCTGGCGATGGGCGAGACGCCGGCAGGTCGAGGATTGTTGGTGGTATTTACCGTTCGCAGAAACTTGATTCGGGTAATTTCCACGAGGGATATGAACCGCAGAGAGACTGAGGTATACACGAGATATGAAAAAGAGAATTCCTGAGTTTAAGAGCGAAGGCGAAGAGTTTGAATTCTGGTCGAAGGCGGACTCCACCGAATATGTCGAGTGGAGCAAAGCGAAGCCTGCGAAGTTTCCCAACCTGAAGCCGACGCTGCGGACCATCTCTGTGCGTTTGCCCGTGGCCATGTTGGAGGACCTGAAAATACTTGCGAACCAGAGAGATGTGCCATATCAATCGCTGATGAAGGTATTTCTGGCTGAACGCGTCGAGCAAGAGCGCAGATCGGTGCGCAAGCGCGCGTAGGACTGGCAAAGGGTCGTAAACGAGCGATTACCCGTTGCCGGCCCGCGATTGGTTGACGCCATCCTCCGGCCTACTTATCCGTCAGCGCCGCCACACCCGGCAACGTCTTGCCCTCGAGAAATTCGAGCGACGCGCCGCCCCCGGTAGAGATGTGCGTGATCTTGTCCGCCACCCCGGCCTGGTGCACCGCCGCAACCGAGTCCCCGCCGCCAACGATGCTGGTGGCGTCCGCGTTAGCTGCCACAAATTCGGCAATCGCGTTCGTTCCGTGCGCGAACGGAGCAAGCTCAAACACGCCCATCGGCCCATTCCACAGAATCGTCCGCGCGTCGGCAATCTCTTTGGCGAACAGGTCGATCGTCTCCGGCCCGATATCCAGCGCCATCCACTCCGCGGGAAACGGCCCGTCGCCCGAGAAGACCTGGGTCTTCGCGTTGGCCGCGAACTTGTCGGCAAGCACGTGGTCGATCGGAAGCAGCAGTTTGACGCCCTTTGCCTTCGCCTTCTCCAGCGCCGCCGCGGCCACGCCGGTCTTGTCCGCCTCGACCAGCGACGCGCCCGTGCTCTGGCCGAGAGCGTTCAAGAACGTATACGCCATGCCGCCGCCGATCAGCAGAGTGTCAGCCTTGTCCAGCAGGTTGTCGATGACTTCGATCTTGCCCGAGATCTTCGACCCGCCAATAATGGCCACGAACGGCCGGTCCGGCTCCGTCAGCACCTTGCCCAGGAAGTTAAGTTCCTTCTGCATCAGCAGGCCCGCCGCGGACTGTGGCACAAAATGGGTGATCCCTTCCGTGGAGGCGTGGGCGCGATGCGCGCTGCCGAACGCGTCGTTGACATAGATGTCGCAGAGCGCCGCGAGCTGCGCCGCAAAGCCCGGGTCGTTCGCCTCTTCTTCCGCATGGAAGCGCAAATTTTCCAGCAGCAGCGTCTGCCCCGACTCGAGCTGGCGCGACATCTCCAACGCGATATCGCCGACACAGTCCGGCGAAAAGGCGACATTTTCCGACACCGTGAGCACCTGTTCCAGCAACTGCCGCAGGCGGGCAACCAGCGGCCGCAGGCTCATCGATTCCACCGGCTTGCCCTTCGGCCGGCCAAGGTGCGAGCACAGGATCACCTTCGCCTTATGGCGAAGCGCATACTCAATCGTGGGCAGCGTCTCGCGAATGCGAGTGTCGTCGCTGATAAGTCCGTCCTTCAGAGGTACGTTGAAGTCCACGCGGATGAGCACACGCTGGTGGGCGAGTTCCAGGTCACGAATCGATAACTTAGGCATATGGAACAAGCATAAGTTCTTTTGCTGCTTATGGGAACTTATTGTGGCGAGATTTCACATGTGCGCGCCATCACTGCGCGAAAATGCCAGATTCGACCCTCCCAGTCTCCCGCCGGTGGCCTTTCCGGCCACCGTAGCACCGCGCCTGCATCCCTGGCAGCCGCCAAACATCTATACTTGATCATGGCAACCGTACTCCCCAGCACACTCGGCGCACTCCGTGCCAGCGAATTCACCCCGGCCCGCCTTGCCCGGTCGGTCAAGGACGAGCTGCGCGAAAACCTCATCGGCCGCCTGCGCGCGAACGCCGCATCGGGCAAGGGGGAGGATGCCGCGCCTCTCTTCCCCGGCATCGTCGGCTACGAGGACACCGTCGTCCCGCAGCTCGTCAACGCCGTCCTGTCGCGCCACAACTTCATTCTGCTCGGACTCCGCGGCCAGGCGAAGTCGCGCATCCTGCGAGCGCTCACCACGCTGCTCGATCCGCACACGCCCTACGTCGCCGGATCGGAGCTGCGCGATAATCCATATGCGCCGATCTCGAAGTTCGCTCGCAACCTCATCGCAAAGCTCGGCCACGAGACGCCCATCGCCTGGATGACGCCCGACGATCGCTACGTCGAAAAACTTGCCACCCCCGACGTTACAGTTGCCGACCTGGTAGGCGACATCGACCCCATCAAGGCCGCCCGCTCCAACCAGGACCTCGGCTCCGAGCTCACCATGCACTACGGCCTTCTGCCCCGCGCCAACCGCGGCATCTTCGCCATCAACGAGCTGCCCGACCTCGCCGGCAAAATTCAGGTCGCGCTCTTCAACATCATGCAGGAGGGCGACGTGCAGATTAAGGGCTATCCCGTCCGCCTGCCTCTCGACGTCGCCATCGTCTTCTCCGCCAATCCCGAGGACTACACCGCGCGCGGCAAGATCGTCACGCCGCTCAAGGACCGCATTGGCTCGGAGATCCGCACCCACTATCCGGAGAACATCGAAGAAGGCATCCGCATCACCGCGCAGGAGGCCTGGACGGCACGCGCCGCGAAGCATGCCAAGCCCGGCAAGGACCACATCGAAATCCCGCACTACGTCCGCCAGATCGTTGAGCAGATCGCCTTCAACGCGCGCGAAGACAAGAAGGTCGACAAGCGCTCCGGCGTCTCGCAGCGCCTGCCCATCACCACCATGGAGCTGGTCGTCTCCAACGCCGAACGCCGCGCACTCATCCACAACGAGGACCTCGCCGTTGCACGCGTCGGCGACATCTATGCCGCTCTGCCCGGCATCACCGGCAAGATCGAGCTCGAGTACGAAGGCGAGATGCGCGGCGCCGACACTGTAGTCCGCGAGATCATCCGCGCCGCCGTTGCGCAGGTCTTCGACAGCTACTTCGCCGACACCAACACGCAGCAGATCGAACAGTGGTTCAATCTCGGCGGCACTGTGCAGTTGAACGACGCGCAGCCCTCCGCCGGATCGCTTGCCGAGCTGCAGCAGATTCAGGGACTGGTCGAAAAACTCTCGCCGCTGCAAATCAACGGCAAGACCCGGCCCGAGATCGCGGTCAGCGCAGCCGAGTTCCTGCTCGAAGGCATGTACGCCCACAAACGCCTCAGCCGCACCGAAGAGCGCAGCTTCTCCGCGGGCGAGAAGAAATCCCGCGCCGACGATGCCACTCGCTACGCCGAAAAGATCCGCGACCGCGAAGCCGAGCGCGAAGACTACGCCAAAAGCCGCACCCGCCGGGGTTTCAACTAGAATCTTCGGCAGGGGATTGCCAACAATGTTGAGAAACGCCGCTTGCGGTATCGCTTCACTCTTCCTGTTATCCGCCGCGCAAGCGCAACACGTATCCGACGCCAAAGCTTCGTATATCGACGTCGCCGCCCGTCACTCAGCGCTGGCACAAAGCACCGATCCCCGCATCGCCAAAGCGATCGCCTCGCTCCACTACTGCGCGAAGCTGCCGATGGTCGAGCCCCCCACCGGCCGCATGAACATTCCGCATCATTACCTCAACGGATCGCACGGGCCCACCAATCCGGCCGAGGCCGAGGCCACGCGGGTCTACTCGGCCTTTGAGCATCGCGTCACTGCCGGCATGAATCAGTGGCTCGTCACTTCCAGCAAGCAGGAAGCGCAGTGCGCGCAGCAGCAGATCGACGCCTGGGCACAGGCCGGCGCGCTGCTCGACTACGATCCCAAGGAAAGCTCGCAAGCGTGGTACCAGGTGGAGTGGACGCTCAGCGCAACGGCCACCAGCCAGTCCGTGCTCGTCAACGAGACCTCGCTCGACCCCGCCATAGTCAAGCGCGACATTCAGTGGATGAACAAGGTCGCGCACCGCACCGTGGACTTCGACAAAGCGGGCAAGCAGACGAACAATCACCACTACTGGCGCGGGCTTGCGGCTGTGTCCGTAGGCGTCGTCTCCTCTGACAACGGCCTCTTCGACTGGGGCATCGGCGTCTACAAGCAGGGCATTAACGAGATCGATCAGCGCGGCGCACTTCCGCAGGAAATGGCGCGCCACGAGCGTGCCATCCACTACCAGGCCTTTGCCCTGCAGCCTCTCGTCCCGTTGGCGGAATTTGCGGAGCGGCAACACGTTCCGCTCTACGAATACCGATCGCCCACCGGTCATACGATTCATGACGCCGTAAATTTCCTCGGCGTTGCGCTGGCGAATCCTGACGTGATCAAGGCCTACACGCCCGACGCTCAGATGATCGACGATAAGGGCGCGGACTTCTTCTCGTTTGCAGAGTTCTACTCCCATCGCTCGAAACCGGAAGCGTTGCCGCCTGCCATTGTGGAGGGCCTCAAGCAGCCCACGTTCGCAACGCGAATCGGCGGCAGCACGACCATCGTCGATGGCTACGTGCCTTCCGCTCACGAACTTCGCTAGTCACTGAATTAGCGATTCGCGACGATCCAGGATGCATTTCGCGCATCCAAGTGAGACATGTTCACTGGAACGACTGGCTCGACCCGGTCACGAAATATCTCTCTGCGAGGTCAAATGATGCGCCGAATTCTGCTGGTTGCCATTCTGCTCCTTTGCTCCGCTGCCGTGGTTCACGCTCAGGCCTTTTCCATCTACGCCACTTCGTCCTCAGGGCGTTTCTCCAACGTGCAGACCGGATCGGTCCTGACCACCTCTGGCTTTCAGAACCGCTATACGGACTTCTGGGCCTCCGGCATCGGTGGTGGAGTCACGTTCAACCTGATCCCCGTGGGCCCGGTCAGGATCGGCCTGGACTTTCGCGGTTCCACGCGTCCGGGCACGACCGGCGCCGACACGGCGATGGCCGGAGTCAAAGTCGGCTTCCATCCTCCCGTCATCCCCATCAAGCCATACATCCAGGCCTCCGGCGGCTATGTGGCCACGCGCACGGTCAACGTATCTACGGGAGCCCCGCTGAATTCGACCTTCAACAATCAATATGCGGCATGGGAGATCCTCGGCGGCGTCGACTTTCCGCTCGCACCCTTCCTCGACCTCCGCGTCATCGAGCTGGGCGGCGGCGCCGGCACCAGCGCCTTCGGAAGCTCCAACTCACCGAACATCTCGCTCTTCACGGTCAACTCCGGCCTTGTCCTCCACTTCTAATTTGGCGGGTTCACGAACCGATTAAGAGCGGCGCGAATCTATACCCTCATGCTGTTTTTGACTATTTTCCGCGAAAAACCTCAGCAAATTGCGTTGTCAAGTCCCCTGGAGACGTAAATCTTTCGAAACAATAGAGATAGACCTGGCGTGGAGTTAAGGCCAAAAGAGTAAAATAGAGTGAGGGAAAGTTCGTTGTTACCGGTCAGTGGCAGCGTAGTATATATCAAACGGTATATACCAACTTGTAAGTCTTTTGGCTAGAGTGAAACGGTGGTATATACGGGGGAGGGGGTCCCCTCGGGAGATCCGAAGAGGAGAGCCGCAATGAAGCGAGTCCGCTATACCAAGTTCACCGGCGACCTGGCCTCATCCTTCGGGCTGGAGGACCTCATGCAGGCCCTCTCCGATTTCCTGCTCGACTCCGGCT
>WNGR01009010.1_pt1 | contig 13224 bp, 13 predicted proteins | sample 5407581 | NCBI WGS metagenome assembly WNGR01 (sample SAMN13153383, study PRJNA577476) | soil metagenome | isolation source: 80 cm soil or saprolite under Garry oak tree replicate 2 | place: USA:California | collected 2016-06-15 | reverse complement strand
GTAAGCAACAAGACTTCCTGCGGCTGAACTACGAGCAGAGCAGCGAATATCATTTGCGCGTGAGTAATTCACAAAGTCCCAGACGATCAGGAAATATTGTACGAAGCCCTTCTGCGTAATGATGCTGAACTCATAGTCAAGCTGCCTTTGTATACTCTCACTCATGCCTCCGAACCGTTCCCGTACACCCTTCAGACACAGGTGATAGAGGTATTCATCCTGCGTTTTGAACTCCGCTGGAATGGGGTAATTCGGTAGTTTTGCCTGTCCAAATTCTAGCTTCACCTCACACTCCTCCGCAACGCGAACAGTATTCTTGAGGGCATCTGGTAGGTCTGGGAAGAGACGCTGCATTTCTTCTGGACTTTTGAGATAGTATTCGTGGCTATCGAACTTCATGCGCTTTGGTTCATCGAATTGCTTGCCTGTCTGAATACAGAGCAGTATATCCTGCGAGGTGGCATCGTAGGCATTGACGTAGTGGAGGTCATTAGTGAGTACTAACGGGATATGTAGTTCGCGATGCAGGTCGAAGAGGTGCTGGTTCAGTTGGCTTTGCTGCGACTCCTGTCCATGATGCTCTTGAATCTCAAGATAGAAGTTCTGCGGGCCGAAGGTGTTAAGATACCATTTTGCGCTCTGGCGTGCTCCTTCTGTATCGCCTTTGAGCAACTTTTCAGGGATTTCGCCAGAGAGGCAGGCAGAGGTGACAATCAGTCCCTCTGCATGGTCGGCCAGAACATATTTATCGATGCGTGGCTTATAGTGCCAGCCGTAGGTATGGGCAATGGTGGTGAGCTTCATCAGGTTCTGATAGCCCTTGTTGTTTTTCGCCAGGAGGAGGAGGTGATTGTAGTCATAGCGTCCACTGCGATCATCAATATCGTCGCAGAGGTAGGCTTCAACGCCAATAACCGGGTTGATTCCGGCGGCTTCGCATGCCTGGTAAAATTCGATCACGCCATACATAGCTCCGTGATCAGTGATCGCAAGGTGTTGCATGCCGTAGTTTTTTGCCTGCTCCACCAATTTCTTGATGCGGCTGAATCCATCCAGTAATGAGTATTCGCTGTGAACATGCAGGTGTGCAAAGTCGACGCCCATGAGGTTCCTCCGTTTTGGATTTGGTCTGTATTTAGGATACTAGAGCAGGTGTTCGGAGTCAATAGGATATACTTCTGTCTCAGTCATTTATATTTAACGAAACGGACAAGGTTGTTGCAGGGAATCAAGGGAGCCACATCTTTACGGCATCTGATATACTGCTGTTAAGCATCTATCCGAGATTTATACTTCGCGCGTACCAATTTTTATTGACATTTCGGAACTGACCGACTACAATTAGAGGGAAGAGACAGAGAAGGCTTCATGTTACTATCAGGAGGCAGGTTTATGGCAGTTGTACATCCTGACTTTTATCGTCATGAGAACTTCGTCCGCAAATCAATACAGATTCCGAGTACCCAACACAAAGAGCTCAAGGCTCTGGCGGTCGAACTAGAATCTTCCCTGGGAGATGTAGTGGAGACAATCATGGAACTGATGCAGCAAGATAATTACCAGCAGTTACGAACAGCCATCCGAGAGAAACGCGAACGAGCACTCTCCGACCTCACCCACTCACTCGATGAAGCCTACGCTTACCTCGGATCCCTCCCAGAAACACTCGAAGACGCACGATTCTTTTTTGATGCAGGTCAGGAAGTTATGGTTGCCTGAAAGTAGAGTTCCGTAAAATTATGGTTTTGTAAGGTATAGAATTCCATGAATAGTGAGGCGAGGCCATCCCCAGAGCCCAGCCCTCAACATTCCAAACAACATGAAATAACCTCACCCCTCCCCAGCCCCAGACGTGGTGAGATTTGGGATGTGAACTGGTCGCCCGGTCGAGGAGCAGAACAGCAGGGCACCCGACCAGCTTTAATCATCCAGAACGACCGGGGCAATGCTTCCCCAACCTATCCGCTCACTATCGTCGCCTCCATGAGTCGCACGGAACGAGAGTTACCGCTGCATGTGCGTATTGCTCCCTCTGAGGAGAACGGCCTGACCAATTTCACCGACGTAAAGTGCGAACAGCTCATAACGATTGAAAAATCGCGCCTGCTTCGTCGCCGTGGTTACATTACCAGCGAGGAAATGAGCCGCGTCGACCAAGCTTTGAGGTTGAGTTTGAATCTATCATCTCTATAAATCCTGGCTGGCATACCTCACCTTATTTGGCTCTGGCAGTACCTTCCTTCCATGTGGTAAGATGATTGGTAGTACAAATGGTACATAACACATGCAGGCCAGGAGACAATTTATTATGCAAAAGCAGACAGGAACCGTACAAGTTAAGCGAAGTTTTCCAGAGATGCTCAAGGGTGGAGTCATCTGCGATGTCGTCAATGCCGAACAGGCACGCATTGCAGAGGAGGCGGGAGCCTCTGCCGTTATGGCATTAGAGCGTGTACCCGCTGACATCCGTGCTCAGGGTGGTGTTGCTCGCATGAGCGACCCTGAGTTGATTATTCAGATTAAAGAGGCAGTCACCATTCCTGTCATGGCAAAATGTCGCATCGGCCATTTTGTTGAAGCCGAGATACTCCAGGCGATTGGTGTGGACTGCATCGATGAATCAGAAGTATTGACGCCAGCCGATGAGCAATTTCATGTGAATAAGCACCTCTTCAGAGTACCGTTTGTCTGTGGGGCTCGCGACCTTCGCGAGGCGCTCCGGGAGCCGCTATGATCCGGACCAAAGGCGAGGCAGGCACAGGCAACATCGTTGAGGCGGTACGTCATATACGCGCCGTCATGGATGGTATTCGTCGCTTACAGATGCTGCCAGAGGAAGAATTGATGACCGAGGCGAAGAATCTTGGCGCACCCTATGAGCTGGTTCGTGAAGTTGCACGCACAGGCAAACTTCCTGTCGTAAACTTCTCGGCAGGTGGTTGTGCAACGCCAGCTGATGCCGCTTTGATGATGCGTCTTGGTGCCGAAGGCGTCTTCGTCGGCTCTGGCATCTTTAAGTCGGGCGATCCACTCAAACGAGCCAGGGCAATTGTGAAAGCAACGACCCATTTTGAGGACCCGCATATTCTAGCAGAGGTATCCAGAAACCTCGGTCAGCCGATGGTAGGTATTAATCTAGATACCTTGCCAGAGCAGGAACTTATGGCACGTCGGGGATGGTAGGTGACCCATACTATGGATGAGAAATCACTGCACAATAATGTAGGGGCCCGATTAAGCGCGCCCGCCCTTGGGGATGGCAGGTCACCGGGCGAGAAATCAACATGCAACCCAAAGCTGCATATCGGCGTATTAGCATTGCAGGGTGATTTTGAAGCGCACCTGAAAGCGCTTTCGCAGGCTGCTTCCAAATTGGGAGTAGAGATAGAAACTCGAGCGATAAAACTCCCTCACAATTTAGAGGGTTTAGATGGTATAATAATACCAGGTGGTGAAAGTACCACCATAGGGAAGCTGATGGTAGAGTACGGGTTGCAAGAGGGGTTGCGGCAGAAGATTCGCGCAGGACTACCCGTTTGGGGAACATGCGCAGGACTCATATTATTGGCAAAGGAGACGGATAACGCGCTTGCGGGCCAGCCTTTACTGGCCTCAATGGACATTTGCGTACGTCGTAATGCGTTTGGCAGTCAGCGGGAAAGTTTTGAAACTGATCTGTCCGTACCAGTCTTAGGAGAAGCGCCGTTCCATACATTCTTCATCCGCGGGCCAGCGATAGAATCAGCTGGACCAGAGGTTGAGGTACTGGCGACGCTCGACGATGGAACCATCGTTGCAGTCCGAGAAGGGCCCTTGATTGGTACTGCATTTCATCCAGAGGTTTCGGGAGACCCACGTTTTCATTACTACTTTCTCCGCATAGTACAGAGCGTCAAAGCGGGAGCAATGGATGATACGACCGGTACCATACGTTGATTTGCCGGGAATCATCTACGCAATGGATCGCCGCGCTCGCAGCAAACAGCACGAGTTTGCAAACTTCGTCTGCTGGCGCGAGCCGGTAGAAAATCGCCTCTCACTGCCACCTATCCTACGGAATATCTTCCCGCTCAACCCAACGTCGCGTACCTGGCTCTGTGAGGATCACTGGCGTATCCTTGGTTTTGCCCAGGTGCGAGAACGCCCATCGCGCACAATGTGGGAACTGGCCTATCTTGCCTCCATGGCGCATCGCAATACCGAAAGCCCGGTGATTTTGACTGCCCTGCTCGAATACATCCTTGAGATGGCAGCCACTCATGGTATTCTGCGTGTCTTCGCCAAGGTCGAAGATGAAATTCCCGAATTGGAACTCTTCCAGCGCGTTGGATTTCAACGTTATGCGCGTGAATTGACATATGTCTATCCTGCCAACCAAAATGTAGTGGCACCCCTTGTGGGTGCCATGGGCGGGGCTGATGCCGTAGGCGGGGCTGATGCCGACCTTCCATCACTTCTACGCTGGAATCGCCACCATGTCTGGGGACTGCACCAGCTCTATCGCTCTGTCACCCCGCAGCGGGTACAGATGGCAGAAATGCTGGAGAGCAGTGAAGAATTTGCTAAACTACACGTCGGGTCACTACACTCGTTACCACGCTTCCTCTCAGGAGGCAGTGAGAACTTTGTGTGTGACGTAGGCGTTCGTTTAGGAGCCTGGTTGCACATCTGTCGAGGTCATCGTTCAGCACCGCACCAGCTCTCACTTATCGTTCATCCTGAACATGCCGAACTTGCTGAACCTCTTGTACGGTTCGGCATGAAACGACTATTGGAAGAAAGCGTACGCCCCATCCTTTGCCAGGTGCGGGAGTATGAATCTTTCGTTCTTACCGCTCTACGGGCCAGTGGTTTTGAGCAGGCCGCTACTAAGGTCTTACTCGTGCGCCACATAGCCTTACTGGCTATGAAGCAACAGAGTGTCCCCGCACTGGAACAGCGAGTGGTCTATGGCGTAAAGGGCCTGGGGACGGTCAATTCACGCCAAACCGTGAGGTGATAAAACTGCCTATGCAACATGCGATCACTGACGATCTGGAGGCTCTGCTGGCTACGCTTCCGCCCAGCATCCACGACGCGGTCAATCGGCTCGAGAACCGAAGCGAACTGCTGGAGATCGTAATGGACCTCGGACGTCTTGCCGAGGGCCGATTCCCAGAAAGGGAGGTGATCCTGAGTACCGAGCCAGTGGCCTATACCGACATGGAATACGTGGTCGAGCGTATTGGCGAATTTGGTGATGATAACCGTGCTGGTATTGAGCGCACACTGCATCGTATCAGCGCACTCCGCAATCGCAAAGGAAAGATTGTCGGTTTAACCTGCCGTATTGGTCGAGCGGTACTTGGCAGTATTGCCCTGATTCGTGATATTGTCGAACAGGGTCAATCAATCTTGATTCTTGGTCGCCCCGGCGTGGGTAAAACCACACTGTTGCGTGAAACGGCTCGCGTCCTGGCGGATGAAGCCAATAAACGTGTAGTGGTGGTCGATACATCGAATGAAATCGCTGGCGATGGGGATATTCCTCATCCGGGTATTGGACGTGCCCGCCGTATGCAGGTGGCACGCACCGCAGAGCAACATGCCGTAATGATCGAGGCTGTGGAGAACCACATGCCTCAAGTCATCCTCATCGATGAAATTGGTACTGAACTGGAAGCTGCTGCTGCTCGCACCATCGCAGAACGTGGTGTGCAACTGATCGCCACTGCTCATGGGAACTCGCTGAGCAACTTGCTCGTCAACCCGACCCTCTCCGACCTGGTGGGTGGCATTCAGACCGTCACCCTTGGTGATGAAGAGGCACGACGACGCCACACTCAGAAGAGCATCCTGGAGCGCAAAGCGCCACCGACCTTCGATGTTGTGGTTGAACAGCAGAGTTGGGAGGAGCTGATTGTCCACCGCGATGTTGCCGATACGGTAGACAGTATGCTACGCGGACAGCCCATCGTTGCCGAGGAGCGCACCCGAGACGAAGAGACCGGGCGTATCACGCTCCGCCGTATTACCGCGGGCGGTATGGAAGTACCAGCCTGGGGTACCGCTGGCTTTGGTAGTGCCACTACTTCCACCATACCTCCGCGGCAAATTGCATCCGCGGGAGCCTGGGGAAGTGGAGGAACAATCCGCCAGGTCGGACAAACAACTCTTCGCAGTGAGGGTGCAGGTGGGGGAAGTGGAGGAGCAGAACGCTTGCGAGCTCGTGGCCAGGCGCAGATGAAGGCTCTTGCACCTACAGGAACCTCGCCTGCGGATGTCGAGCATCATAGGCCGACAATGCTGGAAATCGGGCGTCCTGCAACTGCCACCATCGAGAGTGTCTACTCATCTCCTGAGGAAGAGAGACGATCGAAAGTTGTTCAGACCATGCGCGTCTACCCATTCGGAGTGAACCGGGATCGACTCACACAGTCGGCTCGCCAGTTGCGTCTGCCAATCATTATCACAAATGATCAGAAAGATGCCGATGCTGTGATCACTCTGAAGAACTACTACCGTCGCCAGCCGGAACGCTTGCAACAGGCTGAGCAGGATCGTAAGATGATTATTATCCTGAAGAACAATACCATCTCTCAGATGCAGCACGCCCTGGCACACATCTTCGATATTCCGATGGAAAGCTCAATCGAGGAGGAAGAGGGAGAGTCGGAAGAAGGCAACGGTCACAATGACCCCACGACACAGGCACTGTTGGAGACCGAGGATGCCATCCATCAGCTACTGAATAAGGGGCTGACCACGGCTGAACTCGCACCCGCCAATGCCTACATTCGTCGGCTGCAACATCAGATGGCGACCCGTTATAACCTCCTCTCACGCAGCCGGGGAAAAGAGCCGAACCGCCGCGTGAAAATCTTCCGAGGCCAGGAATAAAGACATGAGTGATTTGGAAAAATTCGCTTCCAGACGAAGGCAAGCTTCGTCTGGAAGCGAATTTTTCCAAATCACTCATATCCTCATCCCTGTGGCAAAAGTGGTAGAATTTTTTGCTTCAATTGCTCGGCAATCTCATTCACAGGCAGAGTTGCATCGATCACCTCGAAGTTGTATTCCTTTGCCATGATATCGAATTGTTCGAGCAAACGTTGCTGGTAGTTGATGAAGCTCTCGAAGAGGTCTCCACCGAGCCGCATATCCATACCTGACTCCCAGAAATCGAAACCACCCTTTTGTAGGACACGCGGTATCAGGTCATTCAGCCCGATTCTCAGATGGAAGATAGCATCTGGCTTCAGGGCCAATCCATAAATGGAGCGAATCCAGTCGGGATCAGCGCCACGCACAATTGCACGCGCTATCAGGGAGTAGATGTAGCGGTCCGTAAGTACAACAAAGCCAGCACGCAAGGCTGGGAGCATCTGCTGCTCGAAACGGTCTACAAAGTCGGTAGCGTAGAACAGATTCAGGGTGATTGGACCCAGGGTATTTCCCTCTTTTGCACGTTTGAGGCCAGCCCCCACCAGTACTGAACGTGTCATTTCAGTGTCAACTACTGCATAGCCACTACTCTCCAACCAGGGACGTAAAAGGTTGAGCTGTGTTGAGCGGCCCACACCATCGGTGCCCTCAATCACGATCAGGCGACCTGGGAGCAGTTCGTCTCGCTCTTTCAAGTGGATAGCGTCAATGCCGTAGAATGCCAGCCTGGTCATAAGGCTCCTTTCCGCCACGCTTGTGGTTGCTGTCGGATGTCGTGCTTCTTGCCGCCGTTCTGTGGATATCGAGGTAGTGGTAGTCATAGGCCACTTCTCCCCCCATATTCTTCCGTTGGTACTGTCCGCATCTCTCTTGCCAGCCCGGCCCAGGCTATTTCCTGGGCAGAAGCACCTTTACGGCGTACACCACTTAAGAAGGGGCGAATAATCTTCCGCATCCGACGTTGCTGATCCGGGATGGGGAGTGTTGCATCCATCACCGTCAGCCCAAACTCCTTTACCATCGACTCATATTCGTTAATAATACGTTGTTGGAATAGTTTGAAGCTCTCATTCGGATCACTGCTCAGACCAAGATCCATCCCTGCCTCATAATATTTGAGCTCGTTGCGCCCGGTCAGGATACGACTCAGTGAGACCTCCAAGGGTACCCGATAATAGAATGCCACCGTTGGTTTGACCGCAAATCGGTACAACTCGCGTACCCACTTGCGGTCCACATTGCGGGCGACATCGCGGGCGAACGCTGTGTAGATATAGCGGTCCGCCAGCACTATCGCACCCGCTTTGAGAGGAGGAATAATGTCATGTTCTGTACGGTCGGCAAAGTCAGTAGCATGGATCAGGCTGAAGGTGGTAGGTGTGAGCAGTTGTTTTTTCTTCCCCCGGCTGGTCGTCTTCTTGACCAGGGGCGAGGAATTCCATTCACTAAAGAAGACGGTATAACCTTCGCTAATAAGCCACTGTCGAAGTAGTGCAATTTGTGTGCTCTTCCCTGAGCCATCAACTCCTTCTACTACAAAGAGTCGGCCAGGATATTGATGTGATCCATAGGTTTCCATAGCTAATCCTTCCACCAGGGTCAATGTGGGGAAATGTTGACATTGATTATCATAGAACTTGTCCTATCTTGTCAAGAGTTCGCAAACCAAGTTCTGTTAATATGTTTGCATAAAATAACTTCCCACAGTAAGATTCATGCTATACTAACAGCAAATAAGAACTCAGGAACACTACAGAGATATTCTAGAAGAGAAAGGAAAGTCAAAACCATCGCTCAGATCTTGCATGTTAATATACCCACTCCCTTTGGTCACCTGGAGGGGATTCTCAAGCCGGAAGAACCGGGAGTAACACCACAATATGCTGGACTCGTCTGCCATCCCCACCCTCTTTACGGTGGAACGATGGATAACAAAGTCGTCTTCAAAGTGGCACAAACACTGCAGGCGCTAGGGATACCGACCTTGCGCTTCAATTTCCGGGGTGTTGGACATAGCATGGGGACATATGACGAGGGACGCGGTGAGCAGGATGATGTGCGCTACGCCCTGGAGTTTCTGAGCCGTCGCTACCCAGGCTTGCCAGTTGTGCTGGCAGGTTTCTCATTTGGAGCATACGTGGCACTGCGTGTTGGAGCTACCGATGATCGCGTGCAAGCAATGATTGGCCTCGGAGTACCAGCGCGGATGTTTGATAGTGATGTGCTGGAGGGTTGTGATAAACCGAAGTTATTTATTCATGGTACTGCCGATGAGCTTGCACCTTATAACCTAGCGGTGAAGTGGTTTGAGCAGGTGCCAGCTCCAAAGAGTATGGTTGCAGTGGAGGGAGCAGATCATTTCTTCCAGGGTCGGTTGGAAGAGGTTCAGATGATTATTGTTAGCTTTATCCAGACACTGTAGCTCCCTTCTGGATCAACTCCACCGCCTTATCGTGCGAAATAATTTTGTAGTGCAGCTTCAGCTCCAGGATACGCTGCACTGAAGCATTGATCTGATCCATCGAGATTTGCCCACCAACCACCGCTTGATGGAGTCCATAAATCATCTTCTGTGTATCTGCAAGACCGCGTGGACCAAGTAACAGGTCGGTTCCAGCCTTCACGGCCAGCACAGCAGCCTGAGCAAGATCATAGGTGTTGCTGATACCACCCATCCAGAGGGTGTCGCTGATGATGACTCCATTGAATTTGAGGTCATTACGCAGGAGTTTTGTCACGACGTTGGGAGAGAGGGAGGTTGGCAGGTTAGGGTCAAGCTGCGGGTTGAGAATGTGCGTGACCATTACCATTGGCACAATCCCCTCCTTAATCATTGTGCGATAGGGGACAAGATCGATAGCGTTCAGTGTTGCCAGGCTGCGGTTCATGTAGGGTAGAGAGTGATGAGGATCGACGGTCGCGCTGCCCAGGCCAGGAAAGTGCTTGAGGCAACCGACGATATGACCATCCGTCAGTCCCTTCAGGTAGGCACGCCCCATATTTGTGACCAGCGTCGGGTCAGAACCGAAGGTACGCATAGGTAGCCCTGGATTGCTGGCATTGGTCAATACATCGACAATGGGCATGAAGTCAACGTTCAGCCCCAGAGCAACCAGGTCCGCAGCCGCACTCTGTGCCGCATCATAGGCTACCTGGGGATTGCCAGTTGCACCAATTGCTGCCTCAGAGGCTCGTTCTCCGGTGATGAGGCGTAGCTCGTTGACAACTCCACCCTCGTAGTCGGTGGAGATGAAGAGTGGGATTGTTGCTTGACCTTGCATCGCTGAATTGAGTGTGATGAGCTGGTCGCGGGTCTGAGCATTGCCATTCTTGTTCTCGATGAGCACGCCACTGACCTGGTTGCCCTGGATCATCTGCTTCAGGTCAGCATTGAGCGTCGAGCCATAGAACTCGACGATCACCATCTGGCCTAGCTTTTGATCGAGGCTCATCCCTTGCAGGATACCACGCGCCAGGTCGCTCTCCATTTGAGATGAAGATGATGTTGGCTGGCGCGTCAAGACTACAGAGATGGGCGGGGAACCTGTAGAAGTAGGGCTTGCGCCACTTGAGGAACCAGAACAGCCGCTCAAGATCAGGAGGAGACAACAGGATAATGTGATAAGTTTAAGGAAAGGGTTCGCTCCCAGCCACCCTCCCCCACGACACCCACAAAATGTGTCAGGGAGAGAGCCTCCATGACCCCTTTTGTCCCAACTCATGATTATGTCTCTCCTGTAATTTATAGAAGTCATGCCGTCTTGATTTGCTGTGCTTCTTCCAGCCTAAGGGTCTTGATGGCGTTCTCGCGCAGGACGAACTTTTGGATCTTGCCACTGGCTGTCATCGGATAGGCATCGACGAACTGGAAGTAGCGTGGAATCTTCTGGTGGCTGATCTGGCCTTTACAGAACTCGCGCAGTTCTTCCTCTGTAAGCTGCGTGCCTTCCCTGGGACGCACAACGGCAAGTAATTCTTCACCAAAGAATTTGTCGGGCACACCGAGTATCTGGGCATCGGCGACTTTGGGATGGCGAATCAGGAACTCTTCGATCTCGCGTGGGAAGATGTTTTCGCCGCCGCGAATAACCATCTCTTTGAGCCGACCAACAATGTTAACATAGCCACGCTCATTCATCGTTGCCAGGTCGCCGGTGTGCAGCCAGCCATCGCTATCGATTGCTTCGGCAGTCCTCTCCGGCATCTTGTAGTACCCCTGCATAACCAGGAAGCCCCGGCAGCATAACTCACCACGCTCACCGCAGGGAACTACTTCACCAGTGGCGGGATTGATGATCTTGACCTCGACGTGGACCATCGGAATACCGACTGTAGCCGATTTCAACTCAAAAGTGTCCTCGGGCAGCGTCAAGGTAATAGCTGCACTGGCTTCGGTCTGACCAAAGACGATGGCGACATCGGCTCCCATCCGCTCTTTCACCTGTTCCATCAAATAGACTGGTACAGGTGCAGCGCCGCTCACGACGGTCCTCAATGAAGAGAGATCATACTTGTCGAAGTCGGGATGCTGCAATATTGCCAACAACATGGTGGGGGCGGCACCGAAGGTGGTGCAATGCTCACTACTGATGATCTGCACGGTTTTTAATGGGTCGAAGGCGATCATCGGGTGAAGGGTTGAGCCAGTATAGATGCTCCCCAGGACAGCCAGACCACATCCCCCTACATGGAAGAAAGGCATAGCGGTACACCCACGATCGTCCGAGCGGCTCCCCCAACGTTCTGCAAAGACGACAGCATTATTGATGATGCTATGATGTGTTAACACTGCTCCTTTGGGGAAACCTGTAGTGCCTGAAGTATATTGGATCATCACAGGGTCTGATGGTGTCACTGAAGATTGGCGTTCGTGCAGAGCTTCTGCACCCACCTGCGCACCACCTGCTACTATCTCACGGAAGAGTGTTGGACGCCAGCCTTCCTGCTCTAACAGACCAGCCGGGGGTGCTCCCAGGAGACTTACGTAACGCAATACTGGTAGACGCTCGCTCGTCACTTCACCGTTGCGGCTGCCAGGGATAATCATGGAACGGACTGTTGCCAGGCAATCGTGATCGCGTACTCGCGCCATAAAGAACAGTGCGGAGACATCACCCTGCTTCAGTACATATTCCAGTTCGGAAGCACGATAAACTGGATTGATCGTTACCAGAACAAGGCCCGCTTTGGCAGCAGCCATATAGAGCAAAAGCCACTCCGGGAGATTAGCCGCCCAGACGGCAACATGATCTCCCTTGTTCAGTCCCAATGCCATCAAGCCCTTCGCTACCGCATTGGCACGCTCGCGATATTCCTGATACGTCCAGCGAATATCAAGTGCGCCACCGAACTCAGGATAACATGAATAGACAACAGCTTCCTTTGCCGGAATCTCGTCTGCACGCTGATCTAAGAGGTCGCCAATAGTCGTTTCAAGAAGTGATATGCCCTCAGTTTCGGCCTGCCAGTATGACAGTCCATCGTTGGTCATGCCCATAATTGTCCTCCTGTGAGACACATGATCAAGGCGCACGAACAAATAATATTGGAAGTTACCATCATTAATACGTAGGGTACGCTCTGTTGAGATTACTGTCAAGTCCTGATGTTTTAGCTGGCGGCCTGGCATTTTTTTGCGCGGAGAGCCTGGCACCCACAAGGAGTGCCACTACATGTCGCGCCGCCCCGCGTCCCCGCCCCTGGCACCCCTTGTGGGTGCCATTCGGTACGCAAAAATTTGTGTCTGATGTTATCCAAAGCTCGGTATATCCCTGGCAAGCGGATTTCCGTTGTCTGGCGGACGATCCACCACAGCAACGGTGCAACGCGAGACGCATACTAGCTTGTTGTTTTCGTCGCTAATCTTGATCTCCCATACATGTGTTGTGCGACCACTATGGAGAGGTGTGGCAACAGCAGTAAGCGTGCCCTCACGTTTGGGCCGTAGGTGATTAGCATTGACCTCCAGACCAAATGCCATCTGCTTATCGGAATCGATGTTGAGTACGGTGCCAAGCGAAGCTACCGACTCGGCCAGCACGACCGAAATGCCCCCATGTAAATAGCCCACCTGCTGGCGGTGATTGGGGCCAATAGGCATGGTTGCAACGACTTTATCTTTATCAGCCGAGACGAGTTTTATATCGAGGACCTCCCAGACTGAGCCTTCACGGGTACTGTTGATGCGTGCAACTAGTTCTTCGTTGGAAAATTGCAAGACTTTTCCCCTCTCTCATAAGTTTGCTTCTGATCACCAGGCAGAGCCGCCAGATTGTATTATAATATAAAACAATCCCTGGC
>WNGR01005798.1_pt1 | contig 13226 bp, 15 predicted proteins | sample 5407581 | NCBI WGS metagenome assembly WNGR01 (sample SAMN13153383, study PRJNA577476) | soil metagenome | isolation source: 80 cm soil or saprolite under Garry oak tree replicate 2 | place: USA:California | collected 2016-06-15 | reverse complement strand
GTGGTGAGCAGCTCGACGCCGAGCGTCATGTGCTGGCCCTCGGCGTCGAGCGTGGTGCGCGCCCATGTCTTCGCGATGTGGCGCGCCACCACCTGCGCGGGCATCGGCTCGAACGGCACCCACCGGCAGACATCGGGCCGGCCGCGGTAGGCGACCAGCGCGGCGATGTCATCAGTGCTCAGCGGCCTCAGGGCAGTGCGGCGCGACCGGACCGGGTACGCGGGTCGAAGTTCCACGCCGCCATGCTCGCAGCCGCGAATACCGGGCTCAACCCAGGCCTGTCCGGCCTGACCGCCCGGGGTGTCTCCTGGCCGGGTTCTCCGAATCGGGGTGGCGGCCGCACGTTCCGCTGGGGCACGGTAAGCCGATGAGGATTCGGCACCAGCAGATGTCCCCTCCGTCCACCCGGACGCCTACGTTGCCCCCACCGCTGTGCTCAGCGGCCAGGTCAGCGTCGGCCGCGGCAGCTGCGTCCTGCACGGCGCGGTGCTGACCGCGGACGGCGGCCCGGTCGTGATCGGTGCCAACTGCGTGATCATGGAGCATGCGGTGCTGCGCGGAACACCGCGCCATCCGGTCACCCTCGGGGATCACGTGCTGGCCGGCCCGCACTCCTACCTCACCGGCTGCCGGATCGACGACGAGGTGTTCATTGCCACCGGCGCCATGGTCTTCAACGGCGCCCAGATGGGCCGGGCGAGCAGCGTCGCGCTCGGTGGCGCGGTCCACATTGGCTGCGTGGTGGCGCCGGAGACCCGGATCCCGATCGGCTGGGTGGCGGTCGGCAGCCCGGCGCGCCTCTATCCGCCAGGCGCGGCCGAGCCGATCCGGGACCGCCTGCAGGAAGCCGGCGGCTTCCTGCCGTTCGTATTCGGCACCGACGCCGCTGGCGATCGCGGCCAGCAGATGCGCACCGCTCTGCAGCGCTATACCAGGGCCCTGGCGCGCCACCGCAACGACGAGATAACCGACGGCGACGGCCTCGGCTGACCCGGAGGCGGTCGGGCAAGCACAGGTCAGCGTCCCCGCGCGGCGACCTCAGCTCTCTGCTTGGTCTCGGCCGCCTGTCCGGTGTCTGCCCCCCGCTCGACGTCGGCGAGGAACGGCCGGAGCAGGGCGATGCCGGCTACGGCGATGGCCGCGCCGGAGAGCTGGACCGCGAGCATGGACGGGGACGCCGCCAGCCGCTCGTGGAAGATGGCCGCTCCGAGGACTACCGCGGAGATGGGTTCCAGGGTGTCGATGATCGGCAGGCTGGCGGTGAGCTGGCCTGCCTGGTAGGCGCTCTGCGAGAGCAGCAGCCCAGCGAGGCCGAGCACGATCAGCGCCCAGGGCTGCCAGTGGCCGAGGACCGCCGCGGGGCCGGCGTCGCGCAGCAGCCGGGTGGCACTCAGCGTGACGGCCGCGGTCAGGCCGAAGGTCAGGCCGGCCGCGGTTGCGAGCGCGCCGGCCCGCACGGCGTCACTCCCAGCGTTGCCCACCGCGACCGCGGCCGCGCCCACCAGGGCCATGGCGCCGAACGCGACCAGCCATTCCCTGGTTGGCGCGTCGGACCGGCCAGAAGCCGGCGGAGAGGTCGCCAGGAAGATCCCGACGCCGGCTGCCACCAGCGAGCAGCCGGTTAGATCACGCGGGCGCATCGGCCGTCGCGACCACCGGGCCGCGAGCGGCACCGCGAACAGCAGGTCGGTGGCCACAATCGGGGCCACCAGCGCGAGCGGGCCAAAGGCCAGCGCCAGCCCCTGCAGGCCGTACGCGGCGGCGGCCAGCATGATTCCGGCGAGCCACACGGGCCGGCGGGCCAGGTAGGCGAGCAGCCGGAATCCGCGCGTCCCGTCGGCCCGGGAGCCGGCCGAGGCGCGGGCCTGCCGATGCTGGAGGACGGCGGACACGCCGAACGAGCCGGCCGCCGCCAGCGCGGCCACCGCGGCGATCGCCGTCCCGGCCACGCCGTTCACCTGGCCCATCTGCTTGCCCCCCATCCGGCCAGCTGGCGGCCGCTGGTCCTAGCCAAGCCAGCGCGGTTGCAGCCGGGATGCGGTGTCTGTGGTGGTCAGATGGAGAACGCCCGGCACCTGCTTCACACCGTCCCCACATCGGCTTCACACGCCGTGCGCTCCGCTGCGCTGTCCTTAGGTGACCGATCGGGCGCTGATGCTGGAAGAAGGAGGCGAGGAGGTGGCCACGGGCGATCTGCTGGTGCTGGCTCCATGGCTGATCTTCGGCGCCGGCATCGCGGTGATCGGCTATGTTCTGCTCGCCAGCCGCGGCAAATCCAACAGCCATCGCCGCCACGGCCGATGACCGGCACCCCGGCCTGGGCCTGGGCGGCAGCCGTGGGCGTGATCTGCGGCCTGCTGGCCATCGACATGCTCTCCACCCGGCGCCAGCCGGGCATGTCCCGGACCGTGCTGCTCAGCGCCGCGTGGGTGGGCGCCGGGATCGGCTTCGGCCTGATTCTCACCCTGTGGCAGGGCTTCGGCGTCGGGCAGCAGTACTTCGGCGCTTACCTCATCGAGAAGTCGCTGAGCGTCGACAACCTGTTCGTGTTCGCCGCGGGATTCCGGGCGTTCGCGGTGCCGGCCGCCAGCCAGCACCGGGTGCTGCTCGCGGGCGTGGCGGGCGCGCTCGTGCTGCGGGGTGCCTTCATCGCCGCGGGCGCCGCCCTGATCAACCACCTGAGCTGGGCGTTCCCGGCTTTCGGCGGGCTCCTGCTCATCGCCGCGGTACGGATGGCCCGCCGCGGCGCCCCGCCGGACCCGCGGCGTGGCCTGGTGCTGCGGGGCCTGCGCAAGGTCGTGCCGGTGAGCGACGATTACGACGGGACCCGGTTTATCACCCGGATCGATGGCAAGCGTGTGGCCACGCCCCTGATTGTCGCGCTGGTCGCGATTGCCACGACGGACGTGATCTTCGCGCTTGACTCCATCCCGGCGGCCTTCGGGGTGACCACGGACGCGTTCCTGGTCTTTACCTCCAACGCCTTCGCGATCCTTGGCCTGCGCGCCCTGTACTTCCTCCTGGCCGGGGCGCTGGAGCGGTTCCGGTACCTCGGCCTGGGCCTGGCGGTGCTGCTCGCCTTCATCGGCGCCAAGATGATCCTGTCGCCCGTGCTGCACATTCCGACTGCGGTGAGTCTCGGTGCGATCATCGTGATTATCGTGGCCGCGGGGGGCATGAGCATGTGGAACAGACCCCGTGTGACCCACGTCGGTCAGGCTGGATCCCCAGGCCCGACCCCGACCCCGGGCCTGGCCCGGCCTGATCGGAGACACTCGCACGTATGATCGACTTGTCCCAGCTCGATGTCTCTTCGCCAGCGTCCTACCTGGTCGCGGTTTTTGTCCCGGCCCTGGACGCGATCCTGCCGGTGCTGCCGAGCGAGACCGCCGTGATCGCCCTTGGCGTCGCCACGGCCGGCAGCTGGGATCCCAGGATCGCGGTGCTGGTGACGCTGGTGGCCTGCGGGGCGTTCCTCGGCGACAACGTCAATTACCTGATCGGCCGCCGTTTCGGCCCTGCCGTCCAGCGGCGATTCTTCGCCAGCGAGCGCGGGGCGCGCAAGCTGGCCTGGGCCAAGGGGGCTCTTGACCGCTTCGGCGCCCGCATCATCATCGGCTGCCGGTTCATTCCCGGCGGCCGCACGGTGGTGACCCTGACCTGCGGCCTGGTCAGGTACGAGAGGCGGAGCTACGTGGTCGCGACGGCGTGTGCCGCCGTTATCTGGGCCAGCTACGCGTTCTTCATCGGCCGCCTGGGCGGCCAGGCCTTCGAGCACAGGCCCTGGATCGGCCTGCTGCTCGCGTTCGGGGCCGCGGTCGCGATCAGCGTCCTGGTCGAGGTTCTGCGGCGCACCCGGCCCTGGCGTGTGCTCGGCCTCTTTACGTCCCACCGCCGCGAAGACCCGGCAGCTCCTGACCCGGCCCGGGCCGGCCGCGCAGGACGGCGGAGCTAGTCCTCGGCGAGCTGGCGGCGCCGAGACCGGACACCCGCTTGCGGGAGGGTGACGGTGATCCGGGTGCCCTGCCCGGGCACGCTGGCGACGTCCAGGTCGCCATGGTGGGCGTGGACCAGCTCGGCGACCACGGCCAGGCCGATGCCGCTGCCCTCGATCCCGGCGGCACCCTGGCCCCGGAAGAACCGCTCGAAAATACGCGGCAGCTCGTCGGCCGGGATGCCCGCGCCGGTGTCGCAGACCCGGATCGTGGCCCGGGGCCCATCGGGCCCGGTCTCCACCAGCACGCGGCCGCCGGCCTGGGTGAACTTGACCGCGTTGGTGAGCAGGTTGACGGTCACCTCGTGCAGCCGGCCCGGGTCGCCCATGATCTGCACCTCGGTCAGCCGGCGCTCGACGCCGATGTCGGCCGCGTCAAAGCCGGCGGCCAGGCTGTCGACGGCGGCCGCGGCTATGTCGGCCAGGTCACACGGGACCAGCTTCAGCTGCAACGCGGCGGCCTCCGCGGAGGCCAGCCGCTGCAGGCCGTCGACCATGCGGGCCAGCCGCAGTACCTCATCGCGCAGCGAGGTCAGCTGCGCGGGCGTCGGCTCCGCCACGCCATCGAGCAGGGCCTCGTGACTGGCCTGCAGCACGGCGATCGGGGTGCGCAGCTCATGCGCGACATCTGCGACCAGGTTGCGCCGCACCGTTTCCTGGCGGGCCAGGGAATCGGCCATCTGGTCGAAGGCTATGGCCAGGTCGCGCAGCTCGCCCGGGCCCCGCACATCACCGGCCCGGGCCGTCCGGTCGCCGCGGCCCGTGGCCCTGGCCACCCCGATCAGCCGGGTGACGGGCGAGGTGATCCGGCGCGAGACCCCCAGTGCCACCAGCAGCGCCACCAGTGCCGCCAGCCCGGCCGCTCCGGCGATGGCCCGCCACAGGTCCGCCCGGAGCGTCTCATCGGCTCCGCGCAGGCCGCTGCCGGTGAACCGCACGGTGACCTGCCCGACCTGCCGCCTGTGCACGACGACCGCCCTCTTGCGCTCGGGTGCTGACACCAGCTTGCTGAAGCCGGACGAAGAGCGGACCACGCGGCCTGTTGTATCCCTGACCTCCACGTCCGCGCCCACACTGGCGCTAAGGTCGAGCACCGGCGACAGGTCCGCGCCAGACCACGTGTCGGCTCCCTCCCAGGCCGATCCGGCCGCCACCGCGACGGCGCGGGTCAGGCTTTCCTGCTGCCCGGTGACCAGGTGCGAGACGTCGGCGTCGACAAACGCGGCGCTCAGCCCCGCGAGCAGGGCGACCGCAGTCAGGGCGACGCCGACGAAGGCCAGCGCCAGGCGCAGCGCGATCGGCCCGACGCCGCCCGGCCTAGCCATCCCTGGTCAGGCCGAGCCGGTAGCCTCCGCCGAGGACCGTCTGGATCACCATCGGATTGCCGGGGTCTTCCTCGATCTTGCGGCGCAGGTTCTTCACATGCGAGTCGATGGTCCGCTCGTAGCCCTCGAACTCGTACCCGCGGACCCGGTTGATCAGCTCGAATCGCGAGTACACCCGGCCTGGCGCGGTGGCCAGCGCCACCAGGATGCCCCACTCGGTCGGGGTCAGCTCCACCGCGGTGCCGCGGACCGTCGCCAGCCGCCGCGGCTCATCGATGACCAGCATGCCTTCGCCGAACCGGCTCACTCCCCGCTCGGCGGCGGCCGGCGCGCCGCGGCGCAGGATCGCCCGTACCCGCAGCACCAGCTCCCGCGGGCTGAACGGCTTGGTCACGTAGTCGTCCGCGCCAAGCTCAAGCCCCGCGATCCGGTCCTCCTCCCCGCTCCTGGCCGTCAGCATCAGGATCGGCGTCAACCCGGCCGCCCGGATCTCGCGCGCCACCGTCTCGCCGGCCACGTCGGGCAGGCCGAGGTCCAGGATGACCAGGTCCGGCGCGGCCGAGCTGGCCAGGCTGATCGCCTCCGCGCCGGAATCGGTGGACAGCACCGTGAACCCGGCCCGTTCCAGGTAGGAGCGCACCAGCTCCCTGAGCTTGCGCTCATCTTCCACCAGCAGCACCGTGGAGGTCATCCAGCTCGCTTCCCCACCTCTGCCCCGGGGCCCCGGCCCCAGGCGGATATGACACCGGCCGGGTTCCGGCGACCTGCCTGGCCACGCCCGTCAGGGTACCCCGACCTCCCGGCGGGCCTGGCCGGCGCGGGCCCGCCCGCCTGGTCCCTCCCTTCAGAAGTTCGATGGGCACCAGGGCGCCGGGTCTGAGTACATGGCGGCCGAAAGCCTCGCCAGCGCGCCGTGTTCCCGTTCGGTAACCAGGCCGGCCGCGGCGAGGGCGCCCAGCCTGGTGCCGCCCAGATAGCCAGCCCCGAGGGCCGCGACCGGCAGCACGATGTCAGCGGCCGCCCTGGTGCGCTCGCAGCTGGCCGTTCCGCTGTCACTGGGCCCTGGGCACTGCAGCCGCCAGCGGCCGGAGTTGGCGGGCAGCAGTTCGTCGGTCACCTCGATCACCATGTCAGCCGCGCAGGAGTAGCGCCGCCGGGTAAGCGCGGCCGGGACGTCGGTGAGCCGGATCCAGAGCCCGTCGGTGAGGTAGGCGCGCGCCCGGCGCCGGTCGGCGAGCATGTCAAGCAGCGGATCGTCGACCGGCCGCTGCCTGGCCACAACCTCACCGATCAGGTCTCTGCTGAGCAGGTCGGCCCACAGCGCCGCCGTGGCGATGGCATCGGCGGCCATGAGTTCGCGGACAGAAAGGCTGCCGGACGGCAGGCCATCGTCGGCCCAGTCGGGCTTGGTCCGGTACAGGGCATAACCGCGCGGGCCCGAGGCGTCCTCGGCCAGCAGGCACTTCAGCCTGCTCATCCCCCTCCGGGCGAATTCCGGATCGTCGAGCACGTTCTGCCACCAGCGGTCGTCCCTGGCCATCATGCCGGGCCGGCCCGGAACCGCGGAATCGTAGACCATCGCCAATTCGGTGCGCAGCTCGGCCGGCTGCCCGGCCCGCAGCCGCACTGGGCCGTTGTCCGTACCCACGTTGCCGCCCGCGGGCGGGATCAGCGCGCCCTCGCCGCGGCGGATCGTCAGCCGCAACTGCGCGGACGCGCAGCCGTAGCCGTATCTTCCGTAGATGACCGACTCCGAGGCATACAGCGCAGCGATGGCCTCGCCCCGGCCGGCGATGTCGGCGAGCTGGTGGCGCATCATCGCCGACAGGATGCCGCGACGACGGTGGCTGGGCAGGACGCTGACGAAGGTGACCCCCGCCGCGTCCGCGGTCCCGCCGGGGACGGTGAGACAGAAGGAGTACGCGGCCGTCGTCCCGGCTATCGCATCGCCGTCAAACACCGCGATGCTGCGGTCAAACTCAAAGACCAGGCGCTCATGCTCGATCGCCTCAGCTGCCTCCGCTGGCGAGTCTGCGTCATTGAACGCCTCGATGGGCACCTGGCAATAAGTCTCGAACTCATCGGGCGTGATCGGCCGCAGGGAATAGCGCTCAGCCATGCTGCTACAGGTACCCCATCGGCTGCCCGGCGGGCCAATGGTTATCGCCGCGCCGGGGCATGGCAGGCGCGGCGCATCGGGCTAGTGCGCGGCCGGATGCCGGTCCGCAACCGAACGCACGCTGACCTGGTCCCTCATGATCGCGTAGCGTAGCCTGATGACGTCTCACCGTCACCAGGGAATGACGGAGCGTAACCAGGGAGATGAGGCCGAGCGGCCCCGCCCGCCGCTGCCCGTCCGCGAGGTGGTGGCGGCCGCGGCCCGTGCTGGCCGGCGCCGCCTGAGGCTGATCCTGGCCGTCGCCGTGGTGGTGGCCACCGCGACCGCGCTGGCCGAGGTCCTCGTTGATGACCTGATCGACAGGGCCAACGTGCCGCTGTCGATCTTCGGGGACCTGAGCGCCACGGCCGTGAGCATCCTCGGCACCGTGATGCTGTCGGGATTCCTGTGCCGGATGGTGGGTGAGGCCGAGCACGGCCAGGAACCCGCCTCGTTCCCGCAGGTCGTGCGGCACCTGCCGTGGGGCAGGCTGGTCCGGGCCGACCTGCTGGTGGTCGTGATCGTGGTGATCGGCGTGCTGGCGCTGGTGATCCCGGGCCTGGTGGCCTTCACGCTGCTGGCGGTCGTCGGCCCGGTCATCGAGATCGAGGGCCGGAAGGTGCTCGCCGCGCTGCGCCGGTCCGCGCACCTGGCCCGGCAGCGGTTCTGGACGGTAGCCCTGCTCGCGACGCTGCCGGTGATCCTGGCCAGCGGGGTTGAGTCGGTCATCCCGCACCCGGACAGCATGGCCGAGATCCTGGAGGTCCTCGCCATCCGGGGGATCGGCGAGGGGCTGATCGAGGCCGCTATCGGCCTGATACTGGTGGAGCTCTGCTACCGGCTCATCGCGCTGGACCGCGGGCCCGCCCCCGCGCGCCGCGGGCGCCCGCGAAATAAGCTGCGGTCATGACCGCCACGCACCGCTATGAGGTGACCCTCCGGTGGACAGGGAACACCGGCTCGGGGACCAGTGACTACCGCGGCTACCGCCGCGATCATGAGGTGGACGGCGGCGGCAAGCCCGCCATCCCCGGTTCCTCCGACCCCGCCTTCCGCGGCGACGCCTCCCGCTGGAACCCTGAGGAACTGCTGGTCGTCGCGCTCGCCCAGTGCCACATGCTGTGGTACCTGCACCTGTGCGCGACCGGGGGCGTGGTGGTCACCGGGTACACCGATACCCCGGCCGGCACCATGGTGATGGACGAAGCCGGCGGCGGCGGCCAGTTCACCGACGTTGTGCTCCGGCCGGAAGTCACGGTCGCCGATCCGTCGATGACAGAGAAGGCGCAGGCGCTGCACGAGGAGATCGGCGCGCTGTGCTTCATCGCGCGCTCGGTCAATTTCCCGGTCCGGCACCAGCCGACCGTGCGCGCGGCCCTGGTGCCCAGCGGCTGACGCCGTCTGCATTGGCATTTACGCGATGGCGACCCGGAATTCGGTCACGAAATGGCTACTCATGGAACCGTATGGGGCCCGGGCGCCGTCTCAGCGGCATGAAACCCGGAGTGCGGGTCACCGCCTCGGCGGCCGCGGCCGCGCTCGCGGCGGCCGGATGCGCGTCGGCGCCCGCACCGCGGCCGCGACCGCCGGCCATCAGCCGCGGCGTGGCGGCCGTGGAGCCCGCCGCGGACCCGCGTCCCTACGGCGCGGCGGACACCGCATTCGGCCTGGCCGCGCTGAGCGCCTGGTGCCGGGCGGACCCGCAGGCCAACCTGGTGCTCTCGCCGGCCGGGCTGGCCACCGGGCTGGGCCTGGCCTACCTGGGCGCGCGCGGCAGCACCGCGCGGGCCATGGCCGCGGTGCTGCACCTGCCGGCCGCCGGCGGCCGGGCGCTCGAGGCCGGGCTGCAGGCCAGGTCGGCCGCGCTGCGCGGCCTGGGCCGCCCGGGCGTCACGCTGGCCGCGGCCGCGCCGCCGCTGCGGGCCCCGATCGTGTTCAACCGCCCCTACCTGATGCTGGTGACCGACACCGCCGCCGGGGAGCCGCTCTTCCTGGCCCGGGTGGCCAACCCGGCGGCGTCCTGACGGATCCTGCGGCCTCAGGGCGCCCAGCCCGGATCGCGGCCGGACAGGGCCAGGGCCCGGTCGAGCACGGGTGCCGAGTCCGGCACCGGCACCACGTCGGCGAAGCCCTGGTACTTGCGGAACAGCTCGGCGTTGGCCTGCACTGTTTCGTGCACGGCGGTGGCGACATCGTCGCGGCAGGCGTAGTCCTGGCCGCTGGCCTTCGCCGCGTCCCAGCCGTGCAGCACCATCTCGGCGATGAGCAGGGCAGCCACGTCGGGCGCGGGCGTGGGCGATCCCATGACGTTCAGGTCCCGCTGCCACACGGCGGGGTCGGACCACGCGGCGACCGCCTTGTCCAGCTGCGCCGCGTAGCCGGCGGCGTAGCCGGGCTCGGCCACGAAGTCCTTCTCCATCAGCTCGTCGGGCACGGGCTCCTCGCGTGCCCGGCATTCGGCGGCGTATGCGGTCCACAAGATCATGTGATTGAGCAGCGTGCGCAGGCCCCAGTCCGTGCACGGGGTGGCGGCCGAGAGCTGATCGCTGCGGACGCCGCCCACGACACGCGCGGCCTCGGCGGCAGCGGCCGCCATCTCGGGGTGCCGGTTCATGAACTCCCTCTTCCTGGTCATCGGCCCCGGGTCATCGGCCTGGGCCGGTGTGGTCATCGTTCCCGCGACCATACGCAGGCCGCGCACGGGGGGTCTTGAAAAAACGCGACGGCTAGTGTGGTCAGGTGGCCAACCCAGAGCTGGGCCGCGGCGTGCTGCACCCAGAGGTGGCGGAGACCAAGTTCCGCCTGGACCGCTATGAGCCGTCGGCCGCCCTGGCGCCGTTCCTCGACTACCACTGGGTCGTCCAGTGGAACCTGCGCGGCCAGCCGCCGCACGAGCAGAAGATCCTGCCGCACCCGAACGTGCACCTCGTGTTCGAGGAGTCCGGCCCGGCGGTCTTCGGCGTCGACCGGAGGCTCTTCGTGCGCCGGATCGGCGGGCGCGGCAGGGTCCTGGGCGTGCGGTTCAGCCCCGGCGGCTTCCGCCCCTTCTGGAACGCCCCGGTCTCCCGGCTCACCGACCGGACGGTCCCGGCGGCGGAGGTATTCGGCGCCGGGGTCGCCGCGGCGCAGGAAGCGATCATGGATGCCGCTGACGACGCGGCGATGGCCGCCCGAGCCGAGGAGTTCCTCACCGGGGTGCTCCCGGACCATGACCCGGTCGCCGAGACCGTGGCGGCGATCGTGGCGCAGATCAACGCCGACCCGGCCCTCTTGCGTGTCGACCAGCTCGCGGCGGTGACCGGCCTGTCGGTGCGCAGGCTGCAGCGGCTGTTCGCCGAGTACGTCGGCGTCGGGCCGAAGTGGGTGATGCGCCGGGCCCGGCTGCACGACGCCGCGCAGCGGGCCGGCGAGGGGGCGAGCGTCGCCTGGGCCGAGCTGGCCGCCGACCTCGGCTACGCCGACCAGTCGCACCTGACCAGGGAGTTCACCGCGCTGATCGGCGTCCCGCCCGCCCGCTACGCGCACGCGTAGCCCGGGCCGCGAGGAAACCTGCCTTCGAGCCTGAACCGGTCGGCCTCTGCCTCCGTTACGTAGTTTGGCGGATGCGGTTAGTGTCCGGCGGCAACTGTGAGACGGTCCCAAACGAGGCGGCAGCCTGCCGCAGGGGGCGGCCCGATGCTTGAGGAAATGCTGGACCTGGGGTTGGAGCACTCCGGCTCGCTGGATGGCCGCGAGCCGGAAGGCAAAGTCCTTGACCAGGCGCTGGAGCAGCTTGTCGGCGGTGATCCCGCCGCGTCGCGCCGATGGGCCCAGGAGGCACTCGCCGTGGCCGGGCAGTGCGGGTCTGCGGGGCAGCACGCCGCCGTCCTGGGTTTGCTGGCGAGCGCCGACGCGATCACCGGCGATGTGCCCGGCGCTGTCGCCCACCTCACCGACGCGATCTCATTGCTCGACAGCATGCTGGACAGCGAGCTGGAGCGGCGCCTGGACGCGGCAGCGTGGGTCAGCCGGAGCGAGTATCTCCTCGAGCGCCCGCAGTCCGCGCTGCGGCATCTGGACCGCGGGCTGGCCCTGGCGCGCGAGCACGGCCGGGTGCTGGCCGTGACGCCCCTGCTGATCGCCCGGGTCCTGGTGCTGCGGGACACCGGCCGGCTGGCCGAGGCATCTGCGGCCGCGGAGGAGGCGGCTGAGGTGGCCATGTTGTCCGGCAGCGACGAGCAGGCGGCCGCGGCGCAGGCCCTCCGATGCTGGGTAGCGACCTGGACCGGCGACCTTCCGGTCGCGCGAGCCGCAGCCGAAGCTGCGGCCGGCCGCTGGCGCCGGCCTTCGCACCGCTGGCTGGCCTCCCTCACCGCCAGGACGCTGGCCGACGCCCGGCTCGCCATGGGCGACCCCGAGGGATGCCTGGCCCTGGCCGAACCCGCCGCCGGGGAGCTGCCCGAGGCCGCCACCTGGGAGCGGGTGGGCTGGTATGAGCTGCTGACCCGGGCTGAGCTGGCCGCCGGTCACGCACTGGCCGCGACCCGGTGGGCTGCGGACGCGGCGGCCGCCGCGGGCCCGGGGAACCTGCCCGGGCGCACCGGATTGGCCCTGCTCGCCCGGGCCCTGGCCGTCACCTCCGCTGACCCGTCGGCCGCGTACGATCTCGCCGTGGCCGCGCACGACGCGCTCGGCGCGGCCGGAATGGACCTGGACGCCGCCCGGGCCCAGCTGGCGGGGGCAGCAGCGCTAACTGCCTGCGGCAAGCCGGATCAGGCGGTCGCCGATGCCCGGGAAGCGCAGGTGGTCTTCCAGTCCCGCGGCGCAGTGCCGTTCGCCCGCACCGCCGCTGTCCTGCGCCGCCGGATCGCCGCGAACGGTCACCGCCACGATCGCCAGAGGGCCTGACCCGCGGGCCGCAGCGTGCTGGCCGGCGAGACAGATGAGCGCCTGGCCCGGGCCGGCCCGGACCGCGAAAGCTAGCCAGGCGGCCCGGATCCGCTAGCGGTCGACGGGCCGGATCCCCGCGGCGTGCCGCCGGGCCAGCTCGCGGTACGTCTCAGGGTTGGTCTCGACCCACTGCTTCGCCCCGCCGGTGACCTCGCCGACGATCCGGGCGGGAACCCCGGCGGCGAGCATGCCGTCCGGGATCTTCATGCCCGGCGGGACCGTGCATCCGGCCGCGACCAGCGCCCGGCGGCCGATGATCACCTCGTCGAGCACGGTGGCGCCGTTGCCGACGAGGGCCTCCGCGTGGATGACCGCGCCGTGGACCACGCACAGGTGGCCGATGGTCGCTCCCTCCCCGATCTCCGTGACCGGATCGTCGCCGCCGTGCAGGATCGAGCCGTCCTGCACGTTGGCGCCGCGCCGCACGATGATCGGCCCGAAGTCGGCCCGCAGCACGGCCCCGTACCAGATGGACGCCTCGGCCTCGACCCGCACGTCCCCGATGAGCGTGGCCGTGGGCGCGATCCAGGCCTGGGGGCTGACTATCGGCTCGCGGCCGTCAAAGGCAAACAGTGGCACCCGCCAATCATGCCCTGGCCCGCCCGCGCCCGGCCGGGTGGCCGGGCACGCGGGGAGCCGGTCTGGCCTGCCCGCCACGGCCAGATTGGCCGGGCCGGCCGGAAATCGGGGGTGGCCAGCCTGTTTTGCCCCTGTTGAGATGGGCCGGCCAGGTAGCAGAATTGGCAGCCGTGGCCGGGCTACGGAGCCTGTGGCCTGAGCAGAGGGGAGCGCCTTGCCTCATCGGTTCCCGGCCCTGATC
>WNGR01005797.1_pt1 | contig 13226 bp, 11 predicted proteins | sample 5407581 | NCBI WGS metagenome assembly WNGR01 (sample SAMN13153383, study PRJNA577476) | soil metagenome | isolation source: 80 cm soil or saprolite under Garry oak tree replicate 2 | place: USA:California | collected 2016-06-15 | reverse complement strand
GGAGCGTTTACGCCGCGCGCGCTTGCGTTTCTGGAGCGGAACACCCGCCCGACCTTGTCGAAGCCCATCGATGCCGAGGCGCTGCGCGAGCTCGTCGCGCGCCTGATCGCCGGCTGAGGCGACTGCGGCGAGGCGCGCCAGCTGGCGCTCGGCCCGCGCCAGCTCCGTCGAGAGCTGGGCCACCTCAGCGAGCAAGCACGGCGCGAGCACCTGCGCCACCGAGGCGTCGCCGGTGGCGAGGCGCGCCTCCCAGTCCCCGAACACGTCGGGCGTGAGCCTCGGCACTGGCATCACCTGCGCGCGCCCAGGGTTCACGCTCCGTGGCTGGTCGCCACGCGGCGGCGGCTTGGGCATGTCGCTGACAGGCGGCGCGGCGGCGTCGACGGGGAGTGGCGAAGCCCTCACGCGGGCGACCGGCTCCATCCGCGGCAAGGGGGGTCGCGGCAGCGTCCACGGGAATGGTTTCCGCTCCCCCTCGAGACCGGTGGAGAGGATCGCCTCGACCCGCCCCACCGCCCCGCACCTGCAGCGCAGGATCAGGCCGGCCAGGTCCCCCGGATGGATGCCGTCGCACAGCACCCGATCGCACTGCCAACACAGGTAGCGCAGCGAGCCCGCACCCACGAGGAGCGGGCCCTCGGCGCTCCGCGCCAGCGTGGGGAGCGCCTCCGGGCATGCCCCGTGAATGGGGCGCAACCGCTCGATTCGCTCGGGTCGCGCTGCGCCAAGCCTCTGCGGCATGGGGGGTGCGAGCGCGCGTCCCAGCGCGGCGTCGTTCCAGGCAGCGGGATCCGGCCAGTGTGGGACGACCACGCCCGTGAGCGTACTCCTGCCGACCACGTTCACCAACCCCCGAGTGACACACCCCCGGTCCGGGCTGCCCTTTTCGGTCGCCGGCTGCACCAAGCGGCCCCGAACGCGTAAGTTCGCCGGCATGGACACGCTCGTGCCAGGGACCACCTGGGAGCGGAGCGCCGTTCGCCCGCACCCGACCGTACTCGACCTGGTCCGCTTCGGCCTGTGGATGGGCATGGTCGGGTTCGGCGGCGGGCTGAGCGTGCTCGCCGGGCTGCGCGAGGCCACCGTCGAGCGAAGGCGCTGGCTCACCGCGCGCGAGTTCGACAACACCGCCACCGTCGCGCAGATGCTGCCGGGCGGCGCGGCCGCGAATGCGCTCTCGCTGCTCGGCCTCCGGAACTTCGGGTTGAAGGGCGCCTTCATGACCTATGCGGCCTTCATCCTGCCCGGCTTTGGGGCGACCGTGCTCCTCGCTGCGCTGTACGGCACCGTGGGTGGCGCCTCGGAGGCAGGGGCGTTGCTGGGGGGCTTCAGCGCTGCGGTGGTGGGGATCGTCGCCTCCATCACGCTGCAGATGGTCGGCTCGAGCGTGGGCCGCTTCTGGCAGATGGGGATCGCCGCCATGGCGCTCGCCCTGAGCCTCGCCGGCGGCGCCTCGTCGGGCGAGATCGCGCTCCTGGGGATCGGCTCCGGGCTCGTGCTCGACCTGGCGACCAAGCGCGCGCGGCTGGCGCGCGCGCGGCGCTCCGTCCGTGGCCCTGCGTCCCCCCGCCGCCGCAGGGTGGCGCTCCCCGACGAAGGCGAGCCCTTGCCGCGGACGGACCGCTCCTCGCTGCGCGCGGTGGCGCTACCCATCGCCATGGCCGCCCTGCTCGCCACGATGGCGGGGGGGACGCTCGTCTCTCTGGCGCTGCTCTTCCTGCGCACCGGGCTCGGCGCCTATGGCGGCGGCTTCGCCATCGTCCCGCACCTCCACGCCACGCTGGTGGGGAACGGCGTGCTGAGCGAGCGGCAGTTCACCGATGCCGTCGCCATCGGCAAGCTCACCCCTGGTCCGGTGCTGCTCATGGCGACCTTCATCGGCTACGTGAAGAGCGGGGTCGCCGGTGCGCTGGTGTCCACCGCGGCCATCTTCGCCGCGCCGTTCATGTTGACGGTGGCGCTCGGCGGCTGGCTGGCGCGCTACCGGTCGCGGCGGGCGGTCCGGGCGGCCCTGCGCGGGCTCACCCCGGCGGTGGTGGGCACCATCGCGGCGGCCGCCATCACCCTCGCCGGGGGGCTGCGCGGCCCGGGCGAGATCGCCATCGCCGTCGCGGTGGGCCTGACGCTCACCCGCTTCAGGGTGAACCCGGTGTTCATGCTCGCGGTGGGCGGCGCCGCCAAGGTCCTCCTGCTGGGGCTCGGGGTCGCGTAGGCGACCCGCCGCAGCGCGCGGTGGCTCTCACCTGCGAGGCTCGGCGCAGGCGGGGCGAAATCCCCCCCCTACGCCTCGGCCCTTCACGAGGAGATCGCTCATGCCTGGCTTCACGCTCCGCAAGCACTCGCAGCAGCGCTTCGATGCCGTCCTGTCGCAGCTCCCAGGCCTCCTGCAGGAGGAGGGCTTCGGCGTCCTGACGCGCATCGACGTCGCCGACACGCTGAAGCAGAAGATCGGGGTGGATTTCCGGCGCTACCAGATCCTGGGCGCCTGCAACCCCAAGCTCGCCCACCGCGTCCTCTCCACCGACCTCGAGGTCGGCGCGATGCTGCCCTGCAACGTGGTGGTGTACGAGGGCGACGACGGTGGAACGGTCGTGCTCGCCATCGATCCCTTGCAGGCCATCGCCGCGGCGAACCCGGCCGTCCGCCCGGTGGCAGAGGAGGTTCGTGCGCGCCTGGTCCGCGTCCTGGAGCGCGTGAGCTGAGGTGGTGCGGGGGCGCTCCTGCCGCCGCGGTCGGCCGACCTAGGCAAGCCGCCGCGCGGACGGGCCTCCCCGGAGGAGCTCCATGGCGAGCTCGCGGAAGGCGGTCACCTTGCGCGAGACGTGCCGTCCTCCGGGCGTGACGATGTGCAGGTAGCCCGCGGTCCGTTCGTGAGTCGGGAGCACGCGCACGAGCGTGCCCGCCGCGACGTCGGGCGCGGCGACGAAGGTGGGCAAGAGGCCGATGCCCGCCCCGGCCCGCAGCGCATCGCGGGCGAAGAGCAGGTCGTCGCAGACGATCCGGGGGTGCAGGGCGTCGGCGCCGCCCACGCGCGGGATGCGCAGCTTCTGCGGCCCGCTCCGGAAGACCACGCCGTCGTGGCCCGCCAGGTCGGCCTCGCCGCGAGGGACCCCCCGCCGCGCGAGGTAGAGCGGCGAGGCGTAGAGCTGAAGCACCACCGGCGCCGCGCGGCGCGCGACGAGGCTCGAGTCGCGCAGCCGCTCGCCCACCCGCAGCGCGAGGTCGAAGCCCTCCGCGACCAGGTCGACCACCCGGCCGCTCAGGTGCAGCTCGACCCGGACCGCGGGGTAGCGGGCCGTGTAGCGCGTCACCGCCTCGGCCAGGAAGAGCGCCCCCACGTCGGCGGGCGCGGTGACGCGCAGCTCGCCCGAGGGCAGCTCCTCGCGCCCGGGCACGCCGCTCACCGCCCGCCGCAGCCCGGCGAGGAGCGGCGTCACCTCGTCCAGGAGGGCCGTCCCGGCTGCGCTCAGCGCGACCTGGCGGGTGCTCCGGAACAGGAGCTGCGCGCCCAGCGAGGCCTCCAGGCGCGCGATTCCGCGGCTGACGGAGGACTTGGGCCTCCCCAGCTCGCGGGCAGCGGCCGAGAAGCTCCGGGTGCGGGCGACCGCTTCGAAGAGGGCGAGCAGGTCGAGATGTGGCTGTTGCATGGATGGAACAGTCCTTTGCTCGAGGCGCAGTGGCGCCACCGGCGAAACGATCGCACATTGCAGCCCACCCCGCGAGCACCGCTCGCGCCCTGCCCGGTGGATGACCCGCCGGCCTCGAGGAGAAAGTCATGAAGAAGCTCGGTCTCGCCGTCGCCATCGCCGCCGCCCTGCCGTTCACCGCCCACGCCGCCCCTGCCACCTGGACCATCGATGGGGCCCACTCGACCACCGGCTTCGCCGTGAAGCACCTCGTCATCTCGACGGTGCGGGGCCAGTTCGGGAAGACCAGCGGCACCCTCCGCCTCGACGACGCCGACCCGAGCCGCTCCTCGGTGGAGGCCGTCGTCGACGCCTCCAGCATCGACACCCAGAACGCGCAGCGCGACGCACACCTCGCGTCTCCCGACTTCCTCGACGTGGCGAAGCACCCCACCATCGCCTTCCGTTCGACCCAGGTGGAGCAGCACGGCAAGGACAAGCTGGTCGTGACCGGTGAGCTGACCCTGCACGGCGTGACGAAGCCGGCGACGTTCGACGTGACCGCCTCGCCGGTGGTGAAGGGCATGGCCGGCGAGCTGCGCCGCGCCTTCTCGGCCACCACCCGCATCGACCGCCGCGACTACGGCCTGCGCTGGAGCAAGGCGGTCGAGGCTGGCCCGGTGGTGGGCGACGAGGTGACCATCACCCTCGACCTCGAGGCGACCCCGGAGGCGCCCAAGGCCGCGGCGCGCTGAGCGGGTCGGGATGGCGGGCGGCGCAGGGCGCGTCGTTCCGCGGCGGGGGATGAACCCCCGCCCTACGTCGGGGCGGGTGTAGGGCGGGGGCTTGTCCCCCGCCGCCGGCCTCGGACAGGGCCCCTCACCCCGGCGCCGTCTGCAGGAACTTCCGTAGCGCCTCGCGGACCGAGCGCTCCACGCGCGGTGGCAGCTCGGCGCCGGCGTGACCCGACTGGCTGCAGAGCGAGAGCGTCGCCCGGAGGGAGTCGCAGCGGGCCCGGCAGCGTGCGCAGGCGCGGAGGTGCGCCTCCAGCTCGTCGCAGACGTCGCCGCTGATGTCGCCCTCCAGGTGCCGGGAGAACAGCTCCGCCACGTCGGGGCAGTCTCCATCGGGCGACGCGATCGCCTCGGGCGTGCCGAGCACCGGCGCGACCCGCTCTCGCACCGCCACCCGCGCCCGGTGCAGGCGGCTCTTCACCGCCTCCACCGAGAGGCCGAGCACCTGCGCCACCTCCGGCGCCGAGAGGCCCTCCACGTCGCGCAGCACCAGCACCTCGCGGTACATCGGCTCGAGGCTCGAGATGGCCTGCTGGAGCGCGTTCCGCACCTGGGCCGCCACCGCCAGGTCCTCCGGACCCTGGGCGGCATCGGCGACGGCATGCGCCTCCTGACCGGGATCGTCGAGCGACGCGACGTTCTCCGGCGCGAACTTGCTCGTCCGGTGCTGCTTGATGCAGAAGCTGCGCGCGATGGTGTAGAGCCAGGTCGAGACCGACGAGGCGCCGCGGAAGTCGCGGATGGAGCGCGCCGCGGCGAGGAGCGTCTCCTGCAAGACGTCCTTCGCGTCGTCCTCCTCGCCGCACATCTTCATGCCGAAGCGGAAGATGCGGTTCTGGTGGCGTGTGAGCAACCGGTCCAGGGCCGCCCGATCGCCGGCGCGGGCCGCTGTCAGGAGCTCGGCGTCGTCGGTGGAGAGGGGAGGCATGCCCCTTCCTAGCGCGGCGCCGACGCCCGCACAACCGGGGCGGCCGTCGGCTGGCGTGTGCGCGGCGGCGCGGCCCCGCCGGTCAGGCCTGGCCCGCCGCGACCATGATCCAGCGAAGCGCGAAGCCGCCTGCGAGCACGAGGAGCGGCGCCGCGAGCGCCATGCGGAGCTTCAGCCGGACCTCGAGCGTCTCGAGCAGGAACGGCACGGCGACCCCGCTGATGACGACGAGCGTCCAGAACGGCGCGGTGTAGGGTCCGCCCAGGAAGAGCCCTGCCGCCGCCCTGCCTGCCGCCCCGTTCGTCGAGAGCCCGACGAGGAAGAGCAGCATGATCAGGAGCTCGATGCCGATCGCGAACCGATCCCACACGGAGAAGAGGTGACGCTCCTCCTCGGTGACGCGGAAGAGGAGCAGGAGCGCCGCCCCGGTCGAGATGCCGGAGACGAGGAACAGCGGCCCGAGCAGGGCCGAGCTCCAGAGCGCCCGGGCGCCGAGCGTCGAGAGCAGCACGCCGGTGTAGATGCCGAGCGCGGCGCCGGCGCCGATGCTCGCCCAGCGGAGCGCCGAGGCGTGGGCGAGGCCGAAGGCGCGAGCGGCGCGGGCGAGCCCGCCGAGCCCGACCCGCGCGCAGAGGGCGATCGCGCGGTCCGCCTGCGCGTCGTCGAGCCCGGCGAGCGCCATGACGAGCGACACCGGGTACACGAGCACCAGGATCCAGGCGCCCCAGCTCATCGGCGAGGTCCACCGGAACGCCAGGTAGAAGCGCCAGACGTGCAGCTTGAAGCCGAGATCGAGGAAGAGCGCCGCCATCCCGATCGAGACGAGCAGCGGCGCGGCGAACGCGAGCCAGCGCGCAGCCGGCGACCGGCGCTCGTTCCTCATCCAGAGCGCGGCGGTGAGGATCATCAGCCCCGCGGCCATGCCTCCGAGGAAGAGGTAGACCGGGATCTCCCAGGTCCAGACGTGGAGCGATGGATCGATGAGGTGGCTGTGCCGTGCGACGTCGAGCTCGTTCATGTTGGGTTCCCCCTCGCTATCCGCTGCAGCCGCCGCCACCGGCCTTCTTCGTCCCGCCGCCGCTCGACGCCGCGGGCGGCGGGGCCGGAGGGGCGGCCTTCATCCCCGTCAAGGCTGACTGGATCCCGGCGCGGAACCGGTAGTCCTCGACCTCCGCGAGCGCCGCGCCGGGCGCCGGTGGCGCCGGCTGCGTCAGCGCATAAGCCTCCCAGGCCTTCCAGCCACCCTGGAGGGTGGCGAGCTTGCCGGGGTAGCCGGCCGCCGCCGGTGGCACGGCGAGGTCCTCGGCGCCGACGAACACGATCTCGCGTGCGGCGTTCGCCTCCGCAAGGCGGAGCTTCGGCAGATCCTCGACGGGAATGCACTCCGATCCGGGCACCCGCTTCGCGGCGCACTCGGCGAGCGGCCGGAGGTCCAGGACGCGCAGCGACCACGGCGCGTCGAAGACGCGCCGGGCGAGGTCCGCCGGCGAGATCGCCGCCACCTCCAGCGTCCCGGCGCGCGAACCGGTGGGGAGCGCGAGCATGGCGACGCCGGCGAGCGCCGCCGAGACCAGGCCAGCGACGACGAACCGGCGCGGCCGGCCGCCGGGGATCGCGGTCGCGAGGGGATCAGCCTTGGACGCGAAGAGCCGCTCCAGCTTCTCGGCGCCGATGAAGCAGCCGACGGCCATGAGGACGACGGCGACCGCGACGATGGCGGGACCGGCCCGGTCGGGCAGGTGGAGGAGCTCCCAGAGGTAGAAGCTCCCGAGCGCGGTGCTGTTGTGGAACCGAGCGAACCCGGGCCGCCCCTCGACCTCGGCCCAGATCACCTGGCCGACGATGGTCCCGAGCACGGTGACGAGACCGTCGACCTTGCCCGACGCCATCGCCACGTAGGAGGTGCCCGGGCAGTAACCGGACATGACGAAGCCCATGCCGACGAGCATCCCGCCGACGAGGAACGGCACGACGAAGGTCGCGCTCGTCGCGTGATCGGCGATGAGCCTGAAGTCGGTGAGGCCCACGCCCGACGCCACGACGATGACCAGCATCGCGGTGACGACGGCGGTGAACATCACCTTGAAGACGCTCATGTCGTAGCCGTAGAACTGGCCGACGAGCTTCTGCGCGCGGCCGAAGCCGGCCCGCTCGAGCACGAAGCCGAACCCGAAGCCGCTCACGACGGCGAACACGAGCCCGAGCTCGTGGGACGGGAAGATGGGGAAGATCATCGCCACTCCCTCCTGACGAAGGGGGCGAGCGCGTAGGCGCCGCCGAAGAAGGCCATGAAGAAGATCCAGGCGCCCACCGATAGCAGGGCGCCGCCCGAGAGCGCCTGGCCGGATGCGCAGCCGCGCGTGATCTTGGCAGCCACACCCATGAGCACGCCGCCGGCGAGGGCGAGCGCGATGCGGCTCCCGGTGGAGATGCGCGGGCCCTTCAGCACCTCGCGCTTCAGGCGGCCGGCGGTGTAGGCGGCCACGAGCCCGCCGAGGACCACGCCCAGGAGCTCGTAGACGAGCCAGTTCGGGTGCTCGGCCACCGCGGCCCGGGCGAGCGCCGGCGTCGCCGCGACGTGGTCCGGGGCGACCAGGGAGAGGGCGGCGATGCCCATGCGCAGGGAGCCGCCCGACGCGCCGAGGCCGCCTCCCATCACGAGGTACGTCGTGGCGAGCACGAGGCCGAGCGCGACGCCGGCCACGTACGGGTTCCAGAACTTGTTCGGATCTCGCTGCATGGCGGCTCCCGTGGCTCCTACGTCAGGAAGAAGACGTTCGGATCAGTCCCCTGCTCCGGCTGCAGCACCTTGTGCTTGCGGCGCGCGACGAGCTGGGCGACCGGGCTCGCCGGATCGGACAGATCACCGAAGGTGAGCGCCTTCGTCGGGCAGGTCTCGACGCAGGCGGGCAGCTTGTCCTTGGTCACCCGGTGCAGGCAGAAGGTGCACTTGTCGACGTGGCCCTCGGGGTGGACGTAGCGGGCGCCGTACGGACACGCGGCGATGCAGGCCTTGCAGCCGGTGCACTTCCGCCGGTCCACCGCGACGATGCCGCCCTCCGCCACGTGCGAGGCGCCCGTGGGGCAGGCCGCCACGCAGGCCGCGTTCCCGCACTGGTTGCAGCGCTCGCTGCGCACCTCGAGCGCGAGGTCGGGGAAGGTCCCGCTCGTCTCCTGCACCGTCCAGCAGCGGAAGCCGCCGTTCGGGACGCGGTTCTCGTTCTTGCACGCGATGACACAGGCGCTGCAGGCGACGCAGCGCCGGGTGTCCACCGCCAGCGCGTAGCGCTTCTTCATACCGCCCTCTCGGCCGGCTCGAGCCGCACGAAGTTCACGTTCATGCCGGTGCCGCCCATGATCGGGTCGACCTTGTACCGGCTGGTGAGCGCGCTGTCGGAGGCGCCGCGCCCTCGCGCCTGGCGGAGCCCCTTCGCCGTGTGGCCGAAGCCGTGGACGAGGTAGACGCAGTCGCCGCGGATGCGCTGTGTCACCTTCGCCCGCACGGGATTGCTGCGGACACCGTCCTGGTTCACGAGCACCACCCGGTCACCGTTGGCGAGCGGAAACGGCAGCGCCCGCGCGGCCTCGGCGTTCACCCACACCTCGTTCTCGGGGAACGGCTCGGCCAGCAGCCGGTTGTTGGTGGTGCGGCCGAAGGTATGGGTCGGCGTGCGGCCGGAGAGCATGCGGAACATGCCCGGCGGCGCCTCTTCCTGCGGGTAGTAGCTCGGCAGCGGATCGAACCCGAGCCCCTTGAGCTCCTCGCTGTACAGCTTGATCTTGCCGCCTTCGGTCGAGATGGACGGCGCCGCCCCCTCCTCCTCGCAGGTGGCGATGGGCTTTCCCAGAACCACGCCCTTCTTCCGGATCTCGGCCACGTCGATCTTCGAGGCGGCGAGGCGGGTCTCCACGAACGCGCGCGCGTCGGCCCAGGGGAACTGGGCGCCGAGGCCGACCCGGTTGGCGAGCTCCTTCGCCATCCAGGAGCCCGGCTTGGAGTCGTACATGGGCGGGACCACCTCCTGCCGGATGGCGACGAACGGGCGCTTGTAGGTGGGCGCGGCGAGATCGTCGTACCGCTCGAGGTAGGTGCACTCCGGCAGCACCACGTCCGCCCACCCGCAGATCTCGGCCGGCAGGACGTCGATGGCGACCATGAAGTCGAGGTTCTGGATGGCGGCGATGGTCTCCTGCGGCGCCGGCAGCGACTGGATGAGGTTCGTGCCGTAGACGATCCAGGCCTTGAGGTCGTAGAGCGAGCGGCCCGGCTTCGTCGCGTCGCACAGGCCGGAGGCGAGCACCTCATCCGCCACCGGGAAGCCGCCCCCCTTCGGCTTGTCGGCCTTGGGCTTGCCGGGCGCGTGCTCGGGTGGCTTCGGCATCGGATAGCCGGCGAGCGGGAACTTGCCCTGCGTGAGGTAGCCGCCGCGGCGCCCGTAGCTGCCGAGCAGCGCCGCCAGGATGGCGACCGCGCGGAGCCGCTGGGTGTCGTCGCCGTACCAGGTGGTGTGACGGCCAGGGTGGATGAGCGAGGCGGGGCGCGCGCTCGCGATGAGGCGGGCCGACTCGCGGATGAGCTCCGGCTTCAGGCCGGTGATGGGGTAGGCCCACTCCGGCGTCTTGTCGGCGACGTGCGCCTTGAGCTCGTCGAGCCCGATGGCGTACTTCGCGAGGTACTCGGCGTCGTAGCGCTTCTCCTCGAGGATGACGTTCATCCAGGCGAGGAGCAGCGCGATGTCGGTGCCGGGCTTGATGGGGAGCCAGTAGCGCGCCTTGCCGGCGGCGACCGAGTAGCGCGGGTCGACGACCACGAGCTGGGCGCCCTTCCCCACCGCCTCGGCCATCTCCTGCACCTGGGTGTTGTGCATGTTCTCGCCCAGGTGGCTGCCGATGAGCGTGATCACGCGCGCGTTGGCGATGTCGACCGGCTCGGGCGAGCCGAGGCCCTCGCCATAGGTGAGCGTGAACGCCGCCTCGCGCGGCCCGCGGCACTGCGCGTACGAGGGCGCGCCGATGTTGGGCGAGCCCCACGCCTTCATGAACTGCTTCCACCACGAGCCGCCGAAGCCATGGGTGAAGAGCGCCAGCGCCTCCGGACCGTGGCGCTCGCGGACCTTGAGGAGCTCCTCCGCCACCTTGTTGAGCGCCGCGTCCCAGCTGACCTCCTGGAAGACGTCCTCGCCGCGCTTGGCGGTGCGGATGAGCGGCTTCTTCAGGCGGTCCGGGTCGTAGAGGAGCCCGGTCGCGCCCGCGCCGCGCGGGCAGAGCATGCCGCGCGAGAGCGGGTGCTCGGGGTTGCCGACGAGCTTCGTGACCCGGTCGCCCTTGACGTGCGCGAGGACGCCGCAGCCCCAGAAGCACAGCTCACAGAAGGAGGGGACCACCCGATCGCCGTCGGTGGCGGGATCCTCGGCCCGGGCAGCGTCGAGCCCCCACCAGCGGCTGGCGAGCCCGGAGGCGGCGACCGCACCGCCCGCGGCGGCACCGATCTGGATGAATTGACGGCGCGTGTACATGGAATGGCTCCCTTCGCCGGGACTGGCGATCAGATCTCTCCGACCACCTTCTTCAGCGCGTCCTCGATGGCGTCAGGCGCGCAGCGGATGTTCATGAAGCTGTGCGACCCCATCATCTTGAGGTCGGTGAAGTTCACGGCGATGCGGAACTTGCCGAAGAGGGCGAAGACCTCGTCGCCGGAGACCAGGAGCTCGTAGGGGAGGTGCCCGGTGGAGCGGGTGGGCTTGAAGTCGATCTCCTTCATGATGCGCGCGTCCGACGAGCAGCCGTCGGTGAGCGCCACCCCGAAGACCGTCTCCTTCTCGCCCGGCAGGTCCACCCGGTAGACCTTGCTCGCCCCGCCGCGCTTGGCGGCGAGCCCCGCCTCGATGGCCTCCACCGCCGCCGCGTGGCTCTTGAACTTGCCGAACCGCGACGGATCGTCGAAGTAGGGCATGCCGAGCATGTAGTGGTAGCCGCGGAGGTCGCGGGCGCTCTTCCCCTCGTCCGACCCGAACTCCTCGACGCGGCCCAGCGCCGCCTCGAGCTTCGCCGCCACCGGCGCGAGATCGCTCGTCATCCGGTAGGCGGCCGCCATGTAGCGCGGGTTGGTGTAGGCGACCTGCACCTCGTCGCCGAGCTTCGTGAACGTGACCCGCTGCGCCGCCGCGTAACCGCCGAAGCGCGACGTCGCGGCGAGCTCCTTCAGCTCATCGCTCGTGATCGCGACGACGAGGGCGCCCGGGTAGGGGGCGTAGGTGCCAGCGACCTCGAAGCCAGCCGCGGCGAGCTTCGCCTGGGCCGCCTCTGCCACCTCCAGCACCTTCCCCTGCTCGCGCGCCGCCAGCACGAACGGCTTCATCAGTGGCTCGGCCGCCTGGGCGGCCCACGAGAAGGCGAGCATCGCAACGGCCACGGGCATCCGCATCGTTTGCTCCTCCTGTGGAGGACCGAATGCGGCTGCCGTGCCGAACGGGTATAAGTTGAAATGACTGGTTTTTTTGGCCGCGAGCGACAGCCGTTCGAGACGGCACGTTTCAGCGTCGTGCCGCTAAACGTGTCAGTCGACTGCGACGGAACGAGTCACTCCAGCCCAAGGGCCCGCATGCGCCGCCAGAGCGTGCTGCGGCTCATCCCGAGCGCCCGGGCCGTCTCGGCGCGGCTCCAGCGGTTCGCCTCGAGCGCTTGCTTTACCGACCGTCGCTCGTCTTCGGTGGCGGGTGGACCGACGGGCGCATGGGCGATCACCGGCCACGGGGTGTCGGACGGCGCCGCCGGGCGCGAGGCGCTCGGCTGCAGCTCCGGGGGGAGGTCCTCCGGCTGCAGCGTCTGGCCCTGGCAGACGGTTGCCGCGAACTCGAGCGCGTTCTCGAGCTCGCGCACGTTCCCGGGCCAGTCGTAGGTGAGGAGCGAGCGCAGGGCCTCGGGCGAGAAGCGCAGCGAGCGGCCGGTGCGCGCGCCCGAACGCGAGAGGAGGTAGATGGCGATGGGCTCGATGTCCTCGCGCCGGTCGCGCAGCGGCGGCAGCTCGATGGGGAACACCTTCAACCGGTAGTAGAGGTCCTCGCGGAAGGTGCCGGCCGCCACGCCCTTGCGCAGGTCCCGGTGGGTGGCGGCGATGATGCGGGCGTTGGTCTGGCGCGGCGCCGCCTCGCCGACGCGCTCGTAGCTCCGCTCCTGCAGCACGCGCAACAGCTTCACCTGGAGGTGGAGCGGGACGTCGCCCACCTCGTCCAGGAAGAGGGTGCCGTCGTTGGCGAGCTCGAACCGGCCCGACCGGTCGCGCACGGCGCCGGTGAAGGCGCCGCGCACGTGCCCGAAGAGCTCGCTCTCCAGCAGCTCGCCGGGGAGCGCGGCCGCGTTCACCGCCACGAACGGTCCGTTGCGCCGAGGCGAGTGGGCGTGGAGGGCGCGCGCCAGTACCTCCTTGCCGGTCCCGCTCTCGCCGGTGATGAGGATGCTCGCCTCGCTGTGCTGCAGCGTCTCGACGAGGCGCAGCACCCGCGCCATGGCGGGCGAGCGGCAGAGGAGCCCCGACCCGGCCGTCGGCTCGTGGCCGGTCACCCAGGCCGGATCGTCCTCGGCCGGACGCATGACGAGCAGGTAGACCGCGTTGGGATCGCACACCCCGTAGGCGTCGTGCTTCAACGGTGCAGCCGTGATGGAGAGGAGCCGCGTCGCGCCTCCCTCACCGCGCAGGAGAGCGCGCCAGCCCTCGCGCTTCTCGCCCGCCAGGAGCGCCTCGCGGAGCGGGCTGCCAGGCGCGAACAGCTCGGGCCCGAGCACCGTCTCGATCGGATGGCCGCCGATGCGCGCGGCCGCCCCGGGGCCGAGCAGCGCATCGAGCTGGCTCGAGACGTGGCGCACCCGGAACTCCGCGTC
>WNGR01005796.1_pt1 | contig 13227 bp, 11 predicted proteins | sample 5407581 | NCBI WGS metagenome assembly WNGR01 (sample SAMN13153383, study PRJNA577476) | soil metagenome | isolation source: 80 cm soil or saprolite under Garry oak tree replicate 2 | place: USA:California | collected 2016-06-15 | reverse complement strand
CCTTCCTGCGCGAAGCCGGCGATGTCCTGCAAGCGGGTCGGCAAGCCGGCCTCAACGAGGTGGCGCTCGACGCGCGCCGCATCGGCCTCATCGATCATGCCGAGTTTCGCCGAGAACTGCGCCGCCAGCGTCATGCCGATCGCGACGCCTTCGCCGTGAAAGAGACGATCGGAAAAGCCGGTCGCGGCCTCCAGCGCGTGACCAAAGGTGTGGCCGAGATTGAGCAGCGCGCGTTCTCCCGTCTCGCGCTCGTCGCGCGAGACGACGCCCGCCTTGGCCCGGCAGGAGGTCGCGATCGCGTGCTCGCGCGCGGAGCCGCCCTTGACGATGTCGGCGTGGTTTGCCTCGAGCCAGGTGAAGAAGGCCTCGTCGCCGAGCACGCCGTATTTGGCGACCTCGGCATAGCCGGCGCGGAACTGCCGCGGCGACAGCGTGTCGAGCACGGCGGTGTCGGCGATGACCAGCACCGGCTGGTGGAAGGCGCCGAGCAAATTCTTGCCCTGCGGCGAATTGATGCCGGTCTTGCCGCCGACGCTGGAATCGACCTGCGCCAGCAGCGAGGTCGGCACCTGCACGAAATCGACGCCGCGGCGCAGGATCGCAGCCGCAAAGCCGGCGAGATCGCCCACCACGCCGCCGCCGAGCGCGATGACGAGATCGTTGCGCTCGATTTTTGCGGCGATCAGGGCTTCGCTGACTTTCGTCAGCCCGGCATAGGTTTTCGAGATCTCGCCTTCCTCGACGACGATTCGCGACGTCGGAATGCCGCTCGCTGTGAGCGATGCCTCGGCGGGCTCGAGCCAGTGCTTCGCGACGGTGCGGTCGGTCACAACAGCGGTGCGCACGCCCGGCCGCAAGGCCGCGATCCGCGCGCCGAGTGAGGCAAGCACGCCGCGGCCAATGACGATGTCATAGGCGCGATCGCCAAGGGCGACGTCGACGTTGACGGGATCGGAATGTTTCAAAGGCGCAGTCATCTTAACGCACTCGCGACGTCGGCTGGTGATTCGGATGCGGCGGCCTGGCCGCAGAGATGCGCGTGCAGCGTCTCGATGGTCTCCTCGACGATCTTGTCATGCGGCACGTCGCGCGAGGCGATCGTCAGATCGGCATTGCTGTAGACCGGCTCGCGCTCGGTGAGGAGCCGCGTCACCGTTCCTTCGGGATCGGCGGTCTGGAGCAGCGGACGATCGGCGCGGCGGCGCACACGGCGCATGATGACGTCGTGATCCGCCTTGAGCCAGATCGAGACCGCCTTGGCGGCGATACGGGCGCGCGTCTCCTCGCGCATGAAAGCGCCGCCGCCGGTCGCCAGCACCACGGGGTCGCCGTCCAGCAGACGCGCGATGACCCGCGCCTCGCCGTCGCGGAAATGCCGCTCGCCATGGCGCTCGAAAATCTCCGGTATGGTCATGCCGGCTGCCGCCTCGATCTCGGTATCGGCATCGATAAAGGGCAGCTTGAGCCGCGCCGCCATGCGGCGGCCGATGGTCGACTTGCCGACGCCCATCATGCCGACCAGCACGATCGAACGCGTCCCGAGCGCCGACAGGATATCGGCCTCAGGGGAAGCAGGTGCTGGCAACGCGGCGTTGGACATGTCCCTCGCTCGATCTGCCGCCAAATGCGGCATCCGGCCACCTATACTACCCCCCAAGCTTCCCTCGCCAGAGGACTCTTGCCACGAAACGGCGAACATGTTGGATGATTTCATTGGTTAATTCGCCCGCCGGAACCCTTGCCGATGCCCAGCCTGTTCCGCTTCCTGACGGTCGTCGCCGTGCTCGCCGGCATCGTCTATGGCGTGGTCTTCGCGCTGGCGAACTTCGTCAATCCAAAATCGCGGGAAATGACGGTGACGATCCCGCCGGATAAGTTTCTCAAGAAATAGCGGCTAGGCTGCGGGGCATGCGCGCCAAGTCTCCTGCCAGCAAGCCCTCCGACACCAAGCTCACCGGCCTGTTCCTCGACATGCTCGCGGCGGAACAAGGCGCCGGCCCCAACACGCTCGATGCCTACCGCCGCGACCTCACCGATTTCTCGGAATTTCTCGCCCGCACCGGCCATCATTTTGCAGACGCGGAGACGCAAGTCCTGCGCGACTACCTCGCCGATCTCGACACACGCGGCTTCAAATCCTCCAGCGTCGCGCGGCGGCTGTCGGCGATGCGGCATCTGTTCCGCTTTCTTCTGAACGAGCGCATCCGCACCGAGGATCCCGCGGCAATCCTGTCTGGGCCGAAGCGCGGCCGCGGCCTGCCAAAAGTGCTGTCGATCGCCGATGTCGACCGCATGTTGACACGCGCCAAGGAGATGAGCGACGCGGCTGAGGCCTCGCCCTCGCAGCGGCTGCGCGCTTTGCGGCTCTATTGCCTGCTGGAGGTGCTCTACGCCACGGGCTTGCGCGTCTCCGAGCTGGTGGCGCTGCCGCGCACGGCGGCCAAACGCGACGCCCGCATGATCGTGGTGCGCGGCAAGGGCGACAAGGAACGGCTGGTGCCGCTCAACGAGGCCTCGCGTCAGGCGATGGCGGATTATCTGGCGGCGACGGAAGCTGCAAAGGTGGACAAGAAGAGCAGCCTCGCTGCCTCAAAATGGCTGTTTCCCTCGTTCGGCGAGAGCGGACATTTGACGCGGCAGCATTTTGCCCGTGACCTCAAGGAACTCGCGGTTGCCTCCGGCCTCCAGGCCCGGCTGGTCTCTCCGCACGTGCTGCGCCACGCTTTCGCGAGCCACCTGCTGCACAACGGTGCCGACTTGCGCATCGTGCAGACCCTGCTCGGCCATACCGACATTTCCACCACACAGATCTACACCCATGTGGTCGAGGAGCGGCTGAAGAGCCTGGTGCGCGACCTGCATCCACTGGCGGAGAAGTAGCCGAGCAGGTCTCGTGCCCCGGACGCAGCGCAGCGTGAAACGGTGCGCTGCTGAGCCGGGGCCCATGCCGCTTGCTGGGTCCCGGCTCAGCGCAGCAGCGCAAGGGCGCTGCAGCACGTCCGGGACACCAACCAATACGGGGCGAAACTGCCTTGACTTCGGCCACATCTCCGCAGAAAGAGCCGTGGCCTCACGAACGATTTGGCGCGCTGCCGAACAGCGCACAGGTCAACCCCTTGAAGAAGCTACACTTCTTTCCGAGAAGCCAACCTCGCTTCGCTCTCTAACCCCGTCCCCCTATATTGAGTTGATGCCAGACCAGATGCGCAGCTATCTCGATTTCGAAAAGCCCGTCGCCGAGCTCGACTCCAAGCTCGACGAATTGCGCACGTTAGCGGCCTCCGGCAGCGACATCGCCGAAGAGGTCGGGCGGATCGAGGACAAGGCGGCGCAGGCGCTGGCCGACCTCTATCAAAACCTGACGCCGTGGCAGAAGACGCTGGTCGCGCGGCATCCGCAGCGGCCGCATTTCTCCGACTTCATCAGGGGCCTGATCACCGAATTCACCCCGCTCGCCGGCGACCGCAAGTTCGGCGAGGACGAGGCGCTGGTCGCGGGCTTTGGCCGTTTCCGCGGCGAAGCGATCTGCGTGATGGGCCAGGAAAAGGGCGATTCCACCGACAGCCGCATCAAGCACAATTTCGGAATGGCGCGCCCCGAGGGCTATCGCAAGGCGGTGCGGCTGATGGAAATGGCCGAGCGTTTCGGCCTGCCGGTGCTGTCGATCGTCGATTCCGCCGGTGCTTATCCCGGCATCGGCGCAGAGGAGCGCGGACAGGCCGAGGCGATTGCACGCTCGACCGATGCCTGCATGGCGCTGGGCGTGCCGAACGTCGCGGTCATCACCGGCGAGGGCATGTCGGGCGGCGCCATCGCGATCACGACCACCAACCGGGTGCTGATGCTGGAGCACGCGATCTACAGCGTGATCTCGCCGGAGGCCGCCTCCTCCATCCTCTGGCGCGACGGCACCAAGGCGCAGGAAGCCGCCAACAACATGAAGATCACCGCCCAGGACATGCTCCGCTTCGGGGTGATCGACAGCATTTTGAAGGAGCCGGTCGGCGGCGCCCACCGTGACCCCGCCGCCATGATCGCCACCACCGGCGAGGCCATCGCCAAGGCGTTTGACGAGCTGCGCGGCCTCGACGCGGACGGGATCCGCAAGCAGCGTCGGCAGAAATTCCTCGATATCGGCCGGAAATTGGGCTGAATCGGGCGGTTTTGGACCCGTAGGGTACGGAAGCCCCTCCGCTAACCCCGCATTAACCCTTTTTTTGCCCAAATCAGCGATCTCAGTGCTGATTCGGCCGGAAGGCCCAACTAGCGTCCAAGTTTAGTCTCTGTTGACCATGCCACTGGGCCAACGGGCTCGTGATCCCCGGTCGGGTTGCGACCCCATCACCCAGAGGTTAGAATTTTAATCAATGGCTTCAGGGCATAAGGCTCGGAGCGTGGTCACCGAAACACCGTCGATACGGGTCTCGCATCGAAGGTTGGCCAAGCTCACGATTGGGGTTTTCGAGCCTTGCCCGGAACGTTGTGGGGTTCGTCTTGACTGCTAGCTCGCTTGCTCGCGCGATTTTGGCTTCGGTTGCGCTTGCCGCCAGTGTTGTGCTGGCCGGCTGCGACACCGATCAGGTCTCGCTCGCGACCAACGCCAAGGCCAATCAACCGGTCACGCCAAAGCTTCTCGCCGCGATGGTCGAGAAGGACATGGACCTGCAATCGCCGATCCTGGTTCGCCTGTTCAAGCAGGAGGCCGAACTCGAAATCTGGAAGCAGACGCGCAACGGCCAGTTCGCGCTGCTCAAGACCTATCCGATCTGCCGCTGGTCGGGCGATCTGGGTCCGAAGGTGCGTGAGGGCGACCGCCAGGCGCCGGAGGGATTCTATTCGATCAATCCCGGCCAGATGAATCCGCAGTCGGCCTATTACCTCTCGTTCAACACCGGCTTCCCCAACGCGTTCGACAAGGCGCTCGGCCGCACCGGCTCGCAGCTGATGGTGCATGGCGACTGTTCGTCGCGCGGCTGCTACGCGATGACGGACGAGCAGATCGCCGAGATCTATTCGATGGGCCGCGAGTCCTTCTTCGGCGGCCAGAAGGCGTTCCAGTTCCAGGCCTATCCGTTCAAGATGACGCCGGTGAACATGGCCAAGCACCGCAACAATCCGAACATGGCGTTCTGGAAGATGATCAAGGAAGGCTATGATCATTTCGAGGTGACGCGGCAGGAGCCGAAGGTCGATTTCTGCGAGAAGAAGTACGTCTTCGACGCGACGAAAGCGCCCGACGCCAAGCGCGATCCCGTGTTCGACGCCTCCGCAAAGTGCCCGGCCTATGTGATCCCCGAAGACGTCGCGAGCGCCGTGCGCGAGAAGCAGGCGCGCGACGAGGCCGAATACGCCAAGCTCGTCTCCAAGGGCACGCCGGTGGCGCGCATGAACACCGGCATCGACGGCGGCATGAACAAGATCTTCGCCGCGAAGATTCCGGAAGGAAGCACGGGCCTGTCGGAGGAAGCCGAAGGCTCGACGCTGCAAATGCTGGCGATGTCGCGCGCACCGGGCACCATCCCCGGCACCGTCAACCCGCCGAAGCCGAATTTTGCGGCGACTGCTTCTGCCCAGCAGGAAGAGCCTGTCGTCGCGGTCGCCGCACCCGCCGCCAACACCCGCGTCGCCACGGCCCAGCCGGCCGAGAAATCCGGCGGCTTCTTCTCCGGCCTCGCCCGCAAGATGGGCATGGGCACCGCTGACACCACGGCGACGGCCTCGGCCCCGCCAGCAGCGGCTGCCGCAGCACCAGCCACGCCCGCCAAGCCGACAGTCGCCGCGGCCAAGCCCGCCCCGCAGCCCCAGGCACCGAAGTCAGTCGTCGCCGTGAAGCCGCCCGAACCGGCCAAGCCCGACACGCGCCTTGCCGCGACGCGCCCGGCGCTGAAGCCGTCGGTGTCGGATGGGGCCAGCAGCAGCGACACCCAATTCGCAGGTGCTGCGCCGGTGGTGCCGGCGAACTCGTTCGACAACCGGTTCTCGGCGGTGAAGTGAGATTGAGATCGACCGCACTCGTTCCGGTCGCCTTATCCAATTCAAGCCTGACACTCTCTCGCGACAGTATCTCACCGTCACCCTGAGGTGGCCGCTTCTTCAGCGGCCCTCGAAGGGCGGCGGTCCGGCTGGCAGCTCGGCCGTGCATCCTTCGAGGCTCGCTGCGCGGTGCGCTTGCACCGCGCGGCTCACGCCTCAGGATGACGGGACTGGCAGGGTCCGCGCTGCGGGAAACACGCTGTGGCGTCGCTAAACCTACGGCGCCAGATACCGCAGCAGCTCCGGATTGCTCCGCACCTCCCCCGCAGCGCCCTGTAGCGCCACACGGCCGCGGTCCAGCACGTAGGCGTAGTCGGCAACCCGCAACGCCAGGTCGAGGTGCTGTTCGACGATGATGACGGCGATCTCTTTCGCGAGCTCGATCAGGCGCTCGGTGATCTCCTCGATCACGCCGATCCAGACGCCTTCGGTCGGCTCGTCGAGCAGCAGGAGTTTTGGATCGCCCAACATGGCGCGGCCGATGGCGAGCATCTTGCGCTCGCCGCCGGAGAGCGTGCCGGCGGGCTGGTCGAGGCGCTGGCCGAGTTTCGGGAAGATGGTCAGCACGTGGTCGACGGCGTCGGCCTTGCTGCTCGCGAGCGAGCCGACCGCGAGATTGTCGCGCACCGACAGGCGCGCGAACACCGAATGCTCCTGCGGCACATAGCCAATGCCGGCGCGCACGCGCTCCTGGGTCGCGCGGCGGCTGATGTCGCGGCCGTCGAAGGCGACCTCGCCCTTCCACGCCGGCAACTCGCCGACGATGGTCTTCATCAGCGTGGTCTTGCCGGCGCCGTTGCGCCCGAGCACAGCGACGCCGCCACGCCAGGGAATGCCGAGATTGACGTCGAACAGGACCTGGCTGCGGCCATAGCCGGCGTCGAGATGCTTGATGTCCAAAAATTCAGGCACGGCGCAGATAGATCTCCTGGACGGCTTTGTTGGCCTGGATCTCGGACACGGTGCCGCACGCCAGCACCTTGCCCTGGTCGAGCACGGTCAACCGATCACAGATGTCGCGGATGAAATCGAGGTCGTGCTCGACGATGACGAGCGAGCAATGTTTTTTGATCGGCTGGAGCAATTCGCCGGTGACACGGCGCTCTTCCAGGCTCATGCCGCCGGTCGGCTCGTCCAAGAGCAGCAGCTTTGGCTTGCCCGCAAGCGCCATTGCGATCTCCAGCCATTGCTGCTGGCCGTGCGACAGCGCCGCCGCCGCATCGAAGGCGCGATCGGCGAGACGAAACTGCGTCAGCATGGTCATGACCTGATCGTGCAGCACGCCGCGCGTGCGCGAGAGCACGAGGTCGAATAGCGAGGACTGCGCCTGGAGCGCGAGCAGGATGTTGTCGTAGAGCGTCAGCGTCGGCAGCACCGAGGTGATCTGGAATTTCAGGCTCATGCCGGCCCGCGCACGCTCGGTCGGCGTGAACGCGGTGATATCGGTGTTGATGAAAGAGACCTTGCCTTGCGTCGGCACTTCCGCGCCGGCGATGCACTTCATCAGCGTGCTCTTGCCGGAGCCGTTCGGGCCGATCAGGCCGTGAAACTCGTTCTCGCCGACGGTGAGCGCCGCACCGTCGAGCGCGGTGAGCTTGCCGAAGATCTTTTTGATGCCGGCGGCCTCAAGGAGCGGCATTGCGCTTCTCCTTGACGTTCTCCTTGGCCTTCGCACCAAAGCTGCCGACCCGCTCGCGCTCACCGAGCACAAAACTGATCAGGCCAAGCGGCCGGAACAGGATCACGAGCAGCAGCAACAGGCCGAGGATGATCGGCCAGATCTCGCGGTAATTGTCCGACAGCCAGAAGCTGACGCCCTCGACAATGACAGCGCCGATGACGGCGCCTATCAGCGTGCCGGAGCCGCCGAACAGCACATAAAGCACCACTTGCGTCGAGACGACGACGCCGACCATGTTGGGCCAGACGAACCCCTCGTGGAACGCATAGAGGCTGCCGGCAAGACCCGCGACGGCGCCGCCGATCGCGAAGATGATCGCCTTGAGGTGCTGCGCCTTGTAGCCGAAGAAAGCGATACGCTGCTCGTTCTCGCGCAGGCCCGCGAGCGCAAGGCCGAATTGCGAGCGCACCAGGAAACGGCAGAGCAAATAGACCACCACGAGGATGCCGAGCACGAGATAGTAGAAGGCCGGCCCTTCCGAGAATTCGTAGCTGCCCACCGTCATCGGCGCGATCGAGGGGATGCCGTTCTGACCGCCGAGATAGTACCAGCCGCGCGCGAGCCGGTCGGCAGCGTAGGAACCGGTCAGCGTGCCCAGTGACACGAAGATCACGCTGGAGGGATGTCGTCCCAGCAGCAGGAAGCCGCCGAGCAGCAGCGCAAAGGTCAGGCCGATGATCGTGCCCGCCGGGAGCACCAGGAAGATGTTGGTGATGTCGAAGTCGCGCGCCAGCAGCGCGACGCCATAGCCTGCCGAGCCGAAGAACAGGGCCTGACCAAAGCTCATGATGCCGGCATAGCCCCACACCAGGTCGAACGACAGTGCGAACAGCGCGAGGATGATCACGCGCGTCGCGAACACCGTGAGATAGTCCTGCAACACCAGCGGCGCGACCAGCGCGGCGACGAGCACCACGCTCTCCACGATCGGCAAGACTTTTCGTCCGGAGCCGGCCTGTCCCGCCGCTGCGCTTTCAGCCATCGCACCGTCCGCCTCATCGCCGACGTCGGCGACGATGGCCTGCTTTACCACACTCATGGACTTCGGCATTCCGCCTCAGCATTCCTCGTTGGCATTGCTCTCTAGCATTGCTCTTCAGCATTCTTTGGGATCGACGAGCCCGTCGCTACGTCCGACGATCTCGTAGTTCCCGCCCTTGGCGACCGCGGTGTACATATTCATCTTGCAGTGCCGCTTGCCCGGCACCATCTCGGCCGGCCCGCCCGGGCCTTCCGCGATCTTGGCATGGTCGAGCGCGGCGGCGACCGACTCGCGGTCGATCTTGCCGGCTTCCTTGACGGCGGCTTCCCACAGCTTCAGGCCGCGATAGGTGCCGGTCGCCGCGCTGCCGGCGGCGAACAGGAAGTTGCCCGGAAAGTCCTTCTCATAGGCCGCCTGGATCTTCGCGTTGAACGCATCCTCCTTGGTCAGCACCTTGAAATAGTCGAGACAGCTGGCGAGCCCCTCGATCTCGGCGGCCTGATTGATGTTGAGGGTGTTCTCGTCATAGTAGACGCAAGCCAGGCGCCCGCCGTTCTTGAGGAAGCCCGCTTCATAGAGCTGCTTGAAGAACGGGCCTACGCCCGGCGGGATGACGGTGTTGAAGACGACGTCGACCTTGTTGGAGATGATGCGGTTGACGGTCGAGGAGAAGTCGACCTGGTCGAGCGGATAGTATTCCTCGAACACGACCTCGCCGCCGTTCGCCTCGATTACCTTGCGGGCATAGACGTTGAGCGTGTGCGGCCAGACATAGTTGGCGCTCGGCAGCGCGAACTTCTTGCCGCCGTTCTTGATCAGCCACGGAATGAACTCGTCGCATTGCTGCGCCGGGGTCGGCCCGGTGCAGAACAGATAGGGCGTGCACTCCTTGCCTTCGTAGAGCTGCGGATAGATGTAGAGCGTCTTGCCGCGCGCCACGATCGGGTCCTTGATCGCGTTGCGCATCGACGAGGTGATGCCGCCCAGCACCATGTCGACCTTGTCGCGCTGGATCAGTTTTCGCACGTTGCCGACGGCGACCGATTCGTTCGATGCGGTGTCCTCAATGTAGAGCTCGAGCGGACGGCCGAGCAGGCCGCCGGCATCGTTCATCTGCTTGACCAGCATCTTGGCGACGTTGGCGTCCGCCGTGCCGGCATAGGCGATCGGGCCGGTGAGGTCGGTGGCGATGCCGACCTTGATCGGGCCTTCCGCCGCATTGGCCCAGCCAGCCGGGATCACCCAGCTGCCGACGCCGGTCGCGACCGCGCCGGTGGCAAAGGCGAAATTACCGAGAAAGCGGCGGCGGGTGAGATGGTTAATATCTGCAAACATACTTAAACCCCTTTTCCAGCGATGAGGCCCTGTGGCCGGAATTTGATGAAGACAATGGCGAGGACGAAGACGAGAACGTCGGCGACGACGGGCGCCATCACCCATGGCAGCGCGGCGCTCAGCGTGCCGATGACGCCCGCACCCGCGACCGGCCCGATGAAGGATCCGACGCCGCCGACCATGACCGCGACAAAGCCCTGGATCAGGAAGCGCAGGCCGAGATCGGCGAACAGGCTGAACACCGGCACGATCAGCGCGCCGGCAAGCCCGGCGAGCGCCGCACCGAACGCAAACGTGGCGCCGTAGATCAGCGGCGTGGAGATGCCGGAGGCACGCGCCAGCGACGGATTTTCCAGCGTCGCGCGCACGCGCAGGCCAAAGCTGGTGCGTGCCAGCAGCAGATAGCAGCCCGCCATCACCAGCAGCGTGATGATGATGATGGTGAAGCGCCAGGCCGAGATGTGCATGGCGCCGATATCGATCGAGCCGCCGATCGGCTCTGGCACGGTGAGATAGAATCCGCCGATCAGCCCGCGCACGGTCTCGCGGATGATCAGGCCGAGCGCATAGGTGCCGAGCATCGCGACGATCGGCGCGGCATAGAAGCGGCGGATGATCAGCGCCTCCAGCAGGAAGCCGAGCGCGCCGACCACGAAGGGCGCCGCCACCATGCCGGTCCAGATCGGCATTCCCTTGGCGTATGCGAGATAGGTGATGTAGGCCCCGAGCAGGACGAACTCGCCCTGCGCGAAGTTGAAGATGCCCATCATGCTGGCGATGATCCCGAGCCCCAGCACGATCAGGACGATGATCGCGCCAAAACTCAGGATCTCGAACGCCGCGACGAACGCGTTAGCCATGCGCTGCTGTTCCGTCCGCCTGCATCAATACCTCGCTCACATCTTCTTCCAGTCGCCGACCTGCTCGAAGGCATGGGCGGCGCGGTAGATGGTGGATTCCTCGAACATGCGGCCGACCAGCATCAGCCCGACGGGCAGGCCGTCGACCATGCCGCAGGGCAGCGACATCGCGGGGTGATGGGTGATGTCGAACGGAGCAGTGTTGGAGATCATCTCCAGCGCGCGGGCGACATAGTCCTCGCGGCTGGCGGTCGGCTCCGGCAGCTTTGTCGCTTTCATCGGCGTCGTCGGCAGCAGCAGCAGGTCGTATTCGCCGAACGCCTTGTCATAGGCCGCGGTCAAGCGACGGGAGATATTAAGCGCCTTGCCATAGTAGCGCGGACCGAAGGTGTTGTTGATGTAGGTGCCGAGCAGCAGGAACAGCTTTGTGGTCTCCGACAGCGAGTCCGCCTGCCGACGCCAGCCGCGATGGAAATCCATCAGCGAGGTCGAATAGAGGTCCGACCGGCTCAAGCCGTAGCCGTCGCCATACATCATGGTCTGGGTCATGCCTTCGGTGCCGATCGGCGTCCAGATCGCTGGGCCCATGAGATGCATCGGGATCGAGACAGTCTCGACGGTGGCGCCTAGGTCTTTGAAGCGTTTGGCAGCCTCGCGCACGCTTTCATTGACGGCGGACTCGGCGGTCGCCTGCTCAAAGCCCTCCTTGAGGAGGCCGATCTTCATGCCCTTGACGCCCTGGCCCAGCGCTTTGGTGTAGTCCTCGACCTTCGGTGCCTTGATGCGGGGATCGTAGCCGTCGTCACCGGCCAGCACTTCCAGCAGCAGCGCGTTGTCCGCGACTGTCGCCGTCATCGGGCCGGTGTGATCGACGAAGACCTCGATCGGCATGATGCCGGTGTAGGGCACGAGGCCCCAGGTCGGCTTCATGCCATAGGTGCCGCAGAACGAGGACGGCATGCGGATCGACCCGCCCTGGTCGCCGCCCATCGCCATGTCGGCTTCGCCGAGGGCGACGACGACGCCTGAGCCTGAGGACGAGCCTCCGGCCGAATAGCCCATCTTATAGGGATTGTGGACGACCCCAACTGCGTTGGTGTGACTGCCGCCGGACATGCAGAAGGATTCACAGTGGGTCTTGCCGAGGATTTCCCCACCGGCGTCCAGAATGCGCGTGACGACGGTAGCGTCGAAGTCGGGGACGTAGCCTTCAAGCGTCGCCGAGCCGTTCATCATGGGAACGCCGGCGAGCATAATGTTGTCTTTCAGCGCGACCGTCTTGCCCTTGAGCTTGCCGCTTGCGGCGCCCTTCACGGTCGACTTGCGATACCAGGCGTTGCGCGGGTTCTCCTCCGCCGACGGCCGGTAGCCCGGCGTGCGCGGATATTTGACCTCCGGCACCTCGTCCGGCATCGCGCCGACAAGATTGTAGGCTTCGATCGAGCCCTGCATCAGACCGCGGAACGAGGTGACGTCTTCGTCGGTCAACGCAAGGCCGCACTGGTCGGCGACACTGCGAAGTTGGGCTGGTGTGGGAAGGACAACTGTCACGGCGCTCTCCTTGAGGCTTCTTGATCCCTGGCGTTGGACGGAAGCCTCATGGTGCGCCAGCACAGCGCGGGCCAATCGGCTTCGCGGTGATATTACAGACGGAAATATTTTCCTTTTCAAGTATTATTTTAAATTCCGAGCGTATGCGGATTGCCACGCCGGCGTCAGACCGGCTTGATCAGCTTGAAGTCGAGGCCATCGGCCTCGGCGAGGTACATCTGCATCCGGGTATGACCGTTTCGAACGGTGACGGGGCCCCTCGCGCCGCCATAAACGATGTTGCGGCCAGCCGCCAGCATGGGCGCCATCGACAGCGAACCGGCCTTGTTCGCCACGGCCTCGAGGAAACGCAGGCCTTCATAGCTGGACTGGCCGAGCGAGCCGATCGGGGGGCCGTTCGGTCCGAACATCGCGCGATAGCGGCTCTGGAAGTCGTCATTGGCCCGCGAGCCAATGCCGGGAAAATAGCCGGAGGCGCAGAACAGATTCTCGCTGTTGTCGGCGCCGATGCCGAGCAGCACGGTCTCGTCCATTGCACCGGCGAGCCGCAGCGTCGAGGCGGCAAGGCCGCATTCGCCGAACGCGCGATTGAAGGTGATGCTGTCGGTGCCGATCAGCGAGATCAGGACCACGTCCGGCCGCGCGGCGCGGATGCGCTCCAGGTGCGGCTCGTGGTTATCTTCACCGAGAGGAACGAACTCCTCGCCGACGACGTGTCCGCCGGTTTCCTTGATGTAGCGCTTCACCGCGCGGTGCGACTGCCAGGGCCACACATAGTCGCTGCC
>WNGR01007069.1_pt1 | contig 13228 bp, 14 predicted proteins | sample 5407581 | NCBI WGS metagenome assembly WNGR01 (sample SAMN13153383, study PRJNA577476) | soil metagenome | isolation source: 80 cm soil or saprolite under Garry oak tree replicate 2 | place: USA:California | collected 2016-06-15 | reverse complement strand
TCAGCGAAGATCGAGACGACCTCGGCGCCGGACCACTTCACGGCGTTGACCGTGGCCTCGCGCGCCGCCGCGAGCAGGGCGCTCAGATCATCGTTGAGCTCGCAGTCCCCGACGGTGACCGCCTCGACGGCCACTCCGTGCTGGGCCTCCACCTCCTGCTGGATGAGCCGCACCCCGGCGGCGAACGTCATGTCCTCGTCCATCGATCCTGGCGCCCGGCCGTCGAAGAGCCAGGAGCGCAGCTCACGCTCCTGGGCCCGGGCCAGCTGGATGACCCGCTGGGGATCATCCGCGCGGCGCTGGATCAGGGCCAGCGTCTGCAGCACCGAGTCATGCACCCGCGTGGCCATGTCGGCGCGCTCTTCCGCCCGGATCCTGGCCTGGCGCTCGACGACGAGGTCACGCGCGATACGCAGCCACCAGGGGCCGAGCAGCCCCACGATCGCGGCGATCACCAGCACCACCCCGGTCAGCGGCAGCAGGAATGCGGCCGGGCGGTGGTGCCCGGACAGCAGGATGGCCAGGCCGCCGACCAGCAGCAGGAGCGCGATCGCCACGCGCAGCACGGTCCTGGACCGCCTTCTGTCCCCGGCCACGGTGTCCCCGGTCACCGACAGCAGCGGCTGGGCGAGGCGCCGCATCGTCGCCTGCTCGTCCGCTGGGGCGTTTCTCCAGATCAGCACGAGGCCGACGACGCTGATGACCTGCGGCCAGGCCAGCTTGCCGAACCAGCCGGCGCCGAGCACCGACGCGATGAACAGCATCGCGACAAGCAGCGACCCGAGACCGGCGGCGAGCGCTATGCCCCTCCGGTCGGTCAGGGCCTTGCTGGCGACGTTGCTGCCCGCGCCGTCCGCCGGCACCAGGAGCCACGCCAGTACATAGCACGCCGCGATGAAGCCGCTGGTTACCACCGTGGCCACCACGAGCACGAGCCGCACCACGCTGACGTCAAAGCCCGTCCGCAGCGCCAGGCCGGCGGCCACCCCGCCGGCCAGCCGGTCCTCGCGCGCACGGCGCAGCGGCCCGCTGCCCCGTGGGCCTCGCGCCCATGCGAGCAGGGCACGGCGGCGCCGGGCGCGGTAGACCGGCCAGCCGTTTCTTTGCTCCATCCGTACATCATCGCGCCAGATCGGCGCGGGTGGCTATCCGGGCAAACCCTGATCCCGCGGGCGCAGCATCAGGGCCGGATCAGGGTCGGACCGGGGGTCTTCCCGATGGCCAGGCCGCGCTCGCGACCCCAGGCTGGAGTCATGAACACAACCACTGCACCAGAAACCAGCAACCAGACCACTACCGACCAGACCGCCACCAACCCTGAGTCCAGCCTGACCTCGCCGCAGCAGCTGTGCCGCCCCATCGAGGGCCGGATGCTGGCGGGAGTGGCCGCGGGCATCGCGCGCTACTTCGACGTGGACGTGACCGTGATCCGGATCGTCTTCGCCGTGCTTACCGTGATCGGCGGCGCGGGTGTGCCCATCTACCTGGCCGGCTGGCTGCTGATCCCTGAGGAGGGCTCCGAGCAGTCCATCGCCAGCTCGTTCATCCAGTCCCTGCAGACCCGCTCGCGCTGACCAGGCTTTTAAAAGACCAAGGAGGTTACATCACAATGTCAGGGACGTTCAGTCCGCCCTGGGCACGTGGATCTGCATCCCGGCCCAGTGCCAGCAACGCCGACCCCAACATGCGGGTCTCGGACGCCGAACGCGCCGAGGTCACTGACCGCCTGTCCAAGCACTACAGCGACGGGCGGCTCGACGAAGCCGAGTTCAACGAGCGCATCGATCAGGCGATGCGGGCCAGGACCAGGGCGGACCTGAGCGGGCTGCTCGCCGACCTGCCGGCCTCGGAGTCGCCGGAAACGCCTCGGGCACCCAAGGCCGCCAAGCCGTCCGGGGCCCCGGCAGCGGCGGCGTATCAGCGGCCAGCCCGGCCGCGCCACCGCATCCTTGAACTCGTCCTCATCATCGTGGTCGCCGTGGTCGTCTGGCATGCCCTGGTGCATTCGTTCGTCCCCTGGCTGCTGATCGGGGTCATCGCGATCCTGTGGCTGCTGTACGGCCCGCGGCAGCGCCGCCGCCCCTAGATCGCCGCGCGCCCCGGCGGCACGCGCCGGGGAGCGCGGCGGGCCGCCTGGCAGCAGCGATCCCCGCTCCCGGTGCTTGCGGAAGACAAATCCGCCCGATGCGGCATCATTTACTGCCATGGCCGCAATCCCGGCATCCCCTGCAGGTGTTCCCCGCCTGGCATGCGGGCATAGCCCAGGGGTGGATCATGGTATGACATGCTGCATCCTGGGGGCGGCGCGATGACCACCTCCAGCCCGGCGCGGGCGGCCGCCCGCAGCCGGATGGGTCACGAGCAGACGCATGGGTGACTTGAGCCAGCCTCCGGTCGTGGCCGTCGCCAACCGGCTCCCGGTTCAGCACGGTGAAGACGGATGGCAGCTGTCGCCGGGCGGGCTGGTCACCGCGCTGCGGCCGGTGATGACCAACCGCAGCGGCGCGTGGGTGGGATGGGACGGCGGCACGAAGGGCATCCCCAGCACGCTGCCTGACTTCAGCGCCCAGCTGCGGCCGGTCAGCCTGTCCGCGGCCCAGGTCCGCCAGTACTACCACGGCTTTTCTAATGCCACCCTCTGGCCGCTGCTGCACGATGCGATCGAAAAACCGCGGTTTGAGCGTTCCTGGTGGAATACCTACCGGCAGGTGAATGCGGCCTTCGCTGACGCCGCGTTCGCCGCGCTCAACGAACGCCCGGGCGCGCTCGCATGGGTCCACGACTACCACCTCATGCTCCTCCCGCAGCTGATCCGGGAGCGGCGGCCCACTCAGCCGGTCGGGTTTTTCCTGCACGTGCCCTGGCCGTCACCTGACATCTACGCGCGCCTTCCGTGGCGCCGGGAGATCCTGCTCGGCCTGCTCGGTGCCGATGTCGTGTCGTTCCACACCGAGCACTACCGGAGGAACTTCGCGGCCGCCTGCGCCCGGCTGCTGGGCGATGATGGCGTCACGGTACGCCAGACGATGCTCGCGATGCCCGACGGGCGGATGGTGTCGACGACGGCGTCGCCGATCTCGATCGACGCGGGCGAGTTCACCCGGTATGCCACCCAGGAGGAGACCGACCGCGACATCAAGGAGCTGGACCGGCAGTTCGCCGGCCGGGCCGTGCTGCTCGGCGTGGACCGGCTCGACTACACAAAGGGCATTGCCGAGCGTCTGCTTGCCTTCGAGATGCTCCTCGAACGCTGCCCCGAACTGCGCACCACGTCCGCGTTCTTGCAGGTCGCCGTGCCCAGCCGGGACGACGTGCGGGAGTACCGCAACCTGCGCGCCGACGTGGAACGGCACATCGGGAGAATCAACGGCCGGTTTACCGAGCCGGGCCAGGACGTGCCGGTCCACTACCTGTACCGCGGGCTGCCCCAGCAGCAGCTCGCCGCCTACTACGCGGTCGCGACCGCCCTGGTCATCACTCCGCTCATCGACGGGATGAACCTCGTCGCCAAGGAGTACGTCACCGTCCAGCAGGCGCGTGAAGGCAGCGGGAGGCTCGTGCTCAGCGAGTTCACCGGCGCCGCCGACGAGCTTGGCGAGGCGATCATGTGCAACCCGTTCGACGTCGAGGGCCTGTCGCACCGCATAGAGCATGCGATCCGGCTGCCGTCCAGCGCCGGCCGGGCCGCGATCGCCGCCATGGCCAAGCGCGTCCGCACCCATGACGTGCATCGCTGGGTAGCCGAACAGCTCACCGTGATCTCGGCCAGGGGCAACGTCCGCTAGGCGGACGCAGCGTCCGGGTGTCACGTAGCCCGCACCTGGACCCTGTCTGCCTCATGCGCCTGATCCGCCCGGTACGCCCACCGGAATGTTCGCATGGCCTGGCCGCCTTCGAGATAACCCTCTCGAGAGACTTCTCTTGACAGATAGCTGTCGAGAGTTGGTGCCCGTGGAGATGCTGCTGTTCACCTTCCCGATGGCCCACCCGTCATGAACTTCCAGATGACCGATGACCTGGTCGGCTATCACATCCGCGACATCCGGCGTCAGGCCACGCTCGGCCGATCCGGCGCGCAGGTCATGGGTGCGGACCGATGGCCGGGGCTGCGGAGCCGGATCGGCATCATGCTGGTCGAGGCCGGATTGCACCTGCTGGCGACCACAGCACCGGTGCGGCCCGACTGAGGTCCAGGCCCGGAACGCTACTGGGCTCCGACGAGGCCGGCCACGTGCGAGACAAAGGCGGCTGTCTCGGTGCGCAGCATCCTGGAGCTCCGGTGCGGCACCGGCGGCAGACCGCGCCAGTACGCCAGCGCATCGCGGATCACGGGGTGCCAGCCAGCCCCGAACACGCCCAAGGCGTAGTCCCCGGCCTGCTCCTTCGGGATCACCGTGCCGGTCCGGATCGTCGCGTGCATCCGTGCGACACCGAGGACGCCCCAGGCGGCCACCCGGCGCACGTTCAGCTGTTGCAGCCGGACCTGCCAGGTCCCGGTCCCTCGCCCGCCACGGTGTCCGCCCAGGGCCGCCAGTAAGAGACCAAGTTGGCCGCGGTCCACGCGCGCAGCTCGGTGTCGTCGAGGTGGATGGCAAGGCGCTCCCGAGACGGCCCGCGCATGGCGATTCCTCCGTGCGCGAGCGTCCACCAGGTGACCCGGGTCAGGTCGAATCCCCGGCCGACGGCGAAGTGCCAGGCCACCTGCGAGGCCACCGCCGTGGCCGTGCCTGGCGGCGACGCCAGATCCTCGCGATGGACGAAGACGCCGTTGCAGACCAGTGGCCAGGACCGCGGGGGCGTCGTGACCATGCGGAAGATGGCCTCGGCGCACGACCGCCTGTGCACGGCGCGCAAGGCCTCGATCTCGGCCGGAGACAAGGGACGCCGCAAGGTGGCGACGAAGTCGATGTCGCTGCGCCCGGGCCGGAAGGCGCCGAGCGCAATCGAGCCGACCACGTAAAACCCGTCCATCACGCCCCCGAGCGCGCCGTCGAGCCTGGTCACGAAGCGGCCGATCACCGTCGCGGCGGGCTCGGGGATCACCCGGCCAGACTAACGCCGCGTATTGCGGGCGCGGGCCGCGCCGCCAGGGGCGGATCCGGCGCTGGCCGGTAACGTGGCGCCGTGAGCGACGTCCTGACCACACAGCGGCTGATGCTGCGCCCGGTGAGCGCCCATGACCATGACCGGCTGCTGGCCCACTGGACTACGCCGGACGTGCGGCGGTTCCTGTTCGACGGGGCGATCCTGTCCCCCGCCGACATCACCGCGGCCATCGAGGACAGCACGCGGACCTTCGCCGCGGGCGGGTACGGCCTCTGGCTGATCCGGGAGAGGGACCGGCCCGATCTGCTCGGCACGGCTGGGTTGAGGCCTCTGGAGGACCTCGGGCTGGAGCTCATCTACAGCCTGGCCCCGGCAGCGTGGGGTAAGGGGTACGCGACCGAAGCCGCCCGGGCGGTCGTGGAGCACGCCCTCGGCCCGCTCGGGCTGCCCGAGGTGCTGGCCGAGGTCGATGAGGGCAACGCCGCGTCGGTCGCGGTCGTTGAGCGGCTGGGCATGACCCGGTTCGACGTGGTGCCCGGCCTGCTCGGGCCGATGGGCCGCTACCGCAGGACGGCCGAACCGCCGGGTGACCCGGTGGAGCACCGCGGACCTGGCCGCCTTCAGCCTCAACCGGGCAGGCGGCCGTAGGCGCGCAAGGTCAGCAGCGCAGCGAGGGTCATCCCCGGACGGGCTTCCAGCTCGACGGTAGGGGACCACTGTGCCCAGCTGATCGGCCAGCCGCCGTCTTCCTGCTGGCTGTCGGCGAGCTGACGGAGGCTGCGGTCCATCTCTTCGCCTGTGAACCAGGTGCGAGCGAGACTGCCTGGACATGGGGCGAAGTTGTGCGGCAGGTGATACTCGCCCGGCGCGTAGCCGGGGGCGAGGCGTGCCTGCTCGGGATGGCCCGGATCGAGGAGCACGATGCGCTGGTCGCGGACCAGCTCGCCCAGCCGCTTGGCCTGCCGCCCGGCCCACGCTCGATCCGGTGCCCCGTCCAGGAAGGCGACCGCTGCCTCAGCCTCGTAGGGGTGCGTCTGCTCCAGATGCTCGATGCCGTGGTGACAGAAGCCCGTCGCCGTCTCCAGCCAGTGGTGCCTGACCCCCGCGCGCAGCAGCGGCCCGGCGATCTGACCGGTGGCCAGCAGATCCCCGGCGGGCTCGTCGCTGATCGGCATCCAGGGAGCGTGCGGATACGCGCGAAGGCTTGGCAGGACGGCCGGCACGCCGCCGTCCGCGGCAGTGTTCTCCGCCAGCCAGTCGCAGATCCGTTCGGCCCGGACGCCGAGCAGCGAACCTGTCTCCTCCAGGACCCGCAGGGCGGAAGGCACCGAGATCGGCTGGCTTGCCGGACCTCTCACGTCGGGCTCCAGCCCGAACGCGTACCCCCCGTCCTGGCTGCGGTAGGCATCCAGGGCCGCCAGCACACCAGCCGGCTCGTGCTCGTCGCCAAAGAGAAACTCGAAGCGCCGCTGTTCAAGGACGCGGCCCGAGGTCCAGAGAAAGCGCGCAGCGTTGCCGACTATGGTGTCGTCGATCATGATGCGTGATGATAGGCGGCATCCTGCCGTCGGTCTTGAACGAATCGGACACGCTCACGTTACTGGGGCAGTGCACCCAGCCGGAGGCGCAGTATTCCGGCGAAACCAAGCGGGGCCGATGCCCAGCTCAGCCAGCCGGGGCGTCCAGCACCGCGCAAGCCAGAGCCCGCATAGCTGCCGTGAGCCGTTCCGGCCCATCTGCCCTCAGCTGAGCCAGGATCGGCTCACTGTGCAGAGTGCCGAGCCTGAGATGGGCGATCATCTCGACGTCGGCGTCGGGCCGCTGCGCGGCGATGAGGCGGAGGGTGCAGTGTTCTCCAGCCGAGTCCAGGATGCAGAGCGGCCCGTGCCGTCGGCTCGCACTCTGTTCTCGCTTCTGAGTTGCTCAAGGACAAGCCGGATGGTCTGGTCGCTGACGCCTGGCAGGGCCGTCCTGATGTCCGCGAGGCGGAACGTGACGGGTGCGCGGCGCAGGATGTGATCGCGGACACGCTGCTGCTTGGTTCCGGAGGTTTTAGCGGCGGCCGCGCGGTCAGCAAAGACGGCGTAGGCACTGGCGAGCACGCTGGTGAAGTAGCCGAGCCAGGGCCACGGGTCGAAGACACCCTCGTGCCAGCCATAGGTGGACTCGAGCAGCGCCTGGTAGTAGGCATCCGCCGACTCGGAGACCGCTTGCTCGAGGCTCACGTAGCGCCCGACGGTGTATCCGTGGTCAATGAGTATGGCGTTGGTAAGCACACGAGCCACTCGCCCGTTGCCGTCCTCAAAGGGGTGAATGACCAGCAGGCCGAGAACGAAAAGCCCAGACAGAAGCACTGGATGGTGTTCGCCCGCGGCAACCGCGCTCTCGTAGCGCTCGATGAGGTCGTCAATGGCAAAGGGCGTGTTTGCGGCGGACACTGGTTTGAAGCGAACGGTCGTTGATCCTTCTGGCGAGCGGTCCACGACCAGGTTGTCCTCGGTCTTGAACGCTCCCCCGGGCATGGCCGTGTGAGCGAAGAGCAGCCGGTGCAAATGCAGGATCAGGCCGGCATTCAGCGGACGCCAGTCCTGCTGGAACAGGTAGTCCTGGGCGTCGCGGTAGCCCGCCAGTTCCTGCTCGCTCCGGTTGCGCAGCGTCGACGTCCGCCGGTTGATGATCCGCTCGGCGCGGTCGGCGTCCGCGACGACGACGCCCTCGATCGCGGAGGACGCGGTGATGCTCAGGACGCGAGCGCGATCGGCGAGCTCGGTGAGCAGTCCCGGCATCTGGTCGCGGTAGAGCGCCTCCGAGCCCCGGCCGAAGTCAATCGCCCTGAGCCGGGTGACGATGCGGGCTGGCACCTGCCCGATGAGTGCATCGAGATCGGCGAAGCTGCGCAAGAAACCTCCTAAGCCAACCTACTAAACCACCTAATCGTAGCGATGCTTAGTATGTTTAGCGGGTTCTTGGTAGGTTCACGGCCGTGGATACCTCGTGGTGTGCTGCTGATTGTGGTGCCGACGAGCGCGGGTTTATCGCGTCACTGCCTTGAGGCTGGGCCGAGGTCGAGGTACCTCACCGATCACTCCAAGCTCCCGCCACAGTGCCTCGTACGCCTCCGCCCTCCGCCAATCCGGGGTACACCGGGCGCATACACCTTCGGGCGGGCAGTTGGCGCAGACGCGCCGCCGGTATCTGGCCGCATCCTCGATCGCCTCGCCCAGCAACTGCGCGGTCACGTCCAGCGGCGGCACCTCCCGCTCGAGTAGCGCAGTCAGCGCCTGCGACAGTCGTCCGATTAGGTACCGCGGGTCGCTCTCCAACTGTTCGACCGCGCCCATATCGTCGCCAAGGATGGCCATCGCCTGGTCACCAAGCACCGGATAGACCGGGAACCAGCGATCGAGCAACGCGCGGGCGACGCGAGCACGGTCGTCGGGGACCGGCTGGGCGGCCGGGGCGAGGCGAAGCCGGGCCCCGTCGCGCATAGGGTGGTTGTCCATGGTCTCCTCCTGTGTAGGCAGGTGGTGATCTAGGGCCGCCGCGGTGTTGGCGCACTGCGGCGGTCCGCTCGGGGTCCCGGGTAATCCCTGTAGCTACAAACTATTCGACAACCTTGTAGCTACACAAGCCTTGCCGTACGATCTCCCGTGTCAAGTAACGACGGGAGCCCAGATGGCTGGCCACACGCCAACCACGCCCATCCGCGTGCCACGGCTGATGTGGGCTGCATACGGCCGCATCTGCGCGCGCCTCGGCCGCGACCGAACCGAGGATCTCCTCGCGTACATGCGGCGCCAGATCAGGCGCCACGGCGACGAGGCCGACCTCGCCGACTTGGGCGCAGCCGACGAGGAACTCCGTCAGCGCCGATCCCGAAAGGGCGGCCGCCCGCGGCGGCCGTAGGCTGACCGTCAGTGGCCAGCACGGCAGGTTGCCTGGCTGACTTCCTGATTGCGCACTCGATCTGCGGCTTGCGCGGTCAGGGTGGGAGCTGTCGCGCTTCGAGCGCGGGCCAGGGGTACGCCACCGAGGCCGCCCGTGCCGTGGTCGAGCACGCTCTCGGCCCGCTTGGGCTGCCCGAGGTCGACGAGGGTAACGCCGCACCTGGTGTACTTCACCGTCATGGCCGCTCCCCCGGAGGATTCTCTCGGGCGCCTATTCCTTTGGCGACGGCTTGCCGTGCAGCTCCGGGGGATGAATGCCGCCGCCGTACCACTCGCCGGTGATCAGCCAAAGCTCGTAGTGCAGCAACCACTCGCTGGCCCACGGCACGATCGTGTGAGCGATGAAATCCTTGCTGTCGTCGAACTCATCGCCGTAGTAGAGGCACAGATGGTCCCCTCGGTAGACATGCGGCAGCTCCTCACCCGGCCGACGTTCCAATGGAGGGTCGAGCACGAGCACCTGCGGAACCTGGCCCATCCGATGGTCAACGCGAACGGTGTAAGTAACGCTGGCCGACGTCGGCTGCAACTTCCCGGTCCAGATGATGCGGTCGCGGTAGAACTGCACTGTCGCGTCTGGGTAGAGACTGCGAAGCGCAAACAGCTGCTGGACGGCGCTAAGGCGCTGTTGACGGCGACGTGGGGGCACCGAAGAAGTTGTGGTTAGGGCGGACGGTGTTGGCACCGGTCGCGGCGAGGATGCCGGTGGTGGCCATCTTCATGCCCCTGGTCTCCCGGAGCTGGCGCATGTCACCGGCGAACCTAGCCGCAGCCTTGCGAACCTGCTCGGTGCCAAACGCCTTTTCGAGCCGCTCCACGACAACGGGCAGACCGGCTCGCTCTTCAAGGGCACCGCGCAGGTCGCTATCTACCTGGTCGAGCCACTTGTAGAACTTCGCTTGGCGATCCGGGTACTCCAGCCACTTGTCGGCGAAGTTCTCCTTCTCGGCGACGGGGTTGGGCACCCACATCACGCCGTGGCGATCCTCGACCAGGCTCGGCACTAGCTCGACCGCGCGCATGGTCGCGTCAAGCAGGTCGCTCTCGCCGACGTAGACACGAGCTGCGAGCGTCGTGATGAGGCTAGACGGCGGCTTGTCGTCGAGGTCGTTCTCGAAATGCACGTCGCGGTGGCGCTTCAGAACCTGGACGACGCGGTGCAGCGTCGTACGCACCTGCCACTCGGGTACGTCATCGACGGCACCGCGAGCCTGTTTGGCGAGCGCGGCGCGCTTCGCGATGAACGCCTTCCAGCATTGCTCCCGGAACCAACGCACGTAGGCGAGTGGGTCTGAGTGCTGCCACGCCCGCAACTGCTTGTCCGTCAGCAGGATCGCGGTGTCCGAGAGGGCTTCGGCGTCGGGGATAGCCGGGAGCACGTCCATGTGGAAGTGCTGGTACTTCAGCGTCCAGCAGCGTCGGCTGTCATCACACGCTTCGGGAATGTCACCGTCGACACCCTGCGCGTCCTCGATGTAGTCGTGCAGGAACTCACCAACACTTGTCTTCAGCGCCTGCTGCGTTATGCCCTCCTTGGCGACGTCCCAGTTGCAGACGAGATCCAGGTCGTACTCCCCCGTCGGGCGGTGCGGCCGAACGACGGTACCGAGCATGAAGCTGCCCTGGACATAGACGCCTGCGCCTTGCGCGGCGAGGTACACCCCGACGTCCTGGTAGCGCCGCTCCGCTTCGCGAAAGTGCCCAGGAGTGATGTCGAGTTACTCGACGGTTCCGCCCAGCAGCTGGGACAGGAGCTCTTCACGGGTCTCAGGCATTGGCGTTCACCTCAGTTGACGTTCGGTATGGCAGGTACTCCGGTGCCACATGGTCGGCGAACCTCTCGGCCACGGCCGGTGAGTTGTCGCGGCTCGCCTTCGCGGCCTTGCTCAGCAGCGCGCTGTCGTGCACCAAGTCCAGCCGGAACTGGCCCTCCGGCACGAGAGGGTTGATGCGCAAGATGTTGGACGCCCCGAGCAGGTGGTAGGCCTGGTTATACGCCGTCAGCGCCTGCCCATCGAGGAACACGCCCGCGCCGGCCTTTCCCCACGCGATCAGCCCTCCACGGTCGAGTCCCGCCGACGGTGCCTTCGTCTCCGATGTCGTGCCGAGGCTCAACACGCGCACCGACGAAAGTGGCAACCGCAGCTCCCCTCCGGCCTCAGTGACCGCGACCATCGTCGGATTATTGGCCCAGACGCCGCCATCGATGAGTCGGCTGTGACCGAGCCGGTGCGCCGGGAGGTAGGTGGGCGCTGCCGTCGTGGCGAGCGCGATATCGACCATCGAAACTCGGAAGTCGCGGTTGAGCCGGGAGCTGTGCGGCGTACGGAACAAGTGCACTGCGTTCTCACCGATGTCGTACGACGGAATTACCAGGCGCTTCTGTGCGTCGGCGAGGAGTCGGTCTCCGAAGACGTCGCGCAGCGCGGCGCGCAGCGGAGCCGGGTTATATCGAGGTCCGCGGATGCGGCGAACCCAGTGCGGCCGGTTCGCGTGGGGGAAGATCCGCGGGCCGTGCTCGGAGTAGAACGCGACGATCTCCTTCGGCCGCATGCCGATGCTCAAACCAAGGGCGACGATGCCACCGGTCGAGGTGCCAGCGATCAGGTCGAAGTGGTCGACGATGTTGATCTTGAGGTCAGTCTCCAATTGTGCAAGGACGGCTGCGGAGAACAGCCCTTTCAAACCGCCGCCATCCAGGGCGACCCGAATCCGCGAGTAAGGCTGGCGACACGGCCTGTAGATGTCGATAGGTGCCGCTCTGGCCTGGGATGATGATCTCTGCGAAGTAACGATCATCTCAAGCGGAGAGGACACCTATCTGGTGACCAGGATACGCGGCAGGAGACGGACGCGGCGGCAGGCACGCATCGGCGCGCCGGATGCGGCGCTGACGGCGAACGCGGGACTGGCGGCGATCACTGAGCTGTGCGGGCGGCTGGGCGTTATCGGGGCGATCGACACCGCGGCCGGGCCGGTCAAGCAGCGGGACCGCGGGTTCAGCGCGGGGGAGCTGCTGGCCGGGATCGCGGCGGCGCAGCTGGCCGGGGAGGACTTCCTGGCCGGGCTGGACCGCCAGCGCGCCGACACCGCGGGGCAGCAGCTGACGCCGGTGCCGGGGCTGTCCTCGACGACCGCCGCTGGGCTGGCCCGGCGGGTCACCCCCGCGCAGTGGAAGGCGGTGGAGACCGGCCTGGCGGCGGTCACCGCCCGGATGCTGGCGCTGCTGCCACCAGACCGGGCGGCGGCGCTGACCGGCGGGCCGGTCACCATCGACCTGGATGCCACCGACGTGGAGGTCTACGGCCGCAAGAAGCGTGGCGTGGCCTATAACCACCAGGGGCAGCGGGTGGGCCGGCCGCACGTGGCGACCTGGGCGGAGACCGAGATCGTGCTGGCCGCTGACCTGGGCGCCGGGACCGACGACGTGCGCGCAACCGGGGCGGATCTGCTGCGCCGCGCGCTGGCCTGCTTGCCCGCGGCGGCGCGGGCTGGCGGCCGGGTGGCGCTGCGCGCCGACGCCGGGTACTTCGCCGGGCAGCTGGCCCGCGCCGCCCACGACGAGCACATCGCGTTCGCGATCGGGGCGAAGCGGATCGCGCCGCTGTGGCGGCTGCTGAGCGGCATCGCCGAAGGCGACTGGCATGATGCGATCGAGATGAACGGCGCGCAGGTCGCCGTGGCTGACTACTGCCCGGACTGGTGGCCCGCGAACACCCGGCTGCTGATCCGCCGGGTCCGGCTGGACCCGGAGCAGGTTTCCGCCGACCCGCGGTCGCGGCGGCGCCGGACCCTGCACCCGGATCAGCGTGCCCTGCCGTTCCCCGAGCTCGCCCGCGCCTGCGCGATCTACGGCTACTCGTTCATGCTGACGAACCTGGACGTGTCCACGCCAGATAAGGCCGTAGCGGCGGAGCACTGGTACCGGCACCGCACCACGATCGAGAACATCTTCCGCGACAGCAAGCACGGCGCCGCCCTCCGGCATCTCCCCTCGGGATACCCCCGGGTGAATATGGCCTGGATGTGGGGCGCGCTGCTCGCGGCCTGCATGGCCGCCTGGCTGCACCAGCTCACCGCCGTCACGGCCGGGCAACAGATCCTGGCCGGTCACGGCGTCCGCGGCGGCAAGGCCATGATCGCCACCCTCCGGTGGCGCCTCATCGCCGTCCCGGGACGGCTCATCTGCCACGGCCGCCAGCTGATCCTGCGACTCCCGCCACGCCACAGCCTGC
>WNGR01005795.1_pt1 | contig 13229 bp, 9 predicted proteins | sample 5407581 | NCBI WGS metagenome assembly WNGR01 (sample SAMN13153383, study PRJNA577476) | soil metagenome | isolation source: 80 cm soil or saprolite under Garry oak tree replicate 2 | place: USA:California | collected 2016-06-15 | reverse complement strand
TCGCCCTGAAGCGCGGCGAGACGATCGGGCTCGTCGGCGAATCCGGCTGTGGCAAGTCGGTGACGGCGCTGTCGCTGATGGGGCTGCTGCCGGACAGCGCAGTCGTCAGCGGCAGCATTCGGCTCGACGGACGCGAACTCGCCGGGCTTTCGGATGCAGATTATTGCCGCTTGCGCGGCAACCGCATCAGCATGATCTTCCAGGAGCCGATGACCGCGCTCAACCCGATGCACACGATCGGCCATCAGGTCGCCGAGCCGCTGCGGCGCCACAAGAAATATTCGGCAGCGCAAGCGCGAAAAGAAGCGATCGCCTTGCTCGACCGCGTCGGGTTACCCGATCCCGCCAGGCGCATCGATGCCTATCCGCACCAGTTTTCCGGCGGCCAGCGCCAGCGCGTCACCATCGCCATGGCGCTCGCCTGCGAGCCCGACCTGTTGATCGCGGACGAGCCGACCACCGCGCTCGACGTCACCATCCAGGGCCAGATCCTCGACCTCATCGCCGATCTCGTCGAGGAGCGCGGCATGTCGATGATCCTGATCTCGCATGATCTCGGCGTGATCGCCGAGAACGTGCAGCGCATGATGGTGATGTATGGCGGCACCGTCGTCGAAAGCGGCCCAACCGACGAGGTGTTCCGCCGCATGGGACATCCCTACACGCAGGGCCTGTTCCGCGCCCGCCCGCGTCTCGGCGCGCGCAAGGGAACGCGGTTGACGACGATCTCCGGCACGGTGCCGGAGCTCGCCGATTTGCCGGCGGGCTGCGCCTTCGGTGAGCGCTGTCCGCTGGTCGAAGACAAATGCCGCACGGCGCTGCCGCCGATGGTCGAGGTCGGTCCGGGTCACGTCGTGCGTTGTGTGCGCACCGATGTCTCGATGGCCGCGAACGTTGGGGCGCTGTCCGCATGACCGCCGCGCCTCTTCTCGACGTCAGGGATCTCGAGCAGCGCTACACGCTGCCGCGGGAAAGCCTGTTCCGTCCGCCCGGCCAGGTGCGCGCGCTCAACGGCGTCAGCGTGCAGGTTGCCGCCGGCAAGAGCCTCGGCATCGTTGGCGAGTCCGGCTCGGGCAAGTCGACCTTCGCGCGGGTGGTGATGGCGCTGGAGCGGCCGACATCGGGGCAGGTCGCGATGCTCGGCCGTGACCTCAACAACATCTCCGCCGACGAGCTGCGCCGGGCAAGGCGCGATTTCCAGATGGTGTTCCAGGACCCTTACGGGTCGCTCGATCCGCGTCAGACCATCGCGCGTATCGTCGCCGAGCCGCTGACCGTGCTGGAGGGGGCCGATCGCACGACATTCCGTGCCCGCGTGGCCGCGGTGCTGCGGCAGGTCGGCTTGCGCGATGCCGACATGGACAAATATCCGCACGAATTTTCCGGCGGCCAACGGCAGCGCATCGCAATCGCGCGCGCGCTGATCACCCAGCCGAAGCTGATCGTCGCCGACGAGCCGGTCTCCGCGCTCGACGTCTCCGTGCAGGCGCAGGTTTTGAACCTGATGCAGGATCTCCAGGAGCAGTTCGGACTGAGCTACGTCCTGATCAGCCACGACCTCGCCGTCGTCGACTATCTCTGCGACGAGGTCGCGGTGATGTATCTCGGCCGCATTGTCGAACAGGGCCGCCCCGAGGATTTGTTCGAGCGCTGCGCCCACCCCTACACGCGGGCGCTGCTGGACGCCGTGCCGCGGGCACGCGCCGGCGGCGGCCGGCGCCGGCGCGGAGCCCAGGCAATCGCCTCGCAATCGGCGGCCGCGACCGGATGTCCCTATGTCGCGCGTTGCGCGCTAGCCGATCAGCATTGCCGCGAAGCCCTGCCTGAGTTACGCAAGGTCGGCGAGGCGCATCTCGCCGCCTGCCACAAGGCGGAGGCCGTGATGGCATTGCCGCAGCCTGCTGCGGAGGGTTAGTCTCGGGCGCAGGATTGGCGTAGACTGGGAATTGAGAAGGCAGGGGAGTTACGTATGTTCAGGAAACTATCCATCGTCGCACTCACTGCCGCGTTTGTCGCGGCGCCTCTGCCGGTGCTGGCACAAAGCAAGAAGGACAGCGTCGTCATGGCGATGGCGCTGGAGCCGCCGGGGCTCGATCCCACCAACGCGGCCGCCGCCGCGATCGCCGAGGTCACGCTCTACAACATCTACGAGACCCTGACCAAGATCAACGAGGACGGCTCGACCTCGCCGCTGCTGGCCGAGAGCTGGACTGCATCGCCCGACCTGAAGACCTATACGTTCAAGCTGCGCAAGGGCGTCAAATTCCACAATGGCGAGCCGTTCGACTCGGCGGCAGTGAAGTTCTCGTTCGAGCGCAATGCGGTGCCGTCCAGCACCAACAAGGACAAGAGCCTGTTCCAGAGCTTCGAGTCCGTTGCCGCGCCCGACGCCGACACGGTCGTCATCACCCTGAAAAACTCCGAGCCGAACCTGCCGTTCCTGATGGGACAGGCGAGCGCCTCGATCGTCGAGCCGAAGAGCGCGCCGACCAATGCCACACAGCCGGTCGGCACCGGGCCCTATCAGCTCGGTGCCTGGGCCAAAGGCTCGTCGATGACCCTGACCAAATGGGCCGACTACCGCAACGCCGCCGCGATCAAGCTCTCGAAGGTGACGATCCGCTTCATCTCCGATCCGTCGGCGCAGACCGCGGCGCTGCTCTCGGGTGACGTCGATGCATTCCCGCGCGTCGCGGCCCAGCGCACCATCGCGCAGTTCAAGGCCGATCCGCGCTTCAACGTCCAGGTCGGCGGCTCCCGCGCCAAGACCATCGTCGCCATCAACGAGCGCAAGAAGCCGCTCGATGACGTGCGGGTGCGCCGCGCCATCCTGGCCGCGATCGACCGCGAGGCGATGATTGACGGCGCGGTCGACGGCTTCGGCAGGCCGATCGGCAGCTTCTACGTGCCGAGCGCGCTCGGTTACGTCGACACCACCGGCATCAACCCCTACGACCCCGCGAAGGCCAAGAAGCTGCTCACCGAGGCCGGCGTCACCACGCCGCTCGAGCTGTCGCTGAAGCTGCCGCCGCCGTCCTATGCGCGGCAGGGCGGCGAGATCCTCGCGGCCCAGCTCGCCAAGGTCGGCATCATCGCCAAGATCGAGAATGTTGAGTGGGCGCAATGGCTGTCGCAGGTTTTTGCGCCCAATGGTCCGCACAATTTCGAACTCACCATCATCAGCCATGTCGAGCCGTTCGACCTCGTCAAGATCACCGAGCAGGACTACTACCTCGGCTACAACAATGAGGCGTTCAACGCGCTGTACAAGCAGATCGTGTCGACGCCGGATGAAGCGGCCCGCGCAAAGCTTCTCGGCGACGCCCAGCGCATGCTGGCAACCGACGCGGTCTCCGGCTATTTGTACCAGCCGCAGCTGATCACCATCACCAACAAGAAGCTGAAGGGCGTCTGGAAGGACGTCCCGCAGTACGAGAATGATTTTTCGACCTGGGCTTGGGAGTAGGGGGCTGGACAGCGCCGCACAATCCGGTGCGGTTGCCCAAGCTCATGGTCGCCAACATGATGTGCTTCGGCGGGCTGCCAGCCGACTGGCCGCTGGCGCGTCGGCGAGGCAAAGCGAGACGAAGCTGAAGCGGCAGACCGCCGCGCTGAATCAAAGCGCCCGCGCCAGCTGCCGTTGCGACCACCGCCCAATCGGGCAAATCCAACAGCGGCAAGGTCCGACGCCTTCGACGGCCTATTAGGCGCCAATCACCCAATATCTTTCGTCTCCAACTTCGGCTTGCCTAAGCCCGAAGCGGGCTGAAGGGGGAGATCGGTTGGTCAGCAGGTCATGCATGTCTCGCAAAACATCACGAGCCTCCGCGATGTATCCGTGACCAAGCAGAGTAACATCCACGTTTGTCACGTTGATGGTATCTATGCCGGGCACAATGAAAATGGGTGGTGCGAAACCTACGCGAGGATATCTATGGATCCAACGGGAACTGTCGACGGCACGATCTTTCTGCGAAACATAAAGCGTCGAATTTCGTGCCACGCGCACATATGCAGCGCAAAACTGACGAAATACATCAGCATCAACGTCCGGAGCAGCCAAGATGATCTGGTCAAAAATCTTACCGCTTGTATTGTTAGCTCTCTCGGCGATGCGTTGAATAGACCGTAGAAGCCCTCTGTTGCCCATACTGTGAGCAACTATGTGGACGCGGTTGACGCCGCATTTCTCTGCAAATTGGATTAAGTACTCCGATATTGCACTTTCGCTAGCTTCTATCGTTGCCTCGTCGGCGGCGTATCCGGCGAGCGTTCCCTGGGATGGCCAACTGAAAAATGCCATGACCCCCCTAATGTTTAGGTCGAATCCAATTTGCGCCGCCCGTATCGCAGCCTCTTCGAACGATACGTTGTAACCGTGTAAAAAAATCACTGCCTGTCGTTGATCTTGAGAAGTGGCCTTCAGTTTGCTTGAAAGTTGCTCCCAATAAGCAGCATTTTGTAATTCTTCGATCGCGAGCAGCTTCAGGCGATCGTCGCTCATCGAGAACAAGCGTTTGAAAAATGATGAGCCTACGGATCCGATCTTATGCGATTTCGGTACGAACACTTTACAAGTGCCGTAATGAGTCCTTGTGTCGCGTTCTGGGGAGAAGCCTTCTGCCGCACTACTTCCATTTCTGTAGGAACGATTCGTTCCGTACCAAACCGGATACTCAACATTATCTGCCTGAAGGCTCTTTATCTGGAAACTTTCCAATTGCTCGCTCGTCTCGACTCCTTTGGTGCTCGCAATACCTCCTTTTTCGACCACTGTGGAACGAGACTCGGGAGAATAACGGTTGAGACCGGCCAACATGCCTGCCGCGATGTCATCGACAGTTCGCGCATCTTTCATCTGAGCTTCCGTTATGAGTAGCTGTCGCTCCCGCGCCCAAGGAAGATTGTTGATGTGAGACGACAAACCAATCCATTCACTGTCCGGAATCCTAAATCGCTGGCGGAGATCTAGGTTACTCTGGATGTCTATGGCGACTCTAAGATATGTCCCAAAGAATTCCAACAGGAGCATCTCAAGCTCAGCCATCGGCCCGATTGCTTTCGACAAAGAACCCTCCCATGAAGATGCAGCTTGGTGCCGGCGATCTGAGCAGCTTTCTCGCTGGTTATGAGCAAAGGGCCTGAGCGCCGCTGTTACTACCGAAATCTGGCGCCAGAGCTCTAAGAGACGCGCGTGTAGAAAGATCAAAAATACATTATTAGGGCCACCGCTTTTGTCAGTATCGAAGACCTATATCAGGCGGACTCAGGTGCCATCTCGGTCACCGACTTGGCCCATCAAAGCGACATCAATACCGATTGACAACATCTATTTCCGGTTGCATCATTCCAGCATTTCTTCATGCAAATTTTTGACGCTTTGTCATGGGCGACATTGCTTATTCGAAACAAATTGAGATCGAAGCGTCCCGCGCAGCGATTCTGGCCGGGCTCAGGTCTGGCGATTTAGTTGAGCAGTGCCATTCCTGCGAGAAGCTTTGTATACTGGCCGAGAACTACTCGCCCCGACAGCTCGAAAACGCGATAGTCGTTACTGCAGCGTTTAACCGGCTAGATTCGCAGATCCGTCTCAACGCTCTTTCTGAGGAAGCCCAAGGCGTAATCAGCGGAAAACTCGTTGCAACGGCCGTCAACGTGCTCGCGGAAATCATTAGAGGAACCGACGAAGTCGCGAAGAACAAGCCGATTTCAATCCTCTCGTTGCCGACAGAATACAAAGAAGGCGGCTCCTCGCCGAGCCCGTCGCAACAGGGAGGGGCTCCTCCCGTTGACGATTCAGACGACACCGAAGCAGCAGAGAAGGCGGTATTGCGCTTCATTGTGAATAAGCTTGATCCCGATACCAAAGGAAAGCTTATCGCAGCAATGGGCCTCTCAAAAAAATACGGCAATTCCGACTTTCATCTCCAAGATATCAGCATGGAGCTGCATCGAGGCGAGATTCTGGGGATCGTCGGAGTAAATGCAAGCGGCAAGACGACGCTCCTGAGAATGCTGTTAGGCGAACTTCGCCCAACGACCGGGATGATATCATATCCCGCCTTCAATCAGGATGCTCATAGACCCCACTGGAAGACGATCAAGCGCCGCATAGCATATGTTAGCCAGACACTGCCTCGATGGCCGGGAAAGCTTAGAGATAACCTGCAGTATGTAGCCTCCATCTACGGTCGCCAGTGGAAGGAGATAGATAAGTATCTCGACCTTTTACTCCAGCGATATGGGCTTGATCGCTTCAAAGATTCGTACTGGGACGAAATATCGGGTGGGTACAAGACGCGTTTCGAGATCGTTCGCGCCCTTCTAAGCAATCCCGATATTATCATCCTGGATGAGCCATTGGCTTATTTGGATATAATCAGCCAGCAGATAGTCCTTAGGCAACTCAGGCAGCTGGCGAAGAAGCACGAGCGGCCGATTGGGATCGTAGTTACGTCTCAGCAATTGTATGAAATCGAAAGCATCGCTGATCGGCTTCTCGTATTGGATACAGGTCAGACGCTCTTCTCTGGCCCCGTTTCCAAGCTAGCCGAGCTTATCGACGATATCGTCGTAGAATTCTCGATCATCGGAAATCTGATGGATGTTCGACAGCACGTTTTGCGTCATCCGAATTGCGTAACCATGTTTGCTACTGAAACTGGATACCTTGCAGTTTTCAGAAAGATCGAGAAGCAGGGTGCATCACCGATAAACTTCAACACTGTTCTGGACTTTTTGGCTGAGGTGGGACGCAATCGGCTTACCTACGCTCGGGACGTTTCTAACTCGTGCCGCCTCCTTTTCGAACCCAAGATGATGTCTTGGTTAAACACAAGGAGGACTTCAAATTAATCTTCGCCACCATTTGCCTTGGAGCTATCGGATCGACGTCTTTCTGCTGTTAGTCGTCGGATATGCAATCATCGCCTCGGTCGCGGCACTTCTTGTCGCCCAAGCAAACTTTGCGTCTCTGCGAGAAATCCGTAAGTCGCCCCAAGTCGGCTTTTTCGTCACTCACCGCCCAGCAATAATGTCGCTAGTGCGCGGCAACTCGTACGATAGAGACGCCAAGAGCGATTCGGCGAACCCGATTCCATTTGACAAAGTCAAAGCGTTTGTTGACGAGGCTAAGACCAATTCAGCCGTGCTTGCTCAGATTGAGAGGTCGCGAACCGAGTTGTCGAAACGATTAGAGTTACTGGACCCCAACAGCGATCGGTTGATGGCAGTAATCTCGCTTAAGCTCGTCGCGGACCAATTAAACGGACTGGCTTTAGTAGGAGACCTGGCCGGGGCGATGGCGCCACTTATTGTCCTATTCACGATCTTGATCGCGGCATACTTCGCCTTTCAAATCCAAAGCGTGTTTTTCACTCCGCAGTTGATCGTGGTCTACAAGCACCCCGAATTCCCGATACTGTTCATCCAGTTTGCTTTTATTATGGTGACGCCGTTCTTTTTGATTTCTTGTGTCGAGGCAACCTATTGGACAGAATATTCCGAACTTGTTCGCTCGCTCTTTTCCGGGCTCGAGATTAATACATGGTCGACCGCTTCTAATGATTATCTTCGGTTGCGATCCACAAGGAGCACGGGGCTTCTCGGACAATTGGCCGATCGTCCCAATCGTAATTTGGCGTTGAATTATCCAAGGCCGTTTCGCCTCACATTGATTGCATTTTTATTGCCGATTGGCAGCGTGATGAGCTCTGCCATCTGGCTAACCAGGCGGTTCGGATGGGCCACCTTCTTTGGAGGCCTGGTTTGTTGTAGTGTTGTCTTCATTCTTCTGACGCTTCTTGAAGTGTCAACGTCTATGCTTTCGATCAACCTTGCTCCCTCAACAGAATTGTTGGCGCTCGGAGGACCGTTTTTTATCGCAGGAGGGATGAATGAAATCATGGGCGTCTTTGTCGCTTCAGAACTGGTCTTCATATTCGCGGTCATTGCGGGACTTTACCTAACGCCAGTTCGATCGAAAAAGTACATCGTGTCCACTGGATATATGGGATTGCTGTTCTCTACGACCTTCACCGTCGCATTTTTTCTTGGCTACTTGAATGACAATCCCCTGCTCGCCGCGCTGCTTTTGCTTTCCATAACAGTTGCATTCGTGGCGTGCGTTGAATTCTGCATTCGCTTGTTGACGCAAGGCTTTCTCATCAATCCCCAACCATAGCTTATCATCATGTCCGATCCCCAAATTTGGAGGCGAGTTAGAGAGTTCATAGGTGATCAGGAGATCGATTCAGCCATTCGAATCATGGAGAATTGGTTGAAGGGGCGACTAAATCACTTTCCGGAAAAAAGGGTGTCGATTTGGCTCGACGAATTGTTGCTACATCTTCAGGAGCTCAATCGAATTGCTCTACGCTCAAGGACGGGGCTCCTAACCCAAGAAGCTGAAGGAGTTGCACTGGCTCGCTTATCCCAAAATCTACTCAAGCTCGTCCGAATAGTTGAATTGCAGGATCAGAAAGATCCTGTCGCGCTACCCGAGCTGAAGCTTGGCGCTTCGGACCAAGTTCGGTACGAGAAAATCTTGGGATCGAAAAGCCACTTACAGATGGTCGGCTGGTTGCGGCGCGGTGTTGAATGTAGCAGTGGTGTATGTCGTATAGTGTCCGATCTCACACGAGGAACTGGATTCCGAATTCAAAGGGACCTTATACTCACCAATCACCATGTGATTTCGCAGCGCGATCAGGTTGGCCAGTATGTCGCGCAATTCTTCTTCGAGGAAGGCCTGGATCGCAAGATCAGAGAGCCCGTCCCGGTAAGCTTCGATGCTGAAAGGTTCTGGACCTCCGCAGATCTTGATATCACCATTGTTGGAGCAAACTTCGGTAGCTCATCGCTGAACGATATCACTGCGCTGCCGTTGTCAAGCTATCCTACGCCGGAAGCCGGCGACGCGGTAACTATCGTCCAACACCCATTGGGTGGACCTAAGCAAATTGCGATTGCAAATAGCAACGTTCTAGATGTCGTTGGTGATCGTGTTCTGTATTCGACCGATACATTGCCGGGATCGAGCGGATCGCCGGTGTTCAATTATCAATGGCAGGTGATCGCTGTCCATCATGCTGGGGGAGTGCGATTGAAGGCGGAGAACGGCGAACATAGATTCGCCAATCAAGGTTGCTCCGTTCAGGCAATCCGCGCCTCGACGAACTTTAGCTTTTTAACGGATGACTCCTAGACTTTCGAGCTCAGAGTGGGTCTCGTGCTGAAATAACTCGTCTCCGCGTGTTGCGTCCCAGCGTGCCATCGGCCACTTCAAGGCCGCGCTTCATCGTCCTGGTCGGCGGCGAAATCCTCGCGGCCCAGCTCGCCAAGGTCGGCATCATCGCCAAGATCGAGAACGTCGAATGGGCGCAATGGCTGTCGCAAGTGTTTGCCGGCAACGGTCCGCACAATTTCGACCTCACCATCGTCAGCCATGTCGAGCCGTTCGACCTCGTCAAGATCACCGAGCAGGACTACTACCTCGGCTACAACAATGAGGCGTTCAACGCGCTGTACAAGCAGATCGTCTCGACGCCGGATGAAGCGGCCCGCGCAAAACTTCTCGGCGATGCCCAGCGCATGCTGGCAACCGACGCGGTCTCCGGCTATCTGTTCCAGCCGCAGCTGATCACCATCACCAACAAGAAGCTGAAGGGCGTCTGGAAGGACGTGCCGCAGTTCGAGAACGATCTTTCGGCGTGGGCTTGGGAGTAGGGGCGCTAGAGTGCACGCCCGATACCCGGCGTGATCAAGTCGGTTAACCGTCACCCTGAGGTGCCCGCCTCTTGCGAGCCTCGAAGGGCGACGGCCCCGCTGGCAGCTCGGCCGTGCATCCTTCGAGGCTCGCCCGGCAGTGCGGTCGCACTGCCGGACTCGCGCCTCAGGATGACGGGTTGGCAACGCAGATTGCGCTTGGTGATGAAATCGTCCGGATGAGGGCCACGGTGCCGATTTCGGAATAATGGCATTATGCCTCTGTTTTGCCCGACGTGTCAAAGCGCCTCGTTGCCTGCCTGCGTAAGCCGTTGATTCGACTATCATCGGCTACTGTGCATGGGGTTGTTTTCGCGGTTTTTGTTGGAGCGGGTCGTCATGCCCGGGCTTGTCCCGGGCATCCACGTTCTTCGTGCCACGTGACTAAGGCGTGGATGGCCGGGACAGGCCCGGCCATGACGCCGGGGATGATCCCGCTACGCCGCCGCAGGCAAATCCGGATCGGCGATCGCACCGGCGACGCGGACGCGCACGCGCAGCGCATTGCCGGGCAGGTAGGCGATCGGCATGTCCTCGACATCGACGGTCTTGAGGCTGTCGCGCGCCGCGCCAGCCTGGACGGCACGGTCGGCTGCGATATCGCGCGCGGCTGCGATCGCATCGTCGCGGCTGAGATCGCGGAACACTTGGTCGGCTTCGCCGCTGACCTGCGCGATCGCAGCGCCCACCGCATTGGCGCAGTCGCCATGCGGAACGCGCACGATTTCGGAGATGCCCGGCAGGCGGTCCGGCACCAGGAAGGCGCCGCCGCCGACCGCGAGCAGCGGCACGTCGCCGGCCTCCGTCTTCATGCGGTCGATGTCCTCTTCCAGCTTGCGCCAGGCATCGCGAAGCGCCGCGTCAATCAGGCGCTTCGGCAGATTGGCGACGCGCGAGCGGTCGCCGATGTCGATCAAGTCGGCCGCGACAGCAATGTCGGTGGCGGTGAGGCGCGCGCCGCCGAACACCAGCGCGTCCGACGTCAGCCGGTAACCGACGCTGAGCGGGCCGACGCGCACCGGATCCTCGTCAACATGGCTGCCGCCGCCGAGCCCGATCGACAAGAGGTCAGGCATCCGGAACAGCGTGCGCACGCCGCCGACCTCGACCACGGCATTGGCCTCGCGCGGAAAGCCGTGACGGAGCTGGCCGATGTCGGAGGTGGTGCCGCCGACGTCGACCACCATTGCGTCGTCGAGGCCGGAGAGGTGGGCGGCGCCGCGCATGGAATTGGTGGCGCCGGACGCAAAGCTCATCACCGGGAAGGCGGTGGCGATTTCGGCCTGCATCACGGTGCCGTCGTTCTGGGTCAGGAACAGCGGCGCATCGATGCCGCTGTCTGCGATCGCCCTGCGGAAGGCGGCGACCGTGGTGATGGCGAGATCGTGCAGGGAGGCGTTGAGCAGCGCGGCGTTCTCGCGCTCAAGCAGGCCGATGCGGCCGAGATCGTGCGACAGCGTCACCGCGACATCCGGGCAGATATCGGCGAGAATCTCGCGCGCCGTGGTCTCGCAGGACGGATCGAGCGGAGAGAAGCTCGAGCACACCGCGACCGAGCGCAGGCCCTTGTCCCTGATTTTTCGCGCGGCATCCTTGAGGCCGGGAATGTCGAGCGGCATGAACGCGCGGCCGTCGTAATCGTGGCCGCCCTCCAGCATGAAGATGTCGCCGTTGACGAGCGCGGCGAGGTCCGCCGGCCAGTCGCAGAACGGCGGCAGCGAGGCGCTCGCGGGCATGCCGATGCGGATCGCGGCGATCTTCTGCACGTGGCGGCGCTGCACCACCGCATTGATGAAGTGCGTGGTGCCGATCACGACCGCATCGACCTTCACCGCGGCGGCCGGCTCCGCGCGCAGCGCTCTCAGCGCGTCGAGGATGCCCGAGGTCACGTCGGCAGTGGTCGGACGCTTGACGGAATAGACGACCTTCTCGTCGACGATCAGCACGGCATCAGTGTTGGTGCCGCCGACATCGATGCCAATACGCTTCATGGTGGCTTAAGCTCCTGCCTCAGCGGGCGCGAAGAGGGAACGGTAGTCGAGGTCGTAGCCGAAGGCGCGCGGGCCGACGAATTCGAGACCCCGGGGGCTGGTGAGCACGGGAGGCGCCGGCAGCGCCACGACGGTGACGCGCTGGCCGTAGCGCACGGTCTCGGTGCCGACGCCGTGGCCGTTGACGCTGTCGAGCACGCAGATCAGATCGGGCGATGTCGCGATCGCCTCCTCGCCGCGCCAGGCAACGACCCATTCGTTCTGGAACGAGAGCTTGAGCCGGCTGCCGCGGTCGGAATCGCTGCCGTCGATCGTGGCCGAGCCGCGCAGGAATCCTTCCGTCGTGCGGCGTGCCACGTCGACAATCTTGCCGGTGAAGAGTTTCTTGCCGCCTTCGGTCGAAAGCAGCGCGGCGATCGGGTCTTCGTGGCGGCGGTTCGCCGCCTCGACGGCGCGGCCGATACGGATTGCCTTGGTGGTGGTGAAGTGGATGCCCCAGTCCTTCACTTCGCGGCCCGTGCGCGGCGCCTTGCTGGTGGAGGCGATCGAACCCATCTCGACGCAGATCTTGCGGCTCGCCCGCTCCATCCACTTCCAGCTCGGCACCTTCGTCACCACGGCCTCGATGCCGCGGGGGTCGTAAAGCGTGCAGGGGTAGGGGCGCAAGTCCCCGATCGCGACCGAGGTCATCTGCGCCTCGGGGAAGGCGCGGCCCATGCAGTCGGCATCGACCACGGGAATGCCGAGATGCGCGGCCGCCATCAGCGCCTGCACGCCGTTGCCACCGCCGATCTCGACCGACATCACGGCACGGAACTTGATGCCGTTGATTTCCTCCTGCATGCGCGCGGCGCGCGCGATGTTGCGGCTGTCGGCGAGACGCTCCTGCCCGACCAGCGGCGCGCCCATGTTGGAGACCACCGCGACCCAGTCGTCGTCATCGAGATCGAGCGGCGACATCAATTGCACGCGGTGGCCCTCGGCATAGAGCCGGCGCATATTGAGCAGGCCGAGATAGGGGCTGCCACCGCCACCGGTGCCGAGGATCCATGCGCCGACCGCTAGCGCCTCGATCTCGTCGAGGCTGATCGTCTTCAATTCCGGCTTGCTCACGACACCAGCTCCTCGACGATGCGGGCCGCGGCGGCAATGCCGAGGATCACCGGACCGGGATATGCCGTGCGCACGCGCGCCTTGTTGGCGCTGGTGTAGCTGATGCAATCCATCACCACGAGATCGGGCTCGAGGTCCGCCATGGTGCGCGCGGCTTCGTCGACAGCGGCATCGTCCGAGCCGGGACGCAGCGTGATGCCGACGACTTCGACGCCTTCACCCTGCCATTTCTTGTCGATCAGCGCGGTCTGCTCGGTGAGCGGCGAGAACACGCCGAGCCGGCCTTTCGGCAGCACGGCTTCAACGAGATTATGCAAAATGGCCGAAGGCAGGATGACGAGGCCATCGGCCGCCAGATTG
>WNGR01005792.1_pt1 | contig 13230 bp, 12 predicted proteins | sample 5407581 | NCBI WGS metagenome assembly WNGR01 (sample SAMN13153383, study PRJNA577476) | soil metagenome | isolation source: 80 cm soil or saprolite under Garry oak tree replicate 2 | place: USA:California | collected 2016-06-15 | reverse complement strand
TGGGAATCTCTGTCTTTCAGGTCTTGCCGGTTGCGATTCCGCTTCTGCTGGGGCTTCCCCTCCTTAGATCGTATCGCAAGAGAGTTGCAAACATAAGAGCAAAATGGACTCCCGGACAAGAGCCCGTATCCGTTTCTCCCAAGGACTTCTGGAAGACTCCTAGGTACAAGTGGCCTATGAACAAGTGCCACATCTGTGGTGAGACTGTTCCTCTTAGAAATGGTCTCAAAGAAGACCTGGAAGAACATCGCAAGAACAAGCACCCAGAATACTACCGCTGGAGCAGACGTGCCTACTGGGTTCTTCCACCGGCGCTCGTCCTGCTCGTGATTGAAATGGTAGGTCTGGTTTTCCGAGAAAGGATCCTATCCTCTGCTGGATTGATAGGACTGGTAGCACTTCTCGTAATTGTAATTGCCCTGGGAATATGGGGAGAACGGAAGTACGGTCGATTGACCCATGCATAGGAAGGTAATGAATTTTCTCGGACTCACACAGTTCACTACGGGCCCTACTACAGCCCTCGATATTTCGGGCGCTTTCCTTCGAATCTCTTTGCGGGGCGTTTTCTTCTATCGTTCTATCGTTAGCTTTCGATTGGGCCGATTTGGAACGTATCTCTCTCGAAGGAATGAAGCTATGCTCAGTCTTCAGCTGTAAGACTATGCTGTTCTTGAGGTGGATTAGCTCTTTGAGCGGCGATGTCCATCCACTATGGTTTACGACTCGGGCCACAAAAATCCCCTTACCCAATTTCTTGAGGAAATCAAAGCTATGGTGATGGACTATGCGAACAGTATCCGCGAGCGACAGAACCTACCGGCGGTAGTGCAAATCGAGGAAATCCCTGACCGAAACCCTACAAAGATCGGCTGTGGCGTACGCCAGATCGAAGAGCAATCCCAACCATTAATCCCACACTTCTGTGGCATTCCTCGTTCAGAATAAGCCCGAATCGGAAACCGGGGAAGGCGATTTTTGATCGCGGATCTTTCACGCTTACAAGCAACTAAAATCGCGCTTTGGGATCAGGCATCTAAGTGAATTCTGCGCCCGGAACTCGAATCATCCCATGGAAACGTTCCATCTGGCAGGACCCCTCCGGAAAAAAGTGGGGGGAGGTCACAAATCCCTCGCGACGCGCGAGTGCACTTCGGGAGATTCCTGTTCTGGACTCGCCCAGAATAAGCCTAGATCCGTAATCTGGGAGGGGGGTCCCATATGACGCCCAGTTCACGCTTGCATGATCCCAGCCGTACGCTATTTGAAAAATGACAATTCGGCTGTTCTGCGTGAAAAACCGATAATCTCGCCGAGAAACGCGTCAGGCAGCAAACGGACCCCCTGCTAGGATTTACAAAAAAAATATTTCCAGCGACACAAGATAGATAATTGGGAGCTGCGAAGTTCTTAGGCTAGGCTTACAGAGTTGAGCTCGGTCAGATCAGATAGGCTGTTCATCTTGACCGTGTTGTTGCTGATTGTGTAGAGTACGCTGCCGATGTAGAGAGCGCGGGTAACGAAGAAGCTGCTGTTGTTCCAGCTTGGAAGCTGGCCTGTTGCGAGGTGTGTTATTCCGCCGCGGAAGACGATTCCGTCTTGAACGGTGACGTTGAACACGTAGGCTCCCTGCCAGACAAGAGGATTATAGCACCATGTGCAAGTTGCGTTCGGTTGAGCCTGCGCAATCGTCAGAGGTATTACAAGCAGATTGAGGGACTGGTCGAACAGCACCGACTTGTGATCCGTCAGAGCTGGAGAGTCACTACCCCGATCTCCGACCAAGTAGTCGCTCGTATCAACAGGATGACTCGGATCCGTGACATCGAAGAGGCTGAGCTTGAGACCCTGGAACAAAGCCGCGTTCTCCCAAGTAACATTCTCTGAAGATTTTCCGAAACCAATCAAGTGAGTCTCATCGTAGGGCTGCAGATAGTCAGAAACTCCAGGGATGTTGAGCTGGCCCAGGACCTTGGGCTGGGTGGGGTCTTGTAGACCAATGACGAACAACGGGTCCATTCTCTGAAAAGTGACCAGGTAGGCCCTGTCGCCCATGAACCGGGCCGCGTAGAACGCTTCGCCGGGCGATAGCCCTTCGAGTCTTCCGATGATGTGGAGGCCGCTGTCCAAGACGTACAAGTTCGTTTGCTGCACGTAGGTAGACGCTACGCCCCCCGTCGAGGCTACTTGGTTGAAGCTGTAGCCGGTTGTGGCGATGCGGAAGTTGCCGTTGTACTCGTCCATGGAGAACTGGTTCAGAACATGGCCCGACACAGTACCCGTCGCCTGATAGCTGATATTTGCACCATCAATACTGATGCGGTGCACAGCAGTCTGCTCGACCTGACTCCAGATAGGCTGAGTGAGATAGATCTGGTGAAGTGAGACGTAGATGTTACTGCTCGTCCCGATGAGGAAGATCTTAGCCGCTGGAGTAGGGTTGGCTTCGGTTACGTTGATACCAACAACCGTAGTGAAGCTGTTAGCTACATCGGCGATATCAGAATGATAGACCGTCGCAATCCCAGTTGTCAACGCCTGCCCGTTTACCACATTGACCGGAAGCAGAATCGGGCCGGTGCAGTAGACTGGTTGTGTCGCTACCAGGTAAGCGTAGTCTCCAATTAGGCGCGCTCCGGCCAGAGTTCCATTTACTACGAGAGTAGTTGTCAGCACTGGACTGGCATGGTTGGAAATGTCGAAGATCGATAGAGAAGTGGTCTGGGGATAGTTGAGGAATATTGGATAGACAACGATAGAAGAACCCGCAGGTTGCAAGGTAGCAGTAAATGGTGAAGGGTACTGCTGGTACTGCTGACTGACAACAACTAGCTTGTTGCCGTCGACGAAAATTCCCTGGAGCGTACCGTTCACGGATACGTGGGCCAGCAATTTTGCGTCGGTGACGGGGTAGGCGAGGACGATCGCGACGGTGTTATTGGTTACCGTGTAGATGTAGGTGCCGTCGTTCTTTACTGTGTCAAGCTCGTCGACGCCTGCCACCTGAGCGTTTGTTTCAGAGTGGCTGGGAGTTGCGCTCGTTGATATTGAAACCGTGGAGGTTCCACTTGTGGCAGTGGTGGAAACACTGCCAGTGAACCCGCCAATGTTGAGACCATTCGTGTTCGTGTTCTGGATTACCGGAGCGGGAGTGGGATTGTAGAGGTTACGTACTTCGGTGCTGTTGCAGCTCTTTGTGAAAATGAAGCTGTGCAACTCCTGATAAGATGTGAAAGGGACCATGACATGCTGGTCAGTAGCGCTGGGAGTTGGAGAGTGCAAGACCACTATTCCGGGAAGTAGTATTAGCGCCAGTCCGGCTATGACTCCGAGCGTCAGCCCAAGGGCAGTCCTAGTGTTAGGGCCAACCTTCACGGCAATATCCTCCTCTCGTCCCAGTTCGATGCGACTCGCATAACCTGGGGACCATACTGACCAGAATGTAGATTCTGATTCAGTCTCTGGTCTGCTGGCGGCCTCATGGACTTGATGTACGAGATGGGGGACCTTAAGGCCAGTGTTTAGAACGGGGTGTTCACAGATCAAAACACTCCTGCAAATGAACAGACTTGTATTGATCTGACGCTATTCTTCTTCCCGAGGACCATTTTTTGACTGAAGACCGGGACAGGATCATAGAGTCTGAGCTGAAGGGACTCACTCTACGTGTCTACTGGCACCTTCTAAAGACGAGGAGTGAACCAATCGGAGTGAGGTCTGTTCAACGTGCTCTGGGAATGAGCAGTCCCAGCGTTGCGCTACATCATTTGGAAAAGCTGCGAACACTAGGGTTGGTGGAGAAGGACTCGACAGGCGAGTATCATCTCGCCGAACAGATCGAGGTGGGTGTCTTACAGAACTTTGTTGGCGTTTTGGGCTTCCTACTCCCTAGACACCTTTTCTTTTCCGCAATGTTCACGGTAATGCTCGTTCTCTACCCTATTCTCTACCCTCCCGATTTTTCAACTCATAATATCGTAGCGTTCATCTTCGGAGGGTTCAATGTGGCGATATTCTGGTCTGAGACTTATCGAGCCTGGCGGCTGAGACCTTTGTGATAATTCTTAGAGGGTTTCTTGACGCGATCGTCCCGCTTGCGCCCATCGCGGGTCTCGTCGGGACGCTCGCGCAGGTCTAGTAGCCACATTGCTTGTAGGCTTCAATAGATTCGGCACGGACCCTAGCAATCCATTTCCCTGCAAATCATTCAAAAATGAACCCTGATCTGGAATCTGTCGGGGGGTGGTTTTGTTTTCCCGCGGTTTTCTTGCTATGAACCCGCTCTTCCTGAAACGCCTGACTCGCCTATCTTCGCCCAGAATCTCTCGACTCGCCCAGAAGACCCGTTACCCGGGGAATTGGTTGCTCGAAATCTCAGCGCAGTTGATGGGTCGGGACGCGAAAGTCGCAGTCGGAGGAGAATTAACAGACAGTAACTCTCACTCGGTCTGGCGGCAGACTGTTCTGTTTCAAACCGGACAGGCGCGGAACAAGCCCCGATCATTGCGCCCCCCGGCAATTGACGGTCATTGGACCGTCTTCCCGATGCTGGCCCAACAGTTCTGTAGGAGGCTTATGGACTCATCTCTCGGAGGATTTCTGTCCGGTCAGGGTTATGGTTCTAGCCGTCAGTGACGGTTATCAGGTCCCGCTCGTGGTCAGCCAGTCCATCCCGGTAGAGTAGCAGTAGGCCCGTCTGTGATGGTGAGGCCGCCGCTCCGCCGGGTACGCTGTTGATGGTAAGGGTGCTGCTGCCACCTGCTGGCACGCCTGTGGAGGGTATGCCTGAGCTTACGAAACGGGGTGTGGCCAGAGTGTAGGTCATTCCCACGATGGCGTCCGTGACCAGGCCCGTGAAGTAGTTGTCAACGGCGAAGACCGAGAAGGTGAACTGGGTCGTGGGCGTCAGGCCGATGTCCGATAGTCTCGCGGTCAAGATGATGTTGGCCGAGTCTAGGTCCGCGTCTGAGAAGAAGCGGATCAGGAATGGGCCGGAGGGTAGCGCCCCCGCAGCAACCACGTTCTGGCCGGTCGACGCGAAGGCTCCATTCTCCCGGTTGAAGACGACGTGGTCAGGAGTTCCGTTGTTATCGGAATCGATGAGTATGTCAAACTCGGCGGGGTAGTTGGGGTGCGATCTGATGCCGAAGGTGTTGATGGCGAACTGGACCGCGGGCTGCCCGCCGGCGGTGACCAGCCGTACTCCGATGGCCTTGAGGTCGATGATGGCAAAGTTGTCGCCGGGCTGTGGCAGGGTGCTCACGGGTATCCTTCCGCTCGAGCCCACTAGGGAGAAGACTTCCACCCGGCCGTCAACTGCGCCACCCGCATTGCCCAGCGTGACACTGCCCGTTCCTCCTGAAAGGGTCACCGTGGCCGTGGAGGGCGTGACTGTCGCGGCCCTGTGGGGGAGTATCTGCCAGGCCAGGTGAACACTGTCGACGCTGTTCGAGATGTTGATGTACCCGTCGAATTCGACTCCTTGCAGGCGGAACCCGTCGCCACCTCTACTGCCACCGTTGAGGGTCCAGATCGGCAGTTTAGTCACGTCCACTGCCAGCTTCAGCTTGAAGGTCCCGGTGCTACCTGCCGTGACCGTGATAGTTGAGGGAGCACTGATTGTCACTGCACCGCTCGCCGCGTCCGATGCATAGCGGAAGGTGGGTGTAATCGAGTAGGTCTGTGTGGTGCTTCCGTAGTTGCGGACCGCCACTGTCTTTACGAACTGGGCTGACATGCTCATTGCATGATAGCCAAACGACAGGCTGACGGCCACAGGGTTGGCGTTGTCCCAGGCCGAGGTCTTGGTGGCCAGCGCCCGGTCCACTCGTACCTCGCCACCGCCAATGCGCGTGATTGGGGCAAGGACGCCCGCAAGGCTTACGGGGTTGATTCCGATGTTGGTCTCCGTCGTATCCATTAGCAGTGCCTTGACCTCTCCGGGGGTGCGGGTGGGATAGGCTTCAACCAGTAACGCTGCCGTGCCCGTTATGACCGGGGCCGAGGCCGAGGTTCCGGCGAAGGGTGTGCGGCCTGTGCCAGTGCCGGCTTCTGCCGAGATGATGTCCGTGCCCGGGGCCCCGATGTCGGGTTTGATGGCGTTGTTGCTGTAGCTGGGGCCGCGCGATGAGAAGGATGCCATGTTCTTGACCAGGCTTACGGCGTTGGCCGGGTTTATGGTCGCAGTCTGCCCCAGCCCGCCTGTCTTGAGGGTGTTCCCATCAACCAGGGTTATAGTGTAGCCTGAGATTGTCTGGACCCCGCCTCCGAACGAGAAGGTCGGTGGGAGGTCGCCAGGTGCCTGGGCAACATTGTTGGCTATTACCGCGGCCACGGCGCCTGCCGCGCCGGCGTTTGCTACTTTGCGGCTTACCGCGCAGAGGCCTCGGTCGATTAGCAGGATCTGTCCTAGGTGTGGTGTGCCGACCCAGGGGTTTCCGCCTGCGGCATTTGTGCAGCCGAGGCTCGTGCTTGCACTGGTCGTGTCATAGACGAGGGTTCCCGAGACGAGGGACGGAGCCAGCGACCAGGATTGCCAGATCGAGCCCACCGGAGGTGTGGTGGGTGTCTCCAACAGATACATCTTGGCCAAGGGGTGCATGGTGGCCGCCACGCTGATGACCCCGGGGGCGGTTGAAGGCGAGCTCACAATGTAGGGCCGGTCCGCGCTGTTGCCAGCAGATGCGACGACGACTACGCCAAAGTTGACGGCGTTGGTGCTTGCCTCGCTGAGGTCGTCCTCCGCTTGGCCGTAGGAGTTGCCGAGGGACATGTTGATCACGTCTACGGCGTCAGACAGGTTGCCGTCGCCGTTCGGGTCTAGGGCGAACTCCATGCCTTGGAGAAGGGCGACACCGCTGCAGGCCGTGGAAACGGCGCTACATACCTTAACAGCGTAGAGCTTGGCACCGGGAGCCACTCCAGCTACGCCCGCAATGATGCTTGAGGTGTGGGTCCCGTGTCCACCGGCGCAGGGCGCGGGAATGACCGCTGGCCCACAGTCGATCGGGTCAGGGTCTGGTCGGAGGCAGACTAGCGGGTTCCCGCCACCATCAAGGCCGCAGGCAGGGTCAGGAGATGGCCAATGTTCCCCGACAAAGTCAAAGCCTCCTATGACCTTGGACGTTGGGAACAACCCGTCGGTATTCCTGTTTCTTGCATCATCAATCGTAGTGCCGTAAGCAGCCGTGTAAGCGGACGCTGTGCCAGCGCCTCCTAAGTCGGCGTGTGTATAGTCTATTCCCGTGTCCAACACTGCAACTCTAACGCCCGTGCCGTCAATGCCGAGGCTATGGACGGCCTGGGCGCCGATGTACGGAACTACATCGCTCAGGTCAATGTCGAACGCATGGACTGGGCGTATTGATTTCACGTTGGAAAAAGACGCCAACGCGTTGACCTGGGATGCGTCGATATTAACAATCAAAGCGTCAAGGACCTTGCCCAGACGAGCGACAACCTGCCCCCCAAGGCTACTGATCTGGCTCATCATCCCGTCTTGCAACTGGGACAACTGGCTGAGATAGGTGCGCTGCTTGGCGGGACTAAGATTGCTCCCCAACTGCTTGGCGTTTACGCCATCAGCCACGGCCAATGGCGCAGCTGAGAGTTGAACGACCAACTGGATGGGTCCGGTGGCACCGGCAAGTTGCGGGTCGATAATCGGCGGGGACGTATCATCTTGGATAAGGAGGTTCGATACGTCTGGAGTATCGAAAACAAACTGGGCTGCTGCTATCGTGGCAGGGGATGTGCTGATTATGGCCATTAGGGCAAACGCTGCGAAAAGTTGGAGCAACCGTTCTAACTTCAAGCCCATTGTGAAAACCTTACAAAAGGTTCATTGTGGCCCGGGGGTAGCGTATTTATGATTTTTGTAGTATGGTGGAAGCTCAAGCCTGACTAGGATGGCTTGAGATATAGACTTCCTCCAGGTTGGAGCGTTTACATGCCTCAATATGGATGCAGAAGTTCTCGGCTGTAGATGGTCCGTCCGTGGGTTTCGAAGCCGAGAGTCTTCCAGAAAATCACGGCTATCTTGTTTGTTGGTAGTATCTCCAGGTCGATCCTGTCAACTTGCGTTCTCTTCGCCTCTTCGACGATCAGATTTCGGGGAAGGCGATTTTGATCTGCAAGATTTTCACGCTTGATCATGCGATAATTTGCACTTGGGAAAAGGGTGGACTGTTCTGTTCTGCGCCCTGAAGTGTGGCACTCGCCTAGATCAGTTTCAACTGGGGAGAGCCCTCTAGAAAAGGGGGCCACGAGACTGGCTAACGAGACTCAGTGAGCTTTCGCGTTGACATTTCGGCGGGTTTGTGTCCTGTGACTGAGATTCTGTTTGGAAGGGATCCTTTTGGTTCGACGGTCTTGTTGGGGGTCTACGGCCGCTCTCTTCTGGTAGTTCGCGTAGGTCTAGTAGCCACATTACTTGTAAGCTTGTCAACAGTCTTGGCACACCGTCCCAGAGCCGACTGGTTCGAAGATTGTTTCGCCACAATTCTGGCAGACTAGCAGTCTGCCTACGAACTGGAAGTCGGATCGATATCGGAGCTCGCGGTATGTTGGTTCTTGGCATGTTCGGCAGAAGACTTTGCAATCGAGGCTTTGCATGGGACTCGGTATGGTGGTCGATGTAGATGAGTAGGAGAGTGGGACAAATTCTGATTGAAACTATTCGAAATTACCGTCTACCGAGCTTGTAGAGTTTCAAGCCTCACGAGCAAGAGGCAGATTCCGTAGAGGACTGGTTCGCGACATCGAGTATGGCCAGGCCGATTCCGCTAACCAATATCAGCGGCAACTACGTCTTCACGAGTGGCAGAACCGCAATCTGGAGAGAGATAATGTAAGATGTTGACTGATTCCAGGATAGACAAATCATTACTGCAAGACATCATACAGCAGAAATTTGGAATTAGGGTGGTCAACTTCACCCTTGTCCCAAAATGGGAGGCTGCAAGAGGGTGCATAATTGAGAGCTCAAACCACAAGAGCTTCTTCCTCAGGATTTACTGGGATGATAAGATACCTGACTCTGCATTCAGGTTTGCGCACGATCTCTTCGCCAGAGCGGGTATAGTGAATATCGCGCATCCTATTGCAACTATCCATGGTCAGATGCGGATACAAGTTCGTGACTTTCAGATTGCGCTCTTTGATTGGATATCCGGCAAAACGGCCCAGGAGCACAAGTTAACTGACACGCAATTGGAAAGACTCGGCGCATTGTTGGGAAAGATCCATCAGTCAAAGACGATAGTTGGGGAATATTCAGTAAGAGAGAATTTTGCGATTCCATTCAAAGATCGACTCGTAGCAATTCTTAGTCACATGTCAGAGATGACTGGCGATTCGACCAAATACAAGACACAACTCGAAGTTTTCCTCGGACCCCATAGACAAGAGTTCATTCGAGAGTTAGAGACACTGGAAAAACTCCAGCGCAAGGTAAAAGCAATGAAACTCGAATTTGTCAACTGTCATGGCGAACCATCACCCGGTAACATACTGTGTTCTGATACCGGTGAAATTCATCTTCTCGACTGGGATGACCCAATTTTCGCTCCAAAAGAAAAGGATCTTTTGTTCTTTAAGGATAATGTTGAACCAGTCATGAAAGGCTACGGTGTATTTTCCAAGGATAGTATTATCGACCGAGATCTGATGGAATTTTACGGACACATGTGGAACTTGGGTGAGATCGCTTACTATGGTGGCAAACTACTCTTTGAGAATCACAGTGATGCGCAGAATCAGATTTGGTTGGACAATCTGAAAGGCGGTTGGGATTTTACTTTCTAAGTCAACTAACTCGCTCGTCGCAACGTGGAAAAGTTTCTCGATATCCTTAAGTTTGCAAATCGAGGCTTGAGGTTCTAGCATGGGAGCCCAGCCCATCATTCCTCTGCGAGTGTATGAAGACATGGAAGCCGCCCAGCGGTTCCTCGTGGACGTCTTCGGGTTCAAGCAGGGCCAACTGATTCGAGATCCCAGCGGTCGGCCGTTCCATGCCGAGGTACATACTGGCGACTCGGTAATCTGGATCCATCGGGTCGACCCCGAACACGGCCTCGTCTCTGCCCGGTCTTTGCCGGCGCAACCAGGCGGTCTCGTAGTCTTCGTCGACGACGTTGACTCTCACTATCATCATGCCAAGAGTGCCGGAGCCACCATAGATTCTCCGCCGACAGACCAGCCGTACGGCCAGCGAGAGTACTCGGCACGGGACCCGGAAGGAAACCTCTGGTACTTTGCGACGCGACGAAGTTAGGGGGCTTTCTCTGACCTGAAGTGCGAATCTGAGCACCCCTTCATCATGATGATCCTAACTACAGCGTAAGCAAGTTACCGTGCAGGAACTTCATTATTTATGTACCTTAGAAAGAAACTGATCATCTGAAGTGCAGTGAACGCCTTTTCTTGCAACCTTTCAGCCATAGACCAAGAACAGAGAAAACGATACGACCTCTTAGCAAAAGACTTGCTCCCGAAACATCTTGAAGTCAGAGAACTCCCCGATGGCTATGGATTTCGATTCCCGAACAACCGCTCGTTTTTCACAGCATTATCGGAGTGGGCTACTCTGGAACAGCTCTGCTGTCCCTTCCTCACACTCACTCTAGAATTGCACCGTGATCAAGGGCCTATCTGGCTTAGGGCAACGGGAAGGGATGGCGTGAAAGATTTTCTCCGGGAAGAACTGGGAATTTAGCCTATGTAGACACACTCTGCGTCAATGCCGTGGGTGGGCCTGATAGTCCTGTGCAAAGCTGCCTTCTCCGCTTCATATCAACGAAGAATTTGAACTGAGACTCGGAATGTTGGAGGCCGGCTCAGATCCAGAATCCGTAGGATCCTCCTAACAAGATTATCAGTAGGATTATTGCGAATGCTAGCAAAAAGTACAGAAGCCATTTCCAGTTGGGCGGCGGTTCGACGTAGTCGGAGTTGGGTGTGGACAAATTCCACATTAACTGGCACGGTCCAACAATATGGTGGAGATCTCTATTCTCAAGAATAGAAAGTGTCACGAAAATAGTTTGCGTGCTTCGTGCGCTACCATGTCAGCTTCAGACGATGAATTGAATGTCAGAGTCACCTTGCCTTAGTTCCAGCGTCCTGTTTCAAGCTGAAGTGTTGTCGAGACTGTCTTAGGGTCGATGAGCACGACATCTTTGCCCGGCTGTTCGAGGGAGAGGAAGTGTTCTTCAAGTTCAACGAGACATTTTTCCGCTGACTCCAAGAGTCCAGCCTGGGGCGGTGGGTCTATCGGTTGTGAATGAGGCCTCTGGCAAACCAGAGCTGAGAGCGTCCCACTACCAACGCCTCTTCATAGCTTACTTGACCGATAGAAGTAGGGCGATCGATAACTAAAGGATTGCTCGACCTACGGTTCTCGAAAACGCTTAGGATAAGCGAAATTCGGCAAGATGCCGAGAAGGCGTCGACCGAGCCGGACCCTGAGAAGCAGGAATCAGCGTTGTCACTTTGGAATCCGCGATAGAGTTACACGGGTTCTAAACACGGACCGGCTCCGATTCAGCGAGCATGTTAGAGACCGAGACGGATTCTGAGGCTGAGGCTTCGGAGGTTGTCGTAAAGCGGAGGGCAATCCTTTGGGATATGGCGGTCGGCGAGCAGATACGATACGAAGTGGCGACGATCAGAAAGTGTATGGTTATTCTCGGCAGGCTTAGCTCTTTCTTCGGCGAGGACGACCCGGAGACGGGGAAGCGGCTTGGAGAGTTGGGTGCCCATCTGGCGGATGTTGTGGAGCTGGTCGAGAACACTTGGAAAGGTTCAGCGGCGGAGATTAACAACAAGAACCATAGCTCTATCGTTTAGTGGACCGAGAGTCTCAGCGGAGTCCCCGGGGGCAGCACGGGTGCTCGGAATTATCGTCTACCGAGCCAGTAGCGTTTCCAGGCTACGAGATGGAACCCCAGATTGCGTTGAGTCAGATCATGACTGCTTCGTGGACGTCTTTGAAGTGAGGATCTCCGGTCAGAACCTTAGAGGATCTGCTCCTAGCAGCGGCTAGGACGAAGGCGTCTGCTTGCGGAAAATCTTTCTTGGTCTTCCGTTGTTCTGCGTGAATTTCTCCAGCAGATGCTTTCCTGTCTTCACATCAGACAACGTACCTAGTCGTGGTCAGTCATCTCATCGTCGACGGTGAAGGGGCCTACTCCACGGTCTGAGCCGAAGAAGCTCTTCTTGGGTTTCCGCACCTCGATATTCACGAGGTCTCCGGATTTTACTCCCTCCTCCTCCGCAGCCTTTCGGGGAATCGTTACGACGAGCCTCCCTCCGACCTTTCTAACTCTGGCCAGGGCCAATCGTCTCCCAATCAGCGCTATTTTGCATGACACCCCATATTTCCAGATTCTCGTCCCCGGCCAGCCCCCGCGATGAGAGGCAGATCAGAAGGCGAACTTGGTAGGGTCCTGAGGGTGCCAAGGAAGTCGCCTGGAAAACGCCTGAGGGTCCGAGTCAATGATAAGATCAGTATGACGCTTGAGAAGATGCGAACGGGGTTCTTGCTCGGTCCCTGTTAAGATCCAGCTAGCAATAGGACATCCAGAAAAAACAGGTATGAAGGCCAGTCTCGCGACGCAGAAACCGGATGATTCTATATCCCGTTCTAGGCTAATGTTGTTCCTTTCTGAAGTCTCGGAGCCAGCCGAGCGTCCTTCCATTCCGGACAAGCTTCCGCCAGCCATCATGAAACATTTCTTGCTCATCCGACCTAGGCACAACTAGAAGATCTGCCCCTATCCTCCCGGCCAATACGACCATCGGTTCTAGAATTTCGAAGGGTGGGTGAATCGAGTAGACTAGCGACGCATTCTCATAGATCCGGGTCTGCGGAAACATCACATCATCAGCAACAGCCCGAACATGACTCGTGATATGCTTCCGGACCCATGCTTCATCCTTGTCCGTGACAAGGACCTCGGCCATGGGAAGATGTTTCTTGATTCTCTCAGCAACGTCTATTCGGCTTCCTACTCCCAGCTCAACAATCTTCGAAGCCCGAGAATAATTCTCTCGGACATAATCGACTAGATCATCAAACATCTATGACTAGTAGAACTACTTCGGCCATCGGGGCTGGAGAGCTCCCGAATCACCGTTATTCTGTCGCATCTTTCGCATACCTTCGAGGATGAGTTTCTGCTCGATCCCCGCGACAAGCTGCTTCGTCTCTATGACCTTGTCCGGGTTCAC
>WNGR01007433.1_pt1 | contig 13231 bp, 12 predicted proteins | sample 5407581 | NCBI WGS metagenome assembly WNGR01 (sample SAMN13153383, study PRJNA577476) | soil metagenome | isolation source: 80 cm soil or saprolite under Garry oak tree replicate 2 | place: USA:California | collected 2016-06-15 | reverse complement strand
GGCGAGCTCGAGAATCCCGGTGGTTTGCAGGCTTCCGATGCCGCGTTTGGTCGAGCGCGTGGATCGTGGCGGCCTATGTCGTGGCGCATTGACCGCGGCGGCATTCTCGGTCGGATGTATGACCTGTTTCGGCGGTGCCATCGTGGGCACCCTGCTGGTTTACGTCGGGTCGGTGGGAAGCGCCGCCGTCGGCGCGGCGATCATGCTGACCTTCTCGGCTGGCGTCGCGATCCCGTTTCTGGCCGCGGCCTTCGCCCTCTCGCGAGCAACCCGGCTGACCGACAGTCTGGACCGCATCCGCCCCTGGGCCGGCTTTGCGGCGTCGGCAATCATGGCGGCCTTCGGGATTGTGCTGATCACCGACAATTTTCATGTCCTCAGCGACTTCATCTACCCGCTCCTCCATTTGCCGGCGCAACGATAACGTCCGCGAGCACATCGCAACAGCTGAAGCCGGGGGGCCCGACCATTTCGCGCGCCGCCGCGTGAAGGTTTTCGATACCGAAATCAGCTACATCGAAGCGCTGCGGGATTTCGTCCTCGGCGTCGTCACGTGACGCACCCGGATTTCGCTTCGCTTCATCCGGGCTACGCTTGCTCCTTGCCGGGACGGCCGATCACGGCATCGATCCAGGCGGCGAGCGCATCGAGCATCTCGCTGCGGATCTCCGAATCCTTCCGGCCGGTCCGCGCCGGCACGTGGAAGGAATGATCGGCGTCCTGATAAAGCTTCAGTGTCGCGCGGGCGCCGAGCGCTTCGCAGAGCGGCTCGATCTGGTCCGGGATCGCGAGCGCGTCGCGGGTTCCCTGCAGGAACAGCATGGGAATCGCTACGTCGAAAAGATGCTTGCCGCGGTCCTGCGCTGGGCGTCCGGCCGGGTGCAGCGGAAATCCGAGGAATGCCAGTCCACGGATGCCTTGCAGGGGAGCCGCCGCTTGCGCCTGCGACGTCATCCGGCCGCCGAACGATTTGCCGCCGGCGACGAGCGGAAGCCCCGGCAGCAGGCGCAGCGCCTCGGCCACCGCGGCGCGGACCGTGGCCTGGGCCAGCTTGGGCGGGTCGGGCCGCCTGCCGCCCTGCTCCATGTAGGGGAACTGGTAGCGCAGGCTCGCAATGTCGCGCTGCCCGAGCTCCGCCGCGACCGCCGCCATGAATGGATGCGCCATCCCGGCGCCGGCGCCATGCGCCAGCACGCAGCAAGCCCGCGCCCGCGCCGGCGCCTGCAGCAAGCCCGAGACGCGGACCGCATCGTCGACCGTTACGGTGACAGGCTCGGCATCTGAAGAGGGCACCAGTCGCTCCCGGAAACGGACAGACCGGCCGTCCTCGATCAATTTACACCAGCCCTGACCCGTCATGCGCGGGCTTGACCCGCGCATCCATCGTAAAGACATTCTTTGCTTCAAGCAGATGGATTGCCGGGTCAAGCCCGGCAATGACGACGCATGTGCCCGCGCCGCGCGATCACAGGAGGGACCGATGTGCCGAAATATCCGCACGCTGTTCAATTTCGAGCCGCCCGCGACCGACGAAGAGATCCGCGCATCGGCGCTGCAGTTCGTTCGCAAGCTGAGCGGATTCACCAACCCGTCGAGGGCAAACGAGGCCGCGTTCGCTCGGGCAGTCGAGGAGGTTTCCGATGCTGCGCGCCGACTGCTGGCATCGCTGGAGACGACGAGGCCGGCGCGTGATCGCGATGCGGAAGCAATGAAAGCGCGAGCCAGGGCGAGAGAGCGATTTGCATAGAATCGAGAACTCGTAGGGTGGGCAAAGGCGCAGGACGGATCTTTCGGCGTGGCCACGGTGGTGCCCGCCTTTGCCCACGCGGTCGCTCGAGCCCGGCGTCAATGGTGGGCAAAGGCGCGGAGTGCGCCGTGTCCGCCGGATGATCCGGGTGCGCACCTTTGCCCACCCTACACGAGTCAGGAATTGCGAAGCCTGCTATAAGCCACCCTCGCCGGCGCGATCCCGGCAACCGGCCGCCCTCGGGCAAGCCGCCGCATGAAAGGAGACCGCGATGACTTCGTCCCTTGCCGACTTGACGGCCGGCGATTTCGAGCCGCTGAGCGGCGAGAGCTTTCGCCTGCTCGCCCCCGCGCATGAGCTCGAGCTCAAGCTCGCCGAAATCCGCCGGCTCGGGCAGGCGCGGCGCGAGGGCGGAGCCTTCTCGCTCCTGTTCATCGCGCCGCTGGGACAATTCCTGCCGCAGGCGACCTATCCGATCACCCATCCCGCGCTCGGAACGCTCGATCTGTTCATCGTTCCGCTCGGCCCCATGCAGGGAGGCAACGCCTACGAAGCCGTGTTCACCTGATATAATTTACGGACGCGAAATCCAGCCTCATCCGCTCATTCCCGCGCAAGCGGGAATCCAGCCTCTCCACCCGACTCCCAGCGACTGGGTCCCCGCTTGCGCGGGGACGAGCGGTTGTGGATTTATCAGCTGTTGTATTTCGCGTTGATGAGCTTGCGAAGGCATTTGTAGTCCGGCGATTTCCCCAACGCGACGCAATAATGATCCTTGCCGATGTCAATTCCGGGCACCTTTTGCTTCATGCCCGAGGGCAAGATGACGATGCGGTCGCCGCGGGTGTAGAAGATCCGGAAATAGCAGGTATTCGGCGCCCGCGCTTCGCATCCGAACGGCGCCTCGGCGGCGGTGGCGGGACTGCTGCCGCAAAGCGCGAGCACAGTACCGAGAACGAACAAAGAGTGCTTCATCGAGAATCCTCCCGTACGATTCCAGTCTGGTGAACGCGCTCCAGGATCGCCCGCAGCCTCAGCACATGCCCACCGACGCCTGAGTCAACCCGGCGATGATCAGCTTGCGCCACGCGTTGCCGCTGCACTGATCGCTGGCCGGGATAAAATGGCTGCCCCCGAACCAACGATTGTTCAGATTGCTGCTGGTCCAGTCGATGCCCACGCCGCCTTGCCCGTCCGCGAGCTTGTCGATGTTGGTGAACCAGTCGAAGCGCGCTTCGACCGGGCTGTAGGGCAGGTCGACCATGAAGCCGATGAACGTGGGCGCGGGCGCCTGCAGCACGAAATTGCAGAAATATTCGTCGACCGGCAGGGTCGAGCCGCCGATCGGCGCCGCGGACACATATCGAGTGGCATTGACCGGACAAACCGACGGAAACCTGGTCGCGCCGAGAGTCTGGCCTTTGGGCTTCAACCAGGGAAACAGGAACAGGTTTCCGGCTTCATAGCTGCCCAACTTTCCGCGGACGAAGGACATGTTGACGACGCCCGTGAGCCCGAGATAGCTCGTATTCTTCCGGTACAATTGAAAATTTCGCTTGGAGGCGCAGTCGACCGTGAGGCGGACTGGCAGGAAGGGCGGCAGCCCGCTGGTCACACAGGCCGGCGCGCCAGGTGTCTGCGCTTGAGCCCCCAGCGGATAGGGCAGGGCCGAAAGCGCGCCCACGGACATGCCGAGGAACGCCCGTCTGTCGCAATTCTTCATGTCAGATACTCCCCAGCGAAGTATAGTTTGAACATGCTACCGGAAAACCCCGGAGCGGCAAAGAAGATTCGTCCCCATGTTCCGCCATTGCGGGTTGCGACATCAAGATTAACAACGGATCATGTGGCATGAAGTCCTCCGTGTATTCGGACCGATCTCAACTATAGCCTCGATCCCGACTTGCATTACGGTGCGCTCCCTCTCCCCGCTTGCGGGGAGAGGTGGAGCAAGCCGGCGTCCAGCGCATCAGGTCGTAGACGCCATGCTCCCCGGCCTTCACGAATCCGAGCCGGCGGTAGAGCCGCATCGCCGGATTGAACTGCTCGACATGGATCGTGACCGGCTTCCCGGCCATCCGCGCCTCGTCGAGGAGATCGTGCAGCACCGCGGTTCCGAGGCGCTGCCCGCGATGCTCGGGCAGGAAGGCGATGTCGATGATGCGGTGCTCGCGCTCCCAGCGCACGAGGTAGAGGCGGCCGACCGCCTCGGCCCCGAGCCGGATGACCAGCCAGTCGGCCTTGGGATAATGGGTCTGGTAATGCGCATGCTGGGCCTGGAACTGGGCGTCGCAGAACGCGGCCTTCTCCGCCTCGGACCAGGCCACGACCGCGAGCTCTTCCATGCGCGTCGAGGCGTAGAGCCGGGCGAGGAACGCCAGGTCGGCTTCGGCGATCAGCCGGAATGTCAGCCCCGCCGCCGCTGCCCGCGTCCAGCCGAAGGGAGCCGCCTGCTCGCGCGCGGCCGGGGCCTGTGTCATGTGCATACCAACGCTTGAATGCAAAGCGCGCTTCGGCGGTGCGACCCTGTCACGTCCGTGGCGGATAGACCCCCTGCAGGGCGATGCAGAAGTTGAGGGTCAGGTAGGGCATCATGTTGTTGTGCGGCTGGTCGCCGCCGGCGGGGGCGAGGGCTTGGTCGGCCATCGATACCAGCGGGGCGCCTGCCGGCGCCAAGTACGGCTGCGCACCGGTGACCCGCGCGAATGCGGCTTGTGCTGGCGATTGGCTGTCCGCCACCGCAGGCAGACACATCAGTGTGTGGCTGTGCGACGGTATCTCGGACTCCAACAGCGTTACCGTGTCCGACCCGCCCGTCTCGCCGAGGTCATGCAGAGAAAGCCCCGGTCCCTGGCCGGGGTGCATCGGCGCGCTGCCCTGCATGTTGGGCAAGGCGAAGTTGCTCTTGCCGTCGCCGCCATAGGTGGTGCCGAGGAGCGAGAACAGCGCGGTGTTCTGCGAGAGCGGCAGGATCTGCCCGTCGCAGAAGGCCCAGCCCTTGGGCGCGAAGTTGAACGGGAAGATGCGGATTTCCGCGACGAACGGGTCTGCCATGGTGTCCTCTAGGTCTGGCTCGGGAAGATGCCGAACAGCGAGATGATGAAATCGACGCAGAGATAGGGCTGGAAATTGTCGTGCGGCTGGCTGCCGCCCGTCGCCGAAATCGCCTGCGGCGCCATCGCGGTGGTTGGCGGATTGCTCTGGTAAAAATCAAAAGTTCCCGCCTGTGCGGCGAGATTGGCTCCCGGGTTGGCGTCGTTGGCCGGCGAGGTCGTACCGAGCAGCGCGTGGCTGTGCGCCGGGAGCTGGCTGACCGTGAGGGTGACCGTCTCGACGCCGCCGGTCTCGGCCAGGATGAAGCCGTTGCCGAAGTGGATCGGCAGGCGGCCGCGCAGGTCGGGCAGGGCGAAGGTGGACTGCCCGTCGCCGCCGTAGGTGGTGCCGATCAGGTTGAACAGGGTCTCGTTCTCCGAGATCGGCAGGAGCTGGCCTTCGCAGAACATCCAGCCGGCCGGCGCGAAGTTGCCGGCGAACATGCGGATCTCGCCAACGTAAGGCTGGGCCATGGGTGCGCGTCCTTCAGGTTTGCGAGGGGAAGATGCCCTGCAGGGCGATGCTGAAGTTCAAGACCAGGAACGGCTGCATGTTGAGGTGCGCCTGGCTGCCGCCGACGTTGGCCACCGCAGTCGGGCTCATTGCCACCAGGTTCTGGTCCGGGGCGTGGTATGGCTGGTTGTTCGACTTCGCGAGAAGATTGCTGGCAGGGATCGCGGCGGCGCCGGTGTTGGAGGTGCCCTTGAGCACATGCGTATGCGTCGGCACCTCGCTGATCGACAGGGTGTGCGCCTGCTCCCCCCCGCGCTCGCCGAGCGTATGGCCCTGGCCCATGTGGATCGGCGTGCGCGATATCAGATTCGGTAAGCCGAAGTTCACCCGCCCGTCGCCGCCGTAGGTGGTGCCGAGAAGGGAGAACAGCGCCTGGTTCTGGTTGATCGGCAACAGCTGGCCGTTGCACAGCGCCCAGCCCTTGGGCGCAAAGCCGAACGAGAAAATCCTGATTTCCGATAGAAATGGCTCTGCCATGTCCCGTCTCCCTCCTCTTTAGTCTCTCGGCCGTCTACTTTGGTTCGATCGAAAACCAGCCTCTTTCATGGATCGCCGGGTCAGGCCCGGCGATGACGATCGCGGATAGCTCCCGAACTCTACACCAGCAAATCGGCGTGAATCTGATGCAGCGCATGCGTTGCGTCGACCTGAACATTGACCGCGTCACCCGCGTGCACCCCATCGAGCTGGGCGACAACGACCCAGTGCTGGTCGCCGCCCGCGGACAAGGCGTTCACCTGCAGCGTGGCGAAGGCGCCGCTCGCGTCCTCGTGCACTTGCACCAGTAAGTCTTCTGATTGTCCCGTCACCGGCGTTGTCGGGAGCAACGCCGAGAAGTCGATCGGCGTGCCCTGCGCCGCGCTGTAGTCGGGGATGTGGGGGACCGCCGCCGGCGTTGTCGGGAGCAAGGCCGAGACGTCGATCGTGTCGCCCTGCGCCGCGCTGTAATCGGCGACGTGGGTGATCGGCCCGGCTGTACCCGCGCCTGCCTGCGGGACCTGGTCGAACACGAACGTGTCGGCGCCTGCGCCGCCCGCGAGAATGAAGCCGCCCTGGCCGGCATAGAGCGTGTCGTCGCCCTCCGTACCTGCGAGGATGAGCGTGCCGCCGGGCGCCTGAGCCGCCGCCGGTATTGCGGCTTCGGCCGCTTGGGCGGCCTCGGCTGTGCTGGCCTGCTGAGCTTGAACCACGTCGGTGGCGCCCGGCAACCGGCGTTCCCCGGTCACCAGCTCACCGAACATCAGGTCGTCGCGGGCGGCGGCATCATAGGAGTCGTCCAGGCCGAGCTGGTGCCCCATCTCGTGCATCACGGCGGTGAGCAGATCCATGTGACCGGCCGGTGCTCCGGTCGGGTCGGTCTGCAGCCGGGTGGCCGCCAAGGCATTGCCGAACTCGACGCTGTCGGTCGGGGTGGGGTCGACGAACCAGCCGTAGCCGGCCGCGTCGTCGTCGAAGGTAATGTGGCCGGGCGCCGACAGGGCGAGCTCGATGCTGGACGTGTCGGCCACGTCCAACGTGACGTGCTGGAGCAGCGCGAGCTGATCGGCCGAGAGGCCGGCGGCCGCCCACTGGGCGATCGCGGCCGCGGCGACAGAATTGAGCTCCGCCTGGGTCAGATGATTTTCGCCCGGCGATGAACCATCCACCCCGCCTGGCGCGGCCAGCAACGGCGGCAGATTGATCGGCCCGGGAATGAGGGAAACCCCGGCATTGGCACTGGCGCTGCCGGTGTTGTGCGACTGCAATTCGGCCGTTGCATTCGCGCTCGCAGGCGGGTTGTCCACGAGCTGCAGGTTCGTGCTCGTGCTTTCGAACACCTCGATGAAGGTCGGCAGCAGGTCGAACGCCGTTCCCGAGGGAACGGTGTTGTCATGGATGTTCGCCCGAATGGTGTAGCCCGAGGTACCGGAGACGGTGGTGATCACCGCGATCGCAGGAAGCGGGAAGTCGGACGTCCCCGGATCGAAGCCCGTGTTGGTGTGGTCGATGTTGTTGCCGGTGATCGTGACGTCGGTCTGCCCGGTGCCGTTGCGGCCCCTGAACTCGATGCCGTAGCCGTCCGGCGCCTGGCGAATGGTGTTGTTGTCGATCGCGATGCGGCTGTCCCCGTTGCCGTTGAACACGGCGCGAATGGCATCGCCGATCGATGAGCCCGAGCCGGCGATGTTGGGATCGCCGATCGTGTTCCCGTCGATGCGCACTTGGAACAGGCCCGTACTGGGGGTGAGCTGGTTCAGGTTGATCGCATGGCTGGTGGTGTTGGGGCCCGAGACCGCATGGCGCGTGTCGTTGACGATTGTGTTGTTGAGAATCGCGGCGATGACGTTCGCACCGCCGCCGGCCTCGAAATCCATCGCGATGTTGTTGTTGTGGAACTGCGAATTCTGAACGGTGAAGCTCGAAACCGTCGGCGAATTTCCGCCCAACTGGGTCTCCAGCATTTGAATGCCGGTGGCCTGGTTGCCGGAGAAGGTGACGCCGTCGATGAGCGCGGACGTCACCACGGCGCTGCCGTCCGTCTCGAACAGCAATCCGTCATTGCCGTTGGCCACACTGTTCGTCGACATGCTGCCGCCGACCACGTGGAATGAACTTATTGTTCCGCTGGTGTTGAAGATGGTGACGTTGTTATGCGCCGATCCGGTGACGTTCACATTGGTCCAGGTCGACGATCCGGACAGTGCCGATCCGGACTGATTGAGGAGATGGATCCCGTCTTCCGTCGCGCTGTCGCCGTTGTTGGTGACGTTGACCCTGGTCAGATTGAGGCCGTTGACGCCGGTGCCGGCGATGCCGTTGCCGCTGTTGTTGGCGATGTTCATGTAGCCGAGGTTGACGTCCTTGGTCGACGTCAGACTGACGGCATCGCCGGTATTGTGCTGGATGGTGCCGCCGGAGCCGTTGTTGCTGCCGCCGCCGTCGCCGGTGACGGTGAGGTGGCCGCTGGTGCCAGTGGTGTTGAGCACGATGCCGTTGGTGGGGCCGCTCGCGCCGGTCCCGGCCGAGATGTCGTGGAAGGTGAGGTTGCTCGAGCCGATCGTCGTGTTGGCGACGTTGAGCGCCGTGCCGGTGGTGGTGAGGATGCTGTTGTTCGAGCCGGTGACGTTGACGGTGCCGCCGTTGACGGCGTTGAACCCGGTGTGGCTCGTCGAATCGATGTTGAGCCCGCCGGAGAAAGTGACCGTCGCGCCGTTGGTGTTCAGGTCGTTGTTGTCGAGGTTGATGCCGAGCCCGGGATCGGTGACGAGGCCTGAGAAAGCGATCTGATTGCCGCCGCCGGCGGTCGAGCCGGAATTCGTTACCTGCACCGAGTGCCCGGTGGTACTGGTGATCGAGGAGGCGATCGCCACGTCGGCCGAGGTCGCATTGATGGTGACGCCGTTCGTGGTCGCGCCGGCAATCGAGCCGCCGTTGATGTGGATGCCCGAGGAGCTCGCTTGCTGGCCGACGGTGTCGATCGAGATGCCGGTCGCCGCGGCGGTGGTGGTGGACGCGCTGCCGAAGGTCACGCCGTTGGTGCCGACCGTCACGTTGGCGAGGTTGAGCGCGGTGCCGGCGGTCGTGCCGATGCTGTTGCCGGAGTTCTGGACCGTGATGGTGCCGCCGCCGGTGGCGCTGAAGCCCGCGCCCGACGTGCTGGTGATGTCGAGGCCGGCGCCGCCGTGATTGAAGACGATCGCGGCGCCGGTGTTGTTGCTCAGGCTGACGCCGGCCGCCGTCGTGGTGGTGATCTGGTCGGAGCCGCCGGTGAAGCTGATCGTGCCCGCGGCGTTGTCCTGCAGGAACATGCCCTCGGTCGTGGTGCCGCTGTGGCTGATGTTGCCCGCCAGCGTCACGTTGCCGGCGGTGCCGACGCGATCCTCGATGTCGACCGCGCGGCCGGTATTGCTGCCGACGTCGCCGGAATAGCTGATGGTCGCCGCGCCGCCGGTATTGGCGGTGCCGGCGCCATCGCCGACCAGGAACGCGGCCCCGCTCGAGCCGGTGAGGGTGCCGCTGCCGCCGGCGAATGAGCCGGTCAGCGCCGCTCCGGATGCGCCGAGGTGAATGGCCTGGGTCGACGAGCCCGACGAATTGACCGAGCCGAAGGTCACGTTGAGCGCGCCGCCATGACTGATGTCGATCGCCTTGCCGATGCTGGTCGTCAGCACTCCGCCCCCGTCCGGATCGACGCCGACATTGACGCTCGAAATGTTCAGGTTGCCGACCGTGCCGCCATTGTCCGCGATGCCGACCGAGGCGGCATTGTTCATCGCGACGTTGAGGCCAGTGATCGTGTTGTTCTGGGCGAGATGGATGCCGTCGTTGCCGGCGCCGCCGGTGACCGTGATGGTCGGGATCAGCGTGTTGTCCGCATCCAGGAGCGTGACGGTGCCGCCGCCGGTCTTCTGGTAGGTCAGGTCGACGCCCTGGCCCAGCAGGGTCTGATTGTTGGTGAGATGGATGCCGTCGGTTTCGGAATAAACGCCGGTGCCGTAGTGCAGGTAGACGATGTCGGGATGGGTGGCGCCCGCATTGGCGGTGTTGAACGCGGCGATGGTATTGAATGGATGCGCCGCACTGCCGTCGCCGCCTGGCGCTGCGTTGTTGTCGATGTGCCAGACCAGCGGCTGCACGTCGATGAACGCCGTCGCCGAGTTGGAACTGAGCGCGCCGGGGTCGGTCACGTGGTAGGTGAAGCTGTCGCCGCCGAGATAGCCGGCGGTCGGGGTGTAGGTGAACGAGCCGTCGGCGTTCACCGTCACGGTCCCGTGGCCCGGGTTGGTGTCCTTGGTGGCCGTCAGGGTGTTGGTGGCGTTGTCGACATCGGTGTCGTTCGCGCGCACGCTCGGCAGGCTCGATGCCGCGGTATCGAGGGTGCGGCTTTCGAACGCGATGTAGGCCGGAGCGAGGGCGGTGCCGTCGTTGACCGCGACCGGGGCGTCGTTGGCGCCGTTGATGTGGATCGTGATGGTCGCGTTCGAGGTCGCGCCCGCCGTATCGTGCATCGTATAGGTGAAGACGTCGTCCTGGTGCCCGCCGGTATTCAGGCCCTCGATCGTCGCGTTGCTCTGGTTCACCGTGTAGCTGTAGCTGCCGTTCGAGTTCAGCGTCAGCGTGCCGTAGTTCGCCGCGCCCGCGCCCGAGATGCCGCTGCCGACGCCGGTCGTGAGCGCCGGGCCGAGGTGCACGTCGCCGACCGCGACTCCCTGCACGACCTGGGTCTCGCCGTTCGCGACACTGTCGACATCGGTATCGGCGACCGACCCGGCGCCCACGCCGGTCAGCACGTTGAAGTTGGTGATATTGGTGCCCGCGGTGCCGTTGTTGGTGCCGCCGGCCTCGGTTGCCGTCGCGGTGTCGTTGTTGGCGACCGGGTTGTCGTTCTGGCCGTGGATCGTGACCGTGACCTGGGTGGTCGAGCTCGCGCCGGCCGCGTCCTGCATCGTATAGCTGAACGTATCGGTCAGCGTCTGCGCCGAGGTGCGTAGGCCCTCCACGCTCGCGTTGGTCTGGTTCACCGCATAGGTGTAGCTGCCGTTGGATTGGATGGTCAGCGTGCCGTAGTTGAGGGCGCCGGCGCCATTCAGGCCGACGTTGACGTTGCCGGCCAGCGGTCCGGCCTGCGTCCCGGTCGCAACGCCCACCACCGTCTTGGTCTCGCCGTTGGCGACGCTGTCGACGTCGGTATCGTTGGCCAGCACGTTGCCGCTCGGGTCGACGCCGGCGGTGCCGTTGCCGACGCCGCCGGCCTCGGTCGCCGATACCGGGTCCGCGACCGCGGTCGGATTGTCGTTGGCGCCGTGAATGGTGACGGTCAGCGTTGAGTCCGCGGTGAGCCCGGCGGTGTCACTGATCGTGTAGTTGAAGACATCGGTCAGCGTCTGCAGCGAGGTGCGCAGCGCCTGCACCGCGGAATCGGTGTTGTCGACCTGATAGCTGTACGACCCGTCGGCGTTGACGGTGACCGTGCCGTGGCTGCCGGCCAGCGCGTTGCCGACCGCGGCGGCGGAACCGTTCACGGCGGAGACGACGAGCGCCGAGGTCGGATCCTCGGCATCGCTGTCGGCGACCGCATCGGTGATGACATTGCCGCTCGGGTTCACGCCCGGCGTGCCGTTGTTGAGACCGCCCGCCTCGGTGGCGTCGGCGGTCTTCGGGCTGGTAGTCGGTGAGACTCGCCGAGCCGGTCAGCGTCAACTCGCCGGTGAAGGGGTCGTAGGCCGACGCGGTGATGCCGGCGGGCAGCGCCCCGCTGATCGCCAGCGTGTCCATGGCCTGCGCGTTGGCCAGGGTGACGGTCGCCGAGGCGAGGGTCGTGTTGTCGACGTCGGTGATGGTCACGTCGGTGTCGACGATCGGGATCGCGGCCGCGCTCGACACGTAATTCGCCTGGTAGTCGGCGCCCGTCGCGAGGCTCGAATCGTTGGCGTCGAGGTCGAGCACGGGGGGGTCGTTCACCGCCGTTACCGACGTGCTCACCGTGGTGGCGTCGTCGGAGATCGGCGTTGAGCCGCCGTTCACCGACGCATCGGTTGTCTCGCGCGTACCTCCGCTGGTGAACGCGCCGGCGAAGGTGTCATCGAGCCCGTAGACCGCCAATGCCGGCGGAGTGCCGTTATAGTCGGCCACCGGCACGAAGCGCAGCTTCGCCGCCGCGTCGAGCGTCAGCGCCGTCGCGTCCGCGACCGAGCCGACGTCGAACCAGTTGGTGCCGTCGGTCGAGTATTGCCAGGCGCCCTCGGTCCCGGCGTTCGCCGTGTTGCCGGACACCGCGATGCCGGTGATGGTCGCCGCGCCGTTGTCCGGATCGGTGAAGTGGCCGGCGAACAGGCTCGCGACCGTCGCCCCGGGCGGATTCGCGGTGTCTTCCGCGACCGCCGCCAGCGTCGCCGGCGTCACCACCGGTGCGTCGTTCACCGCCGTGACGTGGATCGTCGCCGTCGCGGTGTTGCTCGGGTCGGTTCCATCGTTGACGACGACCGTGACGGTGCGATCCGTGGTGTCCGGGTTATCGCTCGAGTTGCTGAACACGACCTGCTGCAGTGCGGCCTGATAGTCGGCGCGCGTCGCCGAGCCCGACAAGGCGACCGTGATGATGCCTACGCCGGGCGTGATGGTCGCGCTGATGCCGCCCGGCAGCGGCCCGCTGATCGACAGGGCGTCGTTCGCAAACGCGTTGGTCAGGGTGACGGTCGCCGAGGCGAGGGTCGCGTTGTCGGGATCGGTGATGGTGACGTCGGTGTCCGCGATCGCGACGGCGGTGCCGTTCTCGGTGTAAGTCGTCGTATAGCCGGTCGTCGCTCCGGGATCGTGATCGTTGTTGGCGTCGAGGTCGAGCGCGGGCGGGTCGTTGACGGCGGTGAGGGTGAGCGCCGTGGTTTTGGTGTTGCCGCTGCTGTGCGGGTCGCCCGCTGCACCATCATTCAAGTGCCAGGTGACGCTGCGCGTCGTGTTGGCGCCGTTGTTCGTCGGGTTGTCTCCCGAATCGAACGTCGCCGTCCGCAGCACTGCCTGGTAGTCCGCCAGGGTGTCGCGTCCGGTCAATGTCAGCGTGATGTTGCCGGCGGCGTCGGTCGTCAACGGCAAGTCGGTGATCGCGGTGCCGGTCGTGGTGACCGTCAGGGTGTCGCCGCTGCCGACGAATCCGCCGGTGACGGTGATCGTGGCGCCGGCAAACAGGAGGTCCGGGTCGGCGACGGTGAGAGCGGAATCAAGGACCGCGGGCGTACCCTCGGTGAAGGACGCGGTATTGGTGACGGTCAGCGTCGGCAGCGTATCGAAGGTGGTCGCGGCCGGGACCGGGGTTGCCACCGGCGGGTGACCGATCAGCTGCGTCGTGGTGTACGTGTGAGTGATGGTGTCGACGGCACCTACGCTGCTCAGATGCGCCTGCAG
>WNGR01008752.1_pt1 | contig 13233 bp, 12 predicted proteins | sample 5407581 | NCBI WGS metagenome assembly WNGR01 (sample SAMN13153383, study PRJNA577476) | soil metagenome | isolation source: 80 cm soil or saprolite under Garry oak tree replicate 2 | place: USA:California | collected 2016-06-15 | reverse complement strand
GAAGAGGAGGAACTAGCCACTCCCTTTGGGAGGGGCTAGTTTATTTGGCAACCTCGGACTCCTGAATGGCGCGGTACCGCATCAGGCGAATAGAAGCGTAATAGCTGAGCGAAACGATAGCCAGAATTGGAACGGTACGTTTCATAGTTGCCCTCTCATACGCTTTATCGGCGCCAAATAAGAGGGCTTTAGCAGGAACTACTTTTTCAGGATGCGGAGCCGGGCGACGAAATGCCGTCTTGAGGAGTCGGAAAAATGTAGGAAATTCGGTGAATTCACGTTTGGGTCCACGAACCGGGGATTGAAGTGATTGAAAAGATTGGTTACACCCACGCGGACTGCCACGCGTTTTCCGTTTCCGAATGGAATGGGAAGCTGCTTTTCAAGGCTGGCATTGGTCGTGAAGAAAGCGGCCATGCGATGGCTGTTGTAGCCGCCAATGACATGATTCAGATCATTGACGGCTGTGAACGGAAAACCCGATCGCGCCTCGACCGAAAATGAGGCGTTGAAATGCGACGGCAATGGAAAATATCCCCACGAGACGAATCGGTGCGTCGCGTTCCATTCGACCGGCGCTTCCGGTAGGAATTCGACTGTAGGATCCGGAAAATCCAAGGATAAGGACGGGCGTGCTTCGGCGTTCGAATAGATGTACGAGGCAAGGATTCGAAGATCTGTTCGAATCGGACGATCGATGCTGAACTCGACCGCCCGATAATGGGATGTCCCCGAATTATCGAATAGGATGTCGAATCCCTCGGGCGTGTCCACGGCAGCCAGGCGCGTCTGATCATGACCGTTCTTTTGGATGTATTCGATTCGGGAAACCCACCGTGGCGCCCATTCGTTTTCCCATGCGACATTCCAATGCAAACCGTAAGGATTGTGAAGATACGGACTCACATGAACGCTGGACGGCACAGCCGCAGAAATCGGAATACCATCATCGTAGGCGGTGGTGAATCGTCGCTGCAGTCCAGTCAATTCGATGTTCAAAAACGTGACGTTATCGTAGAACAATCCAATGCCGCCGCTGATCTTGGAACGGCTTGTGCCGCGCGGCAAAAGTGAAAATCCGAGGCGGGGCGCAAGATTGTTACGACCGACCAGTCGCTCGCGATCGTAGCGGATGCCCGCTTCGGCCTGTAGCTTGGAACTGAGAACGATCCGATCCTGTAGAAAGGCGCCATACTCCAGGTTATGCAGGTCGGCGGAATTCGGTCCCACGAAGGTCACGCTGGATCGCAGAGAGCCGGACTCGTTAAACAGCTCAAAACGTCTCCTGTCCAGTTGCAGGCTCGAGTCCACATAATCGAACTCCCCGCCCGCTTTAATACGATGGGTAAGTCCTCCGATCTGCTGTTGCCACACGATCGATTGCGCCGCGTGCCAACGCTGGACGTGGCCGCGTTGGTCCGAAAAATAGTTGCCTGTCCACAGCTGGGGCCGTATTTCCAGCAGGTCGGTTCCTTTTGCCAAATCGCTGTCGTGACGGCTGCTCCACTGAATCATCGATTCCAGAAGTTTGCCTCCGATGATGCGCCGTTCCGAAACCGCGAGCGTTGTGCCACGGCGCACAAAATTCGTGGTCGTTTCGCGCGGCCGGACAATGCTCAGTCCGTTATTGCCAAAAAACTCGGTGTTGTGAATTAAATCGACGGTCACGACGTGCGACTCGCGGAGATTCCATTGAATCTTGAAGAGTTGGTCCGACATCGTTTGACGCTGCTGGTTGTCGGGCTTGGGCAAGCTCTCTATCCAATTGTGGATATACCGGAGGCTTCCCGAATACATGAACCACAGCTTGTTTCGCACAAGCGGACCCGAGAAGAGCAGCCGGGGCGAGAACTCGGCAATGGACTTTTCGCGAAAGTCAACGCCGGGAACGAAATCGGTGACGTTGAATTTATACTTGTCCCCGATGAACTGGCTATGCACGCGCACTACGCCGCCCGACCCTTTTCCGAATTCGGCGGAGTATCCTGCAAGGTCCATATCTACACTTTCGATTGCGTCCAGGGGAATACTGGACGCGAGGCCGCCTCCCGTGGCGTCCGTCAGATTGATCCCATCCAGTTGATACCGAATTTGGTCGGAGCGAGAACCGTGGATGTGAAGCTGACCGCTGCCGTCACGTACCACGCCAGGCATTAAGGCGAGAGCGTTCAAAAAATTCTGCCGGCCCGGGTAAGGAATATTCTGAATGACTTCGTCGTTTACCGTATTCTGCGACGATACGGCTTCGGAATTGATCGGTTCCGGGCGCGCAACAACGTCGATTTCTTGTTCAACTTTCTCTGCAGCCGCAAGAGTGAATTCGACGCTCTTACTTGTTTCCAGACGGACTTCAGCAGAGACGTCGAAGTACCCGGCCTTATGTATCGTCACACGATAAGTGCCGTAGGACAGCCGTTCGAACCGAAAACTTCCGTCCGTTAGAGTGCTGGTCTCCCAGCGCTTTTGCTCCGTCGGCTGTTCCAGCCGTACAAGGACGTTTCCGGCACCCTTTGCCTCCGTGTCGACCACGGTGCCACTAAGGGACAAGAGGTCGTTTTGAGGCAATAAAAAGAAGAGCAGAACAGCCAAGCACGACATCAGGGAGACTAATTATATTTGAAGAGCTGTTGGGAAGTGCGATGAGTGGCTTTGGACAAAAAGTCGAAGTTCGGACGCTGTAGCGGCGGTCTATGGTGCTGTGAAAAAATTGACGACAGCCGAAACTGTCAAATGTCGAATGTCTGTTGTGCGATGTCCGATGAACTAGTAAAACGACCCACTGACGAAATGACCTGATGACTAAATCGTTCCCATTAAGGATTTGGTAGTCTGGTCAGTAGGGTCATCTGGTGCTTTGGCAACTACATTAAACATCGCACAACAGACATTCGACATCTGACAAGTTGTGCAGGCAATTTGTTCACAGCTCCCGTAGACCGCCGCTACAGCTGGAAAGCCCGAAAATCAGCCGCCTTACTCGAACAACCTCACGCGGCGGAGCAACACGTCGGTGAAATAGAGCAGGAGAGCCAATCCGGCAAGGTAAGGCCATAACGGCACAGGGAGCGCCGTCGTTTCGCCTTGCGGGTCGAAAATGTCTTCGGGCCGGGGCTGGAAGCGACCCTTTGTTTCATTACTAATCGAGCGGAGAACTTCGGTATTCGGCGGATAGAAGTGATATTCATCCGGGTACGAGTACGGCAGAACACGCGATGGCCCGCCGCCTTCTGCTCCAACAGCTCGGAATAAATAGGAACCTTTTTTTGAAATGGGGAACTTGGCTTCATAGGCGCCCGGGCCGACCTGATGGACGGCGATATCGGAAACGGATTCGTCCGGACCGAGGACTCTTACTTGAGGTTCGAGCTTGTTCTTGAACTGGCCATCTTTTTGGATCGCGTTGATCGTAATTTTTGCTTCGGTCCCATCCTTCACTACACGGAAGTCGAACTCGTCGTTATCTCGGCGTCGCATTGTTTCACGCACCACTTGCGACCAGAATTTGGGATAACCTTTCCATCTGAGCCAATCGACTGCCCAGCGGTCCTTCAAATCCGATAAGAATGCCGCCGTCTTTCCAAGTCCATATTGCCATCGCGCGAGTATGGGGTCCTTACGTTTTGATTCGAGCAAAACTTCGGAGGTCTCTTTCGACTTCGTCGCGACATAACCCAACAGGGGTGGCGCCGTATTAAAGTCGATTCCCTTGAAGGCCTCGACGCTCTTCTTCACGACCGGCTTGAACGATTCTTCACGTAGCGTTTTCCCTGTCGCCAATTCCGTTTCTTCAGTGAAGATTTGGGGCACAGCAGCCGGGTCTTCCAGGTAATAGGTCCGCCCATGGCCCCAGTTGGCGATATTTGCAAGCAGCTCGCGGTCGGCGCCATTACCCACGGCTACGGTTGAGACGGTGATTTTAGACTCGGCCATTTTCTTCGTCAGGCCATCGAAATCGTCAGGCAAAGAGCGGCCGTCCGAAAGGAGGATGACATGTTTGACCTGTGTGCTGGCTCCGGCAAGCTGAATATAGGCCTCGCGAAGCGCCGGATAGATGTTCGTCTCACCACCGGCGATAATCGTACTGATCGCTTGGGTTATGGCACTGCGATTCGAGGCGGTTTGAAATTTCACGGGCCAATAAAAATTGTAATCGAACGCGACCACACCGAAACTGTCCGTATCTTTTAGCAGCGCAAGGGGCGCTTTTGCGGCTTCCTTTGTCATCTCAATTTTCTGTCCGCCCATGCTTCCCGATTTGTCGAGCACCATGATCATTGCGATGGAGTCCGGTTTCTCCTTCTTGGCCTCGAAGGTGACCGGCAAAACTTCTTCGATTGCCGTCTTCGCATATCCGCCTTCGCCGTAATTGTTCTCTCCTCCGGCCAAAATGAAACCGCCCCCGAGATCGCGCACATAAGTGGCCAGGCTCCTCATTTGTTCTTCGGTCAGAGTGCTTCGAGGGACGTCGCTGAGCAGAAGGGCGTCGTATGCATCCAACTGTTCGACGGAGGTAGGAATCATGCCCGGCGCCACGGTATTTACATTAAGACCCTCGTTGGTAAGAGCGGTTTGCAGGTATTTGGCGCTTTGTGGATGGCCTTCGACGTACAGGATCTTCGGCCTTCCTTCCACGACGAGCGATGAGCGGAACTTGTTGTTGTCCGCAAAAGGATCACCTTGCGCTTTCACTTCGGCTTCGAGTGTTACCGGTCCGGCGTCGTCTTTAATACTTGCATCGAAAGCGATGCGATTCAATCCGCGGATGAGCTGAACCTTACGCGAGCCGAGGGTTTTATCGCCGTAATGAATCTGGACTTCAGCCGCAGTTTCGCCCTGGCTGTAAACGTGGACTTCAACGGGGAACAGTTCTTCGGCAGTAACGTCGGCCGGCGCCATGATGTTTTCCACCCAGACGTCGCGATTCGTGCGGGCCTGGATCGGGACGGTATAAAGATGGATGTTTTCCGACTTGAGGCGCGACAACATGTTCAGCATATGTCCGGAATTTTCGTTTCCATCACTGATGAGCACCAACCGTTTCAAATGATGCGGCGCAAAGCTTCGAATCGCCGTATCAATGGCTCCCTCAATATCCGTCGCACTTTGGTCGATAGAACCGCGGGATGACTCATTCGCGACCTCAACCACTTTCAATTGTTCCAACGTTTCGAAAACTGTAGAGTTTGCCGCGAACGGAACGAACCTCGAGTGATCCGGATGACCCAAGTTGTTGGTCTGCTGAATCCATTGGATCGCAGATTGGATCGCCGGTGGCGAAACGCTTTCGGAGACATCGAGGAGATAAACAATCGACTCCCACGCGCCAGACCGGTAGAGGACCGGCTGCATCAACGAGACGGTGATTAGAGCGATGATTACGGATCGGACGACGCCCGCAAGCTGCAGATGCTTTGGACTGAGATCGGCAAGCGTCTTGGTCTGAACCCGCCATAGGTAAGGAATGACCAACAGAAGCAACAGCGGCCAATATGTGTCGAAACTTAAGCGCATAGTTACGGTTCTAGCTTCGGTATATGACCGCCGGCGATCGTGCGAATTACAGAGTGCCGGCGGTCACCGACCGCCGCTACAGTAAAACCTGTCATTGTGCACACCCTCACAATGTAATCCTTCGATGATACGTGAACCATTCAATACTAATCAGCACGACTGCGGCCAGCAACATGTAGAACCACAGTTCGCGGCGTAACCAGAATTGTTGCCTGGCCGCCGTGCGGTCCGTCTTGAAGATGGATCGATTCACATCCGAAAAAGTCGGGTTTGCCAGATTTACTGCGACGTGCACGCGCGTATCACCCCGAAGGGCGGCGAACAGGCCGGGTTCGTTGGCCAGAAAAATGGTCTTGCCGAGTTGTTGTTCGGAGGGGACGGTTTTCCCGTCGATCGTTTGGACTTGCGCATTGGCCAAGGGCACATCGACAATCCCCGGCGAACGTTTCAGGGCAAGCTGGTCTCGATTGAACCATGCCAGAACGTTTTCGATGAACACCGGAAAGCCGACATGAAAAGCGAAATCGGATGCCTCGAGACTGAAGGTGAGCATCACCCATTTCGGCTTCTCCGATACGACGATCAGAGGAGTCTGTTTGGAAGCAGCCACGACCGTCAGATTGTCCGCGTCGATGCGCGCCGCGCGCTCGATGGCTACGTCGTGAACCGACACGTATTGCATGATGGGGTGATCTTCCGACCACGTCGTTATTTCCGGTTTTTGGATTTCCCCTGCTGCGGGCTTCAGCCATGGTGCGCTCGGAGTTCCAAAAATGAGTGCAGGACGAGCCGGCGGCGCGTTCGGCGCAAACTTGTCGAAGATGTAGGTATCGATGTTTGGCGATTCGCGGTAACTTGCCGGCTCCGTCACGGACAGCTCGACGTAATTGTCCAACTTCAGCGCGGTTTCCAGATAGCGGTTGCCCTTTGTCACCAAAAGTGTTCTTGTCTTTCGTTTGATCGGCAGGTATGCGAATGCGACGTCATCCATTGGAAACGCGTCGTCCTTTGCCTGCACTGTCGCACGAATTCCACCTTCCGCGAATTGGGAGAGGTCGAAAACGTCTTTATACGTTTGTTCGGTTTCAAGGCGAACCGTTTTGATAATCCGCTGCCCGCCTGGTCCGCTCAGCGTCAGTCCGGCTTCGGTGGGCTGCCCGAAATTCTGGATTTCCAGATACGCCTCATAACCGAGCGGGGTTGACGGGACGGATCGAATTTCGAAAGCCGTAATACCAACGTTGTTGGCCGGTTCGAAAACTGAGATGCGTTTCACGAACGAAGGCGTACTGTGGATGGCAACGCCGTCGGAAATGAAATAAACCTGTGCAGCGCGGCCGTCGACTCTTGGAAAGTGTGGTTCAGCACTCTTGGACGACATCGTGTCGATCAGTTTACGGACCTCATTGCGATCCGTCGTGAATGCCGATGCCGTTACTTCGGCGGTATCCAGCACGCGGAATTCAGTTGTCGGCCCGCCGCTGTCCAGCAGCGATTTCGCCCTTTCGGCCGCGTGCTGCCAGCGGGTTTTCCCATCCGAAGTGTTGGTGTTCATTGTGGGAGAAGTGTCCAGCACGACGACAATGCGCTCATTCTTCCCCGTCAGCGACTCGATTTCCGGCCTCGCCAGCGACAATGCGATCAGCAGTGCGATCGTGGCCGCAATGACAATGGAAATGATCCGGCGCAGTTTTTCCCAAAGCGAATGGGATTCTCGTTCATCCAGCACACGGCGCCACAGGATAGAGGATGAAATAAGAACTCGCCGATGCCGTAATTTGAGCAGATACAACCCAATGATGATTGCGACCGTCGTGGCCGCAAGCAGTCCGGCCTGAGCCGCAGTCAATGCCAGAAATGTCATTTCAAGAACCTGCCTTGACGGAACACCTTCAATACAAGCTCCTCAAAGGGGAAATCGGTGACCGTTCGAGCGTACCCGAGCTGATACTTACCGCAATAGGATTCGATAGCCTCGCAATATTTGTTGAACTCCGCGCGATATGCGGCAAGCAGGGAAGGCGTAATGGTGATTTCGCGGCTGACGTTGTTTTCCGAATCGACGAGCTGGAGTTCGCCTCTCAACATCGGATCGATTTCTTCGTGACTGGCAATGTGGATGACGAAAATATCATGCCGGACGTGCCGCAGGATATCCAGCGCGCTTTCAAATCCATTTCCGTCAAACATGTCCGAGATGACAACAGCCAGGCCTCGCCGGCGCGTCTCTGTGCAATACGTTTTGAATGATGTGCGGGCGTGGGTCTCGCCCCCCGGAGTGATCTCCATCAGGAAGCGAAAAATTTTGAAGATGCGGCCCTTGCCGCGCTGGGGCGGCATTTCGCTTTTGATGCCGTTGGCGAACGAAATAACGTTTACGCGATCGAGATTGGCGAGTCCGATATAACAGAGAGCCGCACAAACCCTCCGTGCGTAGTCCAGCTTTGAAGGGTTGCCGTAGCTCATCGATTGGCTGCTGTCGACGAAGAAATAGATCGGGAGGTCTTCCTCTTCTTCAAACAGCTTCAGGATCAAGCGGTTTAAGCGGAGGTATGCCTTCCAGTCGAGATGCCTGAAGTCGTCACCCGCCACATACGCGCGGTAGTCGGCGAACTCCAAGCCGGTTCCGCGCTTTCGCGTGCGTCTTTCCGCCCGCAGTTGTCCGGCGAAAAGCCGCTTCGAGATGATATTCAGATATTCGAGCTTCTTTAAGAACTCATCGTCGAAGAGTGTGACGTTTGCCGTGGACATATTCATCGTGAATTCGGGGTCAGACGGGTGAATTCCCTATTTCCGGTCACCACTTCGTTGAAGGAAATAGGGAATTCACCCGTCTGACCCCGAATTTCCCTTACGCCGGCTCCGGCGTGCTCTCGAGGATTCCAGTGATGATCGTGTCGGGATCGATTCGTTCAGCCTCTCCTTCGAAATTTAGGAGAATGCGATGCCGAAGCGCGCCGTACGCGACTGCGCGGATATCCTCGCTCGACACGTGCACGCGATTCTTCAGAAGGGCACGAATCTTCCCGCCGATGACAAGCGCCTGAGCTCCTCGCGGGCTCGAGCCATACCGCGCGTACTTCATAGTTAACGGATGAGCGTAGGGTGGTTTGGGATGCGTCGCCAGCGTGATCCGGATCGCGTAATCCTGTATGGGACGAGCAATGGGAACCGCACGTACGGTCTTGCGCATCTCGAGCACTTCACCCTGTCCGAGCACGCGATTCACTTTTGGCGCTTCGACCTTTGTCGTGCGGTTCAGAATCGTGTGAAGGCTATCGACGGTTGGGTAATCGACCTTCAGCTTGAAAACGAAGCGGTCGAGTTGCGCTTCGGGCAACGGGTATGTCCCTTCCATTTCGAGCGGATTCTGTGTTGCCAGCACGAAGAACGGCGAATCCAGTTTGTGCGTTCGCTTCCCCACCGTCACGCTGCGTTCTTCCATGGCTTCCAGCAATGCCGATTGCGTTTTCGGAGTGGCACGATTGACTTCATCCGCCAGCACGATGTTTGAAAAAATCGGTCCAGGCTGAAAGTCGAGAAACTTTTCGCCCTTGGTGTCTTCGTGAATCATGTTGGTGCCGGTGATATCGGCGGGCATGAGGTCGGGCGTGAATTGAATTCGTGAAAACTTCAAATGCATGACATCGGAGAGGGTCGATACCAGTTTCGTCTTACCGAGGCCAGGCACACCTTCTAGGAGGACGTGACCGCTGGCCAGCAGGCTCATAATGACGCCATCGATGATTTCCCCGTAGCCGACGATGACCTTGGAAACTTCCTCTTTGACCTTTCTGAACTGTTGCTGGAACGTGGCAACTTGTTGATCGATGGCAGTGCTCATCTATTTATGAATGCTCCTACTTCCTATGAACGCTCCTACTTCTTGACGGGTGGCCGGATGGCTTGGAAATAATTTTTAATGAGCGGCCGGTATTCCCATGGAATGCGGTCCTGGTTGAGGAGATCTTTTTGCGCGGGACTCAGCTCCGACTTCACGTTGCGGTAATCGAGTTTTGAGCGTTCTTGCTTGCTCACCTCCTCGAGGTCTTCTTCCTTTCCCTGATCTTGCATGCCTTTGACACGCTCCTGCTGGAGCTTGACATCGAGCGTCGTGGCCGCCCCCTCGCGCGGAGCATCGCTGCCGCCCTTTCCCGACGGCATCAGGCCATTGCCTTCGCTGTTGCCGGGCATTGGCGCGCCGGCCTGGCTGTCCAGACCCGCTTGATCGGTGGGTTCGCCTTCGGTTCCTGCCCCGAACTGCAAGCCTTCGGCTTGATCATTTTGTTGCTGGCCGCGCTGTCCTCTCTGCCCTTGCCCCTTCTGGCCCTGGGCTTGTCCCTGCTGGCCTCTTCGGCCTTGTTGTGAGCCTGCCTGTTGGCGCTGCCGCAGCGATTGCTGCAGATTCTGAAGCTGCTCGGCCGCAAGGTTCTTCAATTCCTGGCTCTGCAACCTTTCTTCAAGGCTGTCCAACTCTTGCGCGGCTTCGTCCAGGGATTGTTGCGCGCCCTGCTGATCTTCATTCTTCAGATTCTCCGCAGCTTCCTTCAAAAGCTTGGCCAGCTCTTCCAGACCCAAGCGCGGGTTTTCCGAAGCTTGCTGCAGGCTCTTTTGCATTTGCTTGTTCGATTCGGGGGTATTGAGGCCAAGCTTCTCGGCGAGTTTGCGCAATTCGTCCGCCGCTAGGTTGAGTTCCTTGTTCTTCATCGCTTCAGCCGTCGGTTCCAGCTTGTCGGACTCAGCCAAATCCCTGGCCATTTCTTCCAGGCCCTCGCGGATGCTGGCTGCATCGAGATTGCCTTCGTCGAGCAGGCTTTGAAGGAGGTCCAACATCTGTGCCGCTTGCGCGGCGTCGATCTTTCCTTCCTGCAACTGCTGGACGATCTCTTCCAGCTTTTCTGCCAGTTCCGGCTGCTTGAGTTTTTCGGCTTTGCGAAGCAGCGCCTCGCTCTGTTTCAGGATGGCGGCCTCATCCGGCGTCAGAGCAAAGGCGGGAGCTGCTTGAAGCGCGAGCCAGTTGTGATTCCACGGTAAAGGAACAAAGTTGAGACCGGCAAGCCGCGGGAAAAAGGTATCGAGGTTCATTCTCTTAGCGCTGATCGACGCGCGATGAATCTGGACATCGACCCATTCCGAAGGCCTTGGATTGTGGATAAACCAGAAGGCTGTCTTGATCTCATCGTTCAGGCCGGCCGCTCTATCGATCACGGCGGCGGCTTGTCTCAGCGTCGCCCTGTAGAGGCTACGCCAAACCACATAGGCGGCCAAAAGTAGAATCCAAATACCAGCGATGAAGGCAATCGTGACGCCTCGAAGAGGATCGAATAGATCCCAGACTTTGAGCGCAAGAGGAAATGCCAGGAAAAACGTGGCGCCTAGCGCGAGCTCATTAAGTAGCCGGTTTGTCCGAATTCGCCGCTCAACTCGCTCGAGCGACTTGATGATGATTTCCTTATCCGACATTGAATGGAAAGGCTCTTTCCTAACATTAATTTCCGGTAACGCTTACCATACCCTAGCTGGACGCATAAGGAAAGGTAGAATTCGGTAGCTGAATTTTGTGCCTTTTTGTGGCTAGTCCGTTACCATATAACGAGGAGTACTTAATGCCGGAGTCAGAAGTCAAAAACGTCGAGATTACACCGAAGCCGAAGTGTCTGCGCTGCGGCGCAGAGCATACCGTGTCCGATCTGGGCCATTGGGAAAAGGGTTGGTGGACATGCTCGGTCTGCAATATCCGGTGGGAAGAAGACACTTTTGACTAGGGTCCATCCAGGATATGCCTTGCATTCCTGAATACAGCGTCCAACATCGTTTCGGTTAGCTTTCCTGTCTGCGTATTTTGTTGGCTCGGATGATACGAGCTAATGATCGTCACGCCATCCGCAAGCCGCGCCGCCAATCCGTGCCCGAATGGCGGCAGCGGAGTGGGATTCATCCAGCCAAGCTGCTTACGCGCCGCAAAATACGTTTTAAAAGCAACCATTCCGAGGGCGACAACCACACGGACGCGGTCCAGCCGTTGAAGTTCCTCGAGCAGATAAGGCCGGCAATTCGCAAATTCCGACGGCAGCGGTTTGTTGTCGGGAGGCGCGCAATGGATGGCGGCGGTGATATAGCAATCGATCAATCGCAGCCCATCTCCGCGTTGAGTGGATGTCGGACGGTTCGAAAAGCCAAAATTGTAAAGGGCACGGTAAAGCCAATCGCCCGAACGATCGCCGGTGAAAATTCTTCCAGTCCGGTTCCCGCCATGCGCTGCCGGAGCCAGCCCAACGACCACAAGCCCAGCCCCAAGAGGGCCGAGGCTCGGAACGGGCCGTCCCCAATATTGCCAGTCACGATACCGGCGAACTTTCGTTCGTGCGACTTCTTCGCGATAGCTCACAAGGCGCGGACATCGCCGGCAATCGATGATCTCACTTTGGGCCGCTAACCTGACCATTCTCTAAGGTGATGATCGTTCTCCCGCCGTCGAAGTAGAGAGTTTCGCCTGTTCGTGTGGTCACCGTCACTGAGGGCTGCCCAAACTGACGTATAACGTCGGCGCGCGTTGTACCAGGTGCTGGATGAGTCACTTGTTTATTAGCCAAAGGAGGTCCAAAAGTGGACTGCACTTGCGGTTGTATGATTGGGCCGGCGGTTGGGCTGGCGATGACGGTCTGACCAGGAACGAGGATGTGCTCCGGAACCGTAACTTGAGATGGCATCTGGTTGATAGCCGAGACCTGGCCCGGAAAAACAAACGGACCAGATATAACACCCGGAGCGGTAGTGAACACCGGATTGGGCAAAAACGCAGGATTTGTCGTAAAACCCGGAGTGGGCGCGAAAAACGGAGTGGGTGCCAGAACCTGGTTTGGAATGAAGACCGGATTGGGCGCGAACAGCTGATTCTGAATGATCACGATCGGACCGGCTTCTATTGGCAACGGATTCCCGATGAATGTACCGCGCGTCGCGATTGCCGGCGCCTGCACCGGTGGAAGTGCAACCGCTGGTTGCGAGATCCCAATCTGAAATCCGGCGCGTTGTGCCAGGGCCATCGGACTGGCCGCTAGAACCACAATGACAGCAATGCAAGTAAGGCGTGATGTGATTTTCATAAGTACATTCTACTCCACTTCCGGTCAGAGGCCGCTACGCTTCGCGGGCGGCTCTCCCTTCACGAGGGGAAACCGCGAGCGGAGGGTCGATTTCGCAATTATGGGCAAAGCCGTAGTACACTGGTCCCGGTTGGAAACTGGCCGGCTCGCGAATTCAATGAATACCGACTTGTCACTTGTCGAATTGCTCGCCCTCGTCGAAATTGTCGACGAGCATGTCGACCGGAACTTCCCAGGGGTGGATACGCCGCGGGTCTTAAGAGAAATCCAGCAGAAGCTGGATACGGTTGTCGCCCGCCATCGCGGCGAAATCGATAAGACGATCAAATCCGCAAAGAAAACCAGGTCTGGAGTCCGAGGCCCAGGAAACGTCCGTATTTAAGTGCCAGTAGAGAGAGTACAATTAACCGCAATGATTTCCCACGGTGTACGAGCGCTCATCCTTCTGCTGTTTCTAACCGCCTCATTCGCTGCAGCACAGGAGAAGCATGTCATGATCATGCATACAAATGACATCCGCGGGCACATCCTGCCGGGACCGGACGCGGGCGGCAGCGCCCGGTTGGCGACTGTGGTGCGGGAGCTCAAGCCGGACCTGATGCTGGATGCGGGCGGA
>WNGR01005789.1_pt1 | contig 13233 bp, 9 predicted proteins | sample 5407581 | NCBI WGS metagenome assembly WNGR01 (sample SAMN13153383, study PRJNA577476) | soil metagenome | isolation source: 80 cm soil or saprolite under Garry oak tree replicate 2 | place: USA:California | collected 2016-06-15 | reverse complement strand
TGGACTGCAACGCTTGTAGCCCGCTTACAAGTAGTCATTAATCATTGTAATCTTAATCTAAGCTTAAATGGCATTATAATCTACAAAAGCGAATTCAATTTTGGTAAGCACCCAAAAAATCTTTTTTTTTTTGCTGATGTGGCAAGACTGCAACCCGGGCCCTTGCCAGTGTGCAACCCTCCATTTTTTTTTTACAGTAAAAACTAGTCCCTTTCTTAAATACTGCCTGGGTAGTGACCACGTCAACATAAGCTCGAACTGGCAGTGTATCTGTTGTACCCAGCCTGGACAACACCCTTGAAACCCGTGGGAGTATTCGGAATGCCACAGCTTGGGTTGGGCGGTATCAGGCTTGGCATTGAGGACAGTGCGTCGGTTTCCTAGACGCTCGAACCGCACGCTCACTCTAACCATAACCCCCAAAACACTCTTCTATCCAGTATGGCCGCTGCACAAGACCTCGAGCACTGGCAAATGTTCTTGAATTCGTGCGTAAATGGCCGTTGACCTGTGAGTTTCTTGATGGTGACCCACTACCCGGGCCAGCTCGGGTTCCTCAGCGTCTCAGAACTCAGGAAGAGAGTGCGTCGATCCCTTCTTTTTGTGCAGCGATGCTCGCTCATGGATCGTCCTTGGACAGCACTCAAATCGCCAAATCGCAGGGAAGCCCATACCAGCTACTTATTGAGGTGGCCGGTATGTACTTAAATCCTAACTCGTTGATGCCTTGACAACTGTTTATTCTCTTTGTTAGTGCTCCGAGCGCACAATGTTCCACCTATCAACAGACAGTTTGGCCTGAAGAGGCGGTTCTTTGTCACTGTAATCAATCATGCGACAATGAAGAAGACGGAAAGCGTCCAGATTGATGGACAGTCGGTGCACTGGAACCAGGCGCTTGGAGCCTTGTGGGACTTTCTTTTTTCAATATTATTTTTCAACTAAAAGTTCAGTTCAGTTCTACACAACGGTCTTCACATCTTACACTGTGTCTTTACGAGAAGCGGTACTTACACCCTGATGTCGTCATCGGAACTCAGGAGATACCGGTACCTGTCGCGTCCCAAAGTGGTCCGTCTTTGTTTAGATTTCCCATTCGTTTAACTAACTGAATATCTCGCGTAGATGTTCCATATATTCTCAGTAACGGCGATGGGGATGCTGGACAGTCGACGTGCTTGGTCACGCTCTACTTGACGATCTCTGTGTCAGCGAATATGATGCCCCCTCCGGTCATTCCCAACAACCCCCCCGAAATACCGATCAAAGGAAACGACTCTGCCGCTGAAGAATCTACTAAGCCCATCGTCCCGGACTCCGGGGGGTCCATTCAATCTACCGCCTTAGAACCTCTTTTACCCTCGTCAGATCCCCTACCCGTCGAGACTGGCACTCCCTTGCCAAATGGCCAGGCAGACATGTCGCCTACCGAGAAGGCTGTGATTTCTCTCATTTGCGCTGATGAAGCTAAGGAGCCAATTGACCGAAAGAATACATGGAAAGGGGCTGTTAGGAGAATTAAGTGGGTCATGGACACTGTTAGCCCAGTTGCGGAAGTGCGTGCAGTATCGATTTTGTGTCTCCTTGACTGAGCCGACTTTCGCTCTCAGCTCCACCCGTTTGCAAAGATGGCATATGGCCTGGTTTCAGCCATCCCCGAGGTACATCTGTTTGCGTTATTGTCGGAACAGGAAGGAAACACTTATTCTATGTTTATTCGGGTGCTAGACACTCCTAGAACAGTATGAACATGACGACAATGTTCTAAGCCTACTTGAAGCCATGCACGACGCGTTTGATTTCGCGCACCACGAAGACACTTTGAAGTCCATCAAGCCCGACTCTAAGCAGGCCGAAATCCTTACTATGATGCTGCGGGATGTCTGTAGTTGCAGCGACTTTATTCAATCTTATACAATGGATTCACAATTCTGTATGTTGTCATCTCCATATTCTCTATTGGCTGGTGTAAACATGTGATTTTTAGGGAAGCGGACGTTGAAGAACATGGGCGGTGGAGTCGCCAAAGACATTAAGGACTTGTCCGCGGCCCTTGTCGAACATCGAAGGGCTTTCTTCGATCAGGCGACCATCACCATAGAGACAACTGCGTTCCAAATTCTGGACGGCGTGGGAATACTTTCAGCCAAGGTGGATGGGATATCTACTCAGCTTAACTGGGTGTCAGGCCAAGTTTTAGGTGCCGGTACGTAGCCCTGATGACTTGTGGGTTCGTGGGCTAATTATCGTCATAGAACTAGACGCAGAAATCAGAGAAATCCCACATGGGAAAGGCTCGCGCTTTGCACCTGAGAAAGGCTGTCTTCCGGGAACGCAGATGGCCTTCTTGGACTTCATTGTTAATTGGGTGGACAACCCCGACTCGGAGCGTACTCTGGTTCTTTTCGGGCAGGCAGGCACGGGGAAGTCATCGATTGCGCATGAGATCGCACGTCGGTTCGACAAAATGCACCGTCTTACGTCATCGTTTATCTTTTTGCGGAAGGAGCAATCCGAAGGCGAGGCTTACCACCTGTTTACGACTCTTGCTCGCGATCTCTCCGACCGGTATCCGTCATTCAAAGCGGCACTTGGAAGGGTCATTAAAGACAACTCCTCTCTTCGACTCCGTACTCGTGACTATCCCACACTTTTTAAATCCCTCATCCTGGAACCGCTTAAGGATCTGCACATCGTCGGTCCTATTCTCGTTGTAATTGATGCCTTAGACGAGAGCGGAGCTGTGACTGGTGGAAACGGGTTGCACAAATTTCTTGCTCAAAACCTCTCTAGACTGCCGTCGAGTTTCCGTGTGTTCATCACCTCACGGCCCGAGGATGATATCGAGTCCGCCTTCGTTGAAGCTCCGTCAGTCCGCATCAAACGCATGAACGATCTTGAGCTGGCTGCTAAAACGCATGACGATATTCTTACCGTTCTTCGGACGAGGCTCCATTCTGACGAGTTGATCATTTATTGTGACGCGCTGGCAACAAAGGCGGAGGGATTGTTTCAGTGGGCAGCGGTTGCCTGTGGATACATCCTAGAACCTCCCGAATTCTTCGATTTTAGCAGGATTAAATGTATTGAACACCTTTTGAAACCCACGGCGGATAACCGTAGACCAGATCCTTTGGACGAGTTATACGAAGAAGTCCTTAAAGGATACTTCAGACACCAAGGAGCGCAGCGTCTATTCCGCTCTGTCATGGGACAGCTTATTGCCGCATTTGAACCTCTCTCCATCCGATCCCTCATCGCTCTACGTCAGCATGCCTCCATTCGTGACGACCCTGAATCCGTCCGTAGGGTGCTCCGTCGCCTAAGCTCGTTGCTGAGTAATGTCAACTCACCTGATCAAAACCTTCCCGTCGTTCCGCTCCACACATCATTCCGCGATTTCCTGACAAATGAAGAGAAGAGCGGCGACTTTTACGTTGACGTTCGCCATTCTCATCGTTATTTGACCCATTCCTGTCTTGGTTTAGTGCTCCACGATCTCAAGTTCAATATCTGCAACCTCGAATCATCATATTTCTCCAACAACGATGTTCAAGACCTCAAATCGCGCATTGCTGAACATATCCCACCTGCTCTGTTATATGCCTGTCGTTTCTGGGACGATCATTTAGGGAATTTTGCTTTTGAACGCGGTCTCTTTGGAAAACTTCGGGCCTTCTTCGAGACGCGATTTCTCTTTTGGCTGGAGGCCCTTAGCTTGACAAGTAATATGCGTCTTGCTTTGCCAGCATTGTCATTTCTGAGTGTGTGGTTGGCCTCTGGTCAAGGCGTGAGTATAACTGTTGATTCGATGAGGAATGGGAACAACTAATGGCTACGATCGCAACAGGTTTTTCAAATAGGGCTAGAGGAATTCGGGTCGTTCGTCAGTGATGCCTCTCTTTTTGTACGGTATTTCGGGATGGCCATGGCAAAGAGTGCTCCGCATGTCTATCTTTCTACTCTACCATTTGCGCCGACTCGTTCTCTTGTCTCTGCGCGTTATTCGAGCTTATTTCCTCGAATCTTACGCGTGAAATGTGGGCGATTGTCTCATTGGCCATCATCGGAGATGGTAATTTCAAACATTGGGGGTGAGGTCAATTCTATTTCACTCTCACCGGATGGCCAGCGCATCATCTCGAGCTCTTCCGACGGGAAAATTCGCGTGTGGAACGCCACGACGGGAGAGACAGAGGCAGGCCCTTTTACTGGACACACGTCTTCGGTCAGGTCTGTGGCACTCTCGCCAGATGGCCAGCGCATCGTCTCAGGCTCTTTCGATCGAACAATTCGTGTGTGGAATGCCACTACGGGAGAGACAGAGGCAGGCCCATTTACTGGACACGTGGATTCGGTCTTGTCCGTGGCATTCTCGTCAGACGGTCAGCGCATCGTCTCAGGCTCTTTCGATCGAACAATTCGTGTGTGGAACGCCACTACAGGAGAGCCAGAGGCGGGCCCATTTACTGGACACATGTCTTGGGTCTTTTCTGTGGCGTTCTCGCCAGATGGCCAGCGCATCGTCTCAGGCTCTTGCGATCGAACAATTCGTGCGTGGAACGCCACTACGGGAGAGACAGAGGCAGGTTCATTTAGTGGACATACGCTTTCGGTCTTGTCTGTGGCATTTTCGCCAGATGGCCAGCGCATCGTCTCAGGCTCTTCCGATCAAACAATTCGTGTGTGGAACGCCACTACGGGGGAGACATCGGCCGGCCCATTTACTGGACATACATCTTCGGTCTGGTCTGTGGCATTCTCTCCAGATAGCCAGCGCATTGTATCAGGCTCTTACGATCGAACAATTCGTGTGTGGAACGCCACGACGGGAGAGACAGAGGCAGGTCCATTTATTGGACACATAGATCTGGTCTGGTCTGTGGCATTCTCTTCAGATGGCCGGCGCATCGTCTCAGGATCGAAGGATCGAACAATTCGTGTGTGGAACGCCACTACAGGAGAGACGGAGACAAGCCCATATATTGGACACACGTCTTGGGTCTTTTCTGTGGCATTCTCGCCAGATGGCCAGCGTATCGTATCAGGCTCTTTCGATAGAACAATTCGTGTGTGGAACGCCACAACAGGACAGGCAGAGGCAGGCCCATTCACTGGACACACGGATTCGGTCAAGTCTGTGGCATTCTCGCCAGATGGCCGGCGCATTGTCTCAGGCTCTTCCGATCGAACAATCCGTGTGTGGAACTCCACTACGGGAGAGACAGACGCAGGCCCATTTACTGGACACACGGGTTCGGTCGAGTCTGTGGCATTCTCACCAGACGGTCAGCGCATCGTCTCAGGCTCTTCCGATCAAACAATTAGTGTGTGGAACGCTACGACTGGAGAGAAAGTGACTGGCCCATTTACTGGTCACACGGATTCTGTCTGGTCTGTGGCATTCTCTCCAGATGGCCAGCGCATTGTCTCAGGTTCGCACGATGAAACAATTCGTATGTGGAACGCCACGACGGGAGAGACAGAGGCGGGCCCATTTACGGGACACCGGTCTTCGGTCTGGTCTGTGGCATTTTCGCCAGATGGCCGGCGCGTCGTCTCAGGCTCTTTCGATCAAACAATTCGTGTGTGGAATGCCAAGACGGGAGAGAGAGAGATAGGCCCATTTACTGGTCACACAGATTCGGTCTGCTCTGTGGCATTCTCTCCAGATGGCCAGCGCATCGTCTCAAGCTCTTCCGATCGAACAATTCGCGTGTGGAATGCCACGACGGGAGAGACAGAAGCAGGCCCATTTACTGGGCATACGGATTCGGTCGAGTCTGTGGCGTTCTCTCCAGATGGCAAGCGCGTCGTCTCAGGCTCGTGGGATCGAACAATTCGTGTTTGGAGTGTCACCACGGCATTCTCGCCAGATGGTCATTGCATCGTCTCATCAGGACATGGATCAAGGCGTATGTTGAACGCTACGACAGGAAATACGGAAACTACAAGACATGTCGATTTTACTGACCGCTCTGTGATCAACGAGGAGGGGTGGATATGTGGCAGTAATGGTGAACTCCTAATGTGGATCCCGCCACTTCATAGGGCAAATCTTCACCGCCCAAGTAATATCTGGGTTGCCGGCGGATATGAAACACGCATCGATCTTTCTTATTTCGTACATGGGAGGAGTTGGACTAGTTGTAGGCGGCCCGCCTATTGACACCTAGATAGAACCGTACAGAAACCCGTGGTTTTTTTAGGCAGTCCGAAGTGTAATGTAATGTGCCTGATAACAGTTCATCGAGGTAGTACACGTTGAAGACTGAGTCAGTCACTGGCAAGGCGTTAATGCGTTGCTGTCGGGGTAGTAACACGAATCGGTAGCAACTTAATCACTTGACATCACGCAACCGCGAGTCTATCGAGCGTTTGTCCTGAAGCATAATGCCGCATAAACCAAACCTTGTAACCTGCTGTTTTTGTACCATGAAACCCCACCTTAACTAATGACAGAAACCACAGCCGCAGAAAAAAAGTGTTGTCGGTAACTGCCTTTCAAAGCCACGGACATTGAACATGATCGGGTCATCGTCCTCGTCAGACATACGTACGTACGTACAAGCTTTAACTATCGGACAAACAAGCGAGCAAGCACAAGCGAGCTACTGTAGTCGGTAAATAAGCGAACAGAGGGGGGGAGAAAGAAACTACGGATAGAGGTTATTTGTAATTGTAATTAGAGCAGAGATCGCCACACGGACAAAGTAAACAAATGGGGCTGACCTCTGGAACGTATACGAAAACAGGGCGGTGGTGGTATATCACACGTTATATATCGTAAAGGGTGTGGCTGTGTATGAACAGAAACGGCTTGGTGAGCAAAAAAATAGAACAGAAAGCAAAGCGGTGAGAAAATGGAGACAAGAATCCTTCCGTTGCATGTCCCGGCGCGCAGAGGGGGTGGATTGTTCTAGGATTTCCAAGTCCCAACGGGTGTTGAATCACCGTTTTACTCTTGCCCAAAGCCTTCCATCTCCCTACATAAGCCTGTGAGCGAGCACAACCCACAAAGAAAATCTAAGGAAACGCACTCGATTGCGAAGCGGAGTTTGCGCTCCAGGCTCTCATAGTCCTCGTACGGTGCAGGTCGAGCCGATTGAAGCACGTGTGGCTGCGCGGGAGGCCACTCGGGTCCCTGCTCTTCTCGATCGTAAACCGCCGCGGTCCATCGCCGCCCTGGAGATCCTTGAAGCCGTTGACGGGAACGCGCGAGGTGCCCGTGGTGAATTGGAGCAGGCGCGCTTTGCGCTCCGCGAGCCACGAACGGAGGCACGCCCAGAACCACTCGATCACCCGGTCCGTCTTCTCGTACCCGCGGTAGTCCGTGAACCGCGTCCAGTCGTCCATGTCGAACTCCATCATCCCCCCGATGAGAAGTTCCGGCTCGTGCTCGTCGAACACCGGCAGCGGGTCGAGCGGCAGCACGTCCCCGAGCCCCTCCATGAATGCGCGGAATTGCTCCGCGATCCGCCCGGCGATCCAGTGCGATACGACGAGATCGACGTACTCTTCTTTGTTTGCCTCCGTCACGTCTTGTGAGGCGCCGCCTGGCCTGAGCTCTACAATGACATGCTCGCCAAAGCAGTCTTCCGTCACGGAGAACGTCTCTTCGAGCACACCCGTTATATCGTTGTCCCTGCGACAAAAAGATGTATTAGCCGAACGGCCACGACCACGACGATGAGCACGCACAACATCCGGGTAAGGCCATTGTACAGCTCATAGTCAAGGTCCTTCAGGTTCACCTTCTTGTTGAGAAATTATAGAAACCTGGCTCCATCGAGGAACCGGTGGTGGAATACGGCGAGGCCGAGGACCCGGCCGATGAATTTGAAATAGTCGAGGTGCTCCGGGTTCACGCCCGAGGCCGGGTTGATCTGAAGCGTGTAGTTGTCGTGCGCTGAATACTCGAACAGCTCGTAGCTCGGGTTGAACATCTCGTGAGAGAGGAGGAAGAACCACTCCCGGGAAACGCCGCCATAGTCGAGCGCGTCCTTGCCCTTGAACTTGACCATGAGCCGCGTACGGAGATTCTCCGACCGGAGATCCATGATCGCAACGACGTTGTCCTCGAAGATCCACCCGCGGGGCACGCGCCTCTCGCGCCTCGCGCCGGCGACCAGGCGCACAGGCGGGCTGGCTCTGGAAGTAGACGATCTTGCGTCGATAGTCGCGCTTGTACCGCGGCGCGTCCGCGTTGAATGTTGATGGCAGCCGCGGGTCATCCCATGTGGTCGTGCGCGTGCTGTGGTTCACAAAGTAGATGCGCCGCGTCGACGTCACGGTCATGCGCAATTCCCAACCCGATGGCAGCAGACATAGCGCGCCGCGGTCGTCGCCGCTGACGGTCATTCCACGTTGTCGTGCGCGTGTGATGGTCAATGAAATAAGGACGGTAGTTGGGTGTATGGCGCTCTTCCCATCCGAGGGGCAAGCGCACGTCGGCGTAGGTGTCATCTGCGTTGATTGTGTTTGGAGATAGATCTACTCGGCGGGGCGGGCAGAGAGGGGACGTGAGCAGCGGGGAGAGGCGCCGACAGGTTGGGGGATGGGTGGGTCCAGGTGGTGCCGCGTGTATTGTGGTTGACGTGGTCGACGTAGTATGGGCGCCGCACGGGCCGTACCAGAGCTCCCACCCGCGTGTTCGAGCGAGCGGCGCAGGCTGTGCAACTGGTGTGGGTGCAGGGGCGCCGGAAGAGGGGCCGGGGTAGCCGGCCATTACGTGGGGTGATGGAGAAGAGCGATAGGTTTGGATGGATGTGGGCAAGGAAGAAAAGGAAGGGATGGTTGCAAATGGTGGAGCGGTGTGGTAGGCGCTAAACTTCCATCACGACTGTATGGTGTGGTTGGCGGCTGGGAGCTGCGGCTTGGTAATGTGTCGTTGGGCCACTTGCAGAAGTCGAGGAAGGGGATACGTACATATCATTAAAAGACTGGACAAAAAGATCGAGTTATTGGGGAGGCTGACTGCCACGAGAGGAATCTTGGCCTTCTATGGCAGGCGAGAACATAAGGTTTCCGTGTACGATTTGGCCGTCAGGCAGGCTGGGGTTCGAGGTTCTGGATGACTAACGCCAGAATGATGCATATGAATGATGGGAAGGATTGCAAAGGGAGGGGAGGGGCGGGCGTACCGCTTCCGCCCTGATTAAGGTTGAGAACATCTCCGACGGTGATTGTTACAGATCCGAGGAAACCCTGGTCGTTGCGCTTGAACTTGGGTTGATCAAGGACTTGAATCTGGATTTTGGACGATTCTCGAACCATGCTGCAGAAGGATGAGAGTGGTTAAGGAAGGAAAGAGATAAAAAGAAATAGGACGCAACAGGTCGAATGTTTCGTTCCAGTTGGGAGTGAAGGCCTTTTCAAAGATGGCGGTTTGACGGAGGTTGGAACCGTCGGTTGTTATGACTGCTTCAATCTCATTCTATATCTATCGACATCTTTCACCGGTCAGCGGCGAGAGCGGCGATATTTACGCACGAATTCAACATATCCTGTGCAACACTAGCACACAAGGGTCTTCTTTAGATTTAGATGTTAGAGTGAGGGTACTGTGTGAGTACGCGCTGTCCACATGTGTCACGGTTTCCCGTCCAGATAATGTCATCTGGGACGATCTGGGATGCTCGGTTGTAAGCACTTCACATGCCAAATTACACCCACCGCGCGGAGCAGCGACAGTCCTCCCCTTCGGTATTACGAATTTTGTACACGCCCGGAATTATATCCCGTCGTCTCGTTTTTTTCCTTCGCTCCTCTCGGGCTACACCCTCTATTCTCTCCTTGAAACAAGTGTGTCCCCTCCCACATTTTCCACACCCATCTGGACCCGCCCTCTTGCAGGCCTCATGTCCCGCGCAGTTTACGAAGTCCGTGGTAATCGTTGCTTATACGTGTGGAAGCGCTGAATGCGCGCACAAAGGTGATCCCTTTGGATGCATTCTTGTAGGTCTGTTTTTTTCGATGTAGTCCCTCGTCTGATCCCCACGAAGGCTGCTCCTCATCGAATATGTCACGGCTGGGCACTTCACGAAAATGCCCTAGCACTAAAGGATAAACAGTCTCTTCCCATTCCGGTAGGCGACTCCGAGCGGACCGTCATCCCAGTACCTTTCTCAACAATCTCTCGTAGTTCTGCTGTTGGCAGTATCGGCCCACAAAAGTGCGCATTGCACGCTTGTGCTTCTGTCTTCGCTCATCCTCTTGTAGCCATATTTTCTGTACGTGCTCAAAGAGAGTTCCCCGATTGCAAGCATCCTGGTCTCTTCCGTTCTAGCCCTCGGCGTGAGTGGTCTGTCATGCGGTGTGTCTTTATTCGGCCTGGCGCATATATCCCCACTGGCATTACTCCCCGCGTCGATCCATGCTTATCTATGTTGAACAGCTGTCTCAATTGCGGAGGTCATATGCCCAGCCTACAACGTTTTATGCGCATATGTTTCCTACAACGTTCACTTTACTGATGTGTACCCCGAATCCGTCGACCTCGTCAGCATCAGTGCACATAAACTCTATAATCCCAATCACCTACCCTGGTGACATTTTCTAGTATCGCACTATACGGCCTGGCCTGACGAAAGAGGAGCTTACTGGACGTTGCCCTCTCGTCAAGTTTTTATCGATCAAGCTTATCGTCATGTTCACATTCTACCAGTCGTTTCGTGATATGTCTTTCGTTATCTGCGCGGACGAAGTCTAACGCGCTGAAAGACCGAGTCATTCATGGGACGGAGTTCTGGGCGTCCACAAATATTGCTGACTGCCTTACAGTAATGCATTAGTGATTTGTATTGAGGTGCGGAGTCCTCAGCTGTCCGCAAGGGTTCCATTCAGGCTGATGGCCGAATCCAGATGGTCTTCTTTTCACTATTCGTGGTATGGGCGTTTCCGTGGAAGGAGTACCGCGTGCAACAGGGTGAGCCGCACACCAGCATCTGGCGCCCCCCCTGGACTCTATCGACCTTTGTCGCGCGCTTTCTTTCGTGGTTGCGGACACTGCATCTCGACGCGCGTCTTGGGTACTTCTTTCGCATGGGACTTTGCCGTCGAGGTCGAGTCCGATCTGTCCTATTTCTCGAACGTTTCACTGGAAGGCGCCCACCCCTACCGATGAAGCTGAACTTTGGGCAGGCTTTCGGCATCGGGGGGTATGACGGCTTGCGCCCTATACAGCGTCACAGTCGCGTGGTCATAGCGGCTCTCCCGAACACGACACCGATGAACCCGGAACGGACGACATAGATTCGCCGGAGAAAGCACCGCAGAGAAGATACTAGTCGCAGTGGCGAATGCGCATGCGGCGTGCGGTTATTGGTCAGTTGTTAGTCACTGGTACTATACGATTGATTTGGACGAGTCTCCCTATTGTTGTTGTTTTTTTTTATGCGTGCCATGTGTTGCTTATTATGCATCAATCTGCTGCAATCCCCCCTGAGGAGGCTCCTCTGATACAGTGACTCGTGTTTTGTGTTTCTACGTTCCCCGGCTTCTCGTTGCCTGCTGTATTTCCCGTTGGGTTGCCCTTCAGGTTCTCAGCCCTCTACGGCAACAACTCAGTGAGGAAATGTTATTAAGGATATTGAAAAGAAGTCACGTCCATAATTTGACCCAATAAAAAAACCACTAGAATCTCATGGGAGGGCATAAAATTCTTTTCACGCGTGTGACAGTCGCGAAGCAAGTGTGTCATAATTGTGGAGAAGTATGACGGAAACGAAGAAATATGATAGGAAGCATGGGAGGAAACACAAAGTTAAGTACAATATTCATCGCTCGTCTCATTCGCAGCATTGTCGATTTGTACAGTACTGTATTTGCGACTTGGGTTTCTGAGTCTTCTGCCTTTCATTTACCATTTTTAGTTTGAGACGTGCCAGGGGTGGAATTTGGAAGTATTTGTCGATGCGACGCTTCAGAGCGACGGTGTCGTGGTCGTCAAGAGAGGCGGGTGCGGTGGAGGTGCATACTTTCACGCTGGCATCGTCTACGTTGCGCGACGACGGGAGGCTGTACAGAAAAATAAGACCTTGAATGTTACAGTAACGAGGCAATAATACTGAAGGGGAAGAATCGAACGAACACTGCACGGGAAGGATGCATGCATGGCGGGATAGCGCAACAGTGGAATCAGGCGTGAGCGAACTCTGCCGACTTTTACTGGAGGGAGAAGAAAATACGGGATGACACCTGGCCGACATCTCCCAAGTCCATACTCTGCCGATGCGAATGGGCAAGATAAAAATGAAGAAAGTGAACGGGCATGAGCCGCATAGGTCAAGGAGGGAACCCGGTGAAGTAGCAGAGGGAACCGTCGACCGTTCCCGCCGTTTTTTACAGGATGCGTGAAAGCACACGCGCGAGTTACGAGCGTGCCGGCGTGCTCCTGAGTTTCATGCAGAAGCAAGAACGGGAAGACACATGACCATGCTCGCGACCGATGAAAAGAACGGGTGGGTTCAAAATGACGAAAATGAACAAGCGTCAGGAGCAGGAAGGGGACTCAGGCAGGTCACAAAAGGGCAGAGGAGACTGTCGGCCGTTTTCACAGGTCAGCTGAAAGCACACGCGCGTTTGAGTAGGACACGGGCGTGCTCGGCAAGCAGGAAAGTTTACGATTGTATGCGCAAGCCGCAAGCCTGAAAGTCAAGCTGAAAGTAACTTAGTGGCGAAGCTGGATCAATTAGGTAACGGAGGTCGTCACGTGGATTTTACCGCAACCACTTGGCAAGACTGCAACCCCTGTGTAACCCTCCCAGTAAAAAAACTAGTCCCTTTCTTGAAGTCATAAATACTGCCTGGGTAGTGACCACGTCAACGTAAGCTTGAACTGGCAGTGTATATGTTGTTCCTGGCCTGAACAACACCATTGATACCCGTGGGAGTATTCGGAATGCCACGGCTTGGGCCGGGTTGGGCGGTATCAGGCTTGGCATTGGAGCCAGTGCGTTGGTTACCCAGACGCTTGAACCGCACGCTCACTTTAACCATAACCCCCAAAACACTCTTCTACAGTACTGTATCCAGTATGGCCGCTGCACAAGATCTCGAGCACGGGAAAATGTTCTTGAATTCGTGAGTAAATGGCCGTTGACCCGTGAGTTTCTTATTAGTGACCCACTTCCCGGCCAGCCCGAGTCCCTCAGCATCGCAAAACTCGGGAAGAGGGTGCGTCGGTCCCTTCTTTTTGTGTAGCGATGCTCGCTCAAGAACCGTCCTTGGACA
>WNGR01019762.1_pt1 | contig 13234 bp, 9 predicted proteins | sample 5407581 | NCBI WGS metagenome assembly WNGR01 (sample SAMN13153383, study PRJNA577476) | soil metagenome | isolation source: 80 cm soil or saprolite under Garry oak tree replicate 2 | place: USA:California | collected 2016-06-15 | reverse complement strand
CGATCACGAGTCGTTCCCAGCTGTCGTAGTTCTGCAATCCGGGGTCGGTGACGGGCGGCGTGAGAAAGATCGTGAAGCGATTCGACGGGAAGACGGTCGTAAAGCCGTTCGCCGCATCGACGTCGTCCGAGAGCGTCAGGTCGATGATGCCGCGCGGCGGGTGCAGCTCGCTCGAGAGCAGCCGATACGCCCGTTCGGCTTCACGCGCGGCTTCTACGGCGCGCGCGCGATAGTCGGGGCGAAAATGGACGCGGAAGTGCTGGGTGTGGAGGGTACGCCAATGTCCGGATGGATCCTGGGCGGCGGCAGGAGTGCTGAGGACGAGTGCAAACAAAATGCGGAATGCGAAATGCGGAATGCGGAATTGGCGAGCGAACGTCGTTCCGCGATTCCGCATTCCGAATTTCACATTCCGCATTATCGAGCCATCTCTCGCAAGAACTCCTCAATCCCCCGCACCACACCAAGCGCGTACCGCATGCGGCCTTCAGGCGTCAGGAGCATCGCCTCCTGTTCCGGAATCATCATGAACAACCCTTCCGTCAGCGCCGAGGGCATCCAGGGATTGCGAACGAGCGCGGCACTGCGCGGATGGAAGTAGTACACGCTGGTCCCGTTATTGACGAAGGGATTCACGCCATCGGGCAGCGCGTTGGCGTGGATCGAGACGAGCACGTCGGCGTCGTGCTCCTCGGCAAACCGGGTGCGCGGAAACAAGTCGACCGGCGTCGAGTCGGTGCGCGTCAACAGCACGCGCGCTCCCGCCTGCTTGAGCAGCGTCTTCGCTTGCTGGGCGACCGCGAGCGTGGCGACCGGCTCCCACAGGCCCGCCGGTCCCTTCGCGCCCAGCGGTGGATGGCCCGGGTCGAGGACGATCGTACGCCCGGCGACCGGCCGGCGCGGATCGATCACGGGCGGCCGGCGAATCTCAAGCAGCAGATCACGACCACCCCACCGCGTACGATAGCCCCACACCGGTCCCGCAAGCGATAACGTGATTGTCACCTCATCGGCGGCGGGCTGCGCATAGCTCATGCGCGTCACGTACGGATCGGTACCGCCGTACTGCATCCAGTTCACGTCCGAAGCGACGCCGTACACTCGCAGCGTGAGGCTCCGCTCCTCCTCTTCTACCTTGAACGGCACATGCGTCGGCAGCGGGAGCCAGGCGAGCCAGCTGCCGTTGGGCGCGACGTGCACAGGGAATCCGTTGATCGACAACACCACATCGCTACGGCCGCGGCCCACGCTACCGAACAGGAATGACGAATCCTGCGCCTGAATCGGGTCGGCAGTGTCGGGATAGACGATGGTGAGGTGAAGTGGCTCGGGTAAATTGGGGACCGGACCGGTCGGGGAAGAGTCGCGACGGGCTGCGGTGGAAGCGGCGCAGCCCGTCGCAGTAACGAGGAGCGCGATCCGAGCGAGTCGCATGTGGCGCAAGCTAGCGTTCAGCAATAGATTGGGCCACCTAACTTTATGGCCCCGGGCGCTTGCCAATATTGCGGCCGACAGAACGACGCCGGCGCGCAATTCTGCTCTGATTGCGGCAAGCCGCTGACCAAAGCGGCGGCCGCCCGTGCTGCCGTTGCCTCCGGTGGAGGCGGGAGCGCCGGGGAGAGTTTGGTTTCCCGCACGAGCGGTCCAGCAGCGGGAGGAGGCGCCCCTGCGGATGGTCCCTGTCCGCTGTGCGGATCCGTTCCCGCCGGGCAAAGCGCGGGCGCCGGAGGGGCGGGAGCAGCGCACGACCGCCGGATCATTCCCGACAGACGCTCCGATTACGCCCTGACGTTGGTTTTGATTTCCGAGATTGACACCGAGGTGGCGCGTTTCGTCCGCAAGCAGTCGACCACGACGATCGGCCGCACAGAAGGCGATATCCGCTTCCCGGAAGATCAGTTTCTCTCTCCGCTCCATGCCAAACTGTCGTGGGAAGAAGGGCGACTCGAGGTGCGTGACCTCGGCAGCCGCAACGGCACCTGGGTCTTTCTCGAAGGACCTTATCTCCTGACCGACGGTGACCTGATTCTCATTGGGTCACAGGTGCTGCGCTTCAAGCGGCTCGGCTATCCGGGTCCACACAGCGCCGAAGCCGATGCCACAAAGCGCCTGGGCAGCATGGTGCCGAGTGCCGACATCGCCAGCCTCACGCAGCTGCGCACCGATGGCAGCTCGCGCGACGTCATCCAGCTCTCGCCGGGTCGCGACATTCACATCGGACGCGAGCGCGGTGACTGGATCTTCCCGTACGATCCCTCGATGAGCGCGCAGCACGCCACCGTGCGCTCCGAAGATGCGGACTTCGTCCTGGTGGACGACCACAGCCGCAACGGTGTGGCCATCGCGGCCCGCGGCGTGATGCCGCTGCAACACGGTTCGCGCATCATGGTCGGTGACAAGCTGTTGCGCATCGAGCTACCGGGAGCAGTCGTCTCGGCATGAAGATCTGCCCGGTCTGCTCCACCGAGTATCCCGATGACGTGAAGTTCTGCCCGAACGACGGGCAGACGCTGCGATCCGCGGCGCCGGCGAATGATCTGGTCGGCCAGGTGGTCGCGGATCGCTACCACGTCGTCAAGAAGCTCGGCGAAGGCGGAATGGGTCAGGTCTACCTCGCCGAGCACGTGAAGATGGGACGACGCAGCGCCATCAAGGTGATGAATCCCTCGATGGTGCACGACCCCGATGCCGTCGCGCGCTTCAACCGCGAGGCAGCGAACGCCAGCCGCATCAACCATCCCAACGTCTGCGCGATCTACGACTTCGGCGAAACGCCCGACGGGCTGATCTACCTCGCGATGGAGTTCATCGAGGGCGAGCCGCTGACCGAGGTGCTCGAGCGAGAAGGCGCGCTTCCCCTGCCCCGCGCCACCGCGATTTTCCTGCAGACCGCGGACGCGCTCCAGGCCGCGCACGATCTCGGCATTGTCCACCGCGACTTGAAGCCGGACAACATCATGTTGACCCGGCGCAAAGGCGGTGGCGACACCGTGAAGGTCGTGGATTTCGGGATCGCAAAAGCGGTGGGTGGCGATGATGCCGGCCAGAAAGTCACCAAAACCGGCCTGGTCGTCGGGACCCCCGAGTTCATGAGCCCCGAGCAGTTGTCGGGCGACAACCTCGACGGCCGGAGCGATCTGTACTCGCTGGCGCTCGTCTTCTATCGGATGTTGACCGGAGGACTGCCGTTCCAAGCGACGTCGGTGCAGGAGACGATGATCAAGCGCCTGACCGACGAGCCCGTGAAGCTCGCCGAGGCTAGGCCGGATCTCTCGTTCCCCGCCGGGTTACAGCCGGTGCTGGACACCGCGCTCGCGCGGACGCCGATGGAGCGTTATCAAACGGTCACGAAGTTCGCGGCGGACGTCGCCGCCGTGACGGGACGTCCCGTCGAGGGCGCTGTGCCGCACACGCGCTCGAGGGGGGATATAGAAGGAAAGACGCAGCTGCTCGACAGCACCGGCGGCGGGCCTACGAAGCGGATCTCGGCGCAGAAGCCGGTTCCCGTCAAGAAGCGGTCGCTCGTCCCCATCGTCGCGGGTGTCGTTGTGGTTCTCGGCGGCGGCGGCGTTTGGGTCATGCTGAACGGCGGCAGTAAGGCGGGCGCCAATCCCTCCGACACCGTGGCTCACAGCACAGCGGCAAATCAGGTCGGGAGGCAATCTGGAGGGATCACCACGCTGCCCGTCCGAGACAGCGGCCGTCGCACGCTGCCTCCAGCCGCGCCGCCACCATCGACCGCGACCCGGTACGACGACGCAGCCGGCAAGCGGGCGCTGAATCATCTTGTCGACCTCATGGACGACTGGCCTGGAGACTCGCTCGTGGATTCAGCGAAGGCGATCTACCGTGCGTCGGGACAGGAGCGGGCAAAGGCGTACGCCGCCTACATCACGTCTCAGCTGTACCTGCTGAAGGTGCAAGACCTGCGCAACGCCCATGACTGGATCGTGACCGCCGTCCGTCATTCACCGAACGATTCTACGTACAGCAATTTGCGTTCTGCCATCGAACGCGATTTGCGGCAACACCAACCGTAATGTTCGGGCGCTCGAACAAGGCCATCCGCGTCGAGGTCTTCGCCAAGACCGATCTCGGCCGCACACGCGACCACAACGAAGACCGATTTCTCGTCGCCGACCTGACGCGGAAAGCGGCCTCGCTGCAGCCGGACGTGCGGCAGCACGACATCGGCCCGCGCGGCACCCTTCTCGTGGTCGCCGACGGCATGGGGGGCGCGGCGGCCGGCGAGCTGGCGAGCGAGATGGCGACGGACACGATCTACGCGCACCTCGTGAAAACGTGGAACGCCGAGGACGAAGTGACCCCGCAGCGGTTCGCGTACCGGCTGAAGGAGGCGGTCGAGGTCGCCAACTCCAGTATTCACGCGCACGCCAAGGCGCATCCGGAGGTGCGCGGCATGGGAACGACGACCACGGCGGCGGGTGTGCTGAATGATCACCTGTATCTCACGCAGGTCGGCGACAGTCGCGCGTATCTCATTCGCGGCGGCCAGGCGCATCAGATCACCAAAGATCAATCGCTGATGCAACGCCTGGTGGAAGCGGGCGAGCTGACTGAAGAAGAAGCGGCGCAGAGCGAGCGCCGCAACATCATTCTCCAGGCCCTCGGCCCGGATCCAAAAGTCAAAGTCGACTTGACGCATCAGGAAGTGCGGCGCGGCGACATCCTGGTCCTCTGCTCCGACGGCCTGTCGGGACAGGTCAAGAAGGAAGAGATCGCGCAGATCGTCACCACGACGCCCGACCTGAGCGCGGCGTGCGACAAGCTGATCGCGCTCGCCAACCAGCGCGGCGGGCCGGACAACATCACCGTGGTCATCGCGCGCTTCGGCGGTGAGGGCCTGCGCTCCTCGGATGGCGGGACGCAAGACGACGTCGGCCATCAGGTCTACCCGCTGATCGACACCGAGACCAGTACCGAGCCCGTTCCGATCTATAAGGGCAGCCGGCCGCCGGTGTCCAACAAGGAAGCACGCAATCGCATGACGACGACGGTGCTCCTTCTTATCGCGGCTATCGCCGCGGTGGTCTGGTACTTCACGCGGAATCAGTGAAAGCCCAATTCAAGTTTCTTTCCGGCGCCCGCGCGGGACAGGTGGAAGCTTTCCGCAAAGGCTACATCGGACTCGGCCGCCACCCGCTCTCCGATGTGCGCTTCGACGCCGAGCGGGACCTCGACGTCTCGTCGCGCCACGCCGCCATCGTGCGCAAGACCGAAGGCTTCGTGCTGCAGGATCTCGGCAGCCGCAACGGGACCTTCGTGAACGGGCAGCGGATCACCGGCGACACACTGCTCAAGGGCGGCGACGTCATCGGCTTTGGCACGAATGGGCCAGCGCTCGAGTTCGCGGTCATCGAAAGCGATTCCGATCTTCCGCCCACGACGGCAGTGGAGGCGCTGGCGGAGCCCACCTCGTCGGGTGGGGCGCCGCGGCCGACTGCGCCACGACAGAGCACCGGCGTGCGCATCGCGGTCGAGGTGGCGCGCCAGACGGCGCAGCTGCGACGCACGACCAAGACCCTCATCGCGCTGCTGCTGATCGTCGGCACCGGCTTCACGTGGCTGCAACTGGATGGCCGGCGACGCGCGAGCGAGCTGCTGGAGCTGCAACTGCGCGCCGACTCCCTGATGCGCGAGTCTCGCGCATTGACGACCGAGTTTCAGAGCCAGCTAAAAGGCGTTCAGGATGCCCTGAAGGCGGCACAGGACGAAACCGCGCGGCTGCGGCGCGAGCTCGACGCGACGGGCGGGGATGCCTCCTCGGTGGCACGGCTGCGGACCGAGCTCGACGCCGCCGAGCGGCGGCAGCGCGCCCTCGCAGGCGCCGTAGGGACGGGGGTCAATTACCGCGCGATCTCGCACCGCAATCAGGACGCCGTCGCAATCGTGCTGGTCGAGTACACCGACGGCGAGCGCTTCAGTGGCACCGCCTTCTCGGTCGACTCGATGGGCACGATGGTCACGAACAAACACATCCTGGCGGGCGAAGACGGCACGAAGACGCCGCGACGCCTCGGCGTGATCTTCTCGGGCAGCACGCAGTTCTGGCGTGCCGAGTTGATCGGCAACTCGCCGGACGCCGATATCGGGGTGTTCCGGGTGCTGATCAAAGGTGGGACGCCGCGCGTCGCGGGGCTCGCGCGGAGTCGCGAGGGTCTCGAGCGCGGCGATCCGGTCGCGATCCTCGGCTACCATGGAGTCGCAAGGCGGCCAGCCGATCGCCGAGCCGACGTTGACCGTGGGGACGGTGAGCAAGTCGCTTACGTCCGTGGTGCAGGTGGACGCGTACGGGGCGCCCGGCTCGTCGGGGAGCCCAATTTTCGATCGGGACGGAAAGGTGATTGCCGTGTTGTACGGCGGAGAGCGGGAGTCGAATGGTAAGATCATCTTCGCGGTGCCGGCCTATCTGGTTTCGGATTACCTGCAGAGCCTCAACCTGCCGCGCTAGCATGCTCCGCATCGCCAGTCTGCTCATCGTCACGACGGTCGTCACCGTTCAGGTCGCCGCGCAGGACACCGCCTCTTTCGAGCGCCACGAAGCGATGGTGCCGATGCGCGACGGCGTGAAGCTGCACACCTCCTGGTATGTGCCTCGGAACACCACGATGCCGCTGCCGATCATTTTTGCGCGCACGCCGTACGGGATCGAACACGCGGACGGCGCGTTCGGCAGCTATTACCAAGCGCTGGTGAAAGAGGGCTACATCTTCGCCTTCCAGGACATCCGCGGGCGATTTGGCTCCGAGGGCACGTTCGTGATGCAGCGCAAGCCGGACCACCGCGCGACGCACGGCTCGGACGAAAGCACCGACGCGTACGACACGATCGAGTGGATGATTCACAACATTCCCAATAACAACGGTCGCGTGGGGATGTTGGGCATTTCCTACGACGGCTGGACGACGGGAGAGGCGCTCATCGATCCGCATCCCGCGCTGCGCGCTGCGTCCCCGCAGGCTTCGCCCGACGACATGTTCCTCAACGACGATTTTCACCATCAGGGCGCGTTCCGGCTGAGCTACGGCTTTGAGTACGCGGTGCTGACCGAGGCGTCGGACACCAACAGCTCCTTCGACTTCGGTCGCTACGACACCTACGACTGGTATCTCGAGCTGGGGCCGTTGAGCAATGCCAACGCGCGGTATTTGCACGGCAAATTGCCGAGCTGGAATAACTTCGTGGCGCACCCCAATCACGATGATTTCTGGAAAGTGCAGGCGCTGACGACGTACCTCACTAAGACCACGGTGCCAACGCTCAACGTCGCCGGCTGGTGGGACCAAGAGGATTTCGTCGGTCCAATTCGGATCTACGAAGCGATGGAGCCGCACGACTCGGCGAGCGTCAACTTCCTTGTCGTCGGTCCGTGGAATCACGGCGGCTGGGCCGGCGGCCCGGGACGCCAGCTCGGCAACATCGACTTTGCGACCAACACGGGCGAGTACTTCCGCGACAGCGTGCAGGCGCCCTTCTTCGCGCACTACCTCAAAGACAAAGGACCATTGAACCTGCCCGAGGCGCTCACGTTCGAGAGCGGCGCGAACGCCTGGGTCCGCAACGACGCCTGGCCGGCGCGGGCGCATGTGACGCGCCGGAAGCTCTATTTCCGTGAGCGTCGTGGGCTCAGCTTCGAGGCTCCGCCCGCCCGCAGGCCGGCATTCGACAGCTATGTCTCCGATCCCGCCAATCCCGTGCCCTATCGCAACCGGCCAGTTCAACCGACTTACTATGCCAAGGGCAGTGGCTGGTACACGTGGCTGCTGCAGGACCAGCGCTTCGTGGATCACCGGCCCGACGTGCTGAGCTGGGAAACGCCGCCGCTCGAGGAGGACGTCGTGATTCGCGGCGCCATCGCCGCTCACCTCTTCGCCAGCACGACCGGCAGCGATGCCGACTGGATCGTGAAGTTGATCGATGTCTATCCGGAGGACTATTCGAACGCTGGCGCGCCGCGGGTGACTGGCGGGTATGAGCTCATGGTCGCGAATGACGTGCTGCGGGGGCGCTTCCGCACCGGGTTCGAGCGGCCCGCGGCGATCGTCCCCAATCGCGTGCGCGAGTACACGGTTGACTTACACACGCAGGATTACCGCTTCCTGAAGGGCCACCGCATCATGGTCCAGGTGCAGAGCACCTGGTTCCCGATCATCGATCGCAACCCGCAGACGTTCGTGCCGAATATTTTTGAGGCGAAAGCCGCCGACTTCCGGACGGCGACGCAGCGGATTTATCGGTCGGGTGCGCAGGCGTCGTACGTCGAGCTTCCTATCTATCAGGAGCGCTGATCACCAGAGGCGCTATGTTGTCCCGCGTGCGTATTTCGTTCCTCCTGGTGGCGGCCATCGCAGCCGCGTGCAGCGACTCGACGAGTCCGTCCCCACCAGTCCAGCCGATGATCGCCACGGGTGGGGCACACACCTGCAGGCTCGCGTCCACCGGGTCCGCATCCTGTTGGGGTGACAACAGCTCGGGTGAGCTCGGCGATGGCTCGACGACCAGCAGCGTCACACCGGTTCCCGTTTCCGGGGGCATCGCGTTTACGACGATCGCCGCCGGCGGATCGTATACGTGTGGGTTAGATCGCGACGGCGCAGCCTACTGCTGGGGTACGAACATCGGCGGCGAGCTGGGAAGCGGGACGACCGTACAAAATGCATCCGTGCCTGGTCCCGTCTCCGGCGGTCTTAGCTTCGTCGGTTTGGCGGCGGGAACCAATCACGCGTGTGCTCTCACACGCGATGGAGCGGCGTATTGCTGGGGAAGCAACGAGCTCCAAGAGCTGGGCACCGGCGATACGGTAAGACGGCTGGTTCCCACGGCCGTCTCTGGAGGATTGTCATTCAGCACGCTTGCGGCCGGGGGCGACCACACATGCGGCATCGCGAAATCCGGCGCGGCCTACTGTTGGGGAGGCAACATCTACGGACAGCTCGGGAGTGGTTCGTCTCAAAACCCGAGCGGGGTGCCGTTAGCGGTGTCCGGGGGCTTGACGTTCACTGCCATTACCGCGGGAGCGGGCCACACGTGCGCCATAGGCTCGTCCGGAACAGCCTACTGTTGGGGCGCAAACTCGGACGGTCAGGCGGGGAACCTCGCGCTCTCATACCCCGCGCCAGTACAAATCCTGGGGGCTCACCTCTTCACACACATCGCTGCGGGCGGCGCGCATACGTGTGGACTCACGAGCACGGGCGCGGCGTACTGTTGGGGCAGGGATAAGAATGGAGAAGTGGGCAACGGCGATACCATCCAACAATTCGGTCCCAGTGCCGTTAACGGGGGCCTGAGCTTCCGCACGATCTCCGCAGGCGCGCTGCACACCTGCGGCCTCTCGACCAACGACGTGGCGTACTGCTGGGGCAGCAATCGTTTCGGCCAGCTCGGCCGGCCACTCGAACGGGTCGCGACGCCGACACCCGTGAACGGTCTAACGGGCGTCGGTACCTTGGCCCTCGGTCCGAACAGCTCGCACACGTGCGCACTGACCGGCACGGGTTCGGCATTTTGCTGGGGCAACAACAACGACGCCGAGCTGGGAAATAACTCGACGCAGCCGGCGAGCGCCGTTCCCGACTCAGTCTACGGTGGTCGGGCGTACCGGACGATTTCGCCGGGTTTGTCGCACACGTGTGCGGTCACGACTGCCGGCACCGGATACTGTTGGGGCGACAATGGCCTCTCGCAACTCGGCATTGGATCGAGTGGTGGGCTTTATTACCAACCCGCTCCCGTCGCTGGCGGTCTGACATTCACGTCGATCGCGTCGGGACTGTGGCACACCTGTGGCCTCACGACATCGGGTGCAGCGTATTGCTGGGGAGCGAATGTTCTCGGCGAGATCGGCGATAGTTCGACGACTTTCCGGCAGACACCGGTACCGGTGTCGGGCGGTTTGACATTCAGTGCGATCGCGACGGGTGTCTTCATTTCGTGCGGGTTGGTGAGCACGGGATCTGCGTACTGCTGGGGTGCTAACTCGGGCCAATTCGGCGATAGCTCGAATGCGAACAGCCTCGTTCCCAAACCCGCCGCCAGCGGACTCGCGCTTCGGACGCTGACGATCGGCGCGGGACATGTGTGTGGGCTGGTAAGCTCAGGAGCCGCGTACTGCTGGGGCGCGAATGAATCGGGACAGCTCGGCAACGGATCAATGACGAGAAGCTTGTTTCCCACGCCGGTCTCGGGCGGTCTCAATTTCACCGCAATCTCCGCGGGCGGCGGGCACACGTGTGGTCTTACCAACGCCGGTGTGGCGTATTGCTGGGGCAGTAACAACAGTGGTGAACTCGGCACCGGGCCGAACGGCGGCACGAACGTACCCGTCGCCGTGTCGGGAGGGTTCACCTTCACTGCGATTGAAGCGGGTGCTGCGTACAGCTGCGCGGTTACGAGCGCCGGTACGGTCTACTGCTGGGGCGATGACTACTACGGCCAACTGGGACGTGGGGCGTTGGGGTTCGTAACGCAGCCGGTGGCCGTCGCCCCCTAGGCCCCATAGTCACGAGCTCAGCCGATCCGCATCGCGCTGCTTGGCCAGTAACCGCTCGGCGAAGTCGACCCGCTCTTCCAGCTCGGCGACTCGGTTTTGCATCGCGTCGAGGTTCTGACGCAGCTCGTTGATCTCGCTGTCAGACGGTAGCTCGCGACGGTCCCGCGCGTGTTTTCCCGAGATCGCGCGACCGACTTGAATGGCGATGAGTATGATCGCGACGCCGAGCGCCCAGCTGGGAAAGAACATTCTTATACCTCCGAGAACGAATCTAACGAATCGCGATGGGCGGGCTCAGCGCTGACACACCATTCTCGTCAAAACTCTCGATCGCGACCCAATATGCCTGCCCCACCGTCAACGCGCGCAGCTCGAGCGTCGTCCCTTGATCGGCGAAGCGCTGATAGGTCTCGTACAGCTTCGCCGGGGCGATGCCCCAGCGCACGTTGTAGCCGACGACCCCTGACACGGGGCGCCAGGTGATGATCGCATCGCGCTGATCCTGCCGGCGCCGCGCCGTGAGCCCCGCCGGTGTCTTCGGTCGCGAACCCGACCCGTTGCCGAAGACGCGGAGGTCGCTGATGGCGAGGTTCGCGGCGCCAACGTGAATGTGCTCGTAGCGGACGTAGCGGGCACGCGTGGGCGCCGGCAGCTCGATGTAGGCGTCTGGGTGATCGTGCATCTCATGTGAGAGATCAGCGACGGTTGTCCACTGATGACTGTCGACTGATGAGTGAACACGAAAGCGTGTATAGACGGTGGAATCGTTGCCAAACAATCGCGACTCGTAATCGGCGTAGTTGACCTGCACCGCTTTCACTTCGTACACTCGCCCAAGATCGATCGTGAGCCACTCGCCGGGGCGATTTTCCTGGGCAACCCAGAACGTGCGCGGATTCTCGTCGACAATGTTACTGGGCGGAAAGCTGTCGCGCCGGGACGATGCGGTGACCGGCTTGCGATACGACAGCAACATCCAGCCGGTGAGCAACTCTGCGCCCCTCTGAGCGGCCTTCGTCGGCAGCCAGTGCGGAAAGTCGCCGAACCGCGTGTCGACGTACATCTGCCCCTCGGCATCAAAACCGGCGGGATGGAGTCCGATGCGCCGCTCGAAATTCCAGTTCACGCCGATCCACGGCGTGCCCGTATTCCACCAGTTGCCGTAGACGTCCTGGAACGTGTTGCCATGGCCGGCGCCCTGCACGAAACCGCCTGGCTTGTACGCCACTGGATTGTACGGCGCGTCCGTAAATGGGCCGAGCGGATCGTCAGCCGTGGAGACGCCCGTCGCATAGACGTTGTATTCGGTGCCCGGCGCGCCGTACTGCAGATAATAGCGCCCGCCGTGCTTGGTCATCCACGATCCTTCAATGAACGGATGAATCGTCGTGTCACGGTGGTCTTGGCCGAACCGCTCCCAGCCGTGATTCGCCGGATCCAAGCCGAATAGCCACTTCGGCGTGCCCCTGTAGGTGAGATGCTTCGTCTTGTCGAGCTCGATGACGTGCAGCGGGTACGCGTTCGACGAGTTCCAATAGAGAAACCAGCGGTCGGTGTCTGAGTCGTAGAAGAACTGAGGGTCCCACGGACCCGGTTGGACTGAATCGGGCTTGGCGAGCACGTTCGCCTCGCGCGCTCGCGCGAGCGGCAGCCAGGGCAAGAGGCGATTGTAAAACTCCACGCGCCCACTGGCCGCGTCGGTGAGCATCAGGATCGGCAGCGGGCTCGTCGAACTCGGCAGCAGATAGATCGTGTCGCGTACCGACAGCACCGCCGGTGCGACGACGTCGAGTAGCGGCCAGCGCGAGGGCATGATGTGGCGCCAGGTGCCCAGATCTTCCGACTCCCAGTACCCATCGCCGATGGTTTCGAACAGATAATACTTGCCGCGCTGGACGACGATGACCGGATCGGCGCCGGAGCGATACGAGATGCCCTGATTCTGCTGCTCGAAGTTGTAGCGGTAGTCGATGTCGATCGGATTGGCGTACGTGCGTTGCTGGGCCGCGCTCGGGACGGCGGCGAGCACCAGCGGCAGCGCTGCCAGCGCGCTAGTGGCCGCCGCACGCATTCGGTGCCCCGACGCCCTCCGCAGGAACACCCTGCACCAGCAGCCAGCCACCCCGCAACGTCGAGGGATCGGTGATGTACACCCACCACCGTTGGACGGGGTCCCGGAGCATGTGGACGCCAGTGGGTGGTTTTTCGAGCTCCTGCCCCTGCCACCGCACGCGCGCGACTTTCTGTCCCGGCTTCCGACACTGTCCGCATCCTGGTTGGGTTCACTCCGTAAGGCGCCGCCCTCGAACAGAGTCCAATCGCCATACTTGCAGCATTCAAACGGACAGGCGCCGTGAACGATGTACTCCTCTTCGATCGCCGGACGTTGAGCCACGACGGTCACAGGCTCGGGAGGAGGTATCGACACCGCAGTCGTATCGGCCGTGCTGTCGCTCGTCCGTTCAGCAGGACGCCCGCCGCAGCCGTTGAGTCCTACCGCGAGTATGACAGTCAACAAACACATCGATGCGCGCATTCGCCCCCTCCTCATAGTTCTCGCCGCCCTGAACCCTCGAATCGCGCCGGGCCCAGCAGGGCGAGCGCAGCAACAGCGAGCACGCCCACGGCGGCCGGCACCCACGCCCCGGTCAGGAGGTATCCGATCCAAGAGAGCAGCCCTGCGCCCTCGACCAGCGCCCATAAGATGATGGCGGCCCCGCG
>WNGR01005787.1_pt1 | contig 13235 bp, 6 predicted proteins | sample 5407581 | NCBI WGS metagenome assembly WNGR01 (sample SAMN13153383, study PRJNA577476) | soil metagenome | isolation source: 80 cm soil or saprolite under Garry oak tree replicate 2 | place: USA:California | collected 2016-06-15 | reverse complement strand
TCAGGAAGACTTCGGCGTCCCGCACTACTGGACGATGGTTGCGCGCGCACACATCCTGCTCTATCGCGGGAAGCCGGCGCTCGCGTGGGACGGCTTCATGCGGGACTGGCCGGGCCTCGCCTCGTCGGGGCTGTGGCGCGTCCAGGGTGTCCGGATCAGCATGGGCGATTTGCGCGCTCGCTGTGCGCTTGCGGCTGCCGCCGGTGGCGCTGACCGCGCCCCACTGCTCGCGGTGGCTGAACGCGCTGTCGGACGGCTCGAGCGCGAGCGGCTGGCCTGGGCCGACGCGCTCGCGCTGCTCCTGCGCGCCGGACTCTCGGCTGCGCGTGGCGAGGTAGCCGACGTGGCCCCGCTGCTCGAGCGGGCGACCGCGGCGTTCGACGCGGCGCAAATGGCCGTGCACGCCCACGTCGTGCGACGCCGCCTGGGGGAGACGTTGAGCGGCGACGAGGGGCGCTCGCTGGTTCACACGGCCGACTCATGGATGCACAGCCAGGGAATCCGGAACCCTGCTCGCTATGCAGAGGTCCTTGCGCCCAATCTCGCGCCGCGGGACGCGATCAATCGGCTCGGCGCGTAGCAGCGGCGTCCTCTGGCCCCGCCCGGGGCCGCACCCTATGATGGAGTTGTCCCCGCGCGCGAGCCCCATTGGCTGACCTGTTCGCCCGACTGCAAGCCGCGCTTGCCGACCGCTACACGATCGAGCGCGAGCTCGGCCGCGGCGGCATGGCGACGGTCTACCTCGCCCAGGACCTGAAGCACCATCGCAAAGTCGCCATCAAGGTGCTGAGGCCCGAGCTGGCCGCGGCGCTTGGCCCGGAGCGGTTCCTCCGCGAGATCGACACTGCGGCTCGGCTCAACCATCCCCACATCCTGCCGCTACACGACTCGGGTCAGGCGGACGGGTTCCTCTACTACGTGATGCCCTACATCGAAGGGGAATCGCTGCGGGACCGGCTCGAGCGCGAGGGCCCGCTGCCGCTCGAGGACGCCCTGCGCATCACCCGCGACGTGACGAGCGCGCTCAGCTACGCCCACGGCCACGACGTGGTGCACCGCGACATCAAACCGGAGAACATCCTGCTGTCGGGGGGCGAGGCGGTGGTGGCGGACTTCGGGATCGCGCGGGCGATCACGGCAGCTGCCGCCGGTACGCTGACCGAGACTGGGATCGCCATCGGGACGCCGGGCTATATGAGCCCGGAGCAGGCGACGGAGAGTGAACGGCTCGATGGCCGGAGCGACATCTACAGTCTCGGCTGCATGCTGTACGAGATGTTGGCTGGCGAGCCGCCCTACACCGGCGCGAATGCTCGGAGCGTGATTGCGAAGCAGCTCACCGACCCGGTGCCGTCGGTGCGGCGGCTGCGGGACACGATCCCGCCGGCCATCGATGGGGCCGTGTCCAAAGCGTTGGCGAAAGCGCCGGCGGACCGGTTTGTTAGCGCAGCGCAGTTCGCCGATGCGCTGACGGCGTCAGCCGCTCCGTCGGTTCGCCCGTGGTTCTCGCGTCGCCGGATCCTCCTGGCTGGCGCCATCACGACCGCCACCGCGGCGTTGGTGGTGACGGTGCTGCAGTGGCGTGCGGGAGCGGGTCCGGCGCTGGACGCGAACCTCATCGCCGTTGCGCCGTTCGCAGTGCTCGACCCGAAGCTCGACCTCTGGCGGGAGGGGATGGTGGATCTGCTGTCCCACCAACTCGACGGCGCGGGTGCGCTGCGGACGGTGCCGCCGTCGGTCGTGCTCCACCGCTGGAGCGGAACGCCAGATGCCGCGTCCGCGACGGAGATGGCACGGCGCACCGGAGCGCGACTGACTGTATTCGGAACCCTTATGGGCAGCGGCGCCGACTCGGTGCAGTTGACGGCTACCTTGTTCGACGCCGATGCACGGAAGCCCGTGGGCGAGATAGAGCTGAGAGGCTCCGCCACGCGCATGGACCGGCTCGTCGATTCCGTCACGGTTCGCCTCCTGAGCGAGCTGGCTCGTACGCGCCCCGTTACCGCGGTGCGGCGAGCCGCGCTCGGCTCGAGCTCGCTCCCGGCGCTCAAAGCGTTCCTGGAGGGAGAGCGGTTCTATCGGCAGGGGCAGACCGACTCTGCCATAGCCTCCTACCAGCGGTCCGTCGAGCTGGACAGCTCCTTCTGCCTGGGCTGGAGGCGACTGGGACAAGTCACGGAGTGGAGCACCTTGTCGGGTGACTCGCTGGCACGCGTGTACCTGCTGCGGGCCGGCAGGTTGAACCACGGATTGCCGCCCCGGGAGAGCCTGCTGGTCGCGTCTGAGTCGCTGTTCGAGGCCCTGTACCAGGATCCGCCGGAGCCCGTTTGGTGGGAGCGTCGTAACCGTCTCTTCACGACGCTCGAGGGAGCAGCGCGGTTGTATCCGGAGGACCCCGAGGTTTGGTACGAGCTCGGCGAAGCGCGTGCACACTGGCCGTTGGGCGGTCGCAACATCACTGAGCATGCGCTGGAGGCGTTCGGCCGGGCGATCGCTCTCGACTCCTCGTTCATGCCGGGCTACTTCCACACGGCACAGCTCGCACTGTGGCAGGCGGGGCCTGCCGAGGCGCGGCGATATCTCGCCGCGTATCTCGCGCACGCGGGCTCTCTCGTCCGTCGCGACCCAGAGGCGAGCGGGGTCGAGCTCAGCTACAGGCTGCTCGTTTCTGACGCCTCCCGCGAACAGCGCGAGCAGTGGTTGGCCGCGGCCTCGCCATACGAACTCTTGAGCGCCCTCAACATTCTTCCAGCATGGCGCGATTCGGCGGAGACCTATGTTCAATTAGCACGCGCGTTCGCTGCTCGCGTTCCGACGAGCAATGCCGAGTGGGAGGACTCCTCGTCGAAGCAGTTTTTCTTGGCGCTCGCGCTCGCTCAGCGTGGGCATCTGCGTGAGGCCTACGCAGTTGGCGGACCTGCTCTCCTTTTTGCTTTGGCCCCCTATCTGCGGCTGGTCGATGCTTCGAAGGACAGCACTGGCGCGTTGTTCAGCCCCCTCCTAAGCGCGCGCTCGCACTCGCACTCTCTTAGTTGGGCCTCTTTCTTTGCGGTGTACGTCGGGGCCGATTGGTGGGCTGCTCGGCGGGATACGGTATCGTTGCGGTCCTTGCAGCGGCGAATGGATCAAATCGTCCAGGCTTCGAAGGGTCGGTTCAGAGTCGAGCGGCACGCACTCTACAGCGCAGCGTTAGCACACGCGTATCTCGCCTTGGCGCGCGGAGACACCGCCGCAGCGCTCGCTGGATTCTTAGCGCTGCCAGACAGCGTTTGCACGTTTCCGTCATGCATCCTCGATCGCCTGACGACGGTTCATTTGCTTCTTGCCGCTGGGAGGCTCAACGACGCGGTGGCCGCCATGGACCGTCCGTTGCCGGGCGCGTTCTATTGGTCCTCAGGAGATGGTCTGTGGCACCTTGAGCGCGCTCGTGTCGCGGAACGTGTCGGCCGGCGCGCCGATGCGGTTCGCGAGTATGCTTACGTTGCGGACGCATGGAGGTCGGCCGACGAGGAACTGCAGCCTTACGTGCGGGAGGCCCGAGCCGCCCTGCAGCGGCTGAGTGCGGAGCCGCGGCGGTGACCAGCGAGCTCGAGTCGCTCCGCGCAGCCCTCGCCGAGCGCTACGCCCTCGAGCGCGAGTTGGGGCGTGGCGGGATGGCCACGGTCTACCTCGCCCAGGACCTCAAGCATCATCGCAAAGTCGCCATCAAGGTCCTGAAGCCCGAGCTGGCCGCGGCACTCGGCCCGGAACGGTTTCTCCAGGAGATCGAAATCGCGGCCGGCCTCACACACCCGCACATCCTGCCGCTCTACGATTCGGGCGAGGCTACCCGTCTGCTGTATTACGTGATGCCCTACGTCGAAGGAGAGACGCTGCGGAATCGGCTCGACCGAGCAGGCCAACTCCCGCTCGCCGAGGCAGTGCAGATCACGCGCGAGGTTGCGGATGCCCTGAGCTACGCCCACCGCCATGATGTCGTGCATCGCGACATCAAGCCGGAGAACATCCTGTTCGAGGCGGGGCATGCGGTAGTGACGGATTTCGGAATCGCGCGAGCGATCACGGCGGCGGGAGGGGAGAAGTTGACTGGGACGGGGATCGCAGTGGGGACGCCGGGCTACATGAGCCCCGAGCAGGGCGCGGCGAGTGCCCGCGTGGACGAGCGGAGCGACATCTACAGTCTCGGGTGCGTGCTGTACGAGATGCTCGCGGGGGAGCCGCCCTACACCGGCCCGAGCGCGCAGATCGTGATCGCCAAGCGGTTGACCGACCCGGTGCCGTCGGTGCGGCGCCTTCGGGACACGATCCCGCCGGCCATCGATGGGGCCGTGTCCAAAGCGTTGGCGAAGGCGCCGGCGGACCGGTTTGTGACCGCGGCCCAGTTTGCCGAGGCATTGACGCCGTCGGTTACCGGAGTTCGGCTGCGGCTTACCGCACGGCGCATTCTCGCAGCGGGTGCCGTCACGGCTGCGGTCGGGGCGCTGGTGTTGACCGTCATCCGCTGGCGTGCTGGCGTCGGCCCCGTGCTCGACCCAAACCTCGTCGCCGTCGCGCCGTTCGACGTGCTCGACCCGAAGCTCGACCTGTGGCATGAAGGCCTGGTGGACGTCTTGTCGCGCAACTTGGATGGAGCGGGCCCGTTGCGCACGGTATCACCGACCGTCGTGGTTCGCCGGTGGAGCGGACGGGCTGATCCCACTTCGGCCGAGGAGCTCGGCCGCCGGACCGGAGCGCGCCTCACCGTCTTCGGGAATATCGTCGGTGCCGGGCTGGACACCGTTCGCATATCGGCCTCGATTCTCGACGCGGCCAGCGGCAACGTCGTGGCGCAAGTCGAGCGACGCGATCTCACCGCGCGCATGGATCGGCTGTCCGACTCGCTCACCGTCGCCCTGCTGCGGGAGCTCGGTCAGACCCGACCGATCGCGGCGGTGCGGCTCTCGTCGTTCGGTTCGACCAATCTCTCCGCGCTCAGGGAATTCCTGCGAGGCGAGCACTTCTTCCGCGCCCTCGCCCTCGACTCGGCACTGGCGCACTACCGCCACGCGATCGCGGCCGACAGCACGTTCGCTCCGGCCTTACGACGTATTTATCAAGTGCTGTGGTGGCAAGGCCACCAGGACTCGCTGTGGGTTACCTATGCCTTTGGTGCTGCCGCTTTGAATCACCACCTCGCACCGCGTGAGAGCTTATTGGTCACGATCGATTCGCTAGCTGCGGCGATTAATGGGGCGCATTGGCAGAGGGCGACGGGAACGGCCGTGTGGAACGAGGGACAACGCCTGTATCGGACTCTGGAAGAGGCCACGCGGCGTTATCCCGAGGACCCGGAGATCTGGTACAATCTCGGCGAAGCGCGCTACCACTTCGGCTTCGGACCCGGCGGGTCCGCCACGCAACGGCAGATTCGCGAGGCGATGGATAGGGCGATCGCGCTCGATTCCGGGTTTGCACCCGCGATCGTGTCTCACACGATCGAATGCGCGCTTCGATCGCAAGACGTCGCGGCAGCGCAGCGGTATACCCGGGCGTATCTCGCCCTCGGCCGAGCAGCCGACTTCTTCCCAGTCGTCGCGTACATCGAAGACCAATTGGAGGCCGACCGCTCGGCGGCTCGTCAAGGAGACAGCATTCTTGCGGCGATGTCCGGCGAGCAGTTGCTCAACACTTGGTTCACGCTGTCCGGTTGGCCCGACACGGCCGAGGTTGACGTTTCAGTGGCTCGCCGCCTCACTGAGCCGCGTGGGGTTCCCATTGCCGGAGGCGACTCGAGTCTTGCGGCAGTGCAGCTCGCGTACACGCTCAGTTACCGCGGGCATCTCCGCGAGGCTCTCCTAGCGGGTGGCAGCCAGAGGCCACCGTGGCTGGTGGTCGAGGCCGCCCTCGTGGGGACGATCCGCCCCGATTCGGCCGGATCCGAGTTCGCGCGGTGGCTGCGGGACGGCGCGAATTGGTTTGGCCTGGATGATACACCTCTGGCTCTGCCGTGGTGGACCACGCGGAAGGACACACTCGCGCTGCTCGCGTTCCTCCGAAGGGCAGACGAAATCGAGCGCCCAGCCCCAGGGCGAGGGAGGGCTGAGCTGTGGAAGTATCACAACCCGTTGCTGGACTGGCGCTACTCGGCGGCCGCTGCACGAGGCTACCTCGCCCTTGCCCGCGGCGACACCAGCGATGCGCTGAACCGCTTCCTTGCACTCCCGGACTCCCTCTGCCCGTTCTGTGACGACCAGCGTCTCATCAGCGCCCAGCTGCTCGAGGCCCGCGGCAGAGAGCGCGAGGCAGCGAGCAGTTTGGACCGAGAGATCGGGCACTCGCCCCCTTCGTTCTGGGAACCGTTTTGGGCGCTGGAGCGCGCCCGCGTCAACGACCGACTGGGAAATCGCGCCAAAGCGCTTGCAGGCTACAGCTTCGTGGCAGCGGTTTGGATGCACGCGGACCCCGAGCTGCAGCCGTATGTCGCCGAGGCGCACGCGGGGCTTAAGCGGCTGAGCGGGGAGCCTCCATAGGTCGCGTCCACAATCCATCACGAATTTCTGTTCACAGGAGGGGGGGGAGACGCCGCGCGACACCTTCTCTCTTAACCCGTAATGCGCTTGAGGGCGAATGTGTAGTCAGACGCCCGGGACTGGGCGCCTCCCCGGGTTCGCGCGGACAGCGTCGGACTGCCAGAGCCCGCGGACTGCGAGTCCGCTGCGCACCTCGATATCGTCTTGCGGCAAACATTGCTAGCTAACGGCAACGCTCACCACTCCCACCGCCTCACTCAGCCCGCTAGGTTGTTGTCCTGCATAACTCGGCCAGGTAGCTCAGTTGGTAGAGCAGCGGACTGAAAATCCGCGTGTCGGCAGTTCGATTCTGCCCCTGGCCACTGACTACTAAACACCGTAGAGCAAGAACGTCGAGCAAAGACGTCGAGAAAAGTCGGCCGCCTTTGCTCGACGCATTTTCTCGACGCCCTTGCTCGACGTCTTTGCTAGACGCCTTTTGCTAGTTAGTCCAATCCCCTATCACGCAATCGAATCACCTCGTCGAGGGTAGGCTTGCCGTACCCGCGCGCCTTCACGCGCTGAATGAACCCTCTGGTCACGCCGTGGTCGCGGGCCCGACGCAGCTCCTGCAGCGACAGCCGATCGTACCCCGCCTCCTTGAGTGACCTGATGTACGAGGGATCCACGCCGTGATCGCGCGACTCCACGAGATCCTCGGGGTCCGACGGCGCGTAGCCCATCTCCTTCATGTCCGCGATGTAGTCGCCATCGACACCGTGATCCCGCAGACGCACCAGTGCCTCGATGCCCAAACCTTTGTAGCCTGCGTTGTCCAGTGACGCGATGAAGTCGGGGTCCACACCGTGATCCCGCACGCGCACGAGCTCCTCGGCGCTCAGATCCTTGTAGCCCGCGCTCGTCAGTGACTCGATGAAGTCGGGATCCACCCCGTGATCGCGCATCCCCACCAGGCTCTCCGAGTCGCTGAGATGATATCCGCGCGCCCCGATGTCCCGGACGTACTCCAGGTCCACTCCGTGCGTCGCCATCCGCGCGAGCTCCGCGGCGGTTGGGCGTTCATACTTCTGCCGCGCCAGCTCATCCACGAGGTCCACTCCCACACTCGCCATCGTCATCTGGAACTGCTCCCAGGCTGTCGGCGCGTTGATGCCGCGCTTGGCCAGCTCCGCCACGAAGTCGGGATTCGGCTGATAGGTGAAATGGCCCGAGCCCTTGCCGCCCTCGAACCAGCCCTCACAGTCGAGCGTGCCGGCCGAACGCACGATCTTGAAATGCACCGTGACTCCCGATCCGCGCATGTCTGCCGCGGAGAGGCCCACGAATTCGCGTAGGGGCACGTCCCGACTCCAGTTACTCGAGTTTCCACGTTCGCCGAAGCGGACGGAGAGCTGGACGGTGCCCGGACGCTCACTCGGGTCGATCAGCCATTGCCCGCCGGAGGGGACGGCGCGCTGGGCGGACAGGACGGGAGTTGCCAGGATGCTGGCCAGAAAAAGGACGGCGAACCGCATAAGCACTCCGGGAGTGGATTCAGGAAGTTGGATGGAAAGCCCGCCCCGAGGGTTGCAAGGGTGTCGAGGGAACCCGCCACCTTGTTGATAGTACTACCGATCTAGCACATGGTGCGCAGCTTGCCTTTGACGCATCGCTCGGGAGTAGGACGCTTGGAAAGACGACGTGGCTCACGAGTCGTGCGGTTGGTGTGGGTCGCGCTGCTGCTGGCAGCGCCGTTGGGCTGTGATTCCACGTCGCCTGAGCCTGCCCCCGTTCCAACGGCATTGGTGTTCCAAACAGAGCCAGCTGAGGCGTCCGGGGGCACGCCTTTCACGACGCAACCAGTGGTGGAAGTGCTCGACCAGAATAACGAGCGGCTGGTGGGGACGGCAGTGAGCGTCACCGTGGGGCTGGGCAGCAACCCGTCGGGAGGCCGACTCTCGGGGGTGACGACGGTGAACACGACCACGGGCCTCGCGGTGTTCAGCGACCTGGCGATCGACAAGGCCGGGTCAGGATACACACTGGTGGCGTCAGTTAGCGGCGTTGTACGCGCGACTTCCGCCTTCGACGTGATCGTCGGCCCTCCTGTCGCGTCGAGATCGACTGTTTCCGTCAATCGGTCCCGCGCACTCCCGGACGACAGCGTTACGCTGACCCTTCTTGCTCGCGACGCCGGCGGCAACGCTCTCGCGACCGGAGGCTCGACCGTCATTTTCACTGCGTCCGGCGGCACGAGTCAGGGAGGGATCACGGCTACAACCGATAATGGTGACGGTACGTACACCGCTCGGTTCGTCGCTGACGGGGCGGGTACGGCGTTGACGATCGGCGCGACTTTCAACGGCGCCGCGGTCACCGCCGATCTTCCAACGCTCACTGTGGTCGCGTTCATCTTCGTCTCGGCCGGCACTAGCGCCTTCCGCGGTTTTACGTGCGGCGTGTTCACGGACGGCACGGCGCATTGTTGGGGCAACGGATTGTTTGGGCAGCTCGGAAACGGTACGCTGAGTAGCTCTACTCAGCTAAAGAAGGTCGGCGGGAATCATGAATGGTCCGCGATTGCGGCGGGCGCCATGCATGTGTGCGGCCGGACCGTCGGCGGCGTCGCCTACTGTTGGGGATCGGGCGACGTCGGAGCCCTCGGGAACGCGAGCAGCGGCCACGGCTCGGCGGATAACCAACCCCTTCCGGTCCTCGTTAGCACGGATCGGACCTTCGAATTCATCACCGCGACGTTTAACGCGTCCTGCGCAATCACGGCGGATGGGTCGGCGTGGTGTTGGGGGTCGAATGTATCGGGCAGATTGGGCGATGGCACCGACTCCCCGACCAACGTACCCCGGATGGTCTCAGGAAGTCACTCTTGGCAGTCGATTGGCGTCGGAATCGCCCAAGGCTGTGGCATTACCACGAACGGCGCGGCCTACTGTTGGGGCTCGGGCAGTCTAACGCCCCTCGCCGTTCCCGGGCAGAACTCGTTTCGGCCCGGTTCCATTGCAGTCGGTGGGAATCACGCGTGTGCCGTGACACTGGATGGTGTGGCTCTGTGCTGGGGAAAAAACTGGGCTGGCCAGCTGGGCGACGGGACCACGACGCCGAATTCGACCCCTGTGGCCGTGGCCGGCGCACTTCGGTTCAGCGAGCTGACGGCTGGGGATGAGCACACATGTGGAGTCACGGAAAACGGCGACGCGTACTGCTGGGGCGGCAACGATACGGGCCAGTTAGGCGACGGAACGCATACCGCCAGTAGTATCCCGCGGCGCGTTGGCGGATTCCAGTTCACTCACGTGTCGGCCGGCCAAGCCCACACCTGCGGCGTCACAACTCGTGGCGTAGTCTTCTGCTGGGGCCAGGATAACGAAGGCCAACTCGGCGATGGGCTGCCGGTTTCCTCCCGCGCGATTCCCGTTCGTGTCGATGTGCGTTGACCTGATTCGGCGTCGTCTCCGACTCGGCCCGATCCTTGGGCTCGCCGCTCTGGGCTTCGCGGGCTGTGATTCGGTGTCTCCTAGTCGAGTGCCGACCGCGGTCGCCTTTCTCACCCAGCCGGCAGGAGCGTCGGGCGGCACGCCCTTCACGACGCAACCGGTGGTAGAAGTGCGCGACCAGAACGATGAGCGGCTGGCGGGGACGGCAGTGAGCGTCACCGTGGGGCTGGGCAGCAATCCGTCGGGAGGCCAACTCTTGGGGGTGACGACGGTGATCACGACCACGGGCCTCGCAGCGTTCGGCGACCTCACGATCGATAAGGCAGGGACAGGATACACGCTGGTCGTATCGGTCCGCGGCGCCGCCGCGAGCTCCGCCGGCTTCGACGTCATGGTCGGTCCGGCGAAGCGGCTGCGCTTTCTGGCGCAGCCGGGCGGTGGGCTGAGCGCAACACCGTTGGCGGTTCAGCCCGTCGTCGAAGTGGTCGATGCCGGCGGCAACCGCGAAACCAACCAATCCCGCGATGTCACTCTCTCGTTCGGGATCAATCCGACCGCTGCTCTCCTGACGGGCACCGTCGCGCTTGCTTCGACGTCCGGTCTGGCCACGTTCACGGACGTTGCGATTAGCCGTGGGGGCACCGGTTATCGACTGATTGCGTCGGCCGCGGGACTGGCGCCCGACACCTCGCAAGCGCTCGACGTCGATATCCACTTCGTGAATATCACCGTCAGTACGTTCCTGGGCTGTGGCTTGGCGATCGAAGGCGACGCCTACTGCTGGGGACGTAACGAACTGGGCGGATTGGGCGTCGGCTTCAGCGGGCCGATCCAATCGCGACCGGTACTGCTTGCCGGCGGCTTCACATTTCGCGTCGTAGAAGGCGGGGCGGGAAGCAACGAGAACGGCTTCTGGGATGGGTTTGGCTGCGGCATCACGACGGGCGGCGCGACCTACTGCTGGGGGCGCAACAATTTCGGGCAACTGGGCAACGGCAACACGGGCACCGACAGCAACATGCCAGTGCCGGTTACCGGCGGGCACTCGTTCACCAAGGTGAGCGCCGGCCGTGACCACGTCTGCGCGCTGACGAGCGCCGGCGCCGCGTATTGTTGGGGGCGTAACGTCACCGGCGAGCTTGGCAACGGAACTACTGATAATAGCAATGTCCCGGCCTTGGTGACCGGGGGACACGTATGGACGGACATTGATGCAAATGGGACCGACACCTGCGGCCTCACCACGACCGGCGACGTGTACTGTTGGGGAGGTCCGCCCTCGAAGCTCGTAGGCCCATGGGTTACGGAGCCAACCCCGCTCGGGGGAGGCCTGAAGTTCAAAGAGGTCTCCACCGGCTGGTTCCTGCACCGGTGCGGCGTCACCACAGACGACGATGCGTACTGCTGGGGCCAGAACTTCTACGGTGAGCTGGGAAACGGCAGCGACACCACTGACTCAGGCACGCCGGAGCCCGTAAGCGGCGGGCTGAAGTTCAAGACGGTTCAGGCCGGTGCCCAGTTCAGCTGCGGGCTCACCGTAGCAGGCGACGCGTATTGCTGGGGGCGAGACGCGGGTAATGGGACGCTGGGACAAGGCTCGGCAGTGAGCAGTGCCGTTCCGCTGAAAGTCGTGGGGGGGCTCACGTTCGAGTCACTGACCGTGGGGTCTGGACAAACCTGTGGTGTCACTCCGGCCGGGGTCGGCTATTGCTGGGGCAGCGGGTTCTCAGGCGAGCGCGGTGACGGCACGCTTGAGCTTCAGGGGTTGAGACCCGTTCGTGTGAGATCGCCCTGACACTCAGCGCCTTCGCCGCCGCGCCAGAAATGCGAGCGACGCCGCCGCCATGACTCCTCCCGTGAGTAGCCACGCCTGGGCAGTGGCCCGCGCCAGCAATGCCACGATCAAGCCAGCCGCTACCCACGGCACAACGCGCCCCGCTGGCATGACGAACGGCTTGTCGGCAGCGCCCGCGTCGAGCCGCCGCAGCCGCCACACACCTAGGCAGCACGCCAGGTACACGAGCAGGATCGCTACGTTCGCCATGATCGCGAGTTTGACGTACGTGCCGGTGATGGCAATGGCGCACACGATCACGCCTTGGATCGCGATCGCGACGTGCGGTGTGTGGTGTGTCCGGTGCACGGTCGCGAGCGACCGCGGCAGGTAGCCGTCCACCGCGAGGGCGAAGAGCGTCCGCGGAGTCGAGAGCGTCGTGGCGGTCATGAAGCCGAAGGTCGAGACGATCATCGCGATGAGGATCAGCGTGGAGCCGGTCCGTCCGGCGAATTGCACGGCCGCCGCAGCGAGCGGGGCCTTGGCCGTCTCGGGGGCGGCGAGGGCGCTGCCGAGGATGCCCTGGGCGACGAGCTGAACGGAGATGTACAGCACCCCCACGCCCGTCACGGCGAGGGCGATCGCCCGCGGCACGGCGCGGGCCGCATTGCGCACTTCGCCGCTCACTTGCAGCGCCGATTCCATCCCGAAGAACGCGAACATCAGGAGCAGCCCGGATTCTCCCAGGCGCGAGAGCGAGGGGAGTGATCCGAACGCGAGATTCTCCGCCCGGACGCGCGGCAGGCCGAGCGCCACGAACGCGATGAGCGGGACGATTTTCGCGACCGTCGCGATGCCGCTCACGCGTGAACCGAGCGCAGCACCGCGGATGTTGACGAAAGCCAGGCCGCCGTAGACCGCGATGAGGAGCACCGCGCGCGGCAGCGGGCCGCCGAGGCTCGGCAGCAACCCGCCGACTGCGTCGGCGAATACCGTGGCGACGGCGCCCATCGCGAGCGTGATGCCGAGCCAGAGCAGTACGCCGCACAAGAACCCCGCGTAGGGGCCGAGCGCCGTCCCGACGTACGCATAGGGGCCGCCGCTCTGTGGGACGCGGCTGCCGGCCTCTGCGATGCAGAGGGCGACGAGCGCTGTCGCCACGGCGCACACGAGGTAGGCAAGCGGAGCCGCGGCACCCAGGCCGGCTGCCATATGCGCGGGGAGCACGAAGATCGCCGCGCCGACCGTGATATTGAAGATGGCGGCGGCGAGCCCGCGCATGCCGATGACGCGCCGCAGGGCGGGGGCGGTGCCGACAGGGACCGGTGAGGTCATGAAGCCAAGGTACAGATTTTACTCGAGCTCCGGACCCGCCACGCCGGGAGTCAGCTCCCCGGCATGAACGCGCAGCCGGCATTCTGCGCGCGAATCAACGCGTAGATGCCCGAGGGGACGATGATCGCCTCTGGGACGAGGTTCGTCCGAACCTCTTGCTGCACTTCTTCGACATTTCGGTTCGCT
>WNGR01011788.1_pt1 | contig 13238 bp, 9 predicted proteins | sample 5407581 | NCBI WGS metagenome assembly WNGR01 (sample SAMN13153383, study PRJNA577476) | soil metagenome | isolation source: 80 cm soil or saprolite under Garry oak tree replicate 2 | place: USA:California | collected 2016-06-15 | reverse complement strand
ATCGAAGAGATTGACAGCGTGGCGCATATGCTGCGCCGCCTGCGTGTGAAGCTCCACGGCCGCCGCATGATGTTTTGCCATGTGCGCGGCACTTACGCCTGAGCCGGTCGATGGAGGCGTTATCGACGGCGTATTGGTGCTGTGCGCACCAGCGTCGTGTGCGTGATCGATCGCATGCAACGTGTGGCCATGGGCCATCATCGCCTGATGTGCGGCGTGAGCAAAGTCTCGACCTTCCTCGAAATGCCGGGAAGCCTCGCGGTGATGTCGCGCGGCCTGCTCGTGGTGTGACGCCGCGGCTTCGAGATGCCCCTTCTTGCTATGCTTCGTGTTCACGCCGGCTCCTGTGCAACTTCAGAACTAACTCCGATGGCGACCGATTCGAAGATACAGTGGCGGGTCGTAACGAGATCCTAATCTACATCACTTGCGCCTTCTGTGGCATTTGCGTTTCGTGGAAAATCAGCATCACGTTCGGCCTGCTTTTCGAACCGTTTGTTGTGGTGAGCGTGCGTATTGGACCGCGCGAACCGGAACAAAGCCGTGTAGAGCCTCTTTAGTTTTCTCAGTCGTGCAGAAAAGAGGGCGAACCGGCACTTGGTAGCGAGCAGAATCTGTTCAGCCACTATGTGAATCCGCCGGTGCCAGTCGGAGGGTCGCAGTCTCCGAAAGGGGGCGGCATTGGATATTCGAGGGGACGCCTGTCTCAACCACGGCGGGGCGACATCGAACTTCCGGATTCGGCCAAGCGTCAATCGCTCGCACCGTCGCTCAGACATTCAGGCGTCCGTTCCGCATCAGGAACCAGCCAGTCAATTCGCATGTAGAAGTGTCGCTTCTCGGCCATTGCTGCCATTGCGAAGGTCTAGGCTACATGTCAGCAACGCGACGGATTACCGACGATCACGGGCGCGCGCAGCCGGATGGCAACTTCCGGCACCGGCGAACTCACACGCCCCACTCGGGGCAGAAGTTCGCGCCTCGCAGAAGCGGACGTCCGAGAGCACACCGTTAAGGAGTTCGGTATTACTATGCTTCCGCGTGGCTTGGGAAATTTACGCTCCGGCTCCATCACAGCGAGCACTAGTCCTTTGCTTGCGCCGAGGCGCCATGGCAGATGAGGCTACCTCTCGGGGGCGCCGCGCCTGCCGCGGCACACGTCCGGCACCACCGTTAGAGATCCGAATGCGACCACTTTTCACTATTCATGCTGGTGAATACATCGTTGGCGACTACATCGAACAGCACTTTCCCGATCTAAGAGTTTGGATCCCCTCGAAAGACGAAGGTTTGGATTTGCTCGTGACAGACAAAGCTCATCGCAAGGCAGCCTCGTTGCAGATCAAGTTCTCAAAGGACCACCTGGCCACTGGACGAAATCGAAACGCCACCGACGCGATTAAGGCAGGCGGTTGGTGGACCTTCGACCCGGCGAAGATCGCTCAAAGTACTGCCGACTACTGGGTGCTTGTCCTCTGCGAGTTCACTAGCAGAAGCTATGACTTTGTCATCATCGAACCTAAGGAACTGGCACGGCGATACAAGCGCATCGCACCGAACAAGGAGACAATACAGAGCTACTTCTGGGTCACTCGACAGAAGGAGTGCTGGGAAACGCGAAATCTAAGCAAAGAAGAGTTGGCACAGGTTTGCGATGGCTCCTACAAGAACGACAACAGGCTGTTTACGCCGTTCCTAAATCGATGGCAGCCGCTCGAGAACACTTTGCGTGACCCTTGAATGTCGGCTCTCGGATGCGATAGCTAACCCTCCCTGTGGCCGACATCACCGGTCTGATCAACGTTCCACGGATTGGACGTTGGAATCCTCAGCGGCAGCTTTCGGACGATCCGTGTGAACGCGTATTGCCGGCCATGAACAGTCAGTCGATCCCGCTGCACATTGACGTCTCGGCGGCGGTTCCACATGTGAAAGCGGCCGCAAGTAACGAGGGCAGTGGCGTACGGCCCTTGCTTGCGCCATCGGAATTCAGCAAAACGACAGTGCCGTGGCTTCAGTGCAATTCGGTCACCGTCGCGCTCAGATTCGCAGCGATCTCGCGAGCGCGCTGTTTCTCGTCGTCGCTCAGGCGCTCGGCCAGTCTCGACTCGACGATCCTGATCGCAGCGGCATACGCCGGTATCCCACCATTCGCTTCGAAACCGGCGCGCGCGCGGGCTATCCATGCTGCGCCGATCGAACGGTCGCGCGGCACGCCGTTGCCGGCCAGAAAACGCATGCCGATGTCATATTGCATCAAGGGATTGCCCAGCAATGCCTCGTTCAGGCATGACAGACCGTCCCAGCGCTGGCGCAGTTCGCCCGCGGGCGTGAGTGAATCGTTGCGCCACAGATTCGACGCCGCGTCGGCGGGAACCAGCCAACGCCGCTGATTGCTGGCGAGCTCCGATTCCGCGCCCCTCGCCAACGCATGCAAAGCGAGCGCAATCTGCGATTGCTCCGCGCCGCCTCGCGCGCCTTGCTGATGCAGTTGCATCGCCTGCGCGGGGTTGCGCATCGCGCGCGGCCCGATTTCGTACAGGGTCGCGAGATCGCTGGCTGCCCCGTCGTCGCCGGCCGCCATCGCTTTTCCTAACCAGACGCGGCCCGCGTCGGGATCGCGCTCGACGCCGCGTCCATAGGCGTACGCAACACCCACCATCCGTTTGGCCTCTGCGTCGGCGGGCGCCGCCTTCGATGCCCACGTGAGCGCCTCATACTCGTCGACTCGGCCGCCCAGGCCCGTGAAGAGATGCCATGCGAGCGACGTTTGAGCCGATGCGTTGCCCTGTTCCGCAGCACGCCGGAACCAGTACGTCGCCGCCGACAGATCGGGCGTGACGCCTTCGCCGAGATCGTAGCTGTCGCCGAGCATCGACTGGTATTTCGCGTCGCCTTGATTCGCGACCGTCCATTGCCAGTACACACGATCAGTGTCGTTGGCGATGCCGTTACCCTTGTCGGCAAGAGCTTTCATCGCCATCGTGTTGCCGCTGCGTGCGGCGGCCGGGCACCAGCGCGCCGCATAGTCGGGACGACGTTGCACGCTCGGACTCCCGAACGCGTACGCGCTGCAAAGCCATGCTTGCGACGCCGGATCGCCGAGTTGCGCGCCCTGGGAAAACCAGTTCAGCGCTGCGCCAGCGTCGTGCTTGCCCGCGATGCCGCGCGCGTACGTATAGCCGAGTACGCCATAAGCCGCGGGAACACGGCGTGTCGCAGCCGCTTCGAGCCACTCGACGCCCGTCTTTCCCGCCAGAGACTGATGATGTTCCGTCAGATACACGCCGAGCGACACGCTGCTCGCGGAATCGCCCGCGTCCGTCGCGAGCGTCAGGTAATGCAGCCCGAGAGACTCGTCGCGCGGCACTTCGGTACCCGCGAGATATTGGTTGCCGATCCAGCGCGCCGCCTCTACGTTGCCACGGTCCGCAGCGAAGCGATACCAGCGCATCGCCTGGTTCTTATCGACGGGCGTGCCTTGCCCCTGCCACGCCCAGGCGGCCGCAGTGACCGCTGCGGCGGTGCTGCCGCGCTCAGCGCCCTGTCTGGCCAGCCTGAATGCCTTGACGGGATCGACCGGCTCGCCTTCTCCGCGCAGTGCATACACCGCGAGATTGAGCGAGGCGACGGCAAGCCCCTGCGCCTGCGCATTTGCAAACCACTTGTGCGCTTCGGCGGGGTCCTTGTGCGTGCCCCAGCCTTCGCGGTACATCACGCCAAGATCATTTTGTGCCGATGCCGAACCGGCGTCCGCTGCGCCACGCATCCAGCCGAGCGCGGCTTCCAGGTCAACGGGACCGCCACGGCCGGTGCGATAGAGGCCGGAGAGCGCGGCGCGAGCGGCGGCATCGCCTTCGAGCGATGCCTTTCGGTACCAGTCGCGCGCCTCGACATCGTTCTTTGCGACGCCGGTGCCGGTTGCATAGAGATCGCCAACCCTGCGCTGCGCGTAGACCGAACCTCGCGTTGCTGCGCGCAACATCAGAGCGAATCCACGGCGGCCGTCACGCGGCGCACCCACGCCCTCCAGATATGCATCGCCCAGCACTGCCTCGGCAGCGAGGTTGCCCTGGCGCGTCGCCGCGCGCAACCACCCAATGCCGTTTGCGGGATCGCGCGGCACGCCTTCGCCGCGCAATAACGCGAAGCCGAGCAGGAACTGGGCGCCAAATTGCGCCGCGTTAGCCGCGCCGTTCGCGGAGCCTGCGTCGGCGGCCTGGACGAAGTACCGGTACGCGGCCGTGTTATCGACCGGTTGTCCCTCGCCGTTCGTGCTCATCGCGCCGAGCACATCGGCCGAGACTGCATCGCCTTGCGCAGCAGCCGATTCGAACCACTTGCGCGCCGCCGCGTAGTCCTGAGGAACCGCCGTGCCATCGCGATAGACGTTTCCGAGTATGCGGTGCGCGAGCAGCGATCCTTCGAGCGCCGCTGACTCGAGGATTGCGACACCGCGCTGGGTGTCGCGCTCCCCGCCGTAGCCGTACGTCATCATCTGGCCGTACAGCGCTCGCGCGGTCAGGTTGCCGCGCGTGGCTTCGTCCCTGCAACGCGTGCGTTCGTCTTTCGGTTTGTCGAGCGGCGACGCGCTCCAGAAGCGATAGTCGAACGCCAGGGCGCAGGGCGTCGTTCTGTCTTCGATCGCCATTAATGGCGCCACGGCAGGAAGCTGAGTGCTGGAAAGCAGCGCGACGGGAGCAGCGTGCGGCGGCGCGGGTAACGCCACGGCCGCGACGGGCAGCCCCGCGAACGCAGCGCGCAGCAACGTGCCGACATTGCGACGCGCGCCTTCGCGTGTCATGTGTCGCACCTTCATGGCTACTGCACGGTCACGTTTTTGATGACGATGTCGGTGTGGCCGTCCTCGTCGTCATACGAGGTCCACCATGGGATGCCATAGTTCACGAGCAACGCGACGTTGATGCGCTCCGTGCTGCCGCTCTTCTTCACGAATTTGCAATGCAGTTCGACCGCGTCTCCATCGAGCGACCTGAAGACCGTCGACGCGGGAACCGTCTTGCCGACCTCGCACGTTCTGGCCGTCTCGCCGTACTCCGAAGGCAGGGGAACGGGGAACGCGATGCTGTGCCCTTCAAGAAGCTGCAGACTCGCGACCTCGACGGCCGTGTCGTCCTTCAACGTGCCGAGCGGCGTCAGTTCGGACCCGACGTTTTGCCGCAGCAGGTCTGCGACACCGTAGCTCAGATAGAAGTCGGACCAGTCCTTCCTGGGGGAGTCCACGCTTGGCGTGACGAATTCGGCGATCACGCCATTATTACGACGGTTCACGAACGTGTCCTTGAACGGCGATGGTTTGTTCGGGTTCGACTGATCACGCCATTCGGCGTCAATCACGAGACGCGCATACGGCAAAGGGCGACTGCCGTTCGCCGGCAACTTCCGGCGAATCGGATCGGGCAAGCGCCGTTCGTCGAACATGTCGTCGAGATACGCGGATGGGTCGGCCAGCACCTTCGCGCGCGCCGATGGTTTCTGGTCGAGAGTCTGAAAAAACTCGTAGGTTGCGCGTTGGCGCGATGCCGGTGGCATTGCATCGATCGCGTCCACACCTGCGCTCACCAATTCGCATAAGTTTGGCTTAACCTTCGCGCTTAATTGAGGCGTCAGTTTTGCTACGAGTCCCGATTCGAGGTCCGATTCAGCGGCTAGCAGTTCCGCAGTGGTGTATCGCTCGTCGTACGAGTCGGGCATGCTGCGACCGATCGAAATCTCCACGATATCCAACAAATCCTTGAAGCCATGTGGCGAAAGCGTTTTTGCCAGCAGAACGAAGTCGCGCCCATTGGCGGTGAGGGCGTCGCAATCGCCTTTCTTGCCTTGTGCCAGATCTTTCATCAAGTGCAGCACTCGCAAGCGATCGTCGGGTGATAGCTGGCCGCCGAACATCCCCCGCGATTGCGAAAACTTGCTGAACTTCTCGCGGTATTCTGCGTCGGCCGCGATCCGCGTGAACACCTCCACCAGCAAACGGCCGTTGTCCGAAGCAGGATCGAGTCCCGACTGGCTGAAGAATTGGCGGATACGCTCATTGGTCACAGCCGCGGGATTGACCGGCGCGGTTGTCGGCGCTTCTGATTCGGGCGCAACAGGCTGCGTGCTTCGCATATCGAGTGCATATGCGCTTGCTACCGTGAAAAACAGCACTACCCCGTAGAAACTGGTCTTTAGCTTCATCTTGTTCGAATGTTCAAATGGCCATTGAACCGGCAACCCGACGCCCAGGCTCACCGATTCATTCAAGCGGCATACATGGCGCGGATGCGGCAGGATGAGATATCGGCAAGTCGGGGGAATTCTTGAACAATGGCCGGCTTCATCATCCTGGTTGTGCTTCTCTCGCAGGCGCAAAACGGTCGATTGAGATTCCCAAGTCCAAGGTATCTCAGTCATCCTTTTCTCGCGACGTATGAAATTCCTTGGGCAGCATCCTCCGGCATGGCTTCTACGATCGATCGCTATCTGCCAACTCGCGGACGAATGGCCGCTACTGAACCAAGAGCCGCCGTTGCCGAGGTTTTATTGCGAAAGGCAGCAATGGGTCGAGCTTGTGTGAAAACACGCTGATCACCTAAACTGGATTAACTCATTCAGCATGGGTGACCGGATGAAGCGATTCATTGAAGGTGAAGATCGCAAGCAGGTGACACTGCTTCCGGAGTGCCTGGATGACTTCGTTGCCGAAGACAATCCGGTCAGAATCATCGAGGCGTTTGTTGAAGAGCTTGACCTTGCATCACTAGGCTTTGATGGCGCGATGCCGTCGACTACTGGTCGCCCGTCCTATCATCCGGGCGTGCTGCTGAAGATCTATATCTACGGCTACCTGAATCGGGTCCAGTCGAGCCGCCGCCTGGAACGTGAATGTCAGCGCAACGTTGAATTGATGTGGCTCACGGGACGTTTGGCGCCGGATTTCAAGACCATAGCTGACTTCCGCCGTGACAACGGCACTGGCATTCGCAACGTGTGCCGCCGTTTCGTGATGCTGTGCCGCGAGCTGAAGCTGTTCTCGCAAGCACTGGTCGCCATTGACGGCAGCAAGTTCAAGGCAGTCAATACACGCGATCGCAACTTTACCGAAGGTAAGGTTGATAAGCGCCAGAAGCAGATCGAGGAGAGCATCCAGCGGTATCTGAATGCGCTGGAGGCTGCAGATCGTACGCAACCCGCAGAGTTGGAAGCGAAGACGACCAGGCTGAAGGGCAAGATCGAGCGCTTGCGCGAACAGATGCGAAACCTGGAGCAGATCAAGGAGCAACTCAAGACTGAGCCTGACGGTCAGCTCTCGACGACCGATCCTGATGCGCGCTCCATGGCGACTAGCGGCAAAGGCTCAGGAATGGTGGGCTACAACGTCCAGGTAGCAGTAGACGCCAAACACCACCTTATCGTCGCTCACGAGGTCACAAACTCTGGCAGCGACCGGGCGCAGCTTGGCCCCATGGCAAAAGCTGCGCGTGACGCGATGGGCAAGACCAGATTGCGGGCAGTCGCCGATCGTGGCTACTACAGTGGGCACCAGATCAAGGAGTGCGCCGATGCGGGGATTGCGGTCATGCTACCGAAGCCGACAACATCAGGTGCGAAGCACCATGGCCGATTCGACAAGGCAGACTTCATCTACATTGCGCGGGACGACGAATACCAATGCCCAGCTGGAGAACGGGCAATTTACCGTTACACCAGCGAGGAACACGGATTGCAGCTACACCGTTACTGGAGCAGCGCCTGTTCGCAATGCGCGATGAAGCCAAAGTGCACTCCGAGCGACCAACGACGGATAAGTCGATGGGAGCATGAGTCGGTGCTGGAAGCAGTTCAACGTCGATTGGACAAGACACCTGATGCGATGACAGTGCGCAGACGAACCGTCGAACATGTCTTCGGAACGTTCAAGCATTGGATGGGCTACACGCACTTCCTGATGCGCAGATTGCCCAACGTAGGTACTGAGATGAGTTTGAACGTACTCGCCTACAATCTCGCTCGAGTGCTAAGAATCCTAGGCTTCAAGAAGACGATGAAGGCAATGCGGCAGGTGGGTGTGTGAGCACCCCATAGATCCTGAAACAATGCCATTAAGCTCGTCCAAAAGGCACCTCAGAGGCTCACTTCCTTGTCGTCGCCGGATGACCGCAAAGGCAGCCAAACGCGCCGCTCGGGTCAGCGGTCGTGCATCGCATTGGAACTTCATCAGGTTTCCACACACCCTGGGTCGAATTCACCCATTGATCGATACATGGAGCCGCCATTCGAAATCAGCGCGTGACGAACGACCGGTCGGAGTCGTTGAGCTGCCTTCGCTGCATCAGTATGCGAACGTCGGCTAAGGCCGAAGACGCGACGCCAACCTCCCGCGATCGAGCGATCACTTACGGAGCGGAACGTCCGTCGGAATGTCCTGGCGATGCATCGAACGGAGGTCCCGTCATGCTCGGCTGCCGCCCGACGCAGTAAAAGGCACCGCAGACGAGGCGATGCCGTGGACGCGTTCATGACAACGTAGGCGTGGTCGCACACCAGTGTCGCCAGTCACACCTACTCTGGCGCGCTACGCTAGGACATGTCCGCCGCAAACACCGAAGCCTGCTGGAGAAAATTCGCCGTCTTTGCTGGCGTCGATTCGATCCGCGATGCCAGCACTAGCCGGATCGAAATAGGTTTGCCGAGTGCGTCGATGTACACGACGCCTTCAACCCGTATCTGACAAACAGAAGCCGGCACCAGCGACACCCCAAACTCCGCCGCCACGAGATTCACCACCGACGACAACTGCGGCGCCTGCTGCCCGGCAATCGGCTCAAAGCCAGCTTCCCTGCACGCACCGACAATCACATCATGCAACGTCGGGCTAGCCTCTCGCGGCAGCATCACGAACGGGTCTTCGGCCAGATCCGACAGCGCGATCTTGCGCTTCTTCGCAAGACGATGCGTGGCGGGCAGCACGATCTTCATCGGTTCGATTGCGATGTGATGGAACTGCACCCCAGCGGGCGACTGACTGCCGAGACGCACGAACGCGACGTCCACGCGGCGTTCGTCGAGATAAGCGAGCAGTTGCGCCGTATTGCCTTCCGCCAGCGTGAGCGTGACGTTCGGATAAGCCTGCCGGTACGCGCGGATCAGCTTCGAGACGACAGGATTGAAAGCCGCAGACCCCGTAAAGCCGATGTTCAGTTGCCCGATCTCGCCGCGCCCGGCGCTCTGCGCCTTTTCGACGGCGATGCGCGTGTCGTGCAGGATGCGTTTGGCGTCGGCGGCGAAGGCTTCGCCCGCTTCCGTCAGCACGACGCCATGCCCCGTGCGGCGAAACAGGCGCACGCCCATTTCGTCTTCGAGTGCGTGGATTTGCTGGCTGAGGGGCGGCTGCCCGATGCCCAGCCTTTCGGCCGCGCGGGTGACGTTGCGCTCTTCGGCAACGGCGAGGAAGTAACGAATATGGCGCAGTTCCATGCGATATATGGAAAAGCTATTTCAGAAAGACGCGATAGATATTGGACAGTATAACAGTCCCGCGACAAAATATCGCTATCGCGCGGTCCGCCGCCCCTGTACGTCTCCCCGGATAACGTCCCCAACAATCGTCAAGAGGAGAAAGGCAGGACGCATCGCGCCTGTGGTGGCGTGCGGCTATGCCGACGTTGTTTCGTTTTGAGAACCGAAAGGGGTCTACTGTGGCAGACACATTGAAAAAACCGAGGCCGGAATACCGGAACATCGGTATCGGGCAGATATTAACGGCATACCGTCTTCCTCTCGCGGGGCGGGTGTCGATCCTTCACCGCCTGAGCGGCGGCCTGCTGTTCATCTTCCTTCCGTTCCTGCTTTACCTCTTTGACCAGAGCCTGACCTCCGAACTGAGCTTCGAGGTGTTCAAGGGCTTCCTGTCCAACATCATCGTCAAGCTGATCACGCTGGTGCTGGCCTGGGCGTTCCTGTTCCACTTCTGCGCGGGCGTGCGCCATCTGATGATGGACATGAATCACGACGCGGTGTCGAAAGAGCGTGGCAAGAGCACGTCGGTCGTCGTGCTGGTGGTGTCGTCGATCCTGACGATCGCCTTCGCGCTCAAACTGTTCGGAGCATTCTAAAAATATGTCCGCTAATAACCGAGTTGGCTCCAAGCGCCTGGTGGTCGGCGCGCATTATGGTCTGCGCGACTGGCTCGCGCAGCGCATCACGGCCGTCATCATGGCCGTGTACACCGTCATCCTGCTCGCCTGGTTCTTCGGCGCGCACGCATTCTCTTACGACGGCTGGGCAGGCATCTTCGCCACGCAGTGGATGAAGCTCGCCACCTTCGTCGCGCTGCTGTCGCTGTTCTATCACGCGTGGGTCGGCATCCGGGACATCTGGATGGACTACATCAAGCCCGTTGGCACGCGGCTTCTGCTGCAGGCGTTGACGATCGTCTGGCTGCTCGCGTGTGCGGGCTACGCTGCGCAGATTCTCTGGAGAGTGTAAAGAATGGCTGCAATCAAGAATTCCCTGCCGCGTCGCCGCTTCGACGTGGTCATCGTTGGCGCGGGCGGCTCGGGGATGCGCGCGTCGCTGCAACTCGCGCGTGCGGGCCTCTCGGTCTGCGTGCTCTCGAAGGTGTTCCCGACGCGCTCGCACACGGTTGCGGCGCAAGGCGGCATCGGCGCGTCGCTCGGCAACATGAGCGAAGACAACTGGCACTACCACTTCTACGACACGATCAAGGGCTCCGACTGGCTCGGCGACCAGGACGCGATCGAGTTCATGTGCCGCGAAGCACCGAACGCCGTCTACGAGCTGGAACACTTCGGCATGCCGTTCGACCGTAACGCGGATGGCACGATCTACCAGCGTCCGTTCGGCGGCCACACGGCCAACTACGGCGAGAAGCCCGTGCAGCGCGCGTGCGCCGCGGCTGACCGTACCGGCCACGCACTGCTGCACACGCTGTACCAGCAGAACGTCGCGGCGAAGACCACGTTCTTCGTCGAATGGATGGCGCTGGACCTGATCCGCGACGCCGAAGGTGACGTGCTCGGCGTGACCGCGCTCGAAATGGAAACGGGCGACGTCTACATCCTCGAAGGCAAGACCACGCTGTTCGCCACGGGCGGCGCGGGCCGGATCTTCGCGGCATCGACCAATGCGTTCATCAACACGGGCGACGGCCTGGGCATGGCCGCACGCGCGGGCATCCCGCTCGAAGACATGGAATTCTGGCAATTCCACCCGACGGGCGTCGCAGGCGCAGGCGTGCTGATCACGGAAGGCGTGCGCGGCGAAGGCGGCATCCTGCGTAACTCGGACGGCGAGCGCTTCATGGAGCGTTACGCGCCTACCTTGAAGGATCTGGCGCCGCGCGACTTCGTTTCGCGCTCGATGGACCAGGAAATCAAGGAAGGCCGTGGCGTCGGTCCGAACAAGGACCACGTGCTGCTCGACCTGTCGCACATCGGCGCCGAGACGATCATGAAGCGTCTGCCGTCGATCCGCGAAATCGCGCTGAAGTTCGCGAACGTCGACTGCATCAAGGAGCCGATCCCGGTTGTGCCGACCATTCACTACCAGATGGGCGGTATTCCGACGAACATCCATGGTCAGGTCGTCGGCACCGCGAAGGGCCACGAAGACCCGATCAACGGTTTCTACGCGGTGGGCGAATGCTCGTGCGTGTCGGTGCACGGCGCGAACCGCCTGGGCACGAACTCGCTGCTGGATCTCGTGGTATTCGGCCGCGCGGCGGGCAACCACATCGTCAAGCACGTGAAGGAAATCAAGGATCACAAGCCGCTGCCGGCCGATGCCGCTGATTTCGCGCTGTCGCGTCTGGCGAAGCTGGACAACTCCAGCTCGGGCGAATACGCGCAGAACGTGGCGAACGATATCCGCTCGACGATGCAGGCGCACGCAGGCGTGTTCCGCACGTCGGCGCTGCTGGCGGAAGGCGTCGAGCGCATTCGCGAAGTGGCCGCGCGTGTCGGGAATATCCACCTGAAGGACAAGTCGAAGGTGTTCAACACGGCGCGCGTCGAAGCGCTCGAAGTGGAGAACCTGATCGAGGTCGCGCGCGCGACGATGGTGTCGGCGGAAGCCCGCAAGGAAAGCCGTGGCGCGCATGCGCAGAACGACTTCGAACATCGCGACGACGAGAACTGGCTGCGCCATACGCTGTGGTACAGCGAAGGCGACCGCCTCGACTACAAGCCGGTGCACATGAACCCGCTGACGGTCGAATCGGTGCCGCCCAAAGCGCGTACCTTCTAAAGCACAAAGGACCCCACACCATGGCCAAGCGTACATTCGAAATCTACCGCTACGACCCGGACAGGGACGCCGCGCCGCGCATGCAGACGTACGAGATCGAGATCGACTCGCACGAGCGCATGCTGCTCGACGCGCTGGTGAAGCTGAAGGCACTGGACGAAACGCTGTCGTTCCGCCGCTCGTGCCGCGAGGGTGTCTGCGGCTCGGACGCGATGAACATCAACGGCAAGAACGGTCTTGCCTGCCTGACGAACCTGAACGACCTGCCGCAGAAGATCGTGCTGCGACCGCTCCCCGGGCTGCCCGTGGTGCGCGACCTGATCTGCGACTTCACGCAGTTCTTCAACCAGTATCACTCGATCAAGCCGTATCTGATCAACGACACGCCGCCGCCGGAGAAGGAGCGCCTGCAGTCGCCGGAAGAGCGCGATGAGCTCGACGGGCTGTACGAGTGCATCCTGTGCGCGAGCTGCTCGACGTCGTGCCCGAGCTTCTGGTGGAATCCGGACAAGTTCGTCGGCCCGGCGGGGCTGCTGCAAGCCTACCGTTTCATCGCGGACAGCCGCGACGAGGCGACGGGCGAGCGGCTGGACAACCTGGAAGATCCGTACCGTCTGTTCCGTTGCCATACGATCATGAACTGCGTCGACGTGTGCCCGAAGGGGCTCAACCCGACGAAGGCGATCGGCAAGATCAAGGAATTGATGGTGCGCCGGGCGGTCTGAGATGGACGAAACATCGCATCAGTCCGACCCGCTGCGTCGTGCGCGCCTGAAGTGGCGCGCCCGGCGTGGCCTGCTGGAAAACGATCTGATCTTCGAGCGTTTTTTTAGCCGATATGAGCATGATCTCAGTGATGCAGACGTAGGCGCGCTCACGCGCCTGCTCGAACTAAGCGATAACGACCTGATGGACTTGCTGCTCGCCCGCAAGGAACCGGAGGGCGACCTCGCCGACGCAGATGTCGCGCG